>Ga0187894_10000319_pt1 | contig 65311 bp, 59 predicted proteins | sample GBC1701081metaG_FD_136650 | JGI IMG/M metagenome (GOLD analysis project Ga0187894, IMG submission 136650) | White microbial mat communities from a lava cave in the Kipuka Kanohina Cave System on the Island of Hawaii, USA - GBC170108-1 metaG ... | reverse complement strand
CGCGCTTCGCTTCGCTCCGCTTGCGGGCCTCGCTCGGGACGGCCCTCGCTCGGCCTGACTGGCTTCGTTCGCCTGCGGCTCACTGCGCGCTTCGCTTCGCTCCGCTTGCGGGCCTCGCTCGGGACGGCCCTCGCTCGGCCGTGCTGCTGGGGCGATCGAGCTCGAGAAGATCGGACCAGTCACTCGCCTGATATCCTCTGCGCGTGGCGAGCTACCGGTACGAGCTCCTGTCACCTCAGGACGCGGCGTTTCTCGCGGCCGAGGGCCCGGCGACGCCGATGCACATCGGCGCGACGTTCGTGGCCGACGCGGGGCCACTCACCACGAAGGACGGCGGCATCGACATCGCGCGCATCCGCGCGTACATCACCGCGCGGCTGCACCGCATCCCGCGCTACCGGCAGCGCATCGCCTACACACCTTTGCGTCGCCGGCCGCTGTGGATCGACGATCGCCATTTCAACGTCGAGTTTCATGTGCGGCACACGGCGCTGCCGCGCCCCGGCGATGATGCACAGCTGAAGCGGCTCGTCGCGCGCGTGTGCGCGCAGGCGCTCGACCGCGAGCGGCCGCTGTGGGAGCTGTGGGTCGTGGAGGGCCTGGACCAGGGCCGGCGCTTCGCGCTGATCTCGAAGGTCCACCACTGCATGGTCGACGGGATCTCGGGCACCGAGCTGCTGACTCTGTTGATGAGTCCGTCGCCGAACGACTCACTCGAGGAGACGCCGCCGTACGTGCCGCGCCCGGAGCCCAGCGCCGCCGAGCTGGCGCGGGAGGAGCTGGTCGGGTTCGCATTCACTCCGTTCGCGGCGGCGGCGAGCCTGCGCGAGGCCTTCGGCGAGCGGCGGAGTGACTTCGGCCAGGCGCTGCGCGGCGCCGCCACTCTGGCCGCCAATACGCTTCTGCCCGCGTCGCGCACGCCGTTCAACCGCGAGATCGGGCCGCACCGGCGCTTCGAGCACCTGTCACTCGACCTGTCGCGCGTGAAGGCGGTGAAAGACAAGCTCGGCGGGACGCTGAACGACGTCGTGCTCGCAGTCGTGTCCGGCGCGGTGCGGCGCTTCCTGCAGCGGCGGCTGGTCGACGTCGGGTCACTCGACTTCCGCATCTCGGCGCCAGTGTCCGTGCGCACGACGTCCGAGAGGGGCGTGCTGGGCAATCGAGTGTCTGCCTGGATCGTGCGCGCGCCCGTCGGCGAGCCCGATCCGCTGCGGCGGCTGGAAGTGATTCGCGCGACGACGCGACGGCTCAAGGAGTCCAACCAAGCGCTGGGCGCCGACTTACTGTCCGCGGCCACCGAGTGGACGGGCACCACGCTCCTGTCACTCGGCACCACGTTCCAGAATCTCGGCCGGCCGCAGAACCTGATCGTGACCAACGTGCCCGGCCCACAGCTGCGCTTGTATCTCGTCGGCGCGCCGCTCTACGAGGCGTACCCGATCGGCCCGCTGTTCCAGAACCAGGCCGTGATCGTGGCGCTGTTCAGCTACGACGGCCGGCTGTTCTTCGGCCTGAACGCCGACGCCGAGGCCATGCCCGACCTGGCCGATTTGCGCGCCGACCTCGAGCGCGCGTTCGAAGAGCTGGCCGACGTCGCGGCGCTGTGACTCGCTAGTCTGTCGCCGTGGACCTCGCCGCCCGCCGCCACTGGATCTTCGACATGGACGGGACGCTCACCGTCGCCGTGCACGACTTCGACGCGATGCGCGCGGAGCTGGGGCTCGAGCCGAGGAAGCCGATCCTCGAGCAGCTGGCGTTGTTGCCCGAGTCACGACGGATGCCGCTGTACGCGCGGCTCGACGAGCTCGAGCTCGAGCTGGCGGTGCGGGCGCGCGCGGCGGATGGCGCGGTGCGCCTGCTCGAGTCACTCGTCGCGCGCGGCGCGGAGCTCGGGATCCTGACCCGCAACAGTCACCACAACGCGCTCGAGACACTGCGCGCGTGCGGGCTCGCGCGCTTCTTCGCGCCGGCCTGCATCGTGGGCCGCGAGGCCGCGGCGCCCAAGCCCGACCCCGAAGGCGTGCACCGGCTGCTCGCGCATTGGAACGCGGCGCCGCATCAGGCGGTGATGGTGGGTGACTACCGCTTCGATCTCCTGGCCGGCCGCGCGGCCGGCACCGCGACCGTGTATGTCGACGTCCTGCGCGAGTTCCCGTGGGCCGAGCACGCCGACGTGTCGGTCGACTCACTCGTCGCGCTGGCGGAGATGCTCGGGTGATCGCCGTCGCCGCGGTGTTTCTCGCGACGGTCGCGTTGGTGGCGCTCGTGTTTCTCGCCGCCGTCCGCCGCGCCGCGCCGCGCCGGCTGGGCTGGACCGCGGTGTGTCTCGCGGCCTGGCTCGGGCTCGCGTTCGCGCTGGCGCAGAGCGGCTGGCTCGCGGGCTTCGACGCGCGCCCGCCTCACTTCCCTCTCTGGATCGGAGTCACCGCGTGTCTCACGCTCGGGCTTGCCCTCTCTCCCCTCGGCGCGCGCCTCGCCGAGCGCACGGGCTGGGTGGGACTCATCGGCTTCCAGTCGTTCCGCCTTCCCGTCGAGTGGGTGCTCGTCGCGCTCGCGCGCGCGGGCGTGGCTCCGCCGCAGATGACGCTCTACGGCTGGAACTTCGACGTAGTCACTGGAGTCACTGCGCCCGTCGCGGCGTGGCTCGCGGCGACGGGCCGCATCGGCGCCCGCGGAATCGCGCTGTGGAATCTGCTCGGGCTCGCGCTCCTCGCGAACGTGGTGACGATCGCGCTGCTCTCGACCCCGACCCCGCTGCGCACGTTCATGAACGAGCCGGCGAACACCTTCATCGCGCACTGGCCGTGGTGCTGGCTGCCGGGCTTCCTGGTGCCCGCCGCGCTGTTCGGCCACGTCGTGGCCTTCCGCAAGCTCCGCCGTTTGCGTTAGCCTCGCCGCCCGATGTCGACCGACCCCAAGCACAGCTTCCATTCGCTCCGCGTTGCTCGCGTCGTGCAGGAGACCGCCGACGCGCGCTCGTTCGAATTCGAGGTGCCGCCGCCGCTCGCGCCGCTCTTCGGCTACGTGCCCGGCCAGTTCCTGACCTTCGAGATTCCGTTCGAGGGCATGCGGCTGCACCGCTGTTACTCGCTGTGCAGCGCGCCGGAGTGCGACTCACTGCCGAAGGTCACGGTGAAGCGGGTCGACAAGGGTCGCGTGTCGAACTGGTTCAACGACTCACTCGTCTCCGGAGCGGCGATCGACGTGAAGCCCCCCGAGGGGCTGTTCGTGCTGCGGCGCCAGGAAGCCGAGCGGCCGCTGGTGATGTTCGGCGGCGGGAGCGGAATCACTCCGATCCTGTCGCTCGTCAAGTCGGCCCTGCTCGGCACGAAGCGGACGGTGAAGCTCGTGTACGCGAACCGCGACCGAGACTCGATCATCTTCCGCGACGAGCTCGAGTCATGGCGCGCGCGCTTTCCCGAGCGACTCACCGTGCAGCACCACCTGGACGTGGAGCGCGGCTTCATGCACGCGGCCCACGTGAAGGATGCGTTCGCCGGGCTCGAGCACGCCGACTTCTACATCTGCGGGCCCGCGCAGTTCATGGACATCGTCGAGGGGTCGCTCGAGGAGCGGCACCTGGGCGGCGGCGGTCACGTGTTCATCGAGCGCTTCGTGTCGCCGACCGATCCGGATCGAGTCACTGCCCAGGCCGCGCCGGTCGCCGCGCCCCGTGCGGGCGCGAGTCAGTTCACCTGCATGCTCGACAAGAAGCGGCACGAGGTGCCGACGAAGCCCGGCGAGAGTCTCCTGGCAGCGGCGCGCCGCGCCGGGCTCGAGCCCTCGTTCTCGTGCGAAGAGGGCTACTGCGGCTCGTGCATGGCGCAGCTGCGCCGCGGCAAAGTGCAGATGCGCGTCCACGACGCACTCACCGCGAAGGACCTGGCCAAGGGCTGGATCCTCGCGTGTCAGGCGCGGCTCGAAGGCGACGAGCCGGTTGAAATAGACTTCGACGCCAGATACTGAGTCAGTCAGGCGAAGGCTTTTTGCTTCGGACTCGGCTGGCTGTACTCCATCTGAAGCCGCGCGAGTCTCTCGATGAGCTCGCTGCGCCGGTTGCGCGCGTCGAGCTGATTCCACAGGTTGCGCAGCTCCTTCGGGTCGCGTTCCAGGTCGAAGAGCTCGCCCTCGTCGCTGCCGTCGTAGATCGTGAGTCGCGAGTCCTCGGTCACCAAGGTGCGCATGCGCAGCGAGCGGCCGACGCGGAGCATGTCGGCCATCTGGTCCTCTTCGATCAGCACGTGGTCGCGCACCCTCGCGCCGGTATTCGCGAGCAGCGGCACCAGACTCACGCCCTGCATGCCGTGGAACGCGGGGATGCCGGCGAGCTCGAGCACGGTCTGCGCCAGGTCCAGCGAGCTGGCGAGCGAGCGAGTCACTCCGGGGTCGATGCCCGGTCCGGCGATCGCGAGCGGCACGCGGACACAGCCCTCGTAGTGCATGGCGCCCTTCAGCATGAGTGAGTGGTCGCCGAACATGTCGCCGTGGTCGCTCGTGAAGATCACGAACGTGCGGTCGGCCTGGCCGCTGCGCTCGAGCGCGTCGAGCACCGCTCCGACGCCGTCGTCGATCATCGAGATCATCCCGTACTCGGCCGCGGTCATCTCGCGCAGCTGCTCGGCCGTGGGCGAGAACGGCGTGATCATGTTCCGCTGCTCGCCGCGTTTTTCGAGCATGCGGCGCAGGTGCGGCACCGAGTCGGCATGCGAGTCACCGAACGTCTCGGGCAGCGGGATCTTCGCGGGGTCGTACATCTCGAAGTACTTGCCTGGCGGCGTGAACGGATGGTGCGGGTCGGGATACGAGCAGAACGCGAGCCACGGTGACTCGGGCGCGCGGGCACGCCGCTCGAGAAACTCGACGGTGCGCTGCGTGATGTAGCTCGTGGCGTACAGCTCCGTCGGCACGCGGGTCTTCCACACCTGCCGCGACAGCGGCTCGCTCGGCAGCGCGTTGTCGCGACCCTGCAGCTTCGTGGGATCCACGCCCTGCTCGAGCAGCCACTGGTAGTAGTGACCGCTGCACATGTCCGAATGCTCGACGGTCAGGTCGACTTCCTCGAAGCCGTAGAAGTCGGCGGGCATCTCGACCCGCTCGCGCCGATGGCGCGCCTGGTCTTCCCACTCGTCCCAGCCCGCGGGCCAGGGCGTGTGAGTCGCGTCGCCCGGCGCCGCCTTGCGCAAGAGTATGTCGCGCGCCTGGCGATTGGTCCCCATGTTCTGCAAGTGACACTTCCCGAAGTGAGCCGTGCGCCAGCCGCGCTCCTTCAGGCTACGCATGAATGTGTAGGCGCCCCAGTCGAGCGGGATGCCGTTCGTCCGCGTGCCGTGCACCGACGGCAGCCGCCCCGTCGCGATGCTCGAGCGGTTCGGCATGCAGATCGGGTTCGCGACGAGCGCGCGGTCGAAGCGCACGCCGCGCGCGGCGATGCGATCGAGGTTCGGCGTGCGCACGATCTCGTTCCCGCCGAAGCCGGTGTGATCGGGGCGGTGTTGGTCAGTCATGACGAACAGGAAGTTGGGCCGGCGTGTCATGCTGCGGATTCTACCGACGAGAGGAGATTCACATGCGTTTGCCGATCCCGCGCGTTCGAGCCATTCCGCCCGAAGAGTGGAGCGGCGAAGCGAAGGACGCGCTCGGCCCCGTGAGCGGCGGCGGAGGCGCATTTCCCGCGCTCAACATCTTCCGCACGCTCGCGAACTACCCGAAGCTCGCGAAGCGCTGGATGGTCTTCGCGAATCACGTGCTGGGCAAGAACACGCTGCCGCCGCGCGAGCGCGAGATTCTGATCCTGCGCATCGGTTGGCTGTGCAGCGCCGAGTACGAGTGGGCGCAGCACGTGGTGATCGGCAAGCGCGAGGGACTCACCGACGACGAGATACGCGCGATCGGCGTCGGCCCCGACGCGCCGGGCTGGTCCGAGCTCGACCGCGCGCTGCTGCGCGCGACCGACGAGCTGCACGGCGACGCGTTCATCGGCGACGCGACCTGGGGCGTGCTCGCGAAACACTTGAACCAGCAGCAGCTCTTCGACGTCGTATTCACGGTGGGCAACTACAACCTGGTGTCGATGGCGCTGAACACGCTCGGCGTGCAGCTCGACTCGGGACTCACCGGGTTCCCGCCCGGCAAGAAGTGACTAGCCCAAGGCGCGAGACACGCGCCGCTCATCGGACCGAGCGCGAGACACGCGCCGCTCATCGGACGAGGCGCGAGACACGCGCCGTTCACTGGACGGCGCTGCTCGTCTGCTTGCTCGCCGCGGGCTGCGTCACCCCCGAGCCCATCCTGTACCCCAACGAGACACTCGTCTCTGCGGAGCCGTCGCAGGTCGACCGGGATCTCGAGGAGTGCTCGGAGCTCGCGAAGAAGTACAAGACGAAGCCCGTGAGTCGCACGGGCGAAGTGGCGCAGTCGACCGTCGAGGACGCCGCGATCGGCGGCGCGTCGGGTGCGGTGGGCGGCGCGGTCGCGGGCGGGAGCGCGGGGGTCGGCGCGGCCGCGGGGGCCGCGGCGGGCGCGGTCGCGGGGCTGCTGCGCGGCCTCTTCCGAGCGAGCCGCGAGCCGGACTCCGCGTATCATCTGTTCGTCGAGCGCTGTCTCTCTCAGCGGGGCTACGAGGTGGTCGGCTGGGAGTGACCGAGCGCCAGCGCGTCGCGCAGCGCGGGCTTCATTCCGAGTGAGTCGAAGATTCGCACCGCCCCCTCGAGATCGCGCGCGCTTCGGAAGTCCGGGCGCGCCCCGCGGCGGCGCGCGACGCGGGCGCGGTCGGCGAGTGACAGGCCGAGCTCGACGCGCGCGTCCGCGAAGCGCGCGGCCTCGAGCGCGCGCTCGAGCAGGCTTTCCGCTTCGTCGAAGCGGCCGCGAAGGGCGGCGCAGCGCGCCAACACGCGCGGCACGAGATACACCCAGCCCGAGCTGAACGTGATCCCCCGGTCGTACGCGTGGCGGAGCATCGCTTCGGGAGTCACCGCGAGCTCGGGTTCGCGCAGCGCCTCGCTCGCCTCGGCCAGCGCGCACAGGGGGCCGACGAGGAGCGGATCCAGGCGGGCGCTGCGAAGCGCGCCAACGAGGCCAGTGACCCGCCGCAAGTCGACCGAGTCGGGCGAGCGGCGTGCGGCGAGCGCTTCGCCATGACTCGCGGCGATGAACTCGACCAGCGCCCCGGGTTTCTCGCCGCCGGTGCCCGGAGACACGAGCGCATCGAGCGAGGCCCGGGCGTCCGCCCAGTCACCGCGGTGTGCTGCCGCGCAAGCGCGCGCGGCGTGCGCGCCGACCGCCGCCCACGGCCGGCCGCGGTCGAGCGCGGCGAGACTCGCTCGCGCCCAGTGCTCGGCTTCGGCGAAGGTGCCCGTGACTCCCTCGAGCGACGCGAGCTGTGCGCACGCGGCCGCCAGCTCGCCCGCATGATGCGCGAGGCGCGCCGACTCGACCGCCGCGCGAGCGCTCTCGCGCGACTCGGCGAGTCGCCCCAGGTGCAGCAGCGCGAGCGCGATGCGCGGGCCCGGGGCGGCTTCGAGCCATGGGTCGCGCGAGCGGCGCGCGAGCGCCGCCGCCTCGAGCCAGTCTTCGAGTGACTCGGCCGGGCGGAGCTGCGAGAGCTTCGCCGCGCCGAGCGCGAGGCGGGCGTGGTGACACACGGCGGTGTCGCCGTGGCGCTCGCCGAGCGCGAGCGCGCGCTCGGCCGCTTGCTCGGCCAGCTCGACCTCGCCCGCGGCCCAGTGCGCCTCGGAGAGCGTCTCGAGCACGAGCGCGCGCAGCGGATCCAGTGACTCGGGCAGCCGCGCGGCCAGATCCTCGAGCGGCCGCAGATCCAGCTTCGCGCGCGACGGCTCCGGGAACGTGAAGCGCAGCCGCGTCTGGAACATCAGCGCGCGCGCGAGGCCCGCGTCGTCGCGCGCCTCGGCGAACCGATCCGCCGCGCTGGCGTAGTGGCGCAGCGCGCGGTCGGCGTCGTAGTCGTGATTCGCGGCGAGGCCCGCGCGGAGCTCGAGCTCGGCGCGCTCGCGGAGAGGGAGTGACTCGCCGGCGGACAGCGCGGCCTCGTGGAAGCGCACCGCCTCGCGCCACGCGCACAGAGACGCCGCGTGCTCGGCCGCGCGGTGCGCGTGAGCGAGCAGCCGCTCGGGCGCGACGAGCTCGCCCGCCTCGCACAGGTGCCGCGCGATCTCGAGCGCGTGGTCGGCCGGCGAGCCCGCGTACAAATCCTCGAGCACGGTGGCGACGTCGCGGTGCACCTCGCGGCGCGCGCGTTCGGAGAGCGCGTCGCGCACCACCTCGCGCATCAGCGGATGATCGAAGCGGAAGCTGCGGCGCTCGCGAGTCACGAACTCGGCGCGCTCGGCCTCGGCCAGAGCGGCCAGCACCGCCGCCTCGTCGCGGCGAGTCACTGCGCACAGCGCGAGCAGCCCGAAGCGTTCGCCGAGGAATGCCGCCGCGGTGAGGATCTCGCGCGACGCGGGGCGGAGCCGGTCCACCCGCGCCGCGATCGCACGCCGCAGCCCGTCGAGCCGAGTCGTCGGCTCGGCGCGGTACCCTTCGGCCGAGTCACTCGCGAGCAGCGCCGCCGGCTCCGGGCCGCGCAGCAGCTCGCGGATGAACAGCGGATTTCCGTACGTAGCGGCGTGGATCGCCTGGAGAGTCACTCCGGCCGGCCGCGCGAGCCCGAGCGCATCGATCACCCTGCCCGTCGCCGCGACGCTCACGCCGTCGAGCGAGACCACCGCGCCCGCCGGAGACTCGGCGACACGGCGCGCGAGGCTCTCGAGCCTCGGCTCGCCCTCGGCGTCGCGCAGCGTGGCAATCAACAGGAGCGGGAGTGACTCGTCGGGCGGAACTTCGGTGAGTGCGCCGACGAGAAACTCGAACAGGTCGAGCGAGGCCGAGTCGGCACCGTGCAGGTCCTCGAGCGCGAGCACGGTCGGCCGCTGCCGCGCCAGACGCCCGAGCCAGCGACTCACCGCCGCAAAGAGCTCGGCGCGCGCGCGCGCGCCGCTCCCTGGTTCGCGCGGCGCCCGCGCGTGGGGCGGATCCAGCTGCAGCAGGGGCCGCAGCAGCGGGGCGTCTTCGCCGAACAGTGACTCGACCGGACCCCCGGCCGCGCCCAGCCGGGCGCGCAGCGCCTCGGCGAACGGCGCGTATGGAAGTGACTCGTCCGCGGCGCCGCTCCCGGTCCCCGCCGCGAACCCCGAGCACACGGGGTGCGCGACGAGCTGCGCGATCAGCCGAGTCTTTCCCGCGCCCGCCGGGCCGACGATCAGGAGCACGCGCGGCCGGCCCCGCGCGGCCTGGGCCGCGTGACTCGAGAGCAGGCGCAGCTCGCGCCCGCGCGCGACGAACGGGGCGGCGCGCGTGCGAGTCACCGAGTCACCAGACTCGAGCGCCCGGCGCCGGTCCAGCGCGCGCTCGTCCAGCTTCGCGACGAAGCGGTAACCGCGCCGGCGCATCGTGCGAATCAACTTCTGACTCGCTCCGTCGTCGCCCAGCGCGCGCCGGAGATCCTTCAGCGCGCTCGCCAGCGCGGCCTCGCTCACGTGTACGTCGGGCCAGATGTACTTGCGGAGCTCGGGCTTGGGCACGGCGCGGTCGCGGTGCACGGCGAGATAGGCCAGGAGCGCGAGCGGCTTCGGGGCGAGCGAGACCAACTCACCGGCGTTCAGCAGCTCTCCGCGAGCCAGGTCGAGGCGGAACGGGCCGAACGAAAGACGGTCGCTCGTCGCGTCCATGCGCGCGGATTCTCTCACCGCGCCGAACCTGTCGGCAATTTGTGATTTTCGGGGTGACCCGACTCAGGCCGACTCGCGGTCCAGCTCGCCGTCTCCGTCCGCGGGCTCGGCCTCGGCGTCCACCGGACCATTCACGAGCCCCGCGCTGCGCGCCTCCCTCACTCGCTCGATCGCGCGGCGGGTCGACTCCTTCGTCAGCTGCGAGGCGACGAACTGCTCGATCGCGGCTGTGAAGAAGCGATTGAGACTCATGTCGAACACGAGCGCGAGATCCACTGAGTCGCGGTAGAGGGCCTCGGGCAGGCGCAAACAGTACTGGACCGCTCGACGTCGCATTCGACATCTCCTCAGCTCGAGTGACTCCCGGAGAGCGCCGCCCGCCGCCTCGCGCACACGGCGCGAAAGTGTTGGGCCGCAGGTGATAATGGCTTGGCTCGACTCTGCTCCGCGCCGGGGCGGATTTAATTCCCACGTTCAACATACGTCGCGGCGCGCCGACAAGCGAGCGGTGAGTGCGTGATTTCCCGAGGGTGAGGCGGGTGTTTTCTGCCACGTCACCCGCAAGGGGATTGGTCGTGCCGAAGGTCGTGGACCGCGCAGGGAGACGGCTGGAACTGGGCCGGGCGGCGGCTCGGGTGATCGCGCGCCTCGGTCTCGAGGGAGTCACGGTCGCCGCGGTCGCGTCCGAGGCCGGCTGCTCCGCGGGATCGGTGGCTCACTACTTCCGCGGCAAGGACGACTTACTCGTGAGTGCGCTGCACGCGGCGACCGAGAGCTTGCTCGCGCCGCTGCGCGATCCGGCCGAGCCGCTGGCGACGCTCGACGCGCTGTGCGGCGTCGCGCGCGAGTCACTCCCGCTCGACGGCAGCCGCGAGCGTGACTGGCGCGTGAGACTCGCGTTCTGGACCCGGGCCTCTGGCCCGCCCGAGGAAGTGCAGGTCGCGCGCGATCACTTCGCCGAGTGGCGAAGACTCTGGGAGCGAGCGATCGGCGCGGTGCAGGGCGCCGGTGCGGTCCGCGCGGACGTCGACCCGCGCGAAGCCGGCGCGTGCGTGGTCGCGCTGATCGTCGGCACGGCCACGCAAGTGTTGGTGCGCCCGCGCGCCGAGGGTGCGCACGCCGCCGCGCCGGTCGACTCGTACCTGCGCTCGTTCGGCCGGCGCCCCTGACGCGAGAAATTCCCGCGAGGGCGCTCCCGGGTGGTAGGCTCTGCTTTGAACGAGGTTCAAATCATGGCCCCGAAGCCGCCGCGCGGCGTCTCGTACCAGGAGCTGCTCGACACGGACACCCGCAAGGTGCCCGCGATCCTGCGCGAGGTGACTCACTCCGACCTCGGCACGCGCGACGTCCCGGTCGAGCGTTACACCTCGCGCGCGTTTCACGACTTGGAGGTCGAGAAACTCTGGAAGCGCGTGTGGCAGATGGCGTGCCGCGAGGAAGACGTCCCCGACGTGGGCGATCACGTCGTGTACGAGATCGCGAGTCTCTCGGTGCTCGTGATTCGCAGCGCACCCGGAGTGATTCGTGCGTTCCACAACGCGTGTCTCCACCGTGGGCGCCTGCTGAAGGACCGCGACGGCTCTTGCACCGAACTGCGCTGTCCGTTTCACGGCTTCACGTGGAGTATCTCGGGCGAGCTGATCTCGACGCCGTCGCCCTGGGACTTCCCGCACGTCTCGCCGGACCAGTGGCGCCTGCCCGAGCTGCGGGTCGGCACGTGGGGCGGCTTCGTGTTCGTGAACATGGACCCCGACTGCGAGCCGCTCGAGCGCTTTCTCGGCGGGCTCGACCGCCAGTTCGAGCGCTGGCCGCTCGAGCGCCGGTACAAGCAGGCGCACGTGGCCAAGCCGATCCGCGCGAACTGGAAGGTCGCGCAGGAGGCCTTCATGGAGGCCTTCCACGTGGTCGCGACTCACCCGCAGCTGTTGCCCGGGATCGGCGACACGAACTCGCAGTACGACGTGTACGAGAACTTCTCGCGCGCGATCACGCCGAACGGCACGCCGTCGCCCGAGCTCACCAAGTCGCCGACCGAGCAGGAGGTGCTCGACGGAGTGATCGGCCGCGGGGCGGACGGCAAGTCACTGGTCACCCTCCCGCCGGGCACGAGCCCGCGCGCGTTCCTCGCGGCGGCGACGCGCGGGTCACTCGTTCCGATCCTCGGGAGCGAATGCGCAGAGTCACTCTGCGACGCGGAGCTGGCCGACAGCTTCTACTACACGGTGTTCCCGAACTTCCATCCGTGGGGCGCGTTCAACCGCATCGTGTACCGCTTCCGGCCGAACGGGAACGATCCGGACTCGTCGATCATGGAGGTGATGTTCCTCGCGCCGTACCGCGAGGGCGAGAAGCCGCCGCCGGCGAAGGTGCACTGGCTCGGCGTCGACGAGGACTGGACCGAGGCCGCCGAGCTCGGCTTCCTAGCGCGCATCTTCAACCAGGACGCCGGCAACCTGCCGAAGGTGCAGCTGGGCCTGCACGCGCTGCAGAAGCCGGGAGTCACTCTGGCGCGCTACCAGGAGACGAAGCTCCGCCACTTCCACACGCTCCTAGAAAAGTGGCTCTACGCCTGAGTGTCTGATTGACTTCGCGCGGCTGCGCCGCTTGCGGGCCTCGCTCGGGGCGGCCCTCGCTCGGCCGTTTCTCTGCGGCGATCGAGCTCGAGAACATCAACCGGCGGTCTTCGCGATGACCCCGTCGGCGTAGGCGCGGAGCGCGTCGAGCTTGTGCTGCAGGGTCTGAGTGTCTCGCTGGTAGGAGTTGCGGAAGCCGACGATCACATCGGTGACTCCCAGGTCCTCGAGCCGCCGCACGCCGTCGGGCGTGTACGCGTCGAGCGCGATGACGTGGACCTCGAATGGCTCGCGCTCGCGGCCGTACTCGCGGCGCAGGTCGCGGAGCCGGCCCAGCGCGCGCACGAGTGACTCGCGGTCGCCGCCGGCGTGCATCCAGCCGTCGGCCAGCCGCGCGGCGCGGCGCAGCGCGGGCTCGGCGTGCCCGCCGACCAGGATCGGGAGCGGCCGGCTCGGCGTCGGGTTCAAGCGGATGCTCGGGATCTTGTAGTGACTCCCGTCGTACGCGAAGAAGCCGCCCCGCGACAGTCCGCGCACGATCTCGATCATCTCGTCGCAGCGCAGCCCGCGCGTGGCCCAGTCGGTGGCGGTGACCGCGAAGTCCTCGGGCCAGGGACTCAGTCCCACGCCGAGCGCTAGCCGGTTCCCGGTCAGCACGGCCGCCGACGTCGCGGCCTTCGCGACCAGCACCGGATCGCGGATCGGCAGCTTGATCACGAACGTGGTGAAGCGCAGCCGCTGGGTGACCGCGCCGAGCGCGCCGATGAGCACGAACGGATCGACGAACGGCGCGTCGGCGAGAAACTCGCGGTTCCCATCCGGCGTGTACGGGTATTTCGAGTCCGAGACCTCCGGGTAGCACACGCTGTCCGGCACCACGTACGAGTGCCAGCCCGCCTCTTCCGCCGCGCGCGCGAGCACGGCGTACTGACTCGGCTCGCACATCGACTCGGCGTACGAGAAGCGCACGCTAGCCCTGGTCCTTCGCGAACGAGAACGCCCCCCGCTCGATCAGTGACTCGCCCTGCGCGTTCCTGGTCTCGAACAGCGCGTTCTCGCCGTCGGCCCAGATTTCGGTCACGAGTGTGTCGCCGGGATACGTCGGCTTCGCGAAACGCGCGTCCATGGCGCGGAAACGCGACGAGTCGCCGCCGCAGAGACTCGCGACCAGCGCGCGGCCGGCGAACCCGTACGTGCACAGCCCGTGCAGGATCGGGCGCTCGAAGCCCGCGCGCCGCGCGATCGCCGGGTCACTGTGAATCGGCGAGTGATCGCCCGACAGCCGGAACAAGAGCGCCTGGTCGCCGCGAGTCACTTGCACGACCGTGTGGTCCGCGGGCCGGCGCGGCGGGCGCGTGCCACCGAGCTGTCCGCCGCGCGCGCCGCCGAACCCGCCCTCGCCCACGACGAACAGCGAGGTCGTGCTCCGGAACAGCTCTTCGCTCGACGCGACGTCCACGGCCGTGGTCACGAGCTCGACCACCGCTCCCACGCGCTTGTCGAAGATCCCTTCGACCCGCAGCGTGGCGAGCGCACGCCCGACCACGGGCAGCTCGCCGCGCAACTCGAGTCTCTGCGCCGCGTGCACGACCTGGTGCGCGCCATAATTCCCGAATGAAGTCACTTCGAGCTCGCCCCAGCCGGTGCGGCTGATCGACGTCGCGAAGGTCGGCAGCACGCGCAGGCGCACGCCCTCGCTGTTCTCGGTGGTGAACTGCGGCTCGTCCACGCCCGCGCCCACGCCCAGCGCGTACAGCATGCACGTCTCCGGCGACCAGGCGATCGGGCTGGGGCCGAGCTCGCGGCCGACCCACGAGAGATCCATCGACATCGCGACTAACTCCGAGCTGGACGCACGAACGGGAGCACCACGCCGTCCGCGACCTCTTCGAGCACGACCTCGACCGCGAGGTCACAGCATATCCGGAGTCATGCCGCGAATGCCGGTGACGATTCGCATGCCGCAGTCGAGCTCGGTGACCACGGCCGCGTACGGCACCTCGGCCGCGAACGACGGCACCAGCGCTTGGTGAGTCACCGTCCAGGTGTACACCCGGCCGCGCGGGGCGACGGGCGCGTAGTCGAACGCCGCGGAACCGCAGTCGGGGCAAGTGAGTCGCGGCGGGTGTTGCATCCGGCCACAGCCGTCGCAGCGCTGGAACGCGAGCTCGCGCGACGCCGCGAGCCGCCGGTAGAACTCGCCGTTCCCGCCGGTGAGCGAGGGCAACGGCTTCGCGGGACGCGCGTCGCTCACGGCCCGCGCCCCAGGATCGCGAGGCTGCCGTCGCCCAGGTCGCCCCAGCCGGTCACGAGCCCGAGCTCCGCGTCGGCGACCTGCGCGGCGCCGGCCTCGCCGCGCAGCTGGCGAGTCACTTCGACGACGTGATTCATGCCCCAGGCGTGACCCTGCGCGAGCAGTCCGCCGTGCGTGTTCAGCGGGAAGCGGCCGCCGAGCTCGATGTTGCCGTCGGCGACGAACCCGGGTGACTCGCCCGGGCCGCACAGGCCCAGCGCCTCGAGCTGCAGCAACACGACGTAGGTGAAGCAGTCGTACACGCCCAGCACCTGGACGTCGCGGGCAGTGACTCCCGCCTGCGCGAACGCGCGCGGTGCCGCGAAATGGAGCCCGACGCGGAACAAGTCGGGGCGGCTGGGGATGTCGTCGGCGGGCACCGGGTGACCTTCGGCCGCGCCCAGGATCGACACCGGCCGGTGTCGCAGATCGCGCGCGCGCTCGGCGCTCGTGACCACCACCGCCGCCGCGCAATCCGTCTCGAGCGAGCAGTCGTACAGCCGGAACGGCTCCGAGATCCAGCGCGCGGCCAGATACTCGGCCATGGTGAGTGACTTCCCGCGCAGGAGCGCCGTCGGATTCAGCTGCGCGTGCTTCCGGCAGGCGAGCGCCACCGCGCCCGTGGCTTCGTCCGGCACCTTGTACACGTGTTTGTGTCGCATGCAGATCCACGCATACATCTGCGCGGGCAGCATCACGCCGTGCGGCAGACAGAAGTCGACGATCTGCTCCGCCGCGGCCGTGGGCCCGAAGCCCAGCCGCGGGCGCCGCGCGCCGGGCTTGGGGCGGAACGCCGACCAGCCGTTCCAGCCCACGACCACCAGCACCGCGTTCGCGATTCCGCTCGAGACCGCGAGCGCCGCGCTCTGCAGCGCCGCCACCGGGCTCGCGCCGCCCATGCTCACCGTCGCCGCGTAGCGCAGATCGGCGATGCCCAGGTTCGCGGCGAGTGTCTCGACCGTGGTGAAGCCCGGCGGCGGAATCACGCCGTCGACGTCCGCCGGAGTGAGTCCCGCGTCCGCGATCGCGTCGCGCGCGGCGCGCAGCATGAGCTCTTCGGGCAGCTCCGCCGCGCCGCGCACGTAGTCCGTCTCCGCCACGCCGACGATTGCGGCGCGGCCGCCGCCCGATTGACTTCGCTCGGCTACGCCTCGCTGCGCGCGCCTCTGGCGCTTGCGGGCCTTGCTCGGGGCGGCCCTCGCGCGGCCGCGGGAAGTCACTTGTCGAGCTCGGCGAGCAAGGTCGCCAAGTCCTCCGCGTGCTCCTCCTCCATCGCGAGGATGCCCTCGAGCATCCGCCGCGTGGTGGAGTCCTTCGCGCCGACGAAGTCGATCATCTCGCGGTAGCTGTCGATCGCGACGCGCTCCGCGACGAGATTCTCCTTGATCATGTCGAGCAGTGACTCGCCCTCGACGTACTCCGAGTGAGAGCGAGTCAGCATGCCTTCCGGCGACAGGTTCGGCGCGCCGCCCAGCTGCACGATGCGCTGCGCGATCTGGTCGGCGTGCGCCTGCTCCTCGTTCGCGTGCACGAGAAACTCCGCGGCGACGCTCTGCGCGTGAATCCCCGAGGCCATGAAGTAGTGACGCTTGTAGCGCAGCACGCACACGATCTCGGTCGCGAGCGCTTCGTTCAGGAGCTTCAGCACGGTCTCTCGCTTCGCGCGATAGCCCTTCGTGACTGCGCCCTGCTCGATGTGCTCGCGGGCGCGCTTGCGCAAGGTGCGCACGTCGGTGAGGAAGGGCTTCTTCGCCATGGGGACCTCCGCTCGATTCGGTGGTCGCAGTCTAGCTCGAAAGCAATGGCCCCCCGGATCTCGCGATCCGGGGGGCGCTCGTGTCGGGAAGACTCGTGACCGGCCTAGCCACCTTACGGGAGGGAGTCCGGCAGTGCGGCCCCGTACCGGTCATTGCTGCTGCCGATTCCAGGTTTTGCAGGGCGCGTGCCAGCGCGGGAGCGGCGCATAACGCGCCGCGTCTCGAATTCCGCCGGGTGACTGCTGAAGAGCGCGGCAGCGCTGCTCGCGGCGCGGTCAGTCAGTGCGCCCGCGCCCACGCGAGGTGTGCGCGAATCGCCTCGAGCCACGCGGCCGCGTTCTCGAGCTGCGGGCTGTGCGCAGCGTCGGGAATTGTGACTCGCCGCACGCCGGGGATGCCGCGCTCCATCACGTCCGACGGCTCGAGGAACGGCACGTCTTCCGCGCCGACCACCACCGTCGTGGGGCAGCGAATCTCGCCGAGTCGCTCGACCACCGAGGGCAGCTTCGGGAATTCCTGCGAGAGCGCGTCCCACGCGACCGGATCCATGTTCTCGAGCTTGCGAGTGATTCGCTCCCAGAACACGTCGGGCCCCATGCGCTCTTCCGCGCGCTTCGCCGACGGCGGTGTCTGGGCGTTGGACGCGGCCATCTCGCGCATGCGCTTCGCGAAGGCGCTCATGCCGTTGTCGCGCGCGAACGCGGCGATGCCCGCGCGCACGCTCTCGTTGAAGCGGAAGCGCAGGGGCTTGGGCGACGTGTCCATGAGCACGAGTGACGCGACGCGCTCCGGGTATTTCAACGTGAAGGACAGCGCGACCACGCCGCCCAGCGAGTGTCCCAACAGGTCGGCGCGCGCGAGGCCCAGCGCGTCGAACGCGCCCTTCAGATCCTCGACCAGGTTCGCCGCGGTGTAGAGCTCGGTCTTGCCCGAGTTCGTGCTGCCGCCGTGACCGCGCTGATCGAGCGCGATCGTGCGGCCCAGGCGAGACAGCGGCTCCAGCTGCTCGCGGAAGTCGTCGCGCGAGCCGGTGAACCCGTGCACGAGCACGAACGCGCGCTCGCCGTGGCCGGCCTCTTCGACTTCGATCTCGATGTCCCGAACCGCGAGCTTCCGAATCTGACTCATTCGTGCACTATACCGGGCGCATGAGTGAGCCGTGCAAGCACGAGGCCGGGGTCGTCGCGCCGGTCATCGACCGCAACCGCTGCGAGGCCAAGGAAGACTGCGTGCGCGTGTGTCCGTACTCGGTGTTCGAGATACAACGGCTCGGCGCCGACGAACGGCGGAGTCTCTCGTTCGTCGGGCGGCTGAAGGCGTGGGCGCACGGGAACAAGCAAGCGTTCGCTGTGAACGCCGCCGCGTGTCACGGCTGCGGGCTGTGTGTGACTGCCTGCCCCGAGAAGGCGATCAGGCTCGAGCGGCTCTAGCCGTCGACGTGGCCGAGCTTGCGCTCCGGCGCCACGCGGTCGCGCACGAGTCGCTTCAGCTCGGCCGCTTCGGGGAAGCGGCCCGCATCTTTGCGCGAGAAGAGAGTCACGCCGTCGAGTCTCACTTCGAACACTCCGCCGACGTCGTTCGGAAGCAGCGCGACCTCGCCGAGCTCGGACTCGAACGTCGTCAGCAGCTCCTGCGCGAACCACGACGCGCGCAGGAGCCAGCGGCAGCGGCGGCAGTACTCGATCTCGACGCGCGGGCGGGACATGCGCGCAGGGTAGCGCGCCGCTCAAATCAGGAACAATTCCTGATTCAGTTGCACCGCGGCGCGCGGCCGACTATGCTGCGCGCGGTGAAGCCCCCCTCTCAGACCGAGCCGCGCCGCCGCAACAAGAGCCGCCAGCGCGCGCTGATCCTCGAGTTCCTGCGCGACAGCGCGGAGCATCCGACCGCGGCGCAGACGCACGCGGCGCTCGTGCGCCGTCTGCCGAGTCTCTCGCTCGGCACTGTGTACCGGAACCTCGAGGTCCTGGTCACCGAGGGCGTGGTCGCGGAGGTGCCGTCGGCCGGCGGTGCGAGATACGACGGCAATCCGAAGCCGCACCACCACTTCATCTGCGAGCGCTGCGGCGCGATCGACGACCTTCACCTGCAGGCGCCGCCGTCGCTGTCGCAGAAGCTGCGCCGCGCGCGCGGGCGCAAGGCGTCGCGCATCAAGATTGATTTCTTCGGCCTCTGTGAGTCGTGCGAGTCGCACGCCTCGAACGCCGAGAGTCTCTGAGGAGAATGCAATGGCCGAGCTGAAGGGAACCAAGACTCACGGACACCTGAAGGAGGCGTTCGCCGGCGAGTCACAGGCGAATCGCCGCTATCTGTATTTCGCGAAGCAGGCGGACATCGAGGGTCACCCCGACGTCGGCGGTCTGTTCCGCGACACGGCCGAGGCCGAGACGGGTCACGCCCACGGTCATCTGGACTATCTGAAGCGCGTCGGCGACCCGGCGACCGACAAGCCGATCGGCGCGACGGACAAGAACCTGGCCGCGGCCGTCGCGGGCGAGACGTACGAGTACACCGAGATGTACCCGGGCATGGCCAAGGACGCGCGCAGCGAGGGCTTTGCGGACATCGCGGAGTGGTTCGAGACGCTCGCGAAGGCCGAGAAGTCGCACGCCGGGCGCTTCCAGAAGGCGCTCGACTCGCTGCCCAAGCTTTGAAGAACGCGAGCCTGCACGACGCGGAGTATCTCGAGCGCAAGTCACTCGACCGCGAGCTGGTGCGCGTCTTCGAGAAGTGTCACGACTGCCGGCGCTGCCTCCCGCTCTGCCCGTCGTTCCCGTCGCTGTTCGACGCGATCGACCGGCACGAGCAGGAGGCGGCGCAGCTCACCGCGCCGGAAATGCGGGAAGTCGTCGACCTCTGTTACCAGTGCAAGCTCTGTTACAACCACTGCCCGTATCACCCGCCGCACGAGTGGGCGATCGACTTCCCGAAGCTGATGAGTCGCGCGAAGCTCGTGCTGGCGCGCGAAGAGGGCATCCCGCTGCCCGAGCGCATCGGCGCGCAGCAAGACATGATGGGAAAGACGTCGTGTCTCACCGCGTCACTCACCAACGCGGCGTTCAAGAACCGCGCGGTGAGACTGCTCATGGAGAAGGGCACGGGCATCGACCGCCGCTGGCTCATGCCGACGTACGAGAAGCGGCCGTTCTCGAAGGAGCTCGACCGACACACGACGGTGTCGGGTGAGAACGGGCGCGCGATCCTGTTCGCGACCTGCTTCGTCGAGTACAGCGAAGCGCGCACGGCGCGGGCGGCCGTGCAGGTGTTGGAGCACAGCGGCGTCGCGGTCGAGAACGGCTACGAAGCGTGTTGCGGCGCGCCGTTCCTGCACGGCGGCGACCTCGAGAGCGCGCGCAAGAACGCCGCGAAGGTGGTCGCGGGGCTGATCGGCGGCGTGCGCGAAGGCGTGCCCATCGTCGTGCCCGGACCCACGTGCTCGTATCAGCTGAAGAACGAATACCCCGAGTTACTCGGCACCGACGACGCGCGCGCGGTCGCGGCGGCGACGCTCGACCTGGGTGAGTTCGTCTTCAAGCTCGCCGCCGCCAAGACACTCAGACGCGACTTCGCGAAGAAGCTCGGCCGCATCGCGTATCACCTGCCCTGTCACTTGAAGGCCCAGTCGATCGGCTTCCGCTCGCTGCAGTTACTGGGGCTCGTGTCGGACGACGTGCAGCTGGTCGACGCGTGCTCCGGGGTCGACGGCACGTGGGGCATGAAGGCGCGCTGGTGGGAGGCGAGTCAGAAGATCGCGGGCCGGATGGTGCTGGAGATCCAGAACGCCGCCCCCGACCGGGTCGCGACCGACTGCCCGCTCGCGGCGCTGCGCATCCTGGAGCGCACGGGCCGCACCGCCGTACACCCCGTGGTGTTGCTCGCGGAAGCCTACGGATTCGGGAGTCACTCGTGAGGGGCGTACGCCGCGACGAAGTGTTGGACCTGGTGGCCTACGAGAAGATCCGCCCCGCGTTCCTCGAGAAGACCATCAAGCTGAAGCAGCCGCGGCGCATCGCGGTGGGCGATCGACTCACTTTCATCTTCGAGAACCGCGACACCGCGCTCTTCCAGATCCAGGAGATGCTGCGCGCCGAGCGCGCGGTGCGGGAAGAGAAGATCGAAGACGAGATCTCCGTGTACAACGAGCTCGTCCCGAAGGCGAACGAGCTGTCGGCCACGCTGATGATCGAGATACCCGAGACGAAGCGCATCCGCGCCGAGCTCGACCGGCTCATCGGCATCGACGAGCACGTGTTTCTCGACGTCGGCGGCGAGACTGTGCGCGCCACCTTCGACTCCAAGCAGTTCGAGAGCGACCGCATCTCGGCCGTGCAGTACGTGCGCTTCCCGCTAGGCCCGTCGCTGGCCGCGAAGTTCTCCGACCGCAGCGTGACCGTGCGCCTCCGCGTCGAGCACCCGAACTACGCGCACGTGACGGAGATCCGCGGTGACTCGCGCGAGTCACTCATGGCCGACCTCGCGACGACTTAGCGCTCGCCGCGCAGCCGGCTCGAGAACAGAGTCGCGATCGCGAGCACGAGCGCGGCGCTCCACAGCGCGGGCAGCGCGGGGATCGGCGCCGGCGCCACCCCGGGTCCCGTGAAGATGTCGAGCGAGACCTTCGGGAAGCTCGCGCCGGCCTCCCACGAGTAGAAGCCGAGCGCGCGGTCGCTCGGAGAAGTGAGCGCGAAGCCGAAGTTGGGCTGCTGGCCGTGCGCCCAGCGGCGCACCTGCTGGGTCACGTCGATGTCCAGCACCTGGTACGTCGTGATCCCGGGGACTTCCGCGACCGCGGTGCCGTCGATGCTGGGCCGCGTGTTCCAGGTGACTCCCGCCTCCGTCCAGTTCGAAGTGACTCTGTGCACCTCGAGCTTCGCCGGCGGGTGAGTCGGCGGAATCGGATCGCCGTCGATGTCGAAGCTGAACGCGTAGGGCACGTATAGCGACGCATGAGTGACCGTCTGTCCCGGCGCGAGCAGCCCGGCGGGCAGGTCGAAGCGCAGGAACGTCTGGAAGTGGTGACACACGCCGTTGGGGTCGTTCGCGGTGACTGCGTAGTTCGTGTCGCTGTTGCCGCGCCACAAGGTGGGAATGAAGCAGTACGGCGCGACGTCCTGGCCCGCCGAGGTCGGCTCGATGAAACACTCGCCCGCGGGAAAGCCCGGCGCGCAGGCCTGCGCGCGCGCGAGCTGCGGAGCCAGCCAAGTGAGTCCCGCGATCAGCAAGATCAGCCACGTCCGCATCACTCTCCTCCTCCAGCGTCTTTCTCGAAATTCCAGCGCACCCCGACGAACACGGTTCGCTGCCGTATCTCGTACGAATCGACCACGTCCTCGTTCGTGAGGTTCCGGACGTCCACGTACGCGTCGATTCCCTTGAACAGCGGCTGCACCAGCCGCAGGTCGAGGACCCACGACTGATCCGAGCGCTCCAGCGTCGAGAAAGTCGCGATTCCGGTGCCGGTGCGTTCCGTCAGCGCCGGGCTGCGCCAGCGGCCGCGCACGGTGAGCTCGGTGTCGACTCGCGGCAGCACGAACGCGCCTTCGAGGTCGACGGTGTGACGCGGCTCGTTCGGGAGCTCGTCCAGGCCGATGAGCGTCGGTGAGTCGACGAACGTCTCGAGATACGTGTAGCCCGCGCGGAAGTGGATCTCGGGCAGCGGCTGAGTCACAAGCTGCACTTCGGCGCCACGCGTGCGCACGTGGTCTAGATTCGTCTTGCGAAACACGGGACTCGTCACGTCGACGTACGGCAGACACCGCGGGTCGTCCGGATTCACGCGGCAGGGCCCGGCGGTGGGCGGCAGCGGAATCTGCGGATTGCGCGCGACCACGATCGAGCCGGCAGGCGCGGAGCGGATGAAGTCGTCGATCGAGTTGTAGAAGAACGTGCCCGAGACAGTGACTCGCGGATCGGGCAGGAACTCGAAGCCCGCGCGGAAGCCGGTGGCCGACTCGGTCTCGAGGTCGGGACTCCCGGCGAGGAAATACACGCCGCCCACCTGCGCCACCGGCGGCTGATACAAGTCACGCAGGCTCGGGATGCGGTAACTCTCGCCCCAGGAGCCGCGCAACCGGAGCATCTCGTGCGGCTCGAGCAAGAGCGCCGCCTGCGGCACGAACTTCGACTCGAACTTCGAGTGCATCTGCTCGCGCCCGCCGAGCTGGAGAGTGAGCCACTGAGTCACGTCCAGCTCCGCGATCGCGTAGAGGCCAGTCGTCGAGAAGCTCTTGTCCACGGTCTCGCCGCCGATCTCGTCGCCGAGCGAAGTCACGAAGACCTCCTCGTCGAGATTCAGCGAAGGCAGCCGCCAGTCGACGCCCAGCGTGAAGCGCGGCTCGAGGCCGAAGAACGTCGGATTCACGTTCAGCGCCGAGTCGACCTTCCACTCGTCTTCTTCCAGCAGGAACGAGCGGCCGATCGTCGAGTCGATCGAGTTCGAGTAGCGAAACAGTTCGGTGTCGAGTGACACGACGTCGTTGAAGCGCGCGCGGAAGCCGCCGGTGCCGAGCCAGCGCGAGTCATCGAGCTCTCCGGGCACGACTTCGACGGCGCCCACATCGTTGGGATCGGCCGGCTCCGGCTCGCCTTCGTATTTCTCGTCCTGGTGGCGCCAGCCGCCGTTCCCGAACAGAGTGAGTCTCTCGCTCGCCTGCCACTCGACCACGCCGTACACGTCCTGCCAGCGGCCGCGGCCCTCGCCCTGGGGCGCGGGAATCACCGCGTCGGTGCCGCGCGCGGACATCGCGTCGATCGCCTCGAACGTGGTCGACAAGCCGATCCCGAGTGACCCGAAGCGCGCGGTGCTGGACTGTGCGCCGTAGCCGTGTGAGTCAGTCCCGGCGCCACCGTCGAGAAATGCCGTGTAGCCGTCGCGCTCGGGCGCGTGCTGAGTGCGCACGTCGATCACGGCGCCGCCCGCGTCCGAGCCATAGCGCACGGCCTGCGGGCCGCGAATGATGCGGATCTCCTCGATGTTGGTGACTGGCACGTCCGCGAGGTCGGCGACCCCGCCCAGCTCGCCGTTGTAGTGCTCGCCGTTCACGAGCAGCTTGGTGTACTCGGCGGGCATGCCTTCGATCGACGCGGCGGCCGCCTGACCCTGCACGCGCTGCTGCGTCCGCAGACCCACCACGTTGCGCACGGCGTCGGCCAGTGTCTGCGCGGGGATCGCCCGCACTCTCTCGACGCCGATCACCTCGGTCTCGACCGGCGTGGCCTCGAAGATTCCCGGAGTGACTTCCCTGCCGACGACCTCGATCTGCTCGATCGGCTCGAGGGGCGCCAGAGAGACGGGCGGAGTCACTTCCTCCGCGGCCGGCTCCTGCGCCGCCGACGGGCCTGCGCACAGCGCGAATGCAAGCGCGCAGGCGACACACTTCTGCGTCGCTCGCCCCCGCCTCGGCCTCGCTGCCCGCCCGGACATCCGGACACCCTCCGCGCGCCTCTCCCGGCGCTCGGTCCGGCTGGCGAAGGGCTTGCTGCGACCGCAGGCTCCTTATAGCCAAGTTGATTCTGATTCTCAACTTCAATAAGATGCGCTCTGCCCGCAGTTCGCGGGTGTGCGACCCGACGCGACGGACTCGAGCCAGCCAGTCAGTGCCAGCCACGGTTTCGCGTTGGTCCGATGGAGGACCCATGCGTGTTGTTGGAATTGGCTGGTGGAGGGCGGCGCTTGTGGCGCTGGCCTTCCACGCGGCACCGGCTGTGGCGGCGACGATCCCCTTCACCGAAGAGTTCGCGGCGAGTGACTCGCTATGGCGCGCGAACTCGAATCTCGAGAACTCACTCACCTGGAGCGCGAGCGGCGGCGTAGACGGAAGCTCCTACGTCTCCGGCACGTTCAACTTCGTGTCGAGCACTGCGGGCGCGCAGGGCCCCGTGCTGTTCCGCGGGCCCGGCGTCGCGAGCGGCGGCGCGTTCGTCGGCAACTGGCTCACCGAGGGCGTGCTCGAGATGAGCTTCTACGTGAGACACGACGCGGGCGTACCCGTGAACTTCTTCGCGCGCTTCGCGAGTCCGTTCGGGTTCCCGGGGGCGATCGCGGCGAGCTTCGCGCCCACTCAGAGTCTCCCCGTGGGTGACTGGACGAAGATCACGTTCGCGATCACTCCCTCGAACCCGGCGTTCGTGAGCTTCGAAGGCTCGAGCTTCGACACGGTGTTCTCGAACGTCGGCATCGTGCAGGTCGGGGCGTCGATCCCGACCCCGCTCGCCGGCGTCGACCAGGTCGTTCACTTCGACCTGGACCGTGTCTCGATTCGCGGCGTGCCCGAACCGTCGGGCGCCGCGCTTCTCGTGCTCGGGCTCGGCATCGCCGGGCTCGCGCGCAGTCACAAGCGGAGGCAGTGAGCGATGACCGAGCGAGCGACCCGAGACAGTGAGATCGCCGCGCGCGCGCGGCAGTGGCTGCTGACCACGTCCAACGCAGTGCTGTGTACGCGCTGCTCCGACACCGACATGATCGACTGGCCTTTCGGGTCGCTCGCTCCGTTCGCACTCACCGAGAGCGGCGAGCCGATCGTTCTGATCTCCGAGATCGCCGAACACACGCGCAATCTGGTGAAGGAGCCGCGCGCGTCGCTGTTCGTCTCGGACCCCGACGCCGCGGGCGATCCGCAGGCGACCTGGCGACTCACGATCATGGGCCGCGCGCGCCGCCTGCGCGCGAAGTCGGACGAGCGCACGGTGACCGGCGGTGCCGATGCCGTCGTGCTCGACGACGACGCCTTCCAAGCCGTGCACGCGAGATACACCTCCCGCGTGCCCGACGCGCCGAGATACTTCGACGCGCACCGCTTCGGCTACTGGAAGATCGAGCCGCTGCGCGTGCGCGCGATCGGCGGCTTCGGCGCGATTCACTGGCTCGAGGGCGACGCGATCCTGCGCGAGCCGCGCGGCGGCGGCCTCGACGCGTCCGCGCCCGCGATCCTCGCGCACATGAACGACGACCACGAGTCCGCGCTGCTCGACCTGTGCGCCGCGGCCGGCAACGGCGAGCGCGCGCAGTCCGCGCGCATGCTCGACATCGACCGGGCGGGCTTCCTGGTCGAGACACACTCGCCCGACGCGGTGCGCTTCATCGAGTTCGGACGCGAGATACACGCGGCCGACGCGCGCAACGTGTTCGTCGAGCTGACCAAGCGCGCGCGCGAGTCACTCGCCGCCGCAAGCCGCGATTCGAGCGGAGGCGACGGCCGCGTGCTCGACTCCGGTCAGCTGCTCGGCGGCGCCGAGACGGTGCAGATCGACCACAAGGGCGCGCTCTACACGCTCCGCATCACGCGCAACGGGCGCATGATCCTGACCAAGTGATGCGGCGCGCGATCCTCTCCTTGTTGGTGTGCGCGCTCGCAGTCACTGCGGCCGCGCACGAGGGTCACGGCGCGGCTCGGCCGCGCGTCGCCACGTTCATTCCGATGGCGCGCGAGGCGCTCGCGAAGTACGCCGACCGCGTCGACGTCGTTGCCAGCGTGCGCAGCGACATGCGCACGCCGCTCCCGGCGGGAATCACCGACCTGGGCAGCCCGCACGCGCCCAACTTCGAGCTGCTCACCGCCGCGCGTCCGACGGTCGTCGTGGTCGACGCGCAGATGCACGCGCAGATGCGCGAGTCACTCGAGCGCAGCGGCGCGAAGGTGCTGCCGATCGATTCGGCCAGCGTCGCGTCGACGTTCGCGGGACTCACCGAGCTGGGCGGCGCGGTCGGGCTGCAGAAGGAGCTCGAAGCCGACGTCGCCGACGCGCGCGCGCAGCTCGCCGCGCAGACGCTCGCGAAGCCCGAGCCGACGCTCGCGCTGTTCGGCGCGCCGGGCAGCTTCTTCGTCGTGACCGAGCGCACGTGGCTCGGTGACTTGATGCGCGAAGTGGGACTCACCAACGTCGCGCCCGCGGGTCTCCAGAGCGGGCGGTTCCCCGGCTTCGCGCCGCTGAACGACGAGGTGCTCGCGACTCTCTCACCGGAGCTCGTGTTGCTCGTCGCGCACGGCAACCCGCAGGCGGTGCAACAGGCGTTCGAGCGCGAGCTCGCGGAGCGTCCGGTGTGGAAATCGGTGCGTGAGTCGGCGGCGCGCGGTGTGCACGCGCTCGACCCCACGCTGTTCTCGTCGAACCCGGGCCTCGGCCTACCGCGCGCGGCGCGGGCGTTGCGCGCGATCGCGGACTCACCGCCCAAGCCGTGACACTCGCGCGTGTCGCCGCGCTTCCGGCGCGCACCTGGGCTCTGGGCGGGGGGCTCGTGCTCGCCGCGCTCGGGTCACTCGCGCTGGGCGCGGCGCACGTGCCGCTGTCGTCTCTCGTCCCCGCGCTGCTCGACGCCGACCACCCGTTTCACCGCCTGGTCTGGGAGGTACGCGCGCCGCGCATCGTACTCGCGGCGCTCGTGGGCGGCGCGCTCGGTCTCTCGGGCGCGGTGGTGCAGACGGCCGTGCGCAATCCGCTCGCGGACCCGGGTCTCTTGGGAGTCACTGCCGGGGCGGGCCTCGGCGCCCTGCTCTGTCTCGTCTTCGCGCCCGAGCACGCCTTCTGGCTGCCGGCCTGCGCGATGCTCGGCGGGCTCGCCGCAGTGACTCCGATCCTGAGCTTCGCGTCGCGCGCGAGCGGAGTCAGCGGCGCCGCGCGCTTGATTCTGGTCGGGGTCGCGGTGAACGCGGTGTTCGGCTCGGCGATCGCGCTGGTGACTTTCTTCTTCGCCGACCGCGCGCCCGCGTACGTGTCGTTCACCATCGGGTCACTGAACGCGCGCGGCTGGCGCGAAGTGTGGATCGCCGGGCCGGCGCTCGTGCTCGGGTGTCTCGCGCTCCTGCCGCTGCGCCGGTCACTCGACGCGCTGCTGCTCGACGACGCCAGCGCCGGCGGCGTGGGCGCGCCGGTGCGCGCGCTGCGGATCACCGCCTGCGCGATCGCGGCGGGACTCACAGGCGCGGCGGTCAGCGTCGCGGGGCTGGTCGGGTTCGTCGGCCTGGTGGTGCCGAACTGGCTGCGCCTCGCGCTCGGCCCCGAGCACGCGCGTCTGTTGCCCGCGTGCGCGCTGGGCGGCGCGCTGTTGGTGTCGATCGCGGACTGTGTCGCGCGCACGGCCGCCGCGCCGCTCGAGCTCCCGGTCGGAGCGCTGCTCGCGCTGATCGGCGGCCCGTACTTCTTGTCACTCGTGCTCCGGCGCGTGCATTGACCGCGCTGCTCGAGACACGCGCGCTGTCACTCGGTCACGGCGCGGGGCCGATGGTGATCTCGAATCTCGACCTCGAAGTGCGGCGCGGCGAGATCGTGGCGCTGGTCGGCGCGAACGCGTCGGGCAAGTCCACCCTGCTCGCGGCGCTCGCGCGCTCACTCGCGCCGCGCGGCGGCTCGGTGCGGCTCGGCGGCGCGGACGTGTACTCGCTCGGGCGGCGCGAGCACGCGCGGCGCGTCGCGCGACTCCCGCAGGAGCCGACGTGCGCGGCGGGACTCACCGTCGAGTCACTCGCGCTGCTGGGCCGCCATCCGCACGGCCCGCCGCTCGCCGGCCCGAGCGCCGCCGACCACGCCCGCGCGGAGGCGGCGCTGCGCGAGCTGCGCCTCCTCGAGCTGCGCGCTCGGCCCGTCGAGTCACTGTCGGGCGGCGAGCGCCGCCGCGCGTGGCTCGCGCTCGTTCTCGCGCAAGACACCGAGGTGCTGCTGCTCGACGAGCCCAGCGCCGGTCTCGACCTGCGCCACCGCTTCGAGCTGCTCGAGCTCTTGCGCCGCGTGAATCGCGAGCGCGGAGTCACGATCGTCTGCGCGCTTCACGAGCTCGACGACGCCGCGCGCCTTGCCGACCGCGTGGCGGTGCTCGCGCGCGGCCAGCTGATCGCGTTCGGCCCGCCGCGCGAGTCACTCACGCCCGAGGTGTTGCTCGCCGCCTTCGGCGTGGAAGCCGCGCTGCGCTGGGACGACGACGGTTTGTCGCTGCGGGTGACCGGCGCCGCCTAGGCGCGCGGGCGCGTGCCGCCCGCGACCCACGCGCGCTCGGCCAGGGTGCCCAGCGCGAAGTCGCGGTAGCCGCCGTTGAAGAAGTCACGGCAGCGCGTCGAGTGAGCGAGCGCGCGCGGGCTGCGCGTGCGGCGAACTTCCTGTCGGAACGTGCCGTCGTCGTACAGCTCGTACACCGCGAAGCCGCCGGGGTAGTCCTTCACGCAGTGGACCTCGACGAACGGGATCGGACCCGACTGCTTGTAGCGGCGCACGCGGTTTCGGTGCGTGTGACCGATCAGCACGCCCTGCACCTGCGGGTTCTTGCCGAGTAACTCGAACATGCGGAGCGAGTGCTCGGGCACGATGCCGATCGTGTTCGGGTAACTCGTCCGGTGCTCGGGCGGCACGGGCTGATGGTGAGTCAAGAGCAGCGTCGGCTGACCGTGCTCGCGCGTGTCCTCGAGCTGCTCCGCGAGCCAATCGAACCGCGCGTCGGGGAACACGCCGTGGTGCTCGCCGGGCTCGACGGTGTCGAGCAGGAGCAGCCGCCAGCCACCGAGCTCGAGCGCGCGCGGTGCGGGCGGCTGACGCAGAATCGTGTAGCCGTCGCACTCCTCGCCGGTGAGTCGCCCGTAGTGGTCGTGATTCCCGAGGAACGCGTGCCACGGCATCTCGAAGCGCGCGAAGGTGCGCGCGGCGAACTCGAACTGCTCGCGCAGCCCGCGGTCGGCGATGTCGCCCTTGATGATCGCGGCATCGACGCCGAGCGCGTTGATGTCCGCGACCGCGTCCTCGTTCATGACCTGCCAGTAGGGGAAGTCACCGTCGGTCTCGCGCGCGACGGGGAAGCCCGGCGCGGGATCGCCGTACTCGCCGTCGCCCGCCATGACTCCGCCGAAGCGCGCCTCGCCGAAGTGGAGGTCGTTCAGCGTCGCGAAGCGGGCGACACACTTGCCGCGCGGCGCCGGCAACGTGCGCGCGCGCGCCGGGAAATACTTGCTCGGCTCGGCGGGCGCGGCGCCGTCGGCCTCGATCTCGAGCGCGTAGTCGCGGTCGGGAGTGAGTCCGTCGATGCGCACGTCGCGTGTGCCCGCGACGCCTTCCGACACCGCACGCACCTCGCCGTCGACGAGCACGCGCGCGCGGGCGGTCACCGGGCCCGAGGCGTCCGCGACGCTGAACGACAGCGCCACCGAGTCGGCCGTGACGGTGAAGAGCTCTGCGTCCCGGATCTCGAGTCCCATGTTCGCGACTCCTCGCTTCGACGAGTCAGTGACTTAGTCGAAGAAACAGAAGTGATCGGGTTGAACGTTCAGCGGCGGCGCCAGCGGCGTCGCCGGCGGCGCGTTGAGCTCGGCCTGAACGTGCGCCTGGTGGTCGTTCACCCAGGTACGCACCGGCGCGAGCGCCGAGGTCAGGTCGCCGGTCACCGGCTGTATCAGCGCCTGCATGCGGTTGATCTCGGCCTGGTGCTCGGCCGGCTTCCACACCGTGTTCAGGAGAAGCTGCAGCTTCGCGAGATAAAGCGCGCGGGTGTCCGCCATCTCGTAGAGCCGGCGAGTCAGTGCGGCGCGCGGCACGATCGCCGCCGCGTGAGTCGGATCACCCGGTACGCGCAGCGCGTTGCCCCGGCCGAAGGTGTCGTCGATGCCCCAGGGAATGAAGCGGATCTTCCCGTCGCTGGGAGTCACGTAGAAGTAGAAGTTGTTCTGATCGTCGGCGTAGCCGTCCCAGTGACCGATGAGGCCCTCGCCGGCCCAGAACGTCAGGAAGTCGTCGAGATCGACCACGGCCTCGATCGCCGCGCGCCGCTGCGCGTCGGTGTAACTCCCGCTCGTGGGCGTGGTGACTGCCGTCGTGAGCGCGTTGGTCTCGGTCTGGTTCGCAGCCGACGCGTCGTCCTTGGGCTCGATCGTGTTCCGCCAGGGCTCGTTCGTGGCGCTGGGCACGCCGCCCTTCAGCCAGAAGTCCGACAGCGTGCCTTCGTACAGGCGGCCGGTGGCGTTGCCGAACACGCGGCCGAGGAACGGCTCCTTGATCGACTCGACGTTCACGTAGATTCCGTCGACGACTTTCTCGGTGCCGTTCACGTCGGTCACGTACAAGCGCACCTGCGCGAAGTTGCAGCGCGGCGCGGGAATGCCCGCCGCCGCCAGGATCCCGTAGCCGAGACACTGCTTCACGTACGACGGATCCTGCACAGAGTTGTTGAGCGTCATGCGCTCCAAGCCCTCGAGGTGCTGGCCCGACTGGAACTCGCCGAAGTCGAGCTTGAGCGCGGGCTTCGTCGTCGACAGCGAGCCGAAGAAGCCCTTCTTGCGGATCCCCACGTCCGTGAGTGTCTGGCCGTCGACCACCACGATCGGCGCGTGGAAGAACGTGTACGGGTCGGGCCACGGCGCATCGCCGCAGGTCTGAGTCACGAACACCGAGAACAGGTCGCGCTGCTGGTTGCGCATCACGTCCCAGTCACTCCGCGCCATGGTGATGTCGACCTGCACGAGGCGGTTCGGATCGAACCACAACGCACTCGAGTCAGTGGGCGGGAACGCGGCGGGACACACTTGCTTGGCGGGGGGCTGCATGCCCTGCACGGCGCGCGCGAGCTCCGACGCGTCGGGCACGGCGCACTCACCCGCGCGCAGCACGCCGCACTTCCGCGGCGCGTCGACCTCGGCGATCTGCGCGGCGAGCTTCTGGCGCAGGCGCGCGCGGTCGGGAGCGGTGACTGCGCCGTCGTTGTTCACGTCGCCGCACTGACACGCGTCGCCGATGCCCTCGCCGGCGCCCGGTCCCACGCGCCCGGTGTCCGCCTGATTCGCGTTCGGCTCGCCCGGGCAGTTGTCGTCGCAGCCGGCCGACTGACCCGTCGCGCACGGCAGATCGCCCACTACGCCCGAGTGATTCCCGTCGTCGGGGATTCCGTCGGTGTCTCGATCCGGCAGCGGCAGACCGAGCCGCAGCGCGTTGAAGCTCTGCACGCTCGCGCCGCCGTTCCACGCGTTGGGCGCGCCGAACGTGCTGCTCTTCCCGTCGTTGTACGACTGCGAGCAGCGCTCGACGATCGCGCTGGGATCCGCCTCGAGCTTGAACATCTCGCGAGCGTTCACGCCCACGGGCGGCGGATCGCAGCCCTGCAGCGGGTCGACCGCGAGGCCTTCGCCCGCGGGCCCGAACACGAGTGAGTCGTTCGCTTGACGGATCGTGATCTGCCAGTTGTCGTTCGAGACCGGGAAGCTGTTCGGCGTGATGTAAGTCGACGAGCCGCCGTCGATCGCGCGCACGTTGATCGTCCAGTCACCGCCCGCGGGGTTGTAACTCACGTTGTCGGGCTGATCCTCGGACACGGTCAGGATCGTGCCGGCGCGCAGATCGGACCAGATCGCGTGATTGCTGAACACCAGCTGCTCGTTGCACACGCCGTTGTCGCACAGGTCGAGCTTCCAGCCGCGGATGTCCAAGTGGTCGGCGATCACGACCAGCTCGAACCAGTCACCGCCGTTGCCGAGCACGCGGCCGAACGCGGGGTCGGCCGCGGCGCCGCCGTCTTCGTCGACCGCCGCGGTGCCGCCGTTCAGATAGTTGGTCGCGCTGACGGCGTTGTACTCGTTCAGGATCAGCTTCGCCGAATGCGCTTCGAGTGGAGCGATGGCAAGCAGACTCAGCAGCAGCAACGGAATGACTGGACGCATCGCGGGACTCTACCAGAAGCGACGGACGCGAGATCAGCCGCGTGAACGGCCGAAGCGTGTCAGGTCGCGCAACAGTCCGAGCACCCGCGAGTGATCCGCGGCCGGCGCGGCCTCCTGGGAGGGCAGCACGCCGTCGTCGCGCGCGGTTACCTTCCTGTTGATCGCGAAGTCGAAGTGTCCCAGGGGGAGCAGCAACTTGTGATTCGCGTCCAGGTAAGCGAGCCAATCCCAGCCACTCACGACCGTGAAGGAGCGTTCGGGACCGTTCAGCAGGTCGTAGCCGAGCGAATAGTCCGACGCGGGATTCGTGACACCGAAGAGCGGCAGGAGGGTCGCCGGAAGATCGAGGTTGCTCGTCAGGCGAGTCACTTCGCGAGGCGCCCGGCCGGGAACGTGGAGCAGCAGCGGCACCCGCGTCTGTTCCTCGCTGAACGACGAGGCGTGGCCCCAGCGGCCCTTTTCCATGAACTCCTCGCCGTGGTCGCCGGTCACGATCACGATCGTGTCGTCGAGCACGCCCTCGCGCTCGAGCGCCGCGAACACGCGGCCCAGCTGAGAGTCCAGGTGGTGGACGGCGTTGAGATAGCGGTTCTTGATCAGGCCGATGTCGCGCGACAGGTCCATCGTCGCGTAGTTGAGTGAGTCGAGATAGGGCGTGCGCACCACCGACTCGGGTGGGAATTCATATCGGGCATGGGGTGACTCGAAGAACATGAACGCGAAGAACGGGCGCGTGCGGTCACGCGCGGCGAGAAACCCGAGCAGCTCGCCGACGTTGCGCCGGTCGTTCACCCACCCCGGGCTCCCGTCGCCTTCGCGCAGCTGGCCGCCGGGCACGCGCGCGAAGAGTGTCTCGTTGAACTCGGGATATGTGAAGCGCGCGCTGGTGCGGATGTCGAGCTGATAGCCGTCGTCGAGAACTACATCCATGAGCAGCGGCGAGCGCTCCTGGTCCTGGAACGCCCACCAGTAGCCGCCGTACAGGCCGTAGAACATCGCGAACAGACCCATGCGCGTGTTGTTGCCGCCGCTGTAGTGCTGCGTGAAGCGGATCGAGCGCGCGGCGAACGCGCTGGTCGCGGGCATGATCTCGGGATCGAGCGCATCGGCGCGGAGTGACTCGGCGACGAGCCACACCACGTTGTAGCGGCGGTGCGCGGCGCGCTGCAGCGGCCGCAGCGGATACTCCAGCGCTTCGCGGCCGGCCTCGAGCGCTACCGAGTCATCGCCGGCATCGATTCCGAGGGCGCGCGTCATGGGGCGGGCGCGCGTCGGCAGATAGAAGGGAAACAGGTCGGCGGCGGCGAGCACCGAGCTCCGGCGCGACGCGAACGCGAGCGCGTAGGTGACTCGCTCGCCGAGGGTGAGCGCGAGAAAGACGGCCGCGAGTGCCAGCGCGGACCGGCCGCGAATCCGGCCGAGGCGAGCACCGATCCGCGTTTGTCCGGCGACCAGCCACAGGGCGACCTGTTGCAGCGCGAGCGCGGCCACCAGCGCGGCGAAGCTCACGAACGAGTCGGCGCCGCCTCCGAGTGACTCGAGGCCGCCGCGGGTCGTGACCAGGTTCCAGACGAAGCCGTTCAGATGGAAGCCGTAGATCCGGAACAGGAAGCGGTCGGCGAAGATCCAGATCTGCGCGAGCGACCCGCCGGCCAGCGCGGTCAGCGTGGCCAGCCCGCGCAACCGCAGCGCCACCAGCGCGGCCGCCGCCAGGAAGACCGGCGCGAGATAGAGAGCCGAGTAAGTTAGGGTGACTCCGGCGACGAACACCGTTCCGAGCCAGTCACTCGGCGGCGCGGCGATCGAATATCCGGCTACGTTCACCGCAAGCGCGAGGTAAGTCAGTACGCCGTAGGCCGTGAGCGTCCGGCCAGGTATGTTCGCGGCCCGCAACGGCTCCATGCGCGCTGGACGATACGAGCGCGAAGTAGGGAGATCGGGAAATGAGCGTGAGACTCCTTTCAGGGGTTCTCATCGCGGCGGCGCTGACCGCGTGCGAGCGCGCTCCGCTGCTCGAGGTGCGGCCTGATGAGACGAGTCTCATCGCGCTCTGGGCGCTCGGAGACACTGGCGAGCCGCGAAATGTGTGGCCGCGCTTCGCTGGGCAGGCGCGCGTCGCGCGCGCGCTCGCGGCGGAGGACGAGCGCGCGCCGGCCGACGCGCTGCTCTTCCTCGGCGACAACTTCTACCCGCATGGACTGCTCGCCCGCGAGCTCGCTGCGCGCGTCGAAGAGAATCTCGTCGCGCCGTACTGCCGCTTCGTCGCGGCCGCGTGCGGTCTGCCTGCTGCTTCGCGGCGAGTCATTCCGCTGTACGCCGTGCTCGGCAATCACGACCACGGCAGAGGCGAGAGCCCGGCATTGCAACGCGAGCGCGTACCCAGGCTCGTGCCGAACTGGCGGATCGAGGGCTCCCCCGTCGATCGGCTCGAGCTCGGTCACGGCGTGTCACTCGTGTTCTACGACTCCACGCGGCTGCGCCGCGGCGAGGGCCTCGACTCTCTGCGCGACGCGCTCCGCGCGAGCCGAGGGCCTTGGCGGATTCTCGTGGCGCACCATCCGCTCGCGGACGACTCACCCTCGGACGAGATACGCGCGGCGATCGCGGCGTCCGGCGTGCGCGTGCACGCGCTTGCCGCCGGACACCTGCACGATCTGCGGATCGCGACCGGAGTCGGCGCCGAACCCGCGCTGCAAGTCGTCGCGGGCTCGGGCTCGCACACGGAGCGGCCGCGCCGGCCGCTGCCCGGCGAGCGATTTCAGCTCGGGGCGCTCGGCTTCGCGCGCATCGCCGTCGTCCGCGACGAGGCGCGCGAGCGCCTCCGGATCGCCCTGTTCCGCCTTCCGCTCGCGCTCAGTGACTCGGCCTCGCTCGCGGCCGTGTGGGAAGTGACACCGGACGGTGTCGCCCTTCCCTACTCCGGCGCCGGCCCCGGGAACTGATCGCGCAGCAGTCTCTTCAGCACCTTGCCCGACGGGTTGCGCGGGATCACGTCGATGAACCCCACCGCGCGGGGCTGCTTGAAGCGCGCGAGCTTGCCCTGACACCAGTCGAGCACTTCGCGATCCGTGAGGCTTGGGTCCTTCTTCACCACCACGGCGAAGCACGACTCACCCCACTTCGCGCTGGGCTGACCGATGATCGCGACCTCACTCACTTTGGGATTGCCGAGGATCACGTTCTCGACCTCGGCGGGATACACGTTCTCGCCGCCCGAGATCACCATGTCCTTCAGCCGGTCCTGGATGTAGACGAAGCCCTCTTTGTCGACGGTCGCGACGTCGCCCGAGTGCAGCCAGCCGTCCTTGATGGTCTCGGCCGTGGCCTCGGGGCGATTCCAGTAACCCTTCATCACGTGCGCGCCGCGGATGATCACTTCGCCCTGCTCGCCGGGCTGGATGTCCTGGAGCTTGTCGTTCACCACGCGGACGTCCGTGTGGAAGAACGCCTTGCCGGTCGAGCCCGCCTTCGCGAGCGCGTCGTCCGGGCCGATGAGACATGCCGGGCCGCAGCTCTCGGTGAGTCCGTACACCTGGTGGATCTCGATGCCGAGCTTCGCGTACGACTCGATCAGAGTGACTGGCACCGGCGCGGCGCCCGACATGATCCAGCGCAGGCTCGAGATGTCGAACTTCTTCGGGTCGTAGACCTGCTGCATGAAGTTCAGCATGGCCGGAACCTTCAGCGCGACGGTGACTCGCTCAGACTGGATCAGCTCCCAGGCCTTCGTCGGGTCGAACGCGCGCATGACCACGCTCGTGACTCCGCGGTACACGTTGCCGGTGATCGGAGTGAGTGCCCCCACGTGGAAGAGCGGCAGTGACACGAGGTAGCGATCCTTGAAGCGCATCTCGGCCGTGGCCGCGATCGTCATCACGCCCCACATCGCGGTGGCGTGCGTGTGCACGGCGCCCTTCGGCAAGCCGGTCGTGCCCGACGTGTACATGATGTAGAGGAGATCGTCGTCGGCGGCAGTCACTTCCAGCTCGTCGGGCGACGCCGCGCGCTGGAGCGCCTCGTAGTCACTGGCGCCTGGAGCGGCCTTCGGGCCGTCGCCCACTTGCACCCAGTGGCTCACGTCGGTGCCGCCGCGCTTGGCGAGCTCACTGACCGTTTGGGCGAATTCCACTCCGTAGATCAGCGTGCGAGCGCCCGAGTCCTTCAGGATGAACTGCAGCTCGTCGGCGACCAGCCGCCAGTTCAGCGGCACACACACGGCGCCGAGCTTCGCGATCGCGAAGAAGCCCTCGAGAAACTCCGGCCCGTTCATCAGTAGGAGTGCGACTCTCTCGCCCTTTCGCACGCGCAACTCGCCCGCGAGTGCGTTTGCGGTTCGATTCGCGCGCGTGTTGAGCTCGGCGAAGGTGAAACGCCTGCCGGAATGCGTATCTACGAAGGCTTCCAGCGACGGGTTGAGGAACGCGCGCTTCGCGAGAAACAGGCCGACGTTGTTCTTCATGGGATCCCCTCCGCGTGCCGCATTCTGGCACACGGAATTCTGCAACTGCTGAACACGCCGCGACGTATCATCGTTTTGGGACGCGCTGCGGATCCCGAGGCGGAGGCATCGTTGAGTCGGGTCTGGTGGATCGCGCTGCTGCTGTTCGTGTGCCCGCCCGCCGGCGCGCGCGCCGACTACACGCTGTTCGAGGCGGGCCCCGTGCGTCCGCTCGCGCGTTCGCCGGACGGCAACACGCTGTTCGTGTGCAACGCGCCCGACGGCCAGCTCGAGATCTTCTCGGTGACTCCGAACGACCTGGTGCACCTGGGCGCCGTGCCCGTGGGCCTCGAGCCCGTCGCCGTCGCGGCCCGCTCGAACGCCGAGGTGTGGGTCGTCAATCACCTGTCGGACAGCATCTCGATCGTCGACGTCGCGGCGCGACGAGTGACTCGCACTCTGCTCGTGGGCGACGAACCGCGCGACATCGTGTTCGCGGGCAGCGCGCACGACCGCGCGTTCATCACCGCCGCGCACCGCGGACAGAACCGGCCGGGTGACCCGCAGCTGCTCGAGGGCGGAGTCGGGCGCAGCGACGTGTGGGTGTTCGACTCGAACGCGCTCGGCGCGGCGCTCGGCGGCACGCCTCTCGCGATCCTGTCACTGTTCGGAGACACTCCACGCGCGCTCGCGGTGACTCCCGACGGCGCGACCGTGTACGCCGCTGTGTTCCACTCCGGGAACCAGACCACCACGGCGCCCGCGGGCCAGTTCCCGCTCGTCCCGCAGATCGGCCCGTTCCAGACACTGTCACTTCCGGCGCCGGCGAGCGGCACGATCTCGACGCCCTTCGTCGGAGTCATGCTGAAGCAGCAGGGCGCGACCACGACGTGGAAGGACGCCAACGGGACGAATCACGCGAGCAAGGTTCCGTTCTCGCTGCCCGACCACGACGTGTTCGTGCTCGACGCGAACGCGACCCCGCCGGTGGAGACGTCGGCGTACGACCACGTGGGCACCGTGCTGTTCAACATGGCGGTGAATCCCGTGTCGGGCGCGGTGTACGTGTCGAACACCGACGCGAACAACATGGACCGCTTCGAGGGCTTCGGCGCGACCAGCCTGCGCGGCGAGATACACAAGGCGCGCATCTCGATCCTGACCGGAGGCTCGACCGTCGCGCCGAGACACTTGAATCGCCACATCAACTACGCGGCGCCGATCGCGCTGCCGTCGGTGAATCAGAAGAGTCTGGGCATTCCCACGGCGCTCGCGGTCACGAGCGACGGCGAGACACTCTTCGTCGCGGCGTACGGCTCACAGGTCGTCGGCGCGATCGACACCGACGAGCTCGCGCTCGACCCGAGCGACCCGAACGCCTGGCAGCCCGACGACGGCGACCACATCCCGCTCGCGGCCGGCGGGCCCAGCGGCATCGTGCTCGACGACATGCACGCGCGCATGTACGTGTACACGCGCTTCGACGACGGCGTCTCGGTGATCGACACCACGTCGCGCACCGAGCTGATGCACGTCCGCGTGCACAACACCGAGCCGCAAGCGATCGTCGCCGGCCGGCCGTTCCTGTACGACACGCGGTTCTCGTCCTCGAACGGCGAAGCTTCGTGCGGCGTGTGTCACGTGTTCGGGGACTTCGACTCACTCGCGTGGGACCTGGGTGCGCCGTCGCCGCAGGGCCAGGTGGTGTTGAACAACAACCCGTTCATCAAGGTCGGCGCGGGCACCGACGGCCCCGCGGTGGTGGACTCCACCGGTGACTCGAAGATCGACTTCCACCCGCTGAAGGGCCCGTTGGTGACTCAGACCCTGCGCGGCATGGAGCACAACGGGCCCATGCACTGGCGCGGCGACCGCTCGGGCGGCACGGCTTCGGACCGCGATCCCAACTGGGACCCGCTGCCCGACGCGACCGCGTCCCTCGACGAGACACTCGCGTTCGCGAAGTTCAACGGCGCGTTCGTCGGCCTGCTCGGCCGCGCCAGCGAGCTCACGCCGGAGGAGATGGCGCAGTTCACCGCCTTCGCGCTGAAGCTGCAGCTGCCGCCGAACCCGATCCGCAATCTCGACAACTCGTTCACCACGTCACAAGCGGCCGGCATGGCGTTCTACGCCGGGCCGATCTCCGACTCCGTGAACAAGAACTGCGCGGGCTGTCACAAGCTCGACCCGTCGCTCGGCGCGTTCGGCACGGACGGACGCACGGCGTTCTCGTTCGAGACACAGCACTTCAAGGCGCCGCACCTGCGCAACCAGTATCAGAAGGTCGGCATGTTCGGGCGCAACTCGGTCGGCGGAATGCCGGGCCACGGCTCGCCCACCACGCCGCAGGTGCGCGGCTTCGGCTTCCTGCACGACGGCTCGACCGACACCGTGGTGAGCTTCCTGTCGGGCGCGTTCTTCGGCTTCCCGGACGCCCAGGCGATCACGGACATGGCGAACTTCATGCTCGCGTTCCCGACGGACCTCGCGCCGATCGTCGGCCAGCAAGTCACTCTGCGCAGTGACTCGGCGACCGATCCCGCGCTGCTCGCGCGCATCGCGCTCCTCGTCGAGCGCGCGGGCACGGCCTACCCCGACGTCGACCGCGTCCCCAACAACGAGTGTGACTTGGTCGTGAAGGGCCGCATCGGCGGCGCCGCGCGCGGCTGGTGGATGAGCAGCCCGGGCACCTTCACGCCCGACTCGAGCGCGGACGCGCCGATCAGCGAGCTCGACCTGCGCGCGCTCGCGAACGTGGCGGGCCAGGACCTGACTTACACGTGCGCACCGCCGGGCTCGGGCGTGCGGCTCGGGATCGACCGCGGCGGCGTGGGCGACGCGTCGCAGCCCGACGGCATCCTCGACCGCGAGCAATGCGGCGATGCGAGCGAAGACGGGGTCGCGACCGGCGCCGACGTCGCGGCGCTGCGCGCCCTGCTCGTCGAGCGCTCCACCCCGCCTGCGCCCGGCAAATGCAACGTCGCCGGCCCGCCGGGCAGTGACCCGGCGAGCTGCGACGTTCTCGACCTCACGGTGTTGCGCCGCGCGTTGGCCGGCGAGCAGCCGCCGCTCTCGTCGGGCTGCAACGGCTGAGCGGGTGTGAGCGGGGTTTCTTCCCCGCCTCGCAGGGTTGGGCGTATCATCCCGGCCGGATTGCATCGCCGAAGTCGTGCTGTCGCCGGCCGATTTCACCGGAGGGGAAGGGAATGGGACGTTGGCTGGGCTTCGCGCTGGTCTGTCTGCTCGCCGCTGGATCCGCGTCGGCGCAAGGCAATTACACCCTGTTCGAGAGCGGTCCGGTGCGACCGCTCGCGCTCTCTCCAGACGGCTCGACGCTCTTCGCGTGCAATGTCCCGGACGGCCGGCTCGAGATCTTCGCGGTCTCGCCGCAGGGCCTGACGCACGTGGGCTCGGTGCCCGTCGGGCTCGAGCCCGTCGCCGTCGCCGCGCGCACGAACACCGAGGTGTGGGTCGTCAATCACCTGTCCGACAGCATCTCGATCGTCGACGTGCCCACGCGGCGAGTCACTCGCACGTTGCTGGTGGGCGACGAGCCGCGCGACATCGTGTTCGGCGGCGCCGCCAAGAACCGCGCCTTCATCACCACGGCGCACCGCGGCCAGAATCAGTACGACCAGGACCCGAACACGACGCTGCCCGACCCGCAGCTCTTGATCGGCGGCGTCGGCCGTTCCGACGTGTACGTGTTCGACGCGACCAGCCTCGGCGGCTCGCTGGGCGGTGACCCGATCGCGCGGCTGAGTCTCTTCGGAGACACTCCGCGCGCGCTGGCAGTGACTCCCAACGGCGCGACCGTGTACGCGGCGGTGTTCCACTCCGGCAATCAGACCACCGCGGTGCCGCAGGGCGTGCTGACGATCCCACCACCCGTCCAGACACTCCCGATGCCGCCGCCGGTCGGGGGAACACTTGGGACCCCGGGGACCGGCGTGCTCCTGAAGTACGACGCGGGCAACACGTGGATCGACTCGAGCGGCGTGGCGCGCACGAACCTGATCCAGTTCAACCTGCCCGATCGCGACGTGTTCGCGATCGACGCGAACGCGACGCCGCCCGTGCAGACCTCGACTTACGATCACGTCGGCACGGTGCTGTTCAACATGGTCGTGAATCCCGTGTCGGGCGTGGTGTACGTGACCAACTCCGACGCGAACAACATGGACCGCTTCGAGGGCTTCGGTGACCCGAACCTGCGCGGCGAGCTGCACAAGTCGCGTATCTCGATCCTGTCCGGTGCCTCGACGGTCGCGACGAGACACTTGAACAAGCACATCGACTACGACCCGGCCGTGGCACCGGTCGGCGTGAAGCAGGCGAGCCTCGGCATTCCCACCGACATGGCGATCACGCCCAACGGCGCGACGTTGTATGTCGCGGCGTTCGGGTCACAGGAGATCGGCATCATCGACACGGCCGCGCTCGCGCTGCCGCCTACCGATCCCGGCGCCTACACGCCAAACGCGGCGAATCACATTCCGCTGTCGGCCGGCGGACCCGGCGGCATCGTGCTCGATACGCCCAACAACCGGCTGTACGTGTACACGCGCTTCGACAGCGGTATCTCGGTCGTGAATCCCACCACGAAGACCGAGGTCTCGCACCTCACCGTCCACAACCCCGAGCCGCCGTCGATCACCGTGGGGCGGCGCTTCCTCTATGACACCAAGCTCACGTCGTCGAACGGCGAGGCCTCGTGCGCGGTGTGTCACGTGTTCGCGGACTTCGACTCACTCGCGTGGGATCTGGGCGCGCCCTCGCCGGACGGCGCGGTGCTGCTCAACAACAACCCGTTCGTGAAGACGGGCTTCCCGCCGGGCATCGGCCTGCCGGTCGCGATCGCGAACCTGGGCGGCAACGTCGACTTTCACCCGCTGAAGGGCCCCATGACCACGCAGACACTGCGCGGCATGGACCACCACGGTCCCATGCACTGGCGCGGCGATCGCTCGGGCGGGGGCTTCAGCAACCGCGAGCCGAACTGGGACGGCGATCCCAACGCGCTCGACGAGAACCAGGCGTTCCTGAAGTTCAACGTCGCGTTCGTCGGCTTGCTCGGGCGAGACAGTCAGCTCTCCACGACCGAGATGCAGCAGTACAGTGACTTCATCCTGCAGGTGCAGCAGCCGCCGAACCCGGTTCGCGCGTTCGACCACACACTCACTGCGTCGCAGACCGCCGGAGCCAACTTCTACAGCGGCCCGATCTCGGACACCCTCAAGAACTGCAACGGCTGTCACACGCTGAATCAGGCACAGGGCTTCTTCGGGACCGGCGGTCTCTCGACTTTCGAAGGGCTGTCACAGCACTTCAAGGTCGCTCACCTGCGCAACGCCTATCAGAAGGTGGGCATGTACGGGATGCAGGGAGTCACTCCGCCGGTGGCCGGCATACCGCCCCACGGCAACCCCGTGAACGAGCAGATCCGCGGCTTCGCGTATCTGCACGACGGCTCGGTCGACACGGTCGTGAGCTTCCTGAACGGCAGCGTGTTCACCTTCCCGGCGAACGCGGCGAACGATCCGCTCTCGACCATGGGCAACACCGGCGGCGCGATGCGCGACAACGTGGCGAACTTCATCATGGCCTTCCCGAGTGACATCGCGCCGATCGTGGGGCAGCAGACCACGCTGAACGCGACCAACGGCGCCACGGTCGGCGGGCGAATCACCCTCCTGCTCCAGCGCGCGCTCACGCTGTATCCCGACGTCGATCGGCCGGGGAACACCGAGTGCGACGTGATCGTGAAGGGGCTGATCGACGGAGTGACTCGCGGCTGGTGGCTGTCCGCGACCAACACCTTCACGCCCGACAAGGCGGGCGACCCGACGCTCAGCGACGCGGCGCTGCGCGCGCTTGCGACGGGGACGCAGGAGCTGACTTACACCTGCGTGCCGCCGGGCTCGGGCCAGCGCATGGGGATCGACCGCGGCGGCGTGGGTGACTCGTCGCAGCCCGACGGAATCCGCGACGCGAATCAGTGCGGCGACGTGACCGCCGACGGCGTGGCGGCGAACGCGGACGTCGCGGCCGAGCGCGCGATGCTCACGCAATCGTCGACGCCGACCGCGCCGGGCAAGTGCAACGTCGTGGGACCGAACGGGACCGGGCCGGGGACGTGCACGATCCTGGACATCACCGTGCTGCGCCGCGCGATCGCGGGACAGGCTCCGGCGCTGTCCTCCGCTTGCAACAGTTTGAGCTGAGGGAGGGAGTCGCGGAGTCAGGCCGGCTCGAGAGTCACCGAGGCGCGCGCGCGGACATCGCGCGAGGACGCGCCGACCTGAAGCTCGAACTCGCCTGGCTCCGCGACCCAATCCTTCGCGCCCGAATCCCAGTACGAGAACGCGCGGGGCTCGAGCCGCAACGTGACCGTGCGCGACTCACTCGGCGCGAGCTCGACCTTCGCGAACGCGCGCAGCTCGCGCTCGGGCCGCGCGACCTTCGCGCGCACGTCGCGCACGTAGAGCTGCACGACTTCCTGCCCGGCGCGCGGGCCGCGGTTCGCGAGCTCGAGCGACACGTCGAGTGACTCGCCGGGGCGGAGCCGCGCCCTCGAGAGCCGCAGACTCCCGTACTCGAAGCGCGTGTACGAGAGACCGTGACCGAACGGGAGCCGCGGCTCGATCCTCCGCGCGTCGTACCAGCGGTAGCCCATGAACAGGCCTTCGCCGTAGACGGAGCGGCCGTGCTCGCCCGGCCAGCTCAGGAACGCCGGAGTGTCTTCGAGGCGACACGGGACGGTGTGGGGCAGCCGGCCTGAAGGACTCACGTCGCCGAACAGCACGTCCGCGAGCGCGTTGCCCGACTCCTGGCCCGCGTACCAGAGCTGCACCGCGGCGGGCACGCGCTCGAGCCACTCGAGGTCGACCGGAGCGCCCGCGTTCAGCACCACGATGGTGCGCGGGTTTGCGGCGGCCACGCGCTCGACGAGCTCCGCCTGCCGGCCCGGCAGCGCGAGTGACTCGCGGTCGTGGCCCTCGCTCTCCCACTCGTCGTTCATGCCGACCACGACGACCGCGGCGTCGCACGCCGCGGCGCGAGACACCGCGCGCTCGAGCAGGTCAGCGGGCGGCGCGGCGAGACACCCGACCTTCAGCCCGCCGAGCATCGGGCGGTCGACGTTCGCGAACTCGACCGCGACGTCGACTTTGCGCCCGGCCTCGAGCCGCCGCGAGCCGCGCTTCTCGGCCGAGCCCAGGTTGAAGAACGCGTCGCCTTGTGTCTGCTCGGTCCAGTTGTCGATCAAGAGCTCGCCGCCCACGTACAGCTTGCTCTTGCCCGCGGAGACGAGCGAGAAATCGTGCTCGCCGGACTCGGCCGGCACGAGCGCGCCAGTGACTCGCACCGAAAACGCGCGCGGGTCGATCTCGGGCGCGAACTTGCCGAACCACGTGAACGCGGCCTCGCTCGAGTCGTGCGCGCGCGCGGGCGCGCCGCTCGGCTCGTGGCCGTTCCAGTATTCGACGCGCAGCTTGCCGTCGAGCAGCCGCCGGCCGAGCGCCGGGAGTGTCTTGTGACTCGTGCAGCCCTGCTCGAAGTGCACGGCCACGCCATCGCCGGCGCGCTTGCGAAGCGCCTCGAGCGGTGACACCGCGTAGTGTGGGCGCACGCGCGCGCTACCGCCGCCCTGGATCACGGCGATGCCCGCGTTCGGCCCGATCACGGCCAGGCTGCGGAGCCGCGAGGCGTCGAGCGGCAGTGACTCGCGCTCGTTGCGGAGCAGCACGATCGCCTCGCCGGCGGCGCGGCGCGCGAGCTGGCGGTGCTCGGGCCGGTCGACGGCCTGCTCCTCGGCGGGCGGCGGCGCGTCGAATGCCTTCGTGCGCTCGGCCAGGCGCAGGATCCGGCGCACCGCGTCGTCGAGCGCGGACTCCTTCACCTCGCCCGCGCGCACGGCCGCGGCGAGCTTCGCGCCCAGGTGCCGCGCGGGGCCCGGCATCTCGAGGTCGAGGCCGGCGTTCGCGGTCGGCGCCGTCGAGTGAGTCCCGAGCCAGTCCGACACGACCATGCCGTCGAAGCCCCACTCGCCCTTGAGTAACTCGCCCAGCAACCACGGATGCTCGCTGGCGTGCGTGCCGTTCACGCGGTTGTAGGCGGACATCAGCGACCAGACACCGGCCTCGCGCACCGCCGCTTCGAACGGCGCGAGATACAGCTCGCGCAGCACGCGCGGCTCGACCTCGGACGAGATCGACATGCGCTCGAACTCCTGGTCGTTCGCGACGAAGTGCTTCACGCACGCCGCCACGCCGCGGCTCTGCACGCCGCGGATGAACGCGACCGCGATGCGCGCGGTCAGGTGCGGGTCTTCCGAGTAACACTCGAAGTTGCGGCCCGCGAGCGGCGAGCGGTGGAGATTCACGGTCGGGCCGAGCAGCACGTGCGCGCCCTTGGTGCGCGCGTCCTCGGCGATCGCCGCGCCGACTCTCTCGATCAGCTCGGGGTTCCACGTCGCGCCGAGCGCGGTGCCGCACGGGAACGACGCGGAAGTGACTCCCTCGCCCATGTTCACGCCGCGCGCGCCGGACGGCCCGTCGGAGAGCACGAGCGCGGGCACGCCGGCGCTCTTGATCTCGACGCTGTGCCAGAGATCCGCGCCCGCGGTGAGCGACGCTTTCTCGTCGAGCGTCAGTTTCTGGAGCAACTCTTCGACGCGCCGCGTGTCACTCATCGCGGCGCGATCGTATCACGCGGGAAACCGCGGAGCGCCCGCTTCGAGCTCGATGCGCAGCGCGTTCGTGGCGAACGACACCGTATGGTAGAAGCCCGCGAGCACCACGAGCTCGACGATCTGCGCGGCTGAGAACTCGGCCGCGACCCTACGCCAAAGTGCGTCGTCCACGTCGGCGCGGTCGTGCAGCGAGTCGCACAGCGCGACGAGCGCCGAGTCGTGCTCGCCGAACACGCCGGCCGGCAGCTTCGGTGCGCAAGTCGCGCGCACCTCGTCGGGAGTCAGTCCCGCGCGCGCGGAGAAGAACGCGACGTGCACGCCCCACTCGTACTCCGAGCCGCAGCGCGCGGTCGTGCGCAGGATCGCGAGCTCGCGCTCGCGCAGCGAGATGCTGCCCTTGTCGAGGAGCCCGCCGGCAAAGAAGCGCTCGAGCACGCGCGGATTGTGCGCGAGCGTGCGGAACAGCTTGAGTGGCTCGACGCCGGGCGGCATGAGCTCGGCGAGCGTCTTCTCGATCGCGGGCGTGTACGGCGGCGGCGCGGGAGTGAGTCGGGGCTCGGTCATCGGGGGTTCCTCTGCTACGGTATGTGTAGCTTACCGCTACCGAATCCGTAGCACAAGGAGACCCGCGTGCCCGCTCCTAGACCCGGCAAGCCCGTGCGCGGCTCGCGCACCGGCCGCCCGATCATGGCCGCGCTCGACTTGCTCGGCCGCCGCTGGGCGCTGCGCGTCCTGTGGGAGCTGCGCGACGGCGCGCAGAGCTTCCGCGCGCTGCGCACGCTGTGCGACGAAGTGTCTCCCACGGTGCTGAACCAGCGGCTCGCCGAGCTGCGCGACTCGGGCATCGTGAGTCACGAGCCCGGCTCGGGCTACGCTCTCACCCCGCTCGGCGAGTCACTCCACGCCGCGCTCGCCCCGCTCAACGACTGGGCCGCGCGCTGGGCGGCGCGCCGGCGCTAGGGCTCACCCACCGTCCTCGAGCACCTCGTCGATCACGTACGTGCCGCTGCGCGCGTCCTTGTGGATCGCGATCAGCTTGTTCTTCTGCGCGTCCTCGAGCAGACGCGAGAATGAGCGGTAGCCGTGATACTCCTCGTTGAAGCCCGGGTTCTTGCGCTTCATCGTCTCTTTCACGAGTGACCCGTGCAGCTCCTTGTTCTCGCGCTGCAGAGCCTCGACCGCGTCGAGCAGCATCTCGAACGCCTCTTGCTGCTTCTTCGGCAGCTCCTTGGCCTTCGGCGACGCGGGCTTGCGCTCGACGGTGCGGCGCACCAGGTCGTCGTAGTAGATGAACTCGTCGCAGTGCTCGATGAACATGGGCGACGTCGAGTTCTTCACGCCGCAGCCGATGGTGTGTCGATTGTTCTCTCGCAGCTTCGCGACCAGCGGCGAGAAGTCCGAGTCACCCGACACGATCGTGAACACGTCGATGTGCGGCTTCGTGTAACTCAGCTCGAGCGCGTCGACGACCATCTTGATGTCGGCGCTGTTCTTGCCGGTGAGCTTCGAGCCGGGCATCTCGATCAGCTCGACGCCGTTCTCGTGCAGCGGCCGGCGGTAGTCCGGGTATTTCGTCCAATCCGCGTACGCGCGGCGAGTCACTACGTTGCCCTTGTCGACCATGCGCTTCAGCACGAGCGAGGGATCGAACAGCTTGTAGCGTGCGTCGCGGCAGCCGATCACGACGTTCTCGAGATCGAAATACACCGCCACGTTGTGAGGTCCGTCGGGCGCGTTGGCCATGGTCACTCCCCTTTTCTGCCGCCGAGTCTATGCAATGCTTGGTTCCAGCTCCATGCAACGGAGCGGGGGGAGGGTCCGAATGTCCAGGTTCCATTCGTCTGCACTCACTCTGTGTCTCGTCGTGTTTGCGGGTGTCGCGCGCGCGCAGGACGCGGCGGTCGTCCAGCTGAACTGGTCGCTGAAGTCCGTGCGCCAGGGCAGCTCGGGGCTCGAGCTGAAGCCCACGAAGGCGACGATCAACGCCAAGAAGGTGTTCGAGGAGTGCACCAATTTGGTCCCCACCAGCAAGCAAGGGATGTTCTTCGGAAACGAGTGCGGATCCAACACCAACGGCGTGATCGCGGCGTACGATAAGGGGACCGGCACCGCCGTCTCGTTCGGCTCGGTCAACTTCAACTTCGCGCAAGCCGTCGAGACCACCTCGCAGGGCGGCACCTTCACGAAGACCCTGACCGTGCCCTTCACCATCTCGCTTCTGTGTGTCGACCTCGAAGTCACCGGAAGCGGCATCGCGCAGATCGGCTTCAAAGGGCTCGAGGGCACGACGTGCATGAGCTCGCTGAAGCTGAAGTTCACCGGCCTCATCGACAGCGCCGCGCTGGGGATCATGCTCGCCGACGACGGGTCCTCCATCACGAGCACCGGAAGCGCGATCTTCATCCCCGGGCCCTGACTCGCTAGGCCGGCTCACGCTTCGCGTCCGCACTCACTGTGTGTCTCGTCGTCTTCCTCGCCGGGCCGTCCGCGCTCAAGATACTTCGGCGGTCAAGCTGAACTTGTCGCTGAAGACCGTGCGACAGGGCAACTCGGGGCTCGAGCTGAAGCCCACGAAGGCCACGCTGAACGCGAGGAAGGTCTACGAGCTTTGCGCCGGCATCGCGCCGACGAGCAGTCAGGGCGTGTACTTCGTGAATGAGTGCGGCGCGCCCACCGACGACCGGCGGCGGACTCACGACGAAGTCGCTCATCGTGCCGGTGCTGTTCGTCATCGACTGCTCGGGGGCCGAGCTCGCGTTGCGCGGCATGGCGCAGATCGGCTTCAAGGACATCGACGGCCGGCAGTGCATGAGCAGCTTGAAGGTGAAGTTCAGCGGAAACGGCGAGGTCGCGGGCCTGGTCGACGTGTTGATCGACGAGGGCTCGTCCATCTCGAGCACGGGGTCCGCGTTCATCCTGCCCACCCCCTGACGCGGTAGAATCGGCTCGGCTCACGCTTCGTGAGTCACCCCCAAGCACAGAGGTGAGTCGAGTCATGCTCCATAGGAACGCTCTCGTCGCGGCGGCGCGCGCCGCGTTCGCGCTGTCGCTCACGGGCCACGCCGGACCTCCGGCCGTCGTCTACACGGCCCACGAGCTGTCGCTGACCCTCAAGCCCGTGAGTCAGGGCGAGGCCTCGAACGGCGACGACAAGGCAGACAAGACCACGATCAACGCGAAGGACGTGCTCGAGACTTGTCTGGAGCGCACGCCCGCGAAGGACGAGGCGATCTTCCTGTTCATCCCCTGCGAGGACCTGAACGCGAACGAGATCATCGCGATCGACAAGCTTCCAGTGGTGGACGGGCTCGAGTCACTCGGCCACGTCGCGCTCGACCTGGACAACGCGATGCGAACCGAGAAGAACGGCGTGTTGAAGTCCGCGCTCGTCCCGGCCGAAGTCACGCTCTCGTGCAACTCCGACGAGGAGCACCTCACCGCCTCGGGGATCATGGAGATCAAGTTCTCGGCCGTCGGCGAGGGCGGACCCATCTGCCCCGAGTCCGCGAAGCTGAAGCTCACGGGCACCGGCTTCAGCACGACGGGACCGGGGCGCTTTCTCGTGAACGACGGCTCCTCTCTGACCGCGAAGAAGCGCTCCTCGACGATCTCGACCCCGCCTGACTTGTGAGCCACGCGCCGGCGCTGGGGCGCCTCGGCTGAGGCGCGCGGGCGCAGGTGTGAAGGCCGACCCCAATGCCGTCGCGCGGTGACTCGCCGCGCGGCGGCATAGGACGTCGACCATGAGTTCGCCTTCATCTCGAGTCTCTCGCTTCGCGCTGTGCGCCTGCATGTGTTTCGCGTTCGCCGGAATGGCGAGCGCCCAGGCCGTCGTGACCGGCCACAAGATGAGTATCTCGCTCAAGACGGCGAGTCAGATGACCAACAACAGCGGCGACCTGAAGCTCGATCGAGTCACCGTCAACACGAACGATCTGTTCGAGGCGTGCGTCGGCGATCCCGCGACGAAGACGCAGGGGATCTACCTGTTCATCAACCGCAACGACCTGGACGACAACCGAATCGTGGCGGTCGAGACGCAGCCACTCACTGAGCTCGCCGAGGTCGGCTCGATCGACTTCGACGACGACGCCGATCTGTTCGTGAAGTCGACGAGCAATCACGGCGCGACCTTGAAGTCTGCGTCGATTCCCGCGGAGATCGAGATCGACTGCGGACCCACCGCGCTCGCGCAGCTGCACGGAATCGTCGACCTGAACTACAAGGCGCTCGGCCAGGAGATGTGCCCGAACACCGCGTCGGTGAAGGCTGTGGGCAAGGGCTCGAGCACGCTCGCCGGCGGTGACTTCATCGTCGACGACGGGACGTCGCTCTCGGCGAAATCCCGGGCGGGCGGCATCACGACGTTCCCTCCCTGAGTGAGCACTTCGTCGGCGGACCGCGCGGCTGCCCTCGCTCGATGCTCTTTGTATGTTCAGCGCGCTCACATCCCGTGAGTCGCCCCCACATACGAGGAGCATCGAGACATGACCAAGGGCATCGGGTTCGTCATTGCGCTCGCGCTGATCGCGGGAATTCCCATTCGCGCGAACTCGGGAGCGGCGATCGTCACCGCGCACGAGCTCTCGTTCAGCATGAAGCTCGTCGCTCAGGGCCAGGAGAACGACGGCGACGACAAGTTCGACAAAGAGACCGTCGACGCGAAAGAGGTCTTCGAGGAGTGTCGCGGCGCGCCGCCGACCAAGACACAGAAGATCTATCTGTTCATGAACTGCTCCACGCCGAGCACCAACGCGATCATCATCATCGACACCGACCCACTCACGAACCTGGAAGAACTCGGCGAGCTCACGTTCGACTTCGCTCGCCAGATCGAGCGTGAGAGCAACGGCGACACGAAGGAGGTGCTGATCCCCTTCACCCTCGAGCTCGAGTGCAACGGCGGGGACACGAACATCGACCTCACGGGAGTCATGGACCTGAAGCTCAGCAACATCGGGCCCCAGGAGTGTCCGGACACGGCGAAGCTCACCTTCACCGGCGGCGGAAACACACCGAGCGTGTTCGGGAACTTCCTCGTGAACAAGGACTCGTCGATCACCGTGAAGAAGCGCTCTGCTTCCATCACCACGTTCCCGCCTCTATGAACTTCGCTCGCCTGCGGCTCGCGGCGCGCGGCTTGGCCGCTTGCGGGCCTCGCTCGGGGCGGCCCTCGCTCGGCCGCCCCGAGCAGAGCAAATCGACCTCCATGTAGACTCGCGCGCAGGGAGGACTCGAAGTGGCAGGCAAGCTCTCGGGGAAGGTCGCGCTCGTGACGGGCGCGGCGTCGGGGATCGGGCGCGCGAGCGCGCTGCAGCTAGGCGCGGACGGCGCGAAGGTCGCGTGCGCGGACCTGAACGCGGACGGCGCGGAGTCAGTCGCCAAGGAGATCACGCGCGCGGGCGGCGAGGCGATCGGCCTTCGGCTCGACGTGAGTGACTACGCCGACAACCAGCGCGCGGTCGACGCGACCGTGAAGCGCTTCGGCAAGCTCGACCTCGCGCACTTGAACGCGGGCATCGCGGCCACGTCGTCGGTGCTCGACACGACGCTCGAGGAGTGGAACCGCACGATCGGCATCAACTTGACCGGCGTGTTCTACGGCCTGCAAGTGACTGCGCGCGCGATCCGCGACGGCCGCGCCGGCGGCTCGATCGTGATCACGTCGTCGGACGCCGGTCTGCGCGGCGGAGCCGCCATGGGGAGTTACTGCGCGTCGAAGCACGGCGTGATCGGTCTCATGCGCTGCGCCGTCGGCGACCTGTCTCAGTTCAAGATCCGCGTGAACGCGATCTGCCCGGGAGTCATCGACACGCCGATCCTCGGCCCGCTGCACAAGAACAAGGTGTTCACGGAAGGCCCGCTCGCCGCGGCGCACCCGCTGAACCGCGTCGGTCAGCCCGAGGAGGTCGGCCGCGTCGTTTCGTTCCTGCTGTCGGACGAGGCGTCGTTCATCACCGGCGTCGCGCTGTCGATCGACGGCGGGCTGAACGCGGTGTTCGGCGCGTTCGGGAACGCCGGCGGCGACGGCGGGAGCATCCTCGAGAAGATCGACCACTGACGGAGTCACTCGAGACGAGTGACTGCTCAGCCGACCCTTCTCGTGTGACCCTTCCAGAAGGGTTCGCGCAGGTCCTTCTTCAGCACCTTGCCGCTGGGGTTGCGCGGCAGCTCGGCGATGAAGTCGACGGAGCGCGGGCGCTTGTAACTCGCCAGCTGCGAGCGCGCGTGCTCGATCAACTCGGCCTCCGTCGCGCTCGCGTCCTTGCGCAGCACCACGATCGCCTTCACGACCTCGCCCCATTGTGAGTCGGGCACGCCGATCACCGCGGCGTCGGCGACGGCCGGGTGTTTGAACAGCACGTCCTCGATCTCGCGCGGGTACACGTTCTCGCCGCCCGACACGATCATGTCCTTCACGCGGTCCTGGATGTACACGTAGCCTTCGTCGTCCATGCTGGCCGCGTCGCCCGTGTGCATCCAGCCGCCGCGCAGCGCTTCGCCGCTGGCGTCGGGCAGGTTCCAGTAGCCGCGCATGAGCTGCGGCCCGCGCACGAGGATCTCCCCAATCTCACCGCGCGGGACCTCGCGGTCTTCGGCGTCGGCGATCATGACTTCCGTGCCGGGCAGCGCGCGCCCGCACGAGAGCAGGAGCCCGGGTTTCTCGCGCAGCGCGCGCGCGTGGTCACTCATCAAGAGGAACGTCGCGGCTGCGGTGGTCTCGGTCATGCCGAAGCCTTGCGCGAAGCCGCAGCCGAACACCTCGATCGCGCGGCGCAGTGTCTCGACCGCGATCGGCGACGCACCGTAGATGATCGTCTTGAGTGACTCGTAGCGGCGCTGGCCGACGTCGGGAACCATGACGAGACAGGCTTGGATCATGGCCGGCACGAGCGTACCCGCAACGATGCGCTCCTCGGACAGCACGCGCACCACTTCGCCGGGCGCGAAGTCCTCGAGGATGTACAAGCTGCCACCCTGCCCGATCACCCAGAACGACGAGACGGCGGCGGCCGCGTGATACATCGGCGCGACGACGAGATACCGGTCGCCCGAGCCGATTTGAGTCACCGACGAGATCTGCCGCGCGTTGGCCGACACCGCGCGGTGTTGCAGCACGGCGCCCTTCGGCCGGCCCGTCGTGCCGCTCGTGTACATCTGGTACACGTCGGCCGAGTCGTCGATCACTCGCGTGGGCTTGGTCGTCGGGTGCGGCGCGAGCCAGCGCTCGTAACTCGTCCAGCCCGCGGGCGCATCGGCCTCGAGCGCGATGAAGCGCGTCACCGAGGGCAGCTCTCCGCGGATCGGCTCGAGCGCCCCCACCAGCGCGCCGCGCGCGAACAAGAGCTCCGCGCGCGCGTCGTTCACGATGTAACTCCACTCGGGCGGCGCGAGCCGGTAGTTCAGCGGCACCGGCACGACGCCGGCCTTCGCGGCGCCGAGATAGCACAGCGCGTACTCCGCGCAGTTCTTCGCGAGGAACGCGACCCGCGCGCCGGGAGTGAGTCCCTCGGCAATCAGCGCGTTGGCGATCTGATTCGCGCGCGCGAACGCCTCGCCGTAAGTGATCTCGCTGCCCGCGAACCAGGCGAACGCGGCGTCGGGCCGTTCATGCGCGTGCCAGTCGAAGAGATCGAATAAGCGCATCGTGCCTTCCAGTATGATCGCGCGCGTGGACGAACACGAGGACCTGCGAGTACGGGCGCGCGAGTGGATTCGCGCGCATCACCCCGGCGACCCTGGTTGGAAGCTGCCGCAGAGCGCGCTCGAAGTGGCAGACGATCGCCAGTTCCGCTGGCTTCAAGATTGGCAGCGCAAGCTGTACGACGCCGGCTTCGTCGGCGCGGAGTGGCCGAGAGAGTTCGGCGGCGGCGGGAAGCCGCGCGGCTCGCAGCGAGTCATCGATCAGGAGCTCGCGCGCGGGCACGCGCCGTTTCTCTTGAATCTGGTCGCGCTGTCGTGGGCCGGGCCCGTGATCCTGCGCTACGGCAGCGAGTCACAGAAGAAGCGCTTCCTCGGGCCGCTCCTGCGCTGCGACGAGATCTGGTGCCAAGGCTTCAGCGAGCCCGGCGCGGGGAGTGACTTGGCTTCGCTGCGCGCGCGCGCGGCGAAGAGCGGAACCGACTGGGTGATCGACGGTCACAAAGTCTGGACTACGCTCGGGAGATACGCCGACTGGTGCATCCTGCTGGCGCGCACCGACGAGGCCGCCGTCAAGCACGCGGGTATCTCGTATTTCCTCGCGCCCATGAAGGTGCCGGGGGTCGAGGTGCTGCCGCTCGTGAAGATGACCGGCGAGGGCGGCTTCAACCAAGTGATCTGGAGTCAGGCGCGCATCCCGAGTGACTCGCTGATCGGGCGCGAGGGTCAGGGCTGGGAGATCGCGATGGCCACCCTGCAGTTCGAGCGCGGCGCGGCCGAGGGCTCGGCCGGCGGGCAAGGCGGCGGCGGGGGCGAGCAAGTCGCCGGTCTCGCGCGGCTCGCGCAGTCACTCGAGCGCGACGGACGGCCGGCGCTCGAGGATCCCGTGGTGCGCGATCGACTCACGCAGTTCTGGATCGAAGAGACGGCGCTGCGCGCGAACGCCGCGCGGGGGCGTGTGCCGGGTCTGGTCGCGGACCGGCCCGAAGCGCTGCCGCTGCAGTCGAAGCTCGCGAGCTCCGAGCACGGTCAGGCGCTCGCCGACTTCGCGTGCGAGCTACTCGGCCCGGCGGCCGGGTTGTGGATCGGGGACCCGCACGTGCCCCTGAACGCCGAGTGGCAGCGCTCGTATCTGAACTCGTTCGCAATGACGATCGCGGGCGGTACCAGCGAGATACTCCGCAACATCCTGGGCGAGCGCGTGCTCGGCCAACCGAAGACGCGATGAACACGCAGATCCGCTACGACGAAGAGCACGCCCTTCTGCGGGCCGAGGCACGCCGCTGGCTCGACGAACGCTTTCCGATCGCGCGCGTGCGCGAGCTCGCGAAGAGTGACTCTGGGGAGGACCCGAGTGACTGGGCCGAGCTCGCGGAGCTGGGCTGGCTCGGGCTGTGCGTGCCGGAGAAGTTCGGCGGCGCGGGGCTGGGCGCCGTACACCTGGCTGTGTTGATGGAGGAGACGGGGCGGCGGCTCGTGCCGAGTCCGTTGCTGCCGTCCACGCTCGCGGCGCTCGTGCTCGCGCAGAGCGGCTCCGAGGCTCAGCGCGAGCGCTGGCTGCGGCCGATCGCCGCGGGCGAGGTGCGCGCGGTGCTGGCCACGGGAACCGACGCGGTGTGGGGCGCGGAGCGCGCGGACGCGCTCGTGACTCGGCGCGGCGACCGGTTCGCCATCGTCGCGGCGCGGGCGCCGGGCGCGCGGATCGAGCCCGAGCTCGTGCTCGACCGCACCCGCCGCAGCGCTCGCGTGAGTCTCGACGCCGTGAAGCTCGAAGCCGACGCGTTCCTGCCCGGCGGCGCCGACGAGATACTCGCCCGACTCACTCCGTGGGCGTGCCTGGCGCTCGCGGCCGAGATGGCGGGCGGTGCCGACGCGCTCCTGCAACTCACTTCGGCCTACACCGCCACGCGCGAGCAGTTCGGCAAGCCGATCGGGTCGTTCCAGGCGGTGAAGCACCCGCTCGTGAACGTGCTGATCGGGGTCGAGGGCCTGCGCTCACTCGTGTACACCGCCGCGACGGCGCTCGACTCGGGTGACTCGGACGCCGAGTCACTCGCGCGCATGGCCAAGGCCAAGGCGTGCGACGTGTACGTGTTCGCCGCGTCGCGCGCGGTGCAGCTGCACGGCGGCTTCGGCTTCACGCTCGACTGCGAGGCCCACCTGTATCTCAAGCGCGCGCAGACCACGCGCCCCGCCTTCGGCGACGCCATGTCCCAGCGCCGCTGGCTCGCCGGGAGGCTGCTCCAGACCTGACTTGCAATACATATCCTGATGGATATATATTAGATTCATGAGGGCATTCGGGGCCTTGGCGGATCCGACTCGCGCCGAGATCGTGGCGCGGCTCGCCGCGCGCGCCCACACGGTGAACGAGCTCGTCGAGCAGTTCCCCATCTCTCAGCCCGCGATCTCGAAGCACCTGCGCATCCTGCGCGAGGCGGGGCTGGTCTCGGTCGAGGCCTCGGGGCGCAAGCGGGTGTACCGGCTCGAGACGGAGCCACTGGAGGAAATCGACCGCTGGCTCGACCGCTACCGCGCGCTCTGGGCCAAGCGCCTCGACGCGCTCGAGAAACACATGGATGGAGACCCGTGACATGAGTGACTTAGGCGAGATCAGGCGCTGCTACAGCCTGCGCTACGAACGGCGCTCGAAACACTCCCCGGAGCGTCTGTGGCGGGCGATCACCGATCCGAGCGAAGTGAGTCAGTGGATGAGCTACCCCGCGCGGATCGAGCTTCGCGTCGGCGGTGACTACTTCGTCGACTTCAGCCGCACCGACCAGGGCTCACTCGACGGAGTCATCGTGCGGATCGAGCCGGGGCAGAAGCTCGCGTACGTCTGGGGGTTGTCGGTCATCGAGTGGAGGCTCGCGCCCGACGGCGACGGCTGCCGCTACACCATGATCCACCACGGGCAGGCGCCGCGTGAGATCCCGGACGAGGAAGGGCTGGCTTTGGGCTGGCACTTGTTCCTCGAGGACTTCGCGGCCCATCTGCACGGCGAAGCGCCGAGCGCGAAGTTCGACCTGGGCACGGACCTGGCGCGCGCCTACCGCAAGCGGCTCGACGAGGTGCTCGGCAGCGGCGCGTGAGAAGATGGGGCCCGAGGAGGCCCCCATGAAAGCTGCCGTGATGCGCGCGTTCAAGACGCCGCTCGAGCTCGAGGACATCGACATCAGCCGCCCCGGTCCGCGCGAGGTGCTGCTGCGCACCGCCGCCACCGGCGTGTGTCACAGTGACTTGCACGTGATCGAAGCGGGCCTGCCCGTGCCGCCGCCGCTCGTACTGGGTCACGAGCCCGCGGGCGTGGTCGAGGCCGTGGGCGAGTTAGTGACTCACGTGCAGCCGGGTGACCACGTGATCGGCTGTCTGTCCGCGTTCTGCGGCAGCTGTGACTACTGTCTCACCGGCCGGCCGAACATGTGCGGCGGCGCGGCGACGATGCGCGCGCCGGGTCAGCCGCCCCGCCTCTCGAAAGGCGGCGCCGCGATCAATCAGTTCGCGCATCTCTCGTCGTTCGCCGAGAAGATGCTGGTCCACGAGAACGCGGTGGTGAAGATCCGCAAGGACATGCCGCTCGATCGCGCGGCGCTCATCGGCTGCGGAGTCACTACCGGCGTCGGCGCGGTGCTGAACACCGCGAAGGTTCCCGCGGGTTCGACGTGCGCCGTGATCGGCTGCGGCGGAGTGGGTCTCGCCGCGATCCAGGGCTGCCGCATCGCCGGCGCGAGCCGGATCATCGCGGTCGACACCATGCCGTGGAAGCTCGAGCTCGCGAAGACACTCGGCGCGACCGACGGCGTGAACGCGAAGGACTCGGACGCGGTCATGCAGATCCACTCACTCGTGCCCGGCGGCGTGGATTACTCGTTCGAGTGCATCGGCACGAAGCAGACCGCCGCGCAGAGCGTCGCCATGATCCGCAAGGGCGGCAGCGCGGTGTGGGTCGGCATCGTGCCGATCGGGCAGACGGTCGAAGTGCCCGGCCTCGACGTCGTGATCAGCGCGAAGAAGATCATCGGCTCGATGATGGGCGACAACCGCTTCCGCGTGGACATGCCGAGATACGTCGACTTCTATCTCTCGGGCCAGCTGAAGCTCGACGAGATGATCTCGGCGCGGCTGAAGCTCGACCAGGTGAATCACGCCTTCGACGAGATGCGCAAGGGCACGGCCGCCCGCAGCGTCATCGTCTTCGACGCCTGAGTCAGTCGTGGCCGACACGCGAATGACTCGCGCCGAGCGCGAGGCCTTCCTCGCGGACGTGCGCGTGGGCGTGGTGAGCATCTCGGACGGCGCGCGCGGGCCGCTCACCGTGCCGGTCTGGTACGGCTACGAGCCCGGCGGCGAGCTCTGGTTCGTGACCGAGCGCGACTCACTCAAGGGGAAGCGCCTCCTGCTCGTAGACCGCATCAGCCTGTGCGTCCAGACGGAGAGCCCGCCGTACAAGTACGTCTCGGTCGAAGGACCCATCGAGGGCATCGAGCTCGCCGACCTCGAACGACACCGCCGGGTGTTGGCCCACCGCTATCTCGGCAAGGACTTCGGCGACCGCTACCTGGCCGCATCGTCGGCCGAGCGCGAGAACAACATCGTGGTCCGGCTGCGTCCGGAGCGGTGGCTCACCGTCGACTACGGGAAGGCGTTCGGCTGAGGGGGGGCACCCGCGCAAGAAGGCGTCCTACTCCCGCGAGGAGTCGGCCAAATTCGAAGAATCACGGAGCCCTTTGCAACTCGTGTGATAAGCTCCGCCGCGGTGGCCTCCATTTCGGAGGTCTTTGCAAGGACTCCCCCGCCGGAAATGCCGGCCCGGAGGTCAAGGCGAGAGGGTGCCGCTCCACTCCACGGAGAACCGGGCACCGAGGACAGTGTTTTGGGTAAGAAGCTCTATGTCGGGAACCTTCCGTATTCGACCAACGACGCAGACCTGCGTTCGCTCTTCGAGAAGCACGGCCGAGTCGAATCGGCGAACGTGATTTCGGATCGCGAGACGGGTCGCTCACGCGGCTTCGGCTTCGTCGAGATGGAATCAGACGCAGCAGACACCGCGCGCAACGCGCTCGATGGTCAGGACTTCGGTGGCCGAAAGCTCCGCGTGAGCGAAGCAAACGAGCGCCGTGGTCCGGGTGGTCCCGGTGGTCCGCGCGGCGGTGGCCCGCGCGGCGGCGGCGGTGGCGGCTTCCGCGACCGCGATCGCGACCGCTACTAGCTGACTCCCGCGCGGGCCTCGCGGCCCGCGCGGTTCGTGTCTCTAGCGTGTCGGCGGTCGTCCCACGGGACGATCGAGCTTCCGGGTGTGTGCGCTAGCGCCCCTGGAACTTTGGCTCTCGCTTCTCCAGGAAGCTCTTCATTCCCTCGCGGAAGTCGGAGCTCTGGAAGAGCGGCAGGAGCTGCAGATAGACGTGGTGCACGTGGTCGTCGAACTGCTCGGCGAGCGCCATGCGCATCATTCGCTTGGCGCCCTGCACGGCGAGCGGCGCGTTCGCCGCTATCTCGTTCGCGAGCGCGCGTGTCTCGGCGAGCAGTGACTCGTCGTCGACGACCTTGTTCACGAGCCCGAGCTCGAGACACTGCGCGGCGTCGAGAGTGCGGCCCGTGAAGATGATCTCCGCCGCCTTTGCCCAACCGACGAGGCGCGGCAGCAGCCACGTGCCGCCAGACTCCGGGAGCACGCCGCGCTTCGTGAACGCCGCCGCGAGCTTCGCGCGCTTGCCGGCGATGCGGATGTCGCAGCCGAGCGCGAGGTCCATCCCGTAGCCTGCCGCACCTCCGTTCAGCGCGGCGATCACGGGCTTGTCGAGTGAGTGGAGAACGGTAGGCGGCGCGGTGCGCAGATCGAGCGTCGCGCCGAGCGCGCCGCCTCCGCTGCCGATCCCCGTGCCGCTGGTCGCGTCCTGTAAGTCGAGCCCCGCGCAGAAGCCGCGGCCGGCACCGGTGATGACGATGACTCGCACGTCGCGATCGCCGTTCGCCTCGATGAGTCGCTCCGAGAGTGCGGCCAGCATCGGCCCCGAGATGGCGTTCAGCCGATCGGGTCGATTCAAAGTCAGCGTCGCGATCGGCCCGTCCTTCTCGTACAGAAGCTCACTCATGGGGTCCTCCGTGGTTGGGAGTCGACTCTATCAAGCGGCTCCGCGCGATGTTCGAAGCGCTCGACTTTCGCTCGATGTTCGCCTAGGCTCGCCCCACCCCCGATGGCCCGATACCGAGACCCGATCCGCGGCCGGGGCACCCAGGCCGCTCCGCCGAATCGCTTCGAGCGCGCCGCGTTCGAGCCAGAGGCGGAGTCCGGTTTCGACGACGAGCTCGCGCCCGATCCCCGCACGCGCTTCCTCCGCGACGACACGCGCTCGGCGCTCGCGCGCAATCAGAGTCCCGACGTCGGCTTCGACGTCAGCATCAACCCGTACCGCGGTTGCGAGCACGGGTGCGTCTATTGCTACGCTCGCCCGAGTCACGAGTATCTCGGCTTCTCGGCCGGGCTCGACTTCGAGACCAAGATCGTGGTGAAGCACGACTTGCCCGAGCTCTTGCGCGCGCAGCTGGCGCGGCCGAGCTGGAAGCCGCAGGTGGTGGCGATCTCGGGAGTCACGGACTGCTACCAGCCGGTCGAGCGCAAGCTGCGACTCACTCGGCGCTGTCTCGAGGTGCTGGCCGACTTCCGCAACCCGTGCTCGATCATCACCAAGAGCCGTATGGTCGCGCGCGACGCCGACCTGCTCCAGGAGCTCGCGCGACACTACGCGGTGTCGGTGACCGTGTCGCTCACCACGCTCGACCCCGACGTGGCGCGCAGGATGGAGCCGAGGGCCGCGCAGCCGCGCTCGCGGCTCGCCGCGGTCGAGTCACTGGCGCGCGCCGGCGTGCCCGTCGGCGTGAACCTCGCGCCGATCGTCCCGGCACTCACCGATCACGAGATACCGGCGCTGCTCGCCGCCGCGTCCGGCGCCGGCGCGCAGTGGGCGGGCTGGGTGATGCTGCGTCTGCCGTACGCGGTGAAGGAGTTGTTCGCGAAGTGGCTCGCCGACCACTTCCCCGAGCGGCGCGACAAGATCCTGCGCCGGGTGGAGTCAGTCCGGGACGGCAAGCTGTACCAGCACGAGTTCGGCGTGCGGCAGCGGGGCACCGGGATCTTCGCGCAGCAGATCGCCGAGCTCGTGTCACTCGGGCGCAAGCGCCACGGCTTGGCGGAACGCGGGCCCGAGCTGTCGACCGCCGCGTTCCGCAAGCCCGGGGGCTCGCAGCAGTCACTCTTCTAGCCGGCGGCGTCCGCCTCGGCGGTGACTTGTTCCTCGGCTTGGTCCCGCTTCAACAGCGACGACGCGACGCCGGGCCGCAGGATCGAATACAGCGCGGGCACGAGCGTGACCGCCGCGAGCATGTTGATCGCCATCAGCACGATGAGCAGCTGCGCCATCTCGGCCTGGAAGCGCAGGTTCGAGAACACCCAGAAGCCGATCCCGCCCACGACGGTCGTGCCGGTGAAAGTGACTGCCATGCCCGTGGTGCGCACCGCGGTGCGGATCGCCTCGTCCAGGTTCCGGTGCACCGCCATCTCCTGGCGGATGCGGTCGACGATGTAGATCGCGTAGTCGACGCCGACACCGACGCCCACGGCCTGAACCGGCAGCGTGTTGATGTTCAGCCCGACGCCGCGCACCGCCATGTAGGCGAGTGACAAGAGCGTCGCGGTCGCGAGCTGCAGGAAGATGATCCCGCCACTCACCGCCGAGCGGTAAGTCACCGAGTGCAGCACGAAGATCACGAACAGGATGAGCGAGATGTTCGCCAGGTGACCGCGCTCGACCTCCTCGTTCACCGCGGCCAAGGTGCCCATCGCGCCGCCGGCCATGATGAACTGCACGCCGCGCGTCCACGACTGAGTCGGCTGATACGTCGGCGCCGAGCCCATCGCCTTCTGGTCGTCGACGATCAGGTCCCGCGTGTTCACGGCGACGGCGCGGATGCGCAGCTCGTCGTTCTCGTACCACTGGTCGACGTCGTTCACGTCCCAGGCCGCGACTCTCTCGGGCCACACGAACGTGTGACCCGGCTTCACGTGCTCCTTCTCTTTCTCGTACTTCGCGACGGAGCGCGTCTGGAACTCCTCGATCCACTTCGGCAGGCCGTCCTTCGCCGTCGTCTTCACCTCGAACGGCACGTATTCGTTCTCTTCGCGGCGCAGCACGCGGAGTGTGTGCGCGCGCGCCGGGAGCAGCGGGCCGATCATGTAGTAGACGAAGTCTTTCACGCGCTCGGGGTTCCACGGCATGGCGCCGAGCGCGGCGTGGTTCTCGTCCAGGCGGATCGCGATCGCGCCCATCGGATTGTCGGCGATGAACTTCCCGGCGACCGACACCGCGTTGTGTATGGTCGGCCCCTTGTGATCGGGGTAGATCGCCGTGATCTGCGCGAGCCGCCCGTTCGTGTTGATGATCGAAGACAGCGCGCCCGGCTGACTGTTCAGGCGGATGAAGATCAGGAGCGCTCGCGCGGCCGATGACTCGGGCACCATCTCCTGCTTCGGCTCGCCGTTGCGGAAGGTGCGGTTCGCGATGCGTACGATCTGGACGGGAGACACCGTCGCGATCGCGTTCGTCTCGCGGCGGAGCGTGCGCTCGAAGAGCTGCATCTTCGCGAGCACCTCCTGGTCACTCACTCCCTCGTCGCGGTCGGCCTCGGCGTAGATCGTGAGATTGTCGGCGCCGCCGAACTTCTCGCCGATCTGCGCGATCGCCTGGTTGAACGGGTGATCGGGCCAGAACAGCGGAATGCCGGGCTTGGCTTCGCCGATCGTCGACCACGCGGCCGTCGCGAGCGCCGAGCCGAGGAACACCACGGCGAAGATCCCGACCACGACCCAGCGGCCCGTCGGGTGAGTCGTGACGTCGCCCAGGTACGCGACGAAGCGCTTCATGATCTGCGGCGTGTAGTGAGTGTGCTCCTTCGGCGCGGGCAGCCAGCAGATCAGGATCGGGTGGAGTATCTCGACCGTGACCACGATGGCCGCGACCCAGAACGCGCCGAACACGCCCAGGTCGCGCATCTGCGGGATCGTGGTCACCAGGATCACGAGCAGGCCCGCGACGTCAGTCAGGATCCCGAGCGTGCCGGGCACGATCAGCTCGCCCATGGCGATCGCCGCGGCCTCGAGCTTCGCGCGCTGCGCGTCCTTGTAGATGGGAAACAGGCGCTCGTAGTCCTCGAAGAAGCGCTCCGCCATCTGCACCGTGTGACTCACGGCGCGCGCGGTGATCAACATGGGAATCACGAGCACGAGCGGATCGAACGCGATGTTCGCCCAGCCCGTGAAGCCCGTGCCCCAGATGACGGTCACGAACGCGGCCACCATGGGAATCAGCACGCCGTGCCAGCGGCGGAAATACGCCCACAGGAGCCCGAAGATCACCGCAACGGCGCCGAGCACCGACACGGCGATCTCCCACGAGTGAGCCAGGAGATACCCGACTGCGAGCGGCGCGCCGGTGATGTACACGTGGTGTGTCTCGTCGGCCTCGCGCTTCTGCAGCGCCATCAGGTGATCGAACACCGCGCGGTAGATCTCGAGGCTCGCCAGCCGATCGGTGACGAAGCCCGCGGTGATCAGCGCCGCCTTCTGGTCGCGAGACACGAGCAGGCGCTTCGCCTCCTCCGGCATCAGCTCGTTGGCGCGCTGCCGGATCTCGTCGGCTTCTTCCTGCGAGTCGGGCGGTGACTCCATCAGGAGCTCCGCGTTCAGCGTGCCGTCCTTCTCGACGATCACGACGCGCGTCGAGATGTGAGTCAGTGAGCGGACCTGGTCGTGATTCACCGGGTACGGCGGGAACAGGCGGTCGAGCTCCGCGTTGATCTCGGTGCGCGTCTTCTTGCCCTCGGCCTCGAGTCTCTCCTTCTCGGCCTTGCGCTCGTCGAGCCGCGCGTCGTAGTCCCAGCCGTCGAGTGACTTCGTGATCGAGTCGATGCGCGCCAGATTGTCTGGCGTCCAGATGGTGCCCTCGTCGACGGCGAACAGGATCACCACGGGCGTCGCATTGCCGAACTCACCCGCGAACTTGCTCTGCGCGTGAATGAACGGGTGATCGGGCAGCTGCGCGCGCGCGTCGCTGCCGATGCGCACCTTCGGGCCGGGCAGCGGGCGCCCCGCCACGCTCGTGACTGCGTTCAGGATCGGATAGAAGAAGAACGCGGTGGACAGGAGCAGCAGGAGCGCGATCGGCCCGCGCTGCCGCACCACGAAGTGACCGAACCGGTTCGTCGCACGCTCGCTCATCGGCCGATCACCTCGAGTGTCTTGCCGCCGCTCTCCACGGCGATGTCGGCGAATTCGGCGATGCCGCCGCCGTGCTGGAACAGACTCACCGCGATGAGCCACACCGCGACGATGCGTTGCGGCGGCTCGCCGATCGCGGCGCGGTAGTCGGCCTGCACGCGCCGCCGCTCGGCGTGCCAGTCACCCAGGCCGGCACTTCCCGAGCGCACGACCAGGTGAGTCTCGCGCGGCGTCCACTGCGGGATCGGGCACGCGAAGCTCGTCTCGACCGGCAGGCTCGAGCTCCAGAACCAAGTCAGGTCGCGTCCGTTCTCGAACTCGAGCGCAAGCGACAGATAGTCGTGCTGCAGCAGCTGATCCTCGGGCTTGCTCGACGGCAGCTGGTCGATCTTCCATCGCCAACGCACTTCGGTGTCGGGCCCCAGCGGTAAGTCGATGGGCCGGCGCAGGATCGCGACGTCGTCCTCGCAGCGGCACTCGATCGAGTGACGGCCCTCGCCGCGTACCGCGCGGTAGATGTCGCTCTGGCCGAGGAACCACAAGTAACTCCAGCCGGCCGGGCGCACACATGTCGCGCCGAGTCTGTCGAGCTCCGCGGCCACCAGCGGCTCGTCGGGCGCGGCGGCGCTCAGCACCTCGAGACCCGCGCGCGCGTCGCCGCGCCAGCGAATCACCAGCGCGTCGATCGCGCCGGTGACTCCCGCGTACGCCTCGACGGGCGTCGCGAGCACGCCGTCGGGCGTCTTCCACTCGCCATTGTAAGTCGCGAGCTCCACCGAACCGTCGCGGTCCGCGCGGAAGGTCTGAGTGTCTCGCGGGCCCGTCCAGATCGGGCCGCGCCCGCCGACGCGCGTCCACAGCGCGAAGCGCGGCCGGTACCAGAGACGTGCGGCTTCCGATTGAATCACTCGCCCCTCCGCGAGCACCGAGACCTCGTCGCCCTTCGCGATCCGCATGCCCGTGTCGATCCACGGCGGGACGTCGCCGGGCAGCCGCACCACGCGCGCCTCGGCGATGATCCGCGCGCGCACGTCGGCGGGCAGCGAAGCCGCGAGCTTCTCCCAGCGCGCAGCGAGTGCACCGGTCCCAGTGGCCAAGTTCCCCTCCCGACCGCGGGCGCCGCGGCGAGGAACGCACCCTAACTGTTGGGGCGAGCCGGAGTCCAGTGACCCTCTACAGCACCAACTCCGCGATCTTGCGCAGCACCTGCGGGTCTTGAGCCGAGACCAGGAGCGTGGAGACGGGCGTGTCCTTCCAGGCAGTGAGCCGGTCGCGGATGCGCTCGACGGAACCGACGAGTGAGACCTCGTCCGCGAATTTGTCCGGCACCGCGGCGATCGCCTCGCCGCGCTTGCCCTCGTAGAACAGCTGCTGAATGCGCTCGGCCTCGGCCTCGTAGCCCATGCGCGCCATGAGCTCCTTGTGGAAGTTGCGTGACTTCGCGCCCATGCCGCCGATGTAGAAGCCGAGCATCGCCTTCACGGGCCCGAGACCCGCACTCACGTCGTCGGTGATGCTGACCGCGAGCCCCTGCACGATCTGGAAGCCCGGCTTCGCCTTCGCGAGTGACTCGGCGTAGACCTCCGGCCGGAACGGCGAGTAATACAGCGGCAGCCAGCCGTCGCAGATCTCGGCCGCGAGCGCCACGTTCTTCGGCCCTTCGGCGCCGAGATAGATGGGCAGGTCCGCGCGCAGCGGGTGCACGATCGAGCGCAGCGGCTTGCCGAGCCCCCACGCGCCCTCACCCGTGTACGGCAGCGGGTAGTGACTGCCGGCGTTTGCCACGGGTGACTCGCGCCGGAGTATCTGGCGGATGATGCCGACGTACTCGCGCGTGCGCGCGAGCGGCTTGTCGAACGGCTGGCCGTACCAGCCCTCGACGACCTGCGGGCCCGAGACACCGAGGCCGAGAATGACTCGCCCCCGAGACAGATGGTCGAGCGTGAGCGCGTGCATCGCCGTCGACGCCGGCGTCCGCGCCGAGATCTGCACGATCCCCGTCGCGAGCTTGATGCGCGACGTCTGCGCGCCGATCCACGCGAGCGGCGTGAACGCGTCCGAACCCCACGCCTCCGCGGTCCACACCGAGTCGAAGCCGAGCCGCTCCGCTTCCTGCGCGAGCGCCACGTGATTCGTCGGCGGCTGCGCCTGCCAGTAACCCAACTGCAATCCGAGCTTCATGCGCGCATCGTACCCGATTGACTTCGCTCGCCTGGGCGGCTCGCTGCGCGCGCCGGCGGCGCTTGCGGCCTCGCTCGGGACGGCCCTCGCTCGGCCCCGATTGACTTCGCTCGCCTGGGCG
>Ga0187894_10000318_pt1 | contig 65381 bp, 30 predicted proteins | sample GBC1701081metaG_FD_136650 | JGI IMG/M metagenome (GOLD analysis project Ga0187894, IMG submission 136650) | White microbial mat communities from a lava cave in the Kipuka Kanohina Cave System on the Island of Hawaii, USA - GBC170108-1 metaG ... | reverse complement strand
CGAGGTCGTCCTGCGCCATCAGGACTCGCTCGTGCAGGCCAAGGCGGGCGAGGCCGTCTCGCTCGCGTCGGACGGCGCGCTGGAGCGCCGCCCGGCGGCCACGCACGGCGAGGAATGGAACTGGGTGGGCGTCATCGCGCCCGCATTCCCGGTCGAAGGCGCGTCGGTCTCCGGACTGCTGGCGTGGGTAGGCCGCGAACAAGGCTGGCGCTGGCGCTTCGCGGACGCCGCCACGGAACAGCGCGCGCGCGCTGTCGTCCTGCACGGCACCGTCGACGGCCTGACACCGATGCAGACGCTGAACGCCGTCCTGCCCACCTGCGGCATGACCTATCGCGTCCACAACGGTGAGCTGATCGCGTCATTCGTGGAGTAGCTGTCTGTGTCGCTCCGGTTTTCACATGACCGCGCCGGCCGCCGGCACACGGCCTGCCTCGCGTGCGTCGCGTTCAGCCTGCTCGTCCCGTGCGCGGCGGCGCCGGCGCGCGCGCAGCCGTCCTCTTCCCCGGCTATCTCCTCGGCAGCGATCGCCGCGGGCCGCACGATCGCCGACGTCCTGCGCGAGCTGCAGGCGAAGGGCGTCAAGGTCGTCTTCAGCAGCGAGCTGGTCACGCCGGAGCTCCGCGTCCGCGCGACGCCGCGCGCGGAGAGGCCGCGGGCCCTGATCGCCGAGATCCTCGCGCCGCATCGGCTGGCCGTCCGCGAAGGTCCGGGCGGACTCCTGCTGATCGTCCGCGCGCCCTCCGCGCCCGGCGCCTCGACGGCCGGCGCGACGGCCGGTCCGGCGCCCGCGCACGGGACGCCGCGATCGGCGGTGGCCGCGCCGCGCCAGGCGGAATCGGACGCGGCGGCGGACCACACGCTGCCGCGGGTCGAGGAACACGTCGACGTGCCCGGCGCCTCGCTGCGCGCGGTCGACGCGCCGACGTTGAAGTCGCTGGACGCGCGGCAGGTGATCGACGCCGCCGGCAGCTTCGAGGATCCACTGCACGCGCTGCAGTCGCTGCCGGGGATTGCGCCGGTGAACGATCGGGAAGGACGACTGGTCATCCGCGGATCGGAAGCCGAGCACACGATGATCCTGATGGACGGCGTCCCGGTGCGGAACCCGTACCGCTTCGGCTACCTGCCGACGACCGTGTTCAATCCCCGGACGCTGGCGCGCGTGTCGGTGGACGCGTCGGGGCTCGACGCCGGCACGAGCGGGCTCGCCTCGTCCATCCAGGTGGACACGCGCGACGGCGACAGCGCGCGCGCGATGGGACGGTCCGGCGCGGTCAGCTTATACAACAGCGACCTGCTCTTCGAAGGACGACTGCCGGGCGCGCGCGCGGGGACGTGGTGGTTCGGCGCGCGCGGCACGTACTACGATCTCATCTCCCAGCGCGGCAGCCGGCCGGCCTTCACGGACCTGCAGTTCAAGATCGCGCTGCAGCCGACGGAGCGCACGCGGCTCTCGGTGCTCGGCCTTTCCGGCTTCGGCACGACGCACCGGCCCGGCGCGGGCGGGATGGGTGAGCGCTTCGACTCGCGCAACGACATCGGCGTCGCGACACTGCAGTGGGCGCCAAACGAGCGCGTCGCGACGCAGACGAGCGTATCGGTGTACTCCGACCGTACCGAGCTCAACGACATCCTCGGCGTCGTCGCGAATCCGTTCCATCGACGCGGGGAAATCGCCGACGTCAACGTGCGCCAGAGCGTCACGGCGCGCCTGTGGCGGCGCCAGACGGTCGAGGCCGGCCTCGAAGCGCGGCGGCTGGACACGTCCTTCCAGATGTCCGGCCAACGCGAGCCGCAGTGGCCGCAGTCGGTCGGGCCGAACGTGTGGGGCCAGAACATCCTCTATCTGAACGGCCCGGTGAACTCGCGGCTGAAGAAGACGGAGATGGGCGCGTGGGTGCAGGACCGCATTCGCGTGACGCGGTCGCTCGACGTGCGGCCCGGCGTCCGCGTCGAGTGGAATTCGTTCACCGGCGAAACGGTGACGCTGCCGCGCCTGTTCGTCGCGCAGCAGTTCGGCACGCGGACGCGCGTGTGGGGCGGCATCGGCTGGCAGGCGCAGACGCCCGGCTACGAATGGCTGCCGCAAGGCATCGCCGCCTACGACCTGACCGCGCCCGGCGCCGACGTGCGCAATCAGCGCGCGCGGCAGGCCGTCATCGGCGTCGAGCACTACTTCTTTCCGACGCTGGTGGGACGCGTCGAGGCGTACAACCGCCGGCTGGAACGGCTGCTCGTCCAACGCCTGGAAACGCCGGCGGAGTACGTGTATCGACTCAATCGCTACGAGTTCCCGTGGGGCTTTCCGCGCGACAACCCGATTCTGGAGCGTCAGCCGACGCTGACGCCGGAGAGCACGGGCAGGGGCCGCGCGAAGGGCGTCGAAATGCTGCTGCAGCACGACGGCCGCCGCGTCTCGGGGCGGATGTCGTACACGTGGAGCCAGGCCGTGCGCGAGATCTACGACCGCCTGATCCCCTTCGACTTCGACCGGCCCCACACACTCAGCCTGTCCGCCGACGTCAGCCTGACGCCGCGCCTGCGGCTGGGCGGCGCGTGGCGCTTCGCGTCCGGGTCGCCGTTCACGCCGGCGATCGCCGAGGTGGATTTCATGCAGGACATCGAGGACCTCGATCACGACTCCGACCGGAAGGAATGGCGGACGTGGCGGAAGCGCAACGGCCAGTTGTATGTCAGTTCCACCGCGGACGTGCCGCGGCGGCGCGACCTGCGCAACACGGCGCGGCTGGAGCCGTACTCGCGCCTCGATCTGCGCCTGACGTTCTCGACCGCTGAACGCCTGGAGTGCTACGGCGAAGTGATCAACGCCCTCGGACGCGAGAACAGCTACCTGCCGGCCCTCGGCCCGGCCGCGAGCGACCCGGCGCACGGCGGCTACGGCATGCTCCCGTCGTTCGGCGTCCGCGTGAAGTTCTAGCGGGCTTCCGGCCCAGGCCTCAGCCCGCGACGCTCAATTGGCCCTTCGGGCCAGCAGTTCTGATCCCCTGCCTCGGTTCTGATCAGATCCCGTGGTCCGCTGAACGCGCGGCGTCGCACGTATAACGCCGAACTGCACCTCACCCACGGGCCTCAAGCACGAATTGGTACAGCCGATTACCCCGACACGCCTTGGAGATTGCGCGCGACGCGCGCGCGAGCAGGCGGGAGGACCCGTGGCCACAGTACGATTGTGCTCGGGGTGCGGTGCGAGCATACCAGCAGGATTCGAGCGATGCCGTCTGTGCGGACGTCCAGCGTCCGCGGCGCGGGCCACCGGTCACGCGTCGGACCATCCGCTGACGACACCCGTGGCGGCCATCGCCTTCCCAGGCGGCCTTGGCGATCTGCCTCCCCTGCCACCGCCACCACTGCCACCGCCACCCGTGCCGGTGTCGGCGGCGCTGCCCGAGGATCCGTGGACGGGCATTCTCCTGCGTCCGCGCGAAACGATCCGCACGATCCTCGACGTCAATCCGGAGTGGCACGCGCTGGCGATCGTCATCGCGTTCGGCTTCATGAATGGAATGGTGCGGCTGCTGGACTTCATGGACCGCATGCCGAACTTCCCGGCGATGACGGCGGCGTTCGGCATGGCCGCGGTCTTCGGACCGCTGGGCAATATCATGACGTGGTATCTCGCGGGCGCGCTGTTGCGGCTGACGGGCGGATGGCTTGGAGGACAGGCGACGCAGCGTGAGATCCGCACCGCCGTCGCGTGGTCGCAGGTGCCCGGCATCGGGGCCCTGGCTCTGGTCTGCGCGCTCAACCTGCTGGCGTCGGCCATGACGCCCGGCAACCTGGCGCTGCTCGCACCGTTCGCGGCCATCGCCCTGCTCGCACTTCTCGCCGCCATCTGGCAGATGTGCCTGTTCTGCATCTGCCTGTCGGAGGCGCAGGGCTTCTCGGTGTGGCGCGCGCTCGGGTCGTCTTTACTCGCGGGTCTGCTGATTCTGATCGCCGTCCTGGCGGTGGTGTTCCTGCTGCTGGTCCCGCTGATGCTGTCAGGACGCTAGACGCGTCAGGATAGCGAGCCGACCGAAACCACGGTCGGCGCAGCCAGCGGTACGGCGTCGCTCGGCACGGTATTGATCGGCGCGGCGTCGATGGCGCCCGGAACCGTGACCGGCGTGGCGGCGATGGGCAACGCGCCGAAGAGGTACACCAGCACGTCCGAGTACATGAGCACGCTGGTGGTGGGCGTGCTGCAAGGATCGATGCTTCGCAGTGCCCGCACCGCTTTATCCATTCGCCCTCCTCCGCCGCGGCATCACAACGGCCGCGGCCACACGCGTCGTTCAGGATCGTCCGTCGCGATCCTGCGTCTTCACTCCCGCCACGCCCCCCAATTCCCTGGGGGCGCAAGTCACGACGCGGGATCTTTCTGCCGCGTCTTCACGATGCCGCCCATCAATCCGAGCCCGATGATCACCAGCGCACCGGCAATGATCCAGACGGATGAGACGCCCATCCGGCTTGCCGCGTACGCGAGTCCCGCGACGACCAGCAGGGTACCGATCAGATACACGATGAAGTTGGTCATCTCTACTCTGCTCCACGTGGGCCGTGGGGAGAGGGTGCAAGATGACGACCAGATCGCGTCCGCGTCCTGATGTTGGGGAAGTCGAAGGAAGTCGGGCCGTCAGCTCGACAGGTTGGATGCGGAGCATGCACCACAACCATACGCCACGTCGGCTTTCGCGACGCGAGCGGAGGCCGCGGACGGGAATCCGCGGCGCTCCGCTCGTGGGATGTGCTTCGTGCGATAACAGTTTCGTGCGTGGCGCGCGGCGCGTCCTATTCGCGTCGGCGCGTCCGATCGACCGCCTCTACCACGTCACGCGCGAGACGAGCTGGATGATGCGACCCGAGTCCGCGGCGCGCACGCGATAGTTGTCCCCGACGTTCTGCGCCGTGTTGCCGGCGTCATCCGTGTACGTGACCGGCGTGAAGTACGGATGGTTGAACGCGTTCAGCATCTGGGCGCCGAACTCGACCTCCGTGCGGCCGACAATGCGGACCCGCTTGTTCACCGACAGATCGACGCGCACGAGCCGCGGGCCGGTGACGACGATGCTGCGGGCGCCGCAGTCGCCGTAGCCGGTGGCGACCTCGATGCAGTCCGGTCCGTTGGCCGGTGCGAAGTAGCGGCCGCTGGGCGGGCCCAGGGGGCCGTAGCCGGTGCGCGACGTCGCGCTGACGCTGAACGCCTTCACCGTGTTGTCGATGATGTCCTGCGGCAGCATGAAGACGTTGCCGTCCTCGGCGAAGCGCAGGCGGAAGAAGTCCTTCAGCTCCGCCTCCGTGAAGCCGACCATCCGGACGTTGCCGAAGTCCAGCAGGCGGCCGCTCTGCACGCGCGCCGTGCCGTCGATCGACCATCCGCCGATCAGCCGATCCCACCACGTGCCGACGTTGCCGCCGAAGCGCCGATCGCGGCCGAACGGCAGCTCGTAGAGCCACGCCGCCTTGAACGCGTGCGTCACGCTGCCTTCGGCGCCGGAGTCCAGCGTCTTCACGCGCGGACGCCGGAACGAATAGCGGCTCGACAGGTACCCGAGGCCGTAGACGTAGCTGCCCGAGAACTGGAAGCCGCCCGACATGCGCCGCCGCAGTTCGAGCTGCATCGCGTCATACCGGGTGTAGCCGCCGTTGCCCGTGATCGTCGCGCCGCCCTGCAGTTGCGGATTGACGCGGAAGAAGTTCAGCGGCAATCCCGCGGCGCGTGCGTTCGCGATGCGCGCCGGATCTCCCTCCAGCCCCGTCGTCGCGCCCGTGCCGGCGGGCGTGAAGGGCTGCGGGTTGAAGATCGCCAGCGCGTTGGTGAAGTTCGTGCTGCTGAAGAGCGTGGACGTGTACCGCGACGGATCGCCCGCCTGCCCCATCGGCACGCCGCTGAAGTAGGCAAGGTAGATGGGCAGCGGCGCCGTCCCGGTCCCCGGACCGAAGTACGCGAAGCTGTTGCCGCGTCCGGCCGCGATGTTCGACTGCAGGTTCGACTGCGCGAGACGGAACTCGTTCAGGAAGCCGTTCTCGACGATGTTGGCTTCGTTGAAGTTGTACTCGGTCCAGCCTTGCAGGTGGCGCGTGCCGAGGTAACGGATTTCCACGGCCATGTCGCGCGCGAGCGACCGCTGCCAGCCGACCGACCACGACTGCGCGTACGGCGTCTGCAGGTTCGGATCGAAGACGTTCATGTCCTCGCCAATCGGGATGTCGATGAGCGGATACGTCGGCGTCGCACTGAACGGCGGCGGACCGAGCCGCGAGCGATCCCGCAGGAGCAGCGGATAGGTTTCACCCGGATATACGAGATTGCCGTTGCCCACCGTGCGGTTCGTGCCGATCAGCGCGCCAGGGTTGTCGCTGTAGACGCCGGTGAAGTCGCTCATGCCGTGGCGGTTGTAGGCGATCGCGTAGCCGCCGCGGATGACGGAGTCCCCTTCACGTCCGACGATCGGCCGCAGCCAGGACGGCGCGCGGCTCGGTGTCCACGCGAAGCCCAGGTTCGGCGCGAAGTTGTTGTAGTCGACGTTGTAGGCACGCTGGCCCTGGTCGTACCGCACGAACTCCGTCCGCCGGCCTTCGAGCACGCCAGGGTTAAACAGATTGCCCGGGCCGGACACGCCGAACACGTCGTCCGGATCCGCCGTCGTGTAGACGCTGTTCATCGTCACGAACGGGAATTGCAGCTCCCAGCGCAGGCCGGCGTTGACCGTCAGGTTCTGGCGGATGCGCCACGAGTCCTGGGCGAAGAGGCCGACCTCACGCATCCGCGCCTGCTGGACGCGCGGTCCCTGGTAGCTGTACGTGTTCGTGTTCTCGTCCAGGACGATGCTGCCGTTGATGGCGGTGACACGTCCGGTCAGCACGGCGTAGAGGTTCTGCGCGCGCGTGATGTCGGCGTTCGATGCGTCCGGGAAATTCGCGCCCGTGAACATCGCGAGCGCGGGGTCGGCGGTCGCGAGGCCGAAGTTGATCTGCGGCACGACCGTGTGGAACTGCTGCCACAGGCTCACCTGGGTGAACGATCCGCCGAAGCTGACGGTATGCGTCCCCTTGATCCAGTTCAGCGTGTTTTCGATGTTGAGGTTCGGCGCCCGACGCCGCTCCAGGCCTGCACCGGACGTCGCGTTCGTCAGGCCCAGCGCGCCGTTCAAGTTCAGATTGAAGCCGCCCTGATCGCCGACCGGCGTGCCGGAGAACTGGCCGAGGCCGGTCTCGGTGGAGAAGCGCAGTTGGTGCGTCTGATAGCCGATGCGCGCGTCGTTGACGAGCGACGGCGTCAGCGTCGAGCGGAGCGCCACGGAGTAGCTGTTCCGATCGGACTGCTGCGTGCCTTCGTTCGGAAATCCGGGGAACGTCGCATCACGGTTGTTGAGGGTGTCGGGCGCCGTGTCGAACGGCTGGTAGTAGGTGATCGCGGACAGGCGGTGCGCCTGCGACAGATTGAAGTCCAGACGCACGGTCGGATAGCGGTTCAGCGTCCGCGTCGGCACGGCGTAGGAGAACCGTTCCTGGATCGGCTCCGTCAGCGACGAGATGCCGCCGGTCGACAGCGCGGCCGCGCGGATGTCGCCGAGCAGCTTGGCGACGGTCGGATCGAGCGTTGACGTCTGTCCGTTCCGCGAGGCGAGGCCCAGCAGATCGATCTCGCGGACGCCGCCCGGCGTGTTGTAGCGGAAGAAGCCCGCCTGCGCGCGCGGATGGAGAATCGTCCGGTTGCGCGCGGTGTCGCTCGGCTGGCGAAATTCTTCGTAGTTCACGAAGAAGAACGCTTTGTTGTGTCCGTCGAACAGCCCCGGAATGACGATTGGTCCGCCGACGCGGAAGCCGGGCTGGTTCTGGACGAGCGGCGATTTCGGCGCGCGGCCCGTGGATGGATCCGGCGGCAGATCGCGGTTGCGGAACCAGGTGTTCGAGTTCAGCGAGTGGTGGCGGAAGTAGTGATACACCGATCCGCGCAGGTCGTTGGTGCCGGACCGCGTGATGAAGCGAATCTGCACGGCGCCCTGGCCGGCGGCGTCGGCGCCCGGTGTGCCGGTCGTGACGGTGACTTCCTGGACCGCGTCGAGGCGCGGGTTGATCAGCGTGAAGAAGCCGTCGCCGGTCTTCAGGGTGTTGTCCTGCGCGTTGACGCCATCGATCGTGATGTTGATCGCGCTTTGCGGCAGGCCGTTGATCGTGGAGTCGCGGTTGCCGCCGGGCGTGTTCACGCCGGGCAGGAAGGTGATGAAGTCGATCGCGTTGCGGCTGAGCAGCGGCAGGCCCGAGATCTGCTTCACGTCCAGCGTCGTCGAAATCGCGGACGATTGCGTCTGCAGGATCGCGGCCGCGGCTTCCACCTGAATCGTTTCTTCGAGCGAGCCCACTTCGAGCGTGGCGCGGACCGACGCCGGCGTCGCCGTGTTCACGACGACGCCCTGGAGGACCGCGGTCTTGAAGCCCTGGAGCGTCACGGTGACGGTGTACGTGCCGGGCTGCAGCGCGGGGACGGTGAAGGTGCCGTGCTCCGACGCGGAGGCCTCGTAGGTCGCGCCGGTATTGGCGTTCGTCACCGTGACGTGCGCGCCGGGCAGGATCGCGCCGGACGTGTCGACGATGGTGCCGGCAAGCGACGCGGCGCCCGCGCCTTGCGCGTAGGCGGCGCCGGTCGTGAGGGTCGTAATGAGGGTCGCGAGCAAGAGCAGGGCTGAGACCCGCCTGATCGGAACATGTCGCATAGCGTCCTCCTGAGCACGTGCAAAACCTTCCGGCGCGAGAGACCGGAACGGAAAAAGATGGGAAACCGCGTGGCCGGCGCGAGCGCGCCGATGCGGCATCGCACGCGGACCACGGACCGGATGCACACACCCCCATTGGCAGGCGCGTGTTCGTGCTCGACCTGAGTGCCGCCGGCAATGGAACGCCGGTTTGCCCCGTCGGTGCGGAACCGTGAGTTCCGTGCGTCTGAGGAAGACGAGCCGCGTCCGAAGACCTTGAGGAACGCAGCGGGTGCGCGACTTCACGCCCCCACCCGGCGCGAAGGTCTTCCTCGTGTCTGTGATATGTCGCGGAGTCTAGCGGTCCCCTCTCGGCCAGTCAAGAATGATCTCCCGCTCGACCGCTCGCGCAGGACGTCCTCTGCTTGTTCGCGAACAACAGGTGTTGCACGCGCGCGCCCGTTCACACCGCATCCGCGCCGTTCGATGGCGTGTGCGCGACACGGATCGAACGAAGTATCCGTATGTAACGAATTGCCTCCAGATGTCTGACGCCGCTGCCGCTGCGCGGCGCACGCACACGAGCGAGCGTCAGCCGATGCCGACCGCCGGCCACGGGAGAGCCAGAGGAGATTCGAGTTCGAGCGCAGAAGGTTCGAGCGCTGGCTGTTCGAGCGCAGGAGCTCCAGACCAGCGGCACGCGTGCGAGGAGCGTTCGAACCGTCCGTGGGGGAATGCGTGGGGAATGCGAATGGGAAAGACGAGGACGTCTAAGGAGAGATGGTTTCTCTTGAATCAGACACCGATGCCGGCCGTCCGGATCACGTATCCGGAGGCCGCGCGCGGTGGCGGGCTTCTTCCTTGTACCAGATAAAGTCCGTTTGATTCAGTCGTTGGGCTTGCGGTATCGTTCGCGCCTACAGCAAGGCATTTGACGGACACGCGCGGACGATGATGCGCGCGCGCGGCACGAAAAGGCGGACGTCTCTCCGCCCGCCCGCGCTGTCGTCGCTCGGAGGATCGGGGCGCACGGAGCGCCACAGCAGGGTCCCGCGTCGCTGAACGCGGCCGGTACCCAAGGAGGTCGACGTGCGCCGATCGTCCGAACGGTCCGCGCTGACGCGCGTGCTCGTCCTGCTCGTCGTCGTCGCCGGTCTGATGTTGCTGATGGCCACGCTGGTGCGCGACCGCACGCGGAGCAACGGCGTCGAGCCTGAGGCCGGTACTGCCCTCGAACCCTACGTCCGCTACCTGCCGGGCCGTCTCATTGAAGGCCGCATCGCCGGTACGCTGCCTCCCGAGACGTACGCATCCCTCGACGCCACGAGCCGCGCGAATCGCGACACGCTGGACGGCCTGCGCCTGGGTGCGGCGTGGCACCTGTTCAACAACAAAGCCAAAGAAGCCGTCAGCCTGCTCTCCGAAGGCCGCGGCCGATGGCCCGGCGAGGCCGCGTCGTGGAACGACCTCGCCGCCGCCCATCTGGCGCGCGGCCGCGATCCGAACGACGCCCAGTCCGTTGTCGAAGCCATCGACAACGCCGCTCACGCCTTGAAGCTCGACCCGGACCTGCCAGAAGCCTGGTTCAATCTCGCCCTCGCGCTCGAAGCCGTCCAGCTTCGCGACGAAGCCAAGAATGCATGGGAGCAGGCCGCGAAAAGGGAGCGCGATCCCGAATGGGAACGTGAGGCCGAGATGCGGCACCGCCAATCAGTGGCGGCCGCGTCGGCGGACGAGTGGGCCGACTGGCGACTTCGCCTGCTCGATCCAGACGACACGCGAGCCGAAGCCGCGCTCGCGGAGCTGCCCGCGCTGTACCTGCAGCCGGCCCGCGAACTGATCGAGGCCGAGTTGCTGCGGGAATGGGGGGACGCGCTGATCCGCGGACGAGAGGACGAGGCCGCCTGGCGGCTGCGCCGCGCCGAGCGCATCGCGCGCTGGGCTGCTCAGGATGGACAGGACCGCCTGCTGCTCGACGCCATCCGCACCATCGAGGCTGCATCTGCATCCGTCCGGCGCACGCTCGCGCACGGCCACCTCGCCCTCGCCAAAGGTTTCGAGCAGTACGAGCGATCGCAGCGCGAGGAAGCCGAAGCCTCGTTCGAGTGCGCAATGGCCCTGTTCACCACGGGAGCAAGTCCGCTGCGATGGAGGGCGGAACTGGAGGTCGGCGTCGGACGCTATCAGCGCGGCAAGTACCTGGAGGCGGCGGCCATCTTCCGCTCCGTCGATGCGTTGGCCGCGCGGCAGCCGTATGCGGCACTGCACGGCCGCGCGTCGTGGTTGCTCGCCCTGGCCACCATGCAGCTCGGTGACTTTGAAGGTGCATCGGCCGCGTACCGCACGTCGATCAAGCAATTCACGCGCGCGAATGAGCTGGGAAACGTCGCCGCCGCGAACAACGGCCTCGCCGACCTGATGCGCCGAATCGGCGAGCAGGAAGAAGGATGGTCGTCCTTCTCCCGAGCACTCGCCGACCTGCCCCACGTCCGCAGCCCGCGCCGGCGTTACACGATGCTGTTGAACGCATCTCTTTACGCCTCCGACGCGAATCTCCCGTACGCCGCGCTCGTCTTCCAGGACGCGTCGCTCGAAGTCGCACGCAAGCGCGACGTACCCAACACCATCGTCGAGGGCCTTACGCGCCGCGCGCATCTCCTGATCAAAGCTGGCGCGTTCGACCTGGCTCAACGCGATCTGAACGAAGCCGAACTGTGGGCCAGCAAGATCCTGTCGCCCGGTGCTCGTCGTGACGTCCGAGCCTGGCTGGACCTTGTTCACGGCGAACTTCAGACGGAGCTGACACCAGCAGCAGCCGCGGAGCCGTTCGAACGAGCCATCGCCTCTTTCTCTCAGAAGGACGAGGACGAGTTGCCCGGTGTTCGTCTCCGCGCGGCGCGAGCGGCCCGACTCGCGGGCGATCGGGACAGCGCCAAACAACATCTGCTGGCTGGCGTCGACACGTTCGAGCATCGCTGGCGGAAGTTGCGGCGCGATCGTTTGCGTGCATCGTACCTGGATGATGCGTGGGGACTGTACCGTGAATTCATCCTGCTGCACATCGACGACACCGAACAGGCGTTTACGTTCGCCGAACGTGGACGACCTAAGAATCTCGACGCCGGCATACACGCGCCGCTGACGCCGACCGCGCTGAGCGCACGCCTTCCCCGCGAACTGACGCTGCTCTACTACGCCGTCCTGGAGGACGATCTCCTGATATGGGCCATCAGCCAGGACGAGGTATTCGTCCATCGACAGCGCATGCTGACATCCACGCTGCGCACGGATGTCGAAGCCTACCACCATCTTCTGATCGACAACAGAAACCCGCGGCCAGAGTTGACATCCGCCGCGCGGCGACTGTTCACTACGCTGATCGCACCGGTCAAGGCGCACTTCGCGCCCAATGTGCCGCTGATCATCGTGCCCGATGCCGCGTTGTACGGGTTGTCGTTCGCGACGCTGATCGATCCCGTGACCGGACGATATCTGATCGACGATCACATGGTGGGCCTCGTGCCGAGTGCAACGCATCTACTCGATCCGCCCAAGCACGCACGGCCCAAAGACGGCGCGGCGTCCCTTCAGCCGCTATTGATCGGTGGCGACATCAAGAACCCCAGCCACGCGGACCTCGACCCGCTGCCCGATGCTGCGAAGGAGTTGCTGGACATCGCGAAGTTCTATCCACGTTACACTATCCTCCCCGGGCCCGAAGCAACGCTGCACAATCTCCGGGAGAACCTGCAGCAGCACAACATATTCCACTTCGCGGGCCACGCGATCGCGAACGACCGCTTTCCCTGGCGTTCGGAGCTGATCCTCATGCCCGACGCCACGAACTTCGACGGGACCGTCTCCGGCGAACAACTGGAGCACTTCGATCTTTCACACCTGAACCTCGTCGTGCTGTCCGCCTGTCGGACCGCCAACGGCCCCGTCCTGCAAGGCGAAGGCGTCATCAGTCTGGCCCGCCCGTTCCTCGCGAAAGGCGTCCCGGCCGTCGTTGGCACACTCTGGGACGTGGAGGATCCAGCGTCGCGCGCTCTGGTCGCGGAATTCCACAAACATTACGCGCAACACCAGGATCCCCTCGCGGCGCTGCAAGCCGCGCAACGGGCCCTGTTGCACGGCTCGCAAGGGATGGACCATCCCAGTCAGTGGGGCGGCTTCATCGTCATCGGCGGCGCCGCGCGCCACTGATGCGCCGTCGCCCTCATTCGGACGTGCGCTTGTCCTCGGACCCCGTGCTGTAGAAACGGACGTTCGGACATTCCGTCCCGGGCGAGATCTCTTCACCGCGCGCGTCCGGCGTATAGAGCAGCTCGAACCTCCGGTCCACCGGCACGCCCGCCAGCAGGTGATAGAACTGCCGGAAGTGCGCGATCGGTGCGCCGTTGAGCAGCGGACGCTCCGTATCGTAGTTCTCGTACATCGTCGTGACATTGAGCTGAATCAGCCCTTCCGCATCCGGCAGGATACGAATGCCGCCAACCACGCTGCCACCTGACAGTTTGAGGAACTTGATGTCGAGGAAGTTCTTGGCCGGCGCGATGTACTGGATCTGACCTCTACCGGCCGCGATGGAATCCAGGAAGGATCGCTCGCCGGTTGTGTTCCGCAGCGTAAAACATCCCATCGCGGAGTGGACCTGCAGGCGTCCGTTGCGGAGCACGATGACGTTCCGCAGTTTCTCGCGCCAGTTCGAGACGAGCGACGAGCCCGGATGCATCGCGGCGAGATCCGGGACGTAGTGCAGGTTGTCCACCGGCTCGTCGCCCGGCGTGCAGGAGGTCGCGGGCTTGCTCGCCTGCGACACTTCGAGCGTCGACTCCGTCGGACACTCGCCGTCCGGGCACACGATGATCTCGCGATCGCCCAGCGCCCACCACGGATCGCCGGCCGTAACCCCGCTCTGCCGCATCATCCCAAGACCCGGCACTGGGATCGGCGCGCCTTTGTCCAGTCGCAGACGCATCACGTGCATGTTGAAGTGATCGGCCTCGGCACCGTCTGGACGGCGAACAGGTCCGACGTCCACGCGCTGCCCACCGTCGCTGAAGACGAACGCGTGGCCCCCGTCGAACTGGATCCGCACGTCTGTCGCGGCGGACGCCTGCGCGAAGATCAGAGCGTACGCAACGATGCCTGCGGCGACGGCGCCGCTCAACGTCCATGTGATGATCTTCTTTCCCTGCCTTCCTGTCACAGTCATACCCTTCTCCTCTCTCACGAATCCACGAATCCCCCGGATCCCGGAACGAACACACGAGCAGCAAACGACCGTCGTTGCGCGCGACGGCATCGATCAGGGCTGGCAGCGCGCGGCGGGACCGTTCAGGCCGCAGATCCAGACGCGATCGTCGGTCCTGGTCTCGGCTTTGGTCTTGGCCGCGAGCCACGAAGTGATGAAATCGGCAGACGCAGAGAGTAGTGCCGCGTACGACGTGTTCGTCTCGCGCGCGACACGCACGTTGATGCCCACGATGACGCGCCTGCCGTCGGCGACGCGGTAGCCGGCGCCGCCGGAATCGCCGGACGTGGTCAGCAGGCCGCCGGAGGTCTCCACTTCGCCGTTGTCGACGGAGACGACGACGCTGTCGCCGATGATCAGCGCGCCGGCCTTGACGCGATTCCTGCGGCCGAAACCTGTCAGCAGCAGACATTGGCGGACGCGGACGGCGTCTGGCGCAAGCGAGATGCGCTCGAAGCGATTGAGCGGGACGGGCGCGCGGAGCAGGCAGAGCGCGACGTCCGCCTTCACGCGTCCGCGCGTGAACTTCACCGCGGTGTCGCAGACGCCGTCATACACCGCCTGTCCGAACCGGATGCGAGCGGTCATGTCGGACTTGAAGCAGTGCGCGGCCGTCAGCAGGACGCGATCGCCGATCAGCGTCGCGCTGCAGCGCTGATCCGCCCAGACGGACGCAGGAAAATCGCGCGGCGTCCACCGGTCCGACGCCCACGCCGTGCTGGTCCCGAGGAGCACGATCGCGCCCGCCAGGACTGCGCCTGGGAGGCCTGCGCCGGTCGGGCCGGCCCCAAGCCGGCTGATCACCCCAGGACGGACGCGAGGCCGTGAATGTCTTTCCATCGTTCCTTGGCTCTGCACCGATAGACGTCCGCGCGCGGCGGTTTCCGGCAGCCGGCGTACCCGCACCGCCTCGCGTGACGGGAAGGATGCGTGTGATCGCGCCGCCGCGCGAACGACGGCGGGGGCGAAAGGATGGTCCTGAAACGCAAAAAGCCGCCCGTTTACGGGCGGCCTTCATGGCCGTCGCAATGTATGTCCGCGGCGCGACAGCACTCGCGCGCGAAGAAGAAAAGATGTTCTGGACCGCTACGCGGCGGCGTGCGACGCGGGCAGCAGTTCGATCAAACTCTCGGCGGCGATGCGTGCGCCGCGTGCGGTGTCCGCGGCCTGCGGCGGACGGCGGTCCGCCTGGAGCAGCGTCAGCATGAGATCCGCGCAGGCCTGCGGATCCCCGCCGGCGTACATGCGGAACAGCGCCGACGCGTCGGCGGACCGGCGTGCGCGTTCGAATTGATCGTCGTAGCCGCGTTCCGCGGGCACGCACAACGCCGGCACGCCGAGCGACAGCAGCTCGCTGACGGTGTTGTAGCCGGCCTGACAGATGACGAGGCCGGCGGACGCGAACGTCCCGGAGAGATCCGGATCGAAGGGAACGACGCGCAGGCCCTCGACGAGATCGAGCCGTGACCAGTCCGAAAACAGCGGTCCCGCGACCAGCGTCCCCTGCAGCGACGGCTGCTGCCGGCGCGCGAGCGCGAATGCGCGGCAGGCGAGGTTGTAGAAATCCACGGTGCCCGCGTAGCCGCCGCCCCCGCCGGTGATGATCACGGGCGCCGCCGCGGCGCCTGGCGCATGCCGCGTGGACGGATCCGGCAAGGCCGGCAGCGGCGGACGCGGACGCACGATCGGTCCCGTGAAACGCGTGCGCGGCGCCAGCTCCGCCGGCACGTCGCACGTCCCAGGGTCGTGCGGAATCAGGATGCGGTGCACCGAGCTCCACAGCGCTTTCAGCGGCTGGAAGTAGACATTCATGTTCTTCGCCTGCCGCAGGCAGATCGCGATCGGGATGCGCTGCTCGATTGCCGCCGTCGCGATGCCGGTGTGCGGGAAGCAATCAAAGACGATCAGATCCGGCGCGAGCGCGCGAATCTGCGCCGAGGCGAGCTCCAGCATCATCAGGTGCCGCCGCCTCGGCTCCCAGCCGGACCAGTGCGGCGTCTCGTAGAAGTCGTACGTGCCGACCGCGCTCAGATGCGGGAACCGGTGCGCTTCGATCAGGCCGTGCCCGTGGCCTTCGACTACGAACGGCAGCAGCAGATCGGCGCGCTGCCCGCGCACGGCCAGCGCGATGGCGAGCAGGCGGCTGATGTGACCGAGGCCGATGTGATTCGGCGGCTGGAAGAGTATCGTCGCGCGCTTCATGACGGCCCCATCGCAATCGACTCCATACCTGCTCGTGCGGCGAGCGCGTCGCGGCCATCGTGTGGCACGCAGCCGTGCGGCGCGCGGCGCCGCTCCGCGAACCAGCGGCGCAGCTCCGGCTCCGTGCCGTGCGCCCCGTCCTTGATGCTGTGGATCAGCGCATGTCCGCGGCGGACGAGATCCGCGGGCGCGGCCGGCAGATCGCGGATGCGGATGCCGAACGGCTGCCCCGCGTCCGACAGATCGTGAAGGCGCAGGCCGACGGCGCGGCAGTACATCCCGATCACTTCGTCTTCGCCGAACGGCATCTCGATCCACGCGGTCAGCGTGTCGAACAATCCCGCCGCGTGCAGGCGGCGGATCAGCTCGCGCGAGACGACGTACGCGCCGCCCTGGCAGTACTCCCAGCCTTGCAGGCCGTTGCGGACGGCGAGGTCGACGTGCGGCCGCACGCGCGCGAAGTCCGCGAGCATTTCGCGGTTGTCCCGGAGCATGCGCGCGAGGTTTGGCATCGCCTGCGCGAAGCTGGACGTATCCACCAGCCGTTCGCTCGACATCTGCTCCGCCAGGCGCGACGCCATCACCAGGCGTGAGCGGCGGCGCAGGCAGTCGCGGAACTGCGGGTCCGCGCGGTCGGACGTCTCGCCGATGCAGCCGACGATGCCGGCGTCCGGTGTGCGCGCGAGGAATGCATCGATCGACGCCGCGAAGGGCGCAATCGCCAGCGCGTCGAGGTCGGCCTTGAGCACCCAGTCGACGTTCAGATGCTCGTGAATCCATCGCAGCGCGTGCAGCAGTCCCGCGCACAGGCCGCCGAAGGCGCCGTTGCCGCGGCCACCGCGCGGGTTGCGCAGGACGACGACGCGGGCCGCGTCCGGCGCGATGCGACGCACGGCGGCTTCGAGATCGCGCACGCCCGGCGACGGCGATGGCGATGGCAATAGCGACGGAGAACCGTTCGGGCGATCGGGGCCATCGTCCACCAGCACGTAAGCCGATGCGCCCGGCTCGTAGTGCGCCAGCGCGTCGATCAGATCGATCAGCCGCGCCTCGTCCTGCGCCGCCGGTCCGACGGGAATCAATGCCGCGCATGTCATGACGTCGTGTGGAAGGCGTCCGCCCCCGTCAGTGGCTCAGATCAGCGGCTCGCGGCCGCCGCCGCGCGATGCGCGAGGGCGAGCGACCGGATCCGGTCCCAGTGCGGATAGGACGGCTCGCAGGACCCGAGGAGGAAGCGCGGATCGGCGCAGTCGATGCGTCCGCCGTGCGTGGTGAAGTACTGGACGAAGCGATCGCTCTCGGTCCAATGCTGGACCTCGTTCCGGCGCAGCAGCGCGGCGCGGTCGCGCAGGCGATCGACGAGGCCCGCCGTCCACTTGAAGTGGTGGACCTGCGTGAACGACTCCTCGATCGGGCAGCCGACGCCGGTCAGCGCGAGATGCTGTCCGCGCACGACTGTGACGAAGCCTTTCGCCGCGACGACCTTCCGCGGATCCGCGCCGAGCATCGGATACGACACGACGCCGCCCAGCGGGAACTGCGGCCCGAGCGGACGCGATCGATCCACGGCCGGGAACCCGCCGTCCGCGCTGACGCGATCGATGAACGCGCCCGTGATGTAGTCGTAGCCCTTGCGATCGCAATACGCGAGAATCGACGCCAGTCGATCCGGATACACGTGCAGCTCGTCCTGATCCGCCAGCACGCACCAGTCGTTCGGCCGCACGCGCATCGACGCGCGCCACACGCCTTCCTGCTGCGACTGCCAGTCGCCCACGAACACCGACGCGATCTCGCAGCCGCGCGGTGTCGTCACGGCGCGGACGGCGTCGACGATGGGATCGTCCGCGTCCTTCTGGTGGACGTTGATGCGGAACGAGTCGATGCCCTGCGCCCGATAGTGATCGAGCATGAACGGCAGGACCTCGACGTGCGCGCCGACGATGGTGACGAGATGAATGCGCATGACTGGATCGCCCTTCCCGCGACGGCGCCCGCGACGGCGACCGCGACCGCGTTTGCGATCGTCCCCACGTACATCCGCGCCTACAGCAGCCCTTCCTGCCGCATCCACTGCGCCGCGTCGTTCAGAATCGCCTCGGGCGGCCGCGTCTCCGGCCGCTCGACGTCGACGAACCAGCGGTTGGTCTGCCGATTGAGCCGGCAATAGCGCACCGCGCCGAAGACCGGCACGAGGTCCGCGTCGGGATACAGCGATCGGAAGTACAGCCGATTGCGGAGGAACTGGACGATCTTGTCGTGATCCTTGAAGAACGTCCCGCCGTCGCCGGAGACGTGATAGCTCACGGTGGACTTGTCGAAGGTCAGCTCGTAGCCGAACCGACGCGTGAGGCGGTACGCCAGCTCGCGATCTTCGCCGCCCCACCCGATGAAGCCTTCGTCGAACGCGACTTCTGGCCGGCGATCACAACTGAGATTGCCCGACAGACAACTCATCCAGGGATATGCGCTGCGCGCCCATTTATCCTGTGCTTCGGGGAACAGGTTCGGTCCCGTCAGCGCGCGCGCGTATTGCAGCGCCTCCGTGCCCGTCGTCCAGGCAGCAGCGTCCGGCGGCACGCGCTTCATCGGTCCGACGACGAGTTGACGCGGATGCGTGTGCGCGGCGGCGTGCCGGGTGAGGAAGTCGCGATCGACCACTTGATCCGCGTCGAGGAAGACCAGCAGATCGCCCTGCGCCGCGCGAATGCCGTTGTTGCGCGAGCGTCCCGCGCGGAAGCCGCGATCCGGCTGCCAGATATAGCGGATGTCGGGCTGGTGCGCGCGGTCGATGTCGGCGACGACGTCGAGGATCTCGCGCGTCGATCCGTCATCGCAGACGAGGATCTCGTACGCGCCCTGATAATCCTGATCGAGCAGCGACGTGAGCAGCCAGCGCAGGGTGAGCGGCTGATTGTAGACGACGACGAGCGCGCTGATGTTCATGACCGATGTCCTGGCGATACTCGATGTCCTGGCGGCGCGGGGCGCGTTCACACTGTGCTGACGGGACGCAGGCGATAGAGCTTCTTGCCGGACAGCGTGGATACCTCGCGACCGTTCAGCGCCTCGGTCGGGAACTCGGCGTCCGAGTACCGGTTGTGATAGCACCACGTGCATTTCTGGAAGCGGCTCGGCAGCCCGCGCGATCGCTCAGCGTCGACGTGCAGCCGGCGCAGTTCCTGGAACGGCGCGCCGTTCCACACGTCGTCGAAGGACGACTGCGCCAGCGATCCCATCCCGTATTCCGCCGGCGTGTGCAACAGGTGATGACAGAACGTGACGCGTCCCGTGTGCTCGATGAGGACGTTGCTCCACGGGTTCTCGCACGTGTCGGGCAGCGCTTCGGGCACGGCGAGGCTCTCATCCAGCGCGCCGCCGAGTTGCAGCGTCACGCCGAGCGACGTCGCGAGCGCGGCGGATTCGTCCAGCACCACGGGGATGTGATCGACGCTGTAGCCGAGATGCGACGGGTGCGACGTGACGACTTTGATCGGATTGACGACGACTTTGTTCAAGCCGAGATCCGCGGCGAAGCGGATGACGTTCGGCAGGGTGACCAGCGTGTAGCTGTTCACGACCATGTTGAGATAGATCAGCCCGCGCCCGACTTCATCCCGGATCTTCACGCCTTGTTCGAGGTTGCGTTTGACGAGCGAGAAGTTGCCGCGTCCGAGCTTCGCGAACATCTCGGGATCCGCGGAGTCGAAGGAGACGACGACGACATTGTCGCCCTGGAAGAAGAGGCGCCAGAGGGCGGGCGTCATGGCGTGCGCGTTGGTGACGAGCCGGACCTCGGCGCCGCTTTCCACGGCGCGCCGCAGCCGCTCCGGAAAGTCGCGCAGGATCGTGCTCTCGCCCCATCCGTTCAACCCGATCAACGTCGCGCGCGGAAAAAGCGACGTCGCGATCGTGTCGAACAGCGCCGGCGACATGTCGAGCGCCCGATCGTAGCCCTTGGACGACCGGCACATGTGACACGACAGATTGCAGTTCTCCGTCAGCTCGACGAAAACCATCGTCGGATAGCTTTCGAGCGTGAGCGCGCGCGACAGGTATTCCTGATGATTCAACGCGGCATTCCGCTCCCGCTCGCTGGTCATGACCACTCCTTTACGCGCGCGCGCGGCCGAGCCGCCGGCGCCGTCCGTGCTCGTGTGATGCGTGTCGATGTGAGGAATTCGGGACGGCGCGCGGACCTGCGTCAGCGCGAACGGCGCCAGTAGACGCCCGTCCAGTCGATCGGGATCAGCTCGTCGGCGATGCCGAAGCGCGCGCGGAAGTCGTGGACGGCCTTGCGGCACGGGTGCAGCGCGTAGTCGTCGATGATGACGAAGCCGCCGGTCGAGAGCTTGGGATACAGGCTGTCGAGCGCAACAGTCGTCGACTCGTACATGTCGCCGTCGAGGCGCATGACGGCCAGCCGCTCGATCGGCGCGTCCGGCAGCGTGTCGCGGAACCAGCCCTTGAGGAAGCGGACGCGGTCGTCCAGCAGGCCGTACTTCGCGAAGTTCTGCCGCACCATCTCCTGCGAGATCGCGAGCCGCGATTCTTTGTAGAGCGTGTCCGCCGCATCCTCCGGGAACAGCTCCGGATCCGGCGGCGGCAGGCCCTGAAACGAGTCCGCGACCCACACCGTCCGCGCGGCGTCGCCCCAGGCTTTGAGGATCGCGCGCATGAAGATTGTGCAGCCGCCCCGCCAGACGCCGGTCTCGATCAGATCGCCCGGCACGCCGTCGCGCAGCACGGTGGTGACGGCGTCCTGCAGGTTGTCCAGCCGCCGCAGGCCGACCATCGTCTCGGCGTCGGCCGGCCAATCACGGCCTTCGGCACGATCGTCCGGCTTGTATTCGCAGCGCTTGACCACGTCGAAGCGATGCGACGCGAGGAACTGCTCGATGCGATCCGACACGTCGACGCCGAGCGCCTCTCGGATCCAGGCCGGCTCCACCTTCATGACGGTGTCCGTGAAGAGCGACCGCGTGAGGCACTGCTTCAGCAGATCCAGATACAGCGCCCGCGGGTCCGCCGCGCGGGCGCCGGCCACCTCGGGGCCAGCCTCAGCGCGCCGGAGCGCGTCGACGGACGTCGTGTCGAATGCCGTGTGTGACATGCTCATCTCCTTCCCACCGCGGCGGGCCGCGCCGCTTCACGCCGCGCCGGACGCCGCGCGCTGGCGGCGACGGCGCGTAGCGCGTCGACGAACGCAAAGGCCGCGCGTGTGTCGTCCATCTCGCGTTCGAGCGCGGCGAGGCGCGCCAGGCGCTCGACGCGATCCGCGTCCGCCAGTTGTCGATCCATCAGCGTCATGAACGCGTTCACGAAGTCCGGCTCTTCGTCCGGATGCCGCAGGTGACGCGAGACGCCGAGTGCTTCCAGCCGCACGGCCACATCTTCGCGATCGAATCGCTGACTGCCGATCGTGATCGTCGGCACGCGCTGCGCGAGCCCGTATTGATACGTCGCGCTGCCGCACTGGTGGACCATCACGTCGACGCGTCCGCAGACGGCGTGCATCGGCAGGAAGCGCGCGCGATGGTACGCGTCACGCGTGGCCGGGTCGAGGCCGTCGATGTCGAAGGTCGAGATGACGGCGATGCCGCGCTGCAGCAGACGCCGGCCGCATTCGAGGATCTCCGGCGTCGGCGTGGCGACGTTGCCAAACGTCATGAAGACGCGCGGCCGGTCGCGATGCCGCTCGCAGAACGCGTCCAGCGCCGCGCGGGAGACGTCGCCGGCCGCCGCCTGCACGATCCGCGCGATGACATCGTCATCCAGCAGCAGAGGTCCCGCGTAGAGGTACGCCGATCGATCGCGCACTGCAGGCGGCAGCGGTTCGATCGTCATGATCGCCGGCACGACATAGCGCGACGCCGTGAAGAAGTCCGCGACGCGCTCGATCGGCTTCAGGTTGGCGAGTTGATTGAAGGCAACGTCCTGCCGACGCAGGTTGATCGCCAGGCTGTGCGTGTGCGCCGGGTTGCGCGGCACGTAGCCCTCGAACGCGCCTGTCCGCACGAGGGCGATGCGCGGCAGCTCCCAGATCTGCACCGCGCCGCGTGTCGTCACGCTGCAGTCGTCCACGACGATGTCGGGGCGATAGCGGCGATAGGCTTCCAGCTCCGATCGAAGCGTGTTCTGGTAGTCGACCGGCAGGACGTCGATCTCCGCCGCCTGGCGGATGCGATGCCACTCGCGCGGCAGCAGGAACGCCGACTCGACGCCCTCGCGCGCGCACATCCGCTGCAGCGCAATGAGCGGCGCAGTGTGCGGCAGGCCTCCGGCATGAAGCGGAACGAAGAGCACACGCATGGAATGGAATCCGCGAGCCGATGAAGGAAGCGCGAAGCAGACGGCGAGCGACCGCAGGACGCGATCGCTCGTGGCCCCGTGGCCGAACGTCCCGTATACGATGTGACGTGACGCGTCGGCGCGTCGGTGCAACAGACGGCGTTCGCGCTTACGGCTCGCGCAGCGCGATGCCGGGTTCGCGATCGATCGAGCGGCGCAGCGGCGCATACGCCGCGACGAGGGCCGCGAGCAACTGCACGGCCACGACAACGGCCAGCGTCGGAATGTCGGACGGCTGGATGCCGTACAGATACGCGCCGAGTCCGCGCGTCGCGAGGCGCGCGCCGAGCACGCCGAGGATCGCGCCGGTCGCGACGAGGAACAGCACGCCGCCGACGCCGGCTTTGATCAGGGACAGGCGCGGCGCGCCGAGCGCGTGGCGGATGGCCAGTTCGCGGCGCCGCTGCACGATCGAGTACGCCGTGACGCCGTAGAGGCCGACGGTCTGCAGCGCGAGCGCGAGCATGCCGAACGTCGCGAGCAGCGCCGCCAGCAGCCGCGCGGGGAACAGCGCGCCGGACACATATTCCTCGACGGACTGGAACTTCGCGGGCGGCAGGCCGGGCTCGACGCTGTCAATCGCCCGCCGCACCAGCGCGAGCTGGCTGGCGCCGTGATCGCTGGTCTTGATCAGCAACTGCTTGCCCCACGGCGCTTCTTCCGCGAAGCGCAGCGGCCGGAACATGTACGGCCGCGCCTCTTCGGCGAGGCTGCGATATTTGCTGTCGCGCACGATGCCGATCACCATCAGCACGCTCTTGTCGTTGCGCTCGTCCAGCCGGAACATCTTGCCGACCGCATCGTCGCCCGGCCAGAACTGCCGCGCCATCGCCTCGTTGACGATGACGGGGATCTGCTCCGGCGGCAGATCCGGGTTGATCGTCTGCACGTCCGCGTCGCCGAAATCGCGGCCGCTCAGCAGCGCAATCCCCATCGTCTTGAAATAGCCTGGACCGACCTGGCTCTCGTCGACCTCGATGGGATCCTCCGCGGACTGCTGCGCGGGATCGATCACGATCTTCTTCGTCTGCACCATGCCGCTCATCGGCAGGTGCGACGTCGTGCTCACGCCCTGCACGCCCGGCACGCCGCCGACGCGGTCGATCACCTGACGGTAGAACTGCTCCATCCGGCCGTCGGGGAACTTCTGGCGTTTGAGCTGGAACACGGACGCGTAGACGCCGTCCGGACGGAAGCCGGGCTCGATCGCCTGCACCTTTGCGAGGCTGCGCAGCGCGAGGCCGGCGCCCGCGAGCAGGACGATCGACACGGAGACCTGCACCATCACCAGAACGCGGTTCGCGTTCGACGTGCTGCGGCCGGCGCGCTGCGTGTCCTGCTTGAGGAACGAGGTCAGGTCCGCGCGCGAGGCCCAGAGCGCCGGCAGCAGGCCCACCGCGAGTCCAGCGATCACCGCGACGCCGAGCACGAACACGCCCACGCGCCAGTCCACCGTCATCGTCAAGGCGAGCGACAGCGGCCCCGGCGGACGCTGCACCGTTGACAGCACGCGCGCAATCAGTACCGCCGTCGCGAAGCCCGCGACGCCCCCGCACGCCGCGAGGACGAGGCTTTCGGTGAGCAGCTGGCGTACGAGCCGGCCGCGGCTCGCGCCGAGCGCAAGGCGCGTCGCGAATTCCGTCCGGCGGCTGTTGCCGCGCATCAGCAGCAGGTTCGTCAGGTTCGCGCAACTGATCAACAGGATGAACGCGACCGCGGCCATGAGGATGGTCGACGCGCGGACGACCATGCCCTTGAACGTCAGCGGCACCATGCGCAGCGGCGCGACGGCGACGCCGAGATTGCGGTTCGTGCCGGGGAACTCGGTCTTGAGCTGTCCCGCGGCCACTTTGAGATCGGCGAGCGCCGTCGCCTCCGGCACGCCGGGCTTCAAGCGTCCGGCGACATTGAGCCAGCGATTCCCGCGGCTCGTCATCAGGTTCGCACCGCCGCTCATGACGATCTGCTGCGCCGCAATCGGCAGCACCACCTGCCGCCGCGGGCCGACGGCCACGCCGTCATAGCTCGCCGGCATCACACCGACGATCGTGAACAATTGCCGGTTCACGCGCAGCGTCTGACCGATCACGCTTGGATTCGATTGATAGCGCGTCTCCCAGAGCGTGTGATCGATCACCGCGACCTGCGCCTGCGACGGTTGATCGTCCGTCGGCGCGAGCAGGCGGCCGACCGCGGGCCGCAGGCCGAGCACTTCGAAGAAGTTGCCGGTGACCAGCTGGCCGGGCACCGTCTCTGCTTCGGCGCCGTCGCCCAGCACCACGTCGACGTCGCTGTAGGCGAGCAGACCGGTGAACGCGGCGTTGTGATCGCGGAAGTACGCGTAGTCCGGGTACGACGTCGCGATGTAGCGGATCGGACCACGCGGCCCGAGGTCGCTATACACGCCGACCAGCTCGCGCGGACGCTCCACGTTCGGCAGCCGCAGCAGCAGCGCGTTGACGATGCTGAAGATCGACGCGTTGACGGCGATGGGCATCGCGAGCGAGACGATCGCCGCGGCCGCGAAGATGCGGTTGCGCGCGAGCGTGCGCAATGCGTAGGTGATGTCTTGCGCGAGTCGTTCCATGAAACACCTCACCGATGATCGCGGCGGCGGCCGCCCACGCGTCAGCGCGCGTGCTGCGGCGCCGTGTCGCTCAACACGTCCACGAGCGCGGTCGCACGCGGGCGCGGCGCGATCGCGGACGGACGAACCGGACGAATCCGGCCCTCGTTGAGATAAATGACTCTGTCGGCGACGTCATAATACTGCTCGTCGTGGCTGATCACCACGAGCGTCTTGCCGCGCGCCTTCAGGTCAGGAAGGATGTCGTGATAGAAGAGCCGGCGGAACGTCGAGTCCTGATCCGCGGCCCATTCATCGAACAGGTACACGGGTCGATCTTCGAGCAGCGCGACCAGCAGCGCGAGCCGCTTGCGCTGGCCCTGCGAGAGATCGATGTCGGAGATGCGGCCCTGTTCGACGCGCACCTTGGCGTCGAGCTGCAAGGTCGCGAGGATCGCCGTCGCGCGCCGATCGAGCTCGGGCCCGTGCGGCGGCGGCAGTTCCGCTTCGAGGTGATAGTCGGAGAAGACCGCCGAGAAGTACGACCGGAACAGCTCGCGGTTCGCGTCCGACACCGTGACGCCGTTCAATCGCACGTCACCCGCATCCGGCAGGTACAACGCCGTCAGCAGCTTCCCCATCGTTGTCTTGCCGCTGCCGTTCCCGCCCGACACGATCACCAGCTCGCCGGCGCGAAGCTGCAGATCGATCGGCCCGAGCGTGAACGACGTCCCATCGTCGCGCACGTATGAGTACGTGACGCCGCTCCAGTCGATCGACGCGAACGCCGGCTGCGGCAGGTTCGGCGGCGGCGGTTCGACGACGATCAACTTCGCGAGCGACGTGCCCAGGCGCTCGATCTTCTTCAGCGCGACCTCGGCGCGCATCAGGTGCGGCGTGAAGCCGACCAGCGTCTCGACCGATCCGCGCATCGCGAGAAGCGCGAGCACCGCGCCCGTCAGGATGCTGCCCTTGGCGGCGCCCAACTGATTCGGCAGCACGAAGACGAGCACGGCGATCAGCAGGAAATACAGCGTCGCGGATCCGGTCCCGGCCCACGCGTACCGGAACGTCGCCTGACGCGAGTAGCGGTGCAGCGTGCGTCCCGTCACCTCCAGCGCCGACAGCAGCCGCAGGCGGCGCGGCAGGTGCAGGCGCAGTTCCTTGCCGCCGTTGATCAGCGTCCGGAAGTGCGCCATCAGCGTGTCCTGTCCTTCGCGCGCGAGCTTCAAGTACATCGCGGCCGTGCGCGCGATCAGCTTGTAGGTCACGATGCCGAGCGAGACGACGATGATGACGGCGCCGAAGACGACGGGAGACAGCGTCAGGCAGTACGCCAGGCAGCCGGTAACGATGGCGAGGCTCGTGCAGAAGGCGGGAATCGCCATCCCCGCGTTCGTCAGCGTATTGACATCGTCCGTCAGCGTCGCGAGCAGCTTGTGGCTGCCGAGCGTCTCCACGTCGCGCAGCGGCACCTTGATGATCTGCCGGCACAACTGCATGCGCAGCTCGTAGACGGTGTTCTGCGAGAGATGGATCAGCGCGCGCTCGGAGACGAGGCGTCCGACGAGCATCGCGGCACAGAGGCCGAAGAACTTCCAGGCCACCGAGCCAGACGAGTTGTCGCGCAACACCTGCGCGAGGACGGCGATGAACAGGACGTTTGTCAGGCCGCTGAGCGCGCCGGCGACGATCGCCAGCGTCATCCGGAGCGGCGAGAGGCGGAAGAAGAACGTGATCAGGTGCACCGGTCGCTCCGTCAGCTCGGTTGAAGATGATCGTGCGCGCGGTGATCTTCGACGGGCGCGCGGCGCATCGCGCGCGCCAGCCGCGCGACGCCGTCCGCCATCCGATCGATCGGCGCGTTGGAGAAGCTGAGACGCAGGCAGGACACCGCGCGGCGGACGCCGTCCGCCGAGAAGGCCTCGCCCGGCACGAACGCCGTCCGCTCGACCGCGAGCGCGTGTTCGAGCAGCACGCTCGCGTCGAGGCCCGGCACGTCGATCCAGAAGAAGAAGCCGCACGCCGGCGTCCGCCAGCGCGCACCGGCCGGCAGCTCCGAGGCGAGCGCCGCGCGCATCGCGTTGCGCCGCGTCCGATACGCCTCGCGCAGCCGCGCGACGTGCTCGTCGAACGACATCGTCTCCAGCAGCCGGCACACGGTGTGCTGCGAGAGCGTCGCTGTGTTGATGTCCATCGACTCCTTCAGGATCGACAGCGGCCCCATCAGCGCGGGCGGCGCGACGATCCAGCCGACGCGGCACGTCGGCCCGAGGATCTTCGAGAACGACCCGACGTGCAGCACCCACTCGCGATCGAGCGCCCGCAGCGGCGGCGGCGCAGCGTCCTCGTATTGCAGGAACGCGTACGCGCCGTCTTCGACGACCGGAACGCCGTGCGCGCGCGCGAGATCGACGAGGCGCTGCCGCTGCGCGGCGGACAGGCTCTCGCCGAGCGGATTGTGGCCGTCCGCCATCGCGTAGATGAACGCCGGCCGCTCGTCGGACGCGAGCACGTCCGCCAGGCGCGCCAGGTCCGGCCCGCGCTCCGCGTCGATCGGCACCGCCGCAATCGACGGCGTCATTGGCTGCACGGCCTGCAGGAAGCCGGTGTACGTCAGGCTGTCCGTGACGATCCGTCCGCCCGGTTCGAGCAGCAGCCGTGCGAGCAGTTGGATGCCCTGCTGCGCGCCGCTCGTGAGGAAGATCTCGTCCTCGTCACACGCGACGCCGCGATCGCGCATCAGACGCACGACGTGCCGCTTCAGCGCGGCGCTCGGCATGCCGTACTGCAGCGTGCGCGGCGCGGCCAGCACGGCGCGCGCGGCGTCCGCGAGCGCGTCGCACGGGAAGAGCTCCGCGGCCGGCAGGCCGAGGGACAGCGACAGCACGTCCGGCGCGGCCGCAGCTTCCAGCATGCGCTGCAGCGCGGACGGCGCCACGCCTCGCGCCCAGCGGGCCAGCGTCACGCCGGATGACATGACGACAGCTCCGGATCGGGGACGCCGCGATCGATCGCCGATCCGATGAGGCGCAACTGGCGCATCAGCTCGGCGAAGTCGTGCGGATAGAGCGACTGCGGACCGTCGCTGCGCGCGCGATCCGGGTCATGGTGGACTTCGATCAGCAGGCCGTCGGCGCCCGCCGCGACGGCCGCGCGCGCCATCGGCAGCACCGCGTCGCGCCGGCCCGTGCCGTGCGACGGATCCGCGATTACCGGCAGATGCGACAGGTGCTTGAGCGCGGGCACGGCGGAGATGTCCATCGTGTTCCGCAGGTACTGCTCGAACGTGCGGATGCCGCGCTCGCACAGGATGACGTCGTAGTTGCCCGCCGCGAGGATGTATTCCGCGCAGAGCAGCACCTCTTCGATCGTCGCCGACATGCCGCGCTTCAACAGCACCGGCCGGCGCTGCTTGCCGAGCGCGGTCAGCAGGTTGAAGTTCTGCATGTTGCGCGCGCCGACCTGCAGGATGTCCGCGTACTCGGCGACGAGCGGCACCTGCGAGATCTCCATCACCTCGCTGACGACTTTCAGGCCGTGGCGATCCGCCGCGCGGCGCAGCAGCCGCAGGCCTTCTTCGCCCATGCCCTGGAAGGCATACGGCGACGATCGCGGCTTGAACGCGCCGCCGCGCAGGATCGTCGCGCCCGCCGCGGCCACCGCCGCCGCGACGCGATCGATCTGCTCCGCGCTCTCGACGCAGCACGGGCCCGCCATGATGGCCAGCTCTCGTCCGCCGATCGCGACGTCGCCCACGCGCACGACCGTGCCGTCCGGCCGGAACTGGCGGCTCGCCAGTTTGTACGGCGACGTCACGCGCACGCATTGCTTGACGCCGGCAAGCACCTGCAGCGCGTCGAGGTCGTAGCGGCCCAGCTGTCCGACGGCGCCGAGCACCGTGTGTGACACGCCGCTCGATCGATGCACCGCGAAGCCCAGCGCCTCAATGGATCGTTCGACGGAGCTGATCTGGATCTCCGTCGCGTCCTCACGCATGACGACAATCATGACGATATCCTCCTCGCGGCTGACGCGCCGCGCCCGTCCCGCGCGTGCGCGCGGCCACGCGCTCAGAGATTGCCGCGGCGGGTCTGTTCCATCTCGACGGCCTGGAACAGCGCGCGGATGTTGCCGGACCCGAAGCCGCGCGCCTCTTTGCGCTGGATGATTTCGAGGAACAACGTCGGCCGGCTCTGCACCGGCTTGCTGAAGATCTGCAGCAGGTAGCCCCACTCGTCCCGATCCAGCAGGATGCCGAGCTCGCGCAGCCGCGTGACATCTTCTTCGATCGCGCCAATGCGCTCCGGCAGCATGTCGTAGTACGCGCCCGGCGCGTTGAGGAAGTCGACGCCCGATGCTTTGAGGTGCCGCACGGCCTGGACGATGTCGTCCGCGAGCAGCGCGACGTGCTGGGCGCCGGAGCTTCCGTGATATTGCAGGTACTCTTCGATCTGCGATTTGCGCCGGCCGTCCGCCGGCTCCAGCAGCGTGAACCGGATCTCGCCGTTCTGCACGACCTTCGACCGCATGCTGCTGTATTCCGTCGTCGTGCTCTCCTGGTAGACCTCGTCAAACCCGAGGCAGTGCTGGTAGAACGCCGCCCACTCGTCCAGCGTCCCGCGCTCGACGCTGAAGGCGATGTGATCGACCGTGCGGAACAGCGATGGCGCGAGCGGCGCCGCGGCGGCGATCGGCTGGAACTCCGGCAGGAACGCGCCCGCGTAGTCCTCGCGCTCGATCAGCGTGTGGACGAGATCGCCGTGGCCGGCAATCGCCGCCCGGACGACGCGCCCGTGGTCGTCTTCGAGCACCTCCGGCTCCGTCACTGGCCGCGCGCCGCGGCTGACCGCGTGTTCGAACACGCTTTCCGCATCGTCCACCGCGAAGGCGACGTCCTTGACGCTGTCGCCGTGCAGGCCGACCGACGCGCTGATCGGATGATCCGGCCGCAGCGCGCCCGTGAGCACGAAGCGGATGTCCTGCTGGCCGAGCACGATCGACGTGCGATCGCGCAGGCCCGTTTCGAGGCCCGCCTGCGCGATCGGCGTGAAGCCGAACGCGGTCCGATAGAAATACGCGGCCTGCAGCGTGTTGCCGACGTAGAACTCCACGAAATCGAACCCGCGCAGCGCGGGACGTTCGCTCCGGGTCCGGGTGGCTTCCTTCACCTTGGACAGATCGATGGTGTGCATGGACTTCTGCTCCCTTCCGAGATGCGAGCGCCGCGATCGAAGCTCGAGAGCTCGATGGATCGATGGATCGGATCGGTGAATCAACGGATGGCGGACTGCCGACAATTGGCGGATCAGTGCCGTACGGATCAGTGCAGGGCGGGAATGTTCAGCGCGTCGACCAGCAGGCCGACCGACAGCACGAAGAGCAGGAGATCGGCTTCCAGCGGTTGATCGAGCTTGAAGCCCTCGACGAGATACTGCTCCTGCAGCCGCCCGACGGCGTCGGCGTTGAAGATGCCTTGCCTCGTGAGGCGATCGTGCGACAGGTGATCGCGCACCCACGGCGCGCCGGACCGCAGCAGATCCTGGCTGGATGCCGCGAACCAGCCGAATTTCTCGCGGTTGACGATCTCCGGCGGCACGTAGCGATCGGCGACGCGCTTGACGATGTATTTCTCCTCGAAGCCGTGCAGCTTCAGATCCGCCGGGATCTGCGCGGCGAAGCGGACGACGTCGAGATCGAGAAACGGATGCCGCACTTCGACGCCGTTCGCCATCGCCATCCGGTCGCCGTGATCGGCGAGCAGGTGATCGGCGAGCCGCAGCTTGAAGTCCAGATACGATCGCTTGTGGACGACGTGGCGGCCGCGCAGGCGGCGGCGGTTGATCGCCAGCGACTGGAAGCAGTCGAACTCGGGCAGCGCCGCGGCGACGTCCGGCGCGTAGAGCGATCGCTTGAGGCGCTGCAGATCAACGAAGGATCCGTCGTAGACGAGCGTCCGGTCGCCCCACAATTGCATCCGCAGCGACTCCTCCGGCGTCAGCTCGCCGTTGCCCTGCCGCTGCGTTTCCATGAACCGGTCCATCCGGTAGCCCGGATAGCCGGCAAAGAGCTCGTCCGATCCTTGACCGGTCAAGATCACGGTGATGCCGTGCGCGCGCGCCGATTCGGAGAGGGCGAGGCACGCGCTGTTATAGGTCTCCTTGAGCGGACATTCGGAGTGATACACCGTCCGCGCGAGCCGCTCGGTTACCTGCGCGACGTCGAAGGGGACGTCGTGATGCTCCGCGCCGATCAGCGCGGCCATCCGGCGCTGGTGCGTCCCTTCGCACATCGACTGGCCGCCGAAGGACACCGAGAAGGTGTGCCGATGCACGTCCGGCGAAACTGATCGCACCGCGCCGGCGACGAGCGACGAGTCGAGGCCGCCGCTCAGATAGACACCCACGGGCACGTCCGCTTGCAGCCGCCGCTCGACGGACGCGAGCAGCAGCTCCTCCAGCGTCCGCACGTAATAGGCCTCGTCCCGCGGCGCCGGCGCGTCCGCGACCGTCGGATAGTCGAGGTCCCAGTACGTCGTCGTCTTCACCCCCGCCGCGCTGACGGTGAGGTATTCGCCGTGCTTCACACTCGACACGGCCTTGATCATCGTCGTCGGACTGACCAGTCCCGGAAAGCACAGCGCCTGGTCCAGGCCGGTGAGATTCAGATCGCGCGGCACGCCGGGATGCTCCAGCAGCGCTTTGATTTCCGACGCGAAGAGGAACGTGTCGTCCGCGCGCGCGCAGTAGAGCGGCTGCACGCCGAAGTGATCGCGTGCGAGGAACAGCGTCCGCCGCTCGCGATCGTAGATGGCAAACGCAAACTGTCCGTTTAGCCGATCCAGCAGCGCCATCCCGTACTCTTCGTAGAGGTGCGGGATGACTTCGCAGTCGCACGTCGTGTGGAAGCGGTGCCCGCGGGCCTGCAGATCGTGCCGCAGCTCCGCGTGGTTGTACAGCTCGCCGTTGCACATCGTGACGATCGATCCGCTCTCGTTGGCCATCGGCTGGTTGCCCGAGACGAGATCGACGATGGCGAGCCGGCGGAAGCCGAAGCTGACGGCGTCCGCGCGCAGGTAGCCCGCGTCATCGGGGCCGCGATGCGTGAGGCGCGCCGTCATGCGCTCCAGCAGCCGGTCGTCAATGGGCCGCCCCAGCGGATCGAAGATGCCGGCGATGCCGCACATGCCAGGCTCCTTGAAAGTGTTCCCGCGCGGTCGGCCGCGGGCGGTCTAGACGTTGGCGGTCTCGCTGTGCCGGATAATGGGCGTGTCGAGGCACGTCCGCAGGCGCTCGGCGATGGCGAGGACGTAGGGGGAATACATCATGTTGTGATGCTGGCCGGGCGCGGGATGCACGTCCACCTCGCCGGCAATCAGCGCGCCCCAGCCGCGATCCGGCTGACGCGTCGTGCCCGACTCGTCGCCGACGGTCAACAGCGTCAGCGATCCGCCGTACGTCCGCGCCGTATAATGGTGTGCGGCCGCAAGGTTCGCCTTCGCGATCTCGAACCGCCGCTGTGCTTCGTCCAGCGTGAAGTCCGGCACGACGGCGCGTCTGGCTCGCGCGACTTCGAGCACCTTTTCCATGCGCGCGTCCGGATCGACCTGGCGCAGCTCCTCCACCGACAGCGGCAGGTTCGCCAGGAACGCCACCAGCAGCTCCGCATCGTCCATCGCCGTGCGCCGATCGCGCGACGCAGCGCCGGCCACGGGCGCGCTCGTGTCGAAGAGCACGAGGCGCGAGACATCCAGTCCGCGCGCGGCCGCCTGCTGCGCCATCTCGTAGGCGACGACGCCGCCCATCGACCAGCCGCCGATCTGATAGGGTCCGGCCGGCTGGATCTCGATCATCGCGTCGACATACATTGCCGCGAGCTGCTCGATCGACGCGGACGATCGCCCCGCGCCGAAGGCGGGATGCTGGAACGCGTAGAACGGCCGGTCCGCGCCCATCGCGCGCGCGAGCTCGGCGTAGCAGACGACCGTGCCGCCCACCGGATGCACGCAGAAGAACGGCGTCTTGTGGCCGTGCGCCTGAATCGGCACGACGCACGACTCGGCGGCCGGCGCCCGGCCCTGGCGAACGATCGACGCCAGCGATTCGATGTGCGCGCCCTGGAACAACTGCGCGAGCGGGATGCGCACGCCCATCTGCTGCTCGATGCGCGCGAGCAGGCGGATCGCCGAGAGCGAGCTGCCACCCACCTGGAAGAAGTCCGCGTTGACCGGCACCCATGCGAGGTCCAGCAGGTCCGCCCAGATCTGCGACAGGCGCAACTCGACGAGATCGCGCGCCGTGATGGACCGCGACGACTCGGACGCGACGTCCTTGATCGCGAGCAGCGCGTCGCGATCCAGCTTGCCGTTGGCCGTGCGCGGGAAGCGCTCGACGGACACGAACGCCGCCGGCGTCATGTAGGTCGGCACCTTCGACTGAACGAACTGCCGCAGCAGCGCAGCGTCCGGTCCCGGCTTCTGCCGCGGGATGAAATATGCGACGAGCGCCTTGCCCGATCCGCTGTAGCGGCACAGAACGACGGAGTCGAGCACGTCCGGATGCTCGTTGAGCGCCGCGCGCACGTCGCCCAGCTCCACGCGGAAGCCGTTGATCTTGACCTGCGTGTCGCGGCGTCCCAGGAACAGCACGCTGCCGTCCGGCAGCAGCCGGCCGAGATCGCCCGTCCGATAGATGCGCTGCCGCGGATCGTCCGGGTCCGACAGGAAGAGAGTCTTCGTCAGATCGGGTGCGCGCCAGTAGCCGAGCGCGACGTGCGGACTGCGGATGCAGATCTCGCCGTTCACGCCCGCGGATCCGAGATCCTCGCCAAGCAGCAGGATCTCCGTGTCGTCGACGGGATAACCGACGGGGACGGACGAGCGTGCGAGGTCCGTCTGCCGGTTGGCAAAGTACTGCAGCGTCACGGTGGACTCGGTCGGGCCGAGTCCGTTGACGAACACGCAGTCGTTCGAGAACGCGCCGCGATACTTCTCGAAGTGGCTCTGCAGCGTTTCCTCGCCGCCGAGCACGACCAGCCGTACGTCCGGCAGCTCCACATCGTTGCCATCGCCGCGCGTCAGGCCGTCGGCGACGTAGGAGAAGACCGTCGGCGTGGAATGGAACACGGTGATCCGCTCCGCGCGCAGCCAGTCTTTCAGCTCCGCGAAGCTGTCCGCGCGCAGGTCGATCGGATACAGCGCAGCACCCGTGAGCATGGCCGCGAAGATATCCATCACCGCGGCGTCCGCGCCGTAGGACGAGAACAGCGTCAACGCGTCGCGCTCGCCGATGTGCAGGTTGTTCGTGTAGCTGCGGATGAAGTGCAGGACGTTGCGGTGGTTCTGCACGACGCCCTTCGGCCGTCCCTCCGTGCCGGACGTGTAGAGGATGTACGCCATCCGCTCGACCGGCACCGCGTCGAGATCTGGCGCCTGCGTCGCCGCACTCAGCTCCTCCAGGATCAGCACCGGCTGATCGTCGATGGCGAGGCTGCTCGCGCGGCCCGACTGCGCGCGGCTCGCAACGATGGCCGCGGGCTGCGCGTCGGACACGATGTCTTCGAGACGCTCGTCCGGATGAGACGGATCGAGCGGCACGTAGCACTTGCCGGCCATCAGCGCGCCGAGCATGGCCGCCACCATCGGCGCGTCGTGCTCGAACAGCAGCGCAACGATCGATGCATCTGGCCCGCACGCATCCGTCAGCGCCTGCGCCAACGCAGTCGCGCGCGCGTCCAGATCGCGATACGTCCAGGTGTGGTGCCGCGTCTTGATGGCGATGCGATCCGGATGCGCCGCCGCGATCTCGCGGAAGCGGTGCCCGATCGATCGATCCAGGGACGCGGCGGGCATCGGCGTGAACGCGTTCGACGGCCGGATCGGCGTCGCCTCGGTCAGCCGGCCCCGTTCGGACGGCAGCAGCAGCGGCAGCGTCGCGACCGGCCGCTCCGGTTCGGCGACGATGCTCGCGAGCAGGACCTTGAAGTGTTCCAGCATGCGCCGGATGGTGCGCGCGTCGAAGATGTCGGAGTTGTAGCGCAGCGAGAGCATGACGTGGCTCTCGCTTTCGACCGCGTCGAGCGACAGATCCACGCGCGCGGCCGTTTCCACCGCGGCGAAGTACTCCATCGCCAGGCCGCCGAGCTGTCCGTAGCCCGCGCCCGGTCCTGCCTGCGTGCTCGCGCTCGTCCCCGTTGCGCTCGTCCCCGTCGCACTCGTCCCGGGCGCGCTCGTCCCGGGCGTCTTCGCGCTCGACAGACCGAACATCGCCTGCAGCAGCGGCGCACGGCTCATGTCACGCTGGGGATTCAGTTCCTCGACGAGTTTCTCGAACGGCAGATCCTGGTGCGTGTACGCGCCCAGCGCCGCCTCGCGCACGCGGCGCAGCACGTCGACGAAGGACGGCCGGTCCGTGAAGCTGACGCGCAGCGCGACGGTGTTCACGAAGAACCCGATCAGCGCCTCCATCTCGCTGCGGTTGCGGCCGGCAATCGCGGAGCCGACGACGATATCGTCCTGGCCGGCGTAGCGGTGCAGCAGGGTCTGGAAGGCCGCGAGCAGCGTCATGTAGAACGTCGCGCCGTGCTCGCGGCCGAGCAGGCGCAGCGCGCGATAGACGTCCGTCGACAGCGTCAGCACCTCACCGCGTCCCGAGAACGTCTGGATCGGCGGCCGCGGCCGGTCCGCGGGCAGTTCCAGGACGGGCACGCCGGCCAGTTGCGTCTTCCAGTACGTCAGTTGATCCGACAGGTTCTCGTCGCGCAGCCAGTCGCGCTGCCAGACGGCGTAGTCCGCATACTGCAGATCGAGCGCCGGCAGGTCGTGCGCGCGCCCTGCGAGCAGCGCCGCGTAGATCGTCATGAACTCGCGCGTGAGGATGTCGCGCGACCACGCGTCCGACGCGATGTGGTGGATCGTGATCAGCAGGACGTGATCCGTCTCGCTGAGGCGCAGGACGCCGGCGCGGAAGATCGGCCCCGCCTTGAGATCGAACACGCGCCGCGCCTCTTCGCCCGCGAGCCGCCGCGCGGCCACTTCGAGGTCAACGTCGAGGTCCGCCTTGCCCGCGAGGTCCGTGAGCGGAATGTCGACGTCCATCGGCGGACGGATGATCTGCACGGGCCGGCCGTCGCGCAGCTCGAATGTCGTCCGCAGCACTTCGTGGCGGCGGACGATCTCCGTCAGCGTCTGCCGGAGGACGTCCAGCCGCAGCGGGCCGCGCAGCCGCAGCGACCACGGCACGTTGTACGAGTTGTTCGAGTCGAGCTGATCGAGGAACCAGAGCCGCTGCTGCGCGAAGGACAGCGGCAGCTCGCGGTCGCGGCGCACCGGCGCGATCGGCGGTGGCTGCGGTCCGGCCGCGTCCACCATCGCCGCTTCGATGCTCGCCGCGAGGCCCGCGACCGTCGGCGTCTCGAAGACCGCGCGCAGCGGCAGCTCCACGCCGAAGACCTGCCGGATGCGCGAGACGAGCCGCATCGCCAGCAGTGAGTGTCCGCCCAGCTCGAAGTAGTCGTCGTGCAGGCCGACCCGTTCGACGCTCAGGTTCTCGGCGCAGATCTCCGAGACGATGCTGGCGATGGGATTCGCCAGCGGTTCGACGCTTTTCGGCTGCGACGCCTCCGCCGCCAGGCCGCGCAGGTGCGCGTAGTCGATCTTCCCGTTTGCCGTGAGCGGCAGCGCCGGCAGGACGGTGAACGCGGACGGAATCATGTGCTCGGGCAGCTCGCGTCCGAGGAAATCGCGTAGCGCCGCGGCGCTGACCGTGTCCCCAACCGGCGGCGCGGACGATGCTGGCGCGCCGTCACCCGCGTCCGCGCCGGCGCCGACCACGTAGGCCGCCAGCCGCTTGTTGTCCGGGTCGTCGTCGTGCACCAGCGCCACCGCGTCACGTACGCCGGCGTGCCGGCGCAGCGCGGCTTCGATCTCGGCCAGCTCGATCCGGTGCCCGCGGATCTTGACCTGGCGATCGACGCGTCCGAGGAATTCGATACTGTGATCCGGCAGATAGCGCGCGCGGTCGCCCGTCGCGTACATCCGGCCGCCGTTCGTGCTGAACGGATCCGGCACGAAGCGGTCCGCCGTCCGGCGGACGTCGTTGAGATAGCCGCGCGCGACGCCCGCGCCGCCGATGAAGAGATGTCCGGTAACGCCGGCCGGCACGAGGTTGCCCTGCTCATCGCACACGTACGCCGCGCAGTTCGCGAGCGGACGGCCCACCGGCAGCGATACCAGATGCCGCGGCGAGTCCTCGCCGACGGTGTGCGTCAGCACGCCGACCGTGGTCTCGGTCGGCCCGTAGTGGTGGACGAGCGCGCAGGACGGCTGGATCGCCGCGATGCGATCCGCGAGATCCGGCGTCAGCGATTCACCGCCGAGCACCAGCGCCCGCCGCGGCACGACACGCTCGCCGCCCTCGCACGCTAGCAGCGCGCGCAGATGCGACGGCACCATCTTCAAGACGTCGATCGCCTGATCCGCGACGTACGCCCCCAGGCGCCGCGCGTCCGTCGCGACGTCGTAGTCGACGAGGTGCAGGTGTCCGCCGGAGAGCAGCGCCGGAAACACGCACGTGTGGCCAAGGTCCGCGCTGAGCGTCGAAACGGACGCGAACCGCAGCGGCGCCGCATCGCGCGCGGCGTCGCCGGACGCGCCCTCCAGCACCTGGCGCACGGCGTGCGTGTAGTTCATCAGGTTGTGATGGCTGACGCCGACCGCTTTCGGCGTGCCCGTCGATCCGGACGTGTGAATGACGTAGACCAGATGCGCCAGGTCCGTCTCCACGTCATCGTCAAACGTCGGATGACGGCTGACGGCCGGCCAGTCGGGATCGAGGCAGAGGACGGGTCCCGTGAACATCGCCACGCGGGGACGCAGATCTGTTTCCGTGACGATGGCGGCCGCTCGTGAGCCGGCGAGCAGTTGCTCGATGCGCGCGGCGGGCAGATCCGGATCGATCGGCATGTATGCGCCGCCAGACTTGAGCACGCCGAACAGGCCGACGATCGCCTCGACCGAGCGCGTCACGCAAAGCGCGACCGGCGTGTCCGGCGTGATGCCGAGACGCCGCAGCTCGTAGCCGAGTTGATTCGCGCGTCGATTGAGCACGCGATACGTCAGGCTCTCACCGCCCGCCGTCACCGCGATGCGATCCGGATGCGCGGCGGCCACCGCGGCGAAGTGCTCATGCACGCAGCCGCGCGGGACCGAGACGCGGCGGCTCGTCGCCGCACGGAGGATCTGCCGCCGGTCGTCGCCTGCGACGATCGACACCGCGTCGACGCGGATCTGCGGATCGCGCACGAACGCGCGCAGCAGCGCGGCATAGAAGCGCGCGATCAGGCGCGCCGTCGGCGGCGCGTAGCGCGCGGGGTCGTATTCGATCTCCGCGGCGATCTTGCGTCCGTAGACGGTGCAGCGCAGGTGCAGGCGGAAGCGATCGACGCGCGCGCGGCATTCGGCCGGCGTGAAGATGACGCTGCCGGCGCGGAATCCGGGCTGGAGCTCTTCGAAGCTGAAGGCGAACGGGAAGTGCGGCGCGATGCGGCCCGGCGACGCCGGGTGGATCATCTGCCAGTCGAAGTAGTCGTGCCACGGCTCGCAGCGCGTGCGCTGCGCGTCCACCTGACGCAGGACGTCCGCGAAGGACTGGCGCGCGTCGACAGGACATGCGTTCGGCACGAAGCGCGCGAACGGCCCGATGGCGGGACGCAGCTCGTCGAACGACCGTCCGCTCGCGAGCGTGCCGACGACACCGTCGGACGATCCGTCGAGGCGCCGGAGCAGGACGTGCCACGCGGCCAGGAGGAAGGCTTCCGGCGTCGACCCGCAGCCGGACGCCGCGGCTTCGAGGCGCTCCAGCAGATCGCCCGCCGTCGACACGCTCAGCGCCGATGACGCGAAGCTCTCCCGCAGCGCGATCGTGGCCAGATCGTCCAGCGGACGCGGTATCTCTTCGATCGGCAGCGTCCGCGCCCACTCCTCGCCCAGCCCCTGCGTCGTCCAGAACTCCCGCGCGCTCCGGCCGTACTCATCGTCCACCTGCGAGTGCTGCCACTCGGAGTAGGACGGATACTGCGCGAGCGCATCCGCCGGCGCGAGCTCCTCCCGCGCGTGGCCGTAGATCCGCCCCACTTCGTCCACGAGGTTCCGCATCGACGCCGCGTCCGCGCACAACGCGGGCAGCAGCAGGACGAGCGTGTGGCGGCGCTCGCCGGCGTGAATAAGCACCGCGCGGATCCAGCCACGCTCGACGTCGAGCGCGCTCGCTTCCGTCAGGCAGCGTTCGACGATCTCGCGATCGCCGGCGGCGTCCGCGGCGATCTCGATCCAGTCCGGCTCGCGTGACGCGTCGATCACCTGCAGCGGCAGCTTGAGGCCCGCCGGGCGTTCGAAGCGCGTGCGCAACGCCTCGTGTCGCTGGATGGCCTCGCGCAGCGCGGATCTGAGCGCGGCGCGATCGAGGTCGCCGCGCAGATCGACGACGGCGTGCGCGAGGTAAGACGAGCGGCCAGCCTGCACGTCCCAGAGGTGCGTCTGCTGTGGAGAGAGTCGGTACCCTTCGACCATGTGAGCCTCACTTGTCGCGGACCACGGCGCGCAGCCGTCTCGATCCGCCAACGACGTCAAGCGGTCAGGTTCAAGCGCTCGGAATTCAAGCGGTCTGAATCAAGCGGTCTGATGCACCATGTCGCCCATCGCGACGAGGATGCGCCGCGCGCCGCGATACGGGCTGCGGCTGTGCGCGACGAGCATGTTGTCGACCATCAGCACGTCGCCGCGCTCCCACGCAAACGCGCGGGCGGCGCGGTCGCACGCCTGCTGCACGGCGTCGACGGCCGCGTCCGGAATCGGCGTGCCGTCGCCGAACGACACGTCGCGCGGCAGCTCGCCCGGCGCGAAGTCCGCGAGCAGCGCGTCCCGCGCGATCGGATCCAGGCAGGACAAGTGATGGAGCAGGATCTGATTGAAGAAGATCTTCTCGCCCGTGTCGGGGTGTACGGTGACGGCGGACCGCGGCTGCACCGTGCGCAGGCAATCGTCGCCCCACCATTCGCACGTCATACCCGCGCGGCGGCACTGGTCTTCGACCGCGGCGCGATCGTCCGTGCGGAAGAACTGCCGCCAGTGGACGTCGAACCCGGGCACGAAATTGCGCACGTAGCGCAGGCCCTTGCGCTCGAACTCCCCGCGCAGCGGCGCGTCCAGCCGCGCGTGGACCTGGCGGCAATCCACCACTGGCGTCTCGCCGCCCCACTCCGACGGCTGGATGCAGCAGAAGCACATCGTCTTCGGCCACGAGCTGAGGTGCGAGCTTTCGTTGTGAAAGAGAATCGATCGATCTTCGGGATACGGCGTCGAGCCATACACCTTCGCGCCCACCGCGGCGTCGGGCAGATCGCCGTAGTCCGTGTAGAGCGGCTTGCACAGCTCCGTCGCGACGCGCTCGAAGGCGGCGGACGAGTCGATGTGGAAGCCGCGGAAGAGGACGCAGCCGGCCTTGCGCAGATCCGCGAGGACGGCGTCGCGATGCGTGGTGGCCCAGTCGAGCAGATCGAGGCCGTCCACGGCCGGCTCGATCGTCACGGGCGGCCGCGCGGCCTCGTCCGACGTCTGGCGGCGAACGAGCGTGTCCGCGTCGACGCGCACGACCTGACGCGCGACGGCGGAAAAGCGTGGCCGGGCAGCGGCGGCGGGAGTGGTGGCGGGCGCCGTCGGCGCGCTGGTCCGCGAGTCTGCGGAACTGCTGTCACGAAGCATGGGACCTCCGGGCTGACGATCCGGTGTCAATGACATCTCGGTGCTCGAACGCACGAGAACTGGGAAAAGCGGTTGGAACGATCGACGCGGCGGACGCCCTCGGGTGTCGAAGAGCGCGAACGGGCGGCTATCCCATCGCCACGAGAATGCGCCGCGGCCCTTCGTAGGGATTGCGGCCGTGGCTCGCCAGCAGGTTGTCGACCATGAGCAGATCGCCGCGCCGCCAAGGAAAGGCGACGGTTTCCTTGCGCGTGACGCCGCGGATCTCCTCCAGGAGATCGACGTCGATCGGCGTGTCGTCGCCGAACCGGACGTTCTTCGGTAATTCCGATTCGTCCACGACGGCGAGCAGGCTCTTGCGCGTTTCCGCGTCCATCTCGGTCGGATGGAACTGATCCGCCTGATTGAACCAGACCGTCTCACCTGTCGCCGGATGCCGTGTGACGGCGGAACGCGTGATCAGCATCCGCAGGCCGCCGCGCGCGGTCCATTCGTAGTCGACGCCGCCTTCGTCGCAATAGCGCTCCGCCGTGCGCCTGTCCTCCGTCTCGAAGGACTGCATCCAGGACAGGCCGACGCCCCCGCCGCCGTGCAGGTAGCGGACGTAGCGCACGCCCTTGCGGATGAAGAGGTCCGCGGTGGACGGTCGAAGTCCCGCGAGAATCCGCCGGCTGTCCGCGATGGGCGTCTCGCCGCCCTGCCGCGGCGCGGTCTTGCACGCGAAGAACAACCGCGCGGGCCACCGGTGCGAGTACGAGAGCTCGTTGTGCAGCGAGATGAATTGATCCGACGGATAGTCCGTGGACGTGTAGACGCCGTCGTTCGTGAGCTTCGTGCGCGGCGAGGTGCCGTCGGTGTAGTCGAGCAGCCCATCCGCCGCGTGCACCGCCGCGAAGCGCGCGAGCGTGTCCTCGGTGTCGACGCCGAAGCCGCGAAAGAGGATGGCGCCGTGCGTGCAGAGTGCTTCGGTCACGAGATCGCGATGTGCGCCGCACCACGCGAGCAGGTCGTCCACGGACGCGGGCGGCCGCGCCAGACGCTCGTCCGCCGACAGGTGACGCAGGTCTTCGTAGACGAGGAACGGCAGGTGGACGGTGTCGAAGAGCGGTCGGGTCTTGATCATGACGGACACCTCGGATCGCCGCGCGAGCGCGCCGCGGGGCTCGGTGTGGGATCCGGATGGCTTCAGGACACGGGCTGCGGCGCACGCGCCGCGGTGAAGTGGCGGAAGGCGGCGCGCCGATCGGAGGCCATCGCCTGACGATCCAGATCGCGCAATCGCTGGACGACGTCGGACACCGTCACCGTGTCGGCTGCCACGAACGCGTCGAGCGCGGCCCGCAGCATCGGGCCGATCCGCTCGGTGACCGCGGACGGAAAGAGATCGGGCTCGGCCAGCATCGTTACCGACAACGCCGCGTCGCTCGCCCCCACCAGCAGCGAGAGCCGATACGCGTTCGACGTGGCATAGATCGCCTCGTCTTCATCCGCCTGTCCCGCGTCCCCATCCCCTGCGCCAGCGCCGGCAGTTGCGTCGAAGTCCATCGCCGGCCGCGGATAGTTCAGGAAGTTGATCGCGGTGTCGAACAACGGCTCGTGCGCGGGCACCTGGCTGCATCGCTTGATGCGCGGCAGCGGCGTGTAGGCATAGCGCGACGCCTGCCCGTGCTCGTCCTGCAGACGCCGCAGCCACACCGCGACGTCGTCAGCGAGCGCCCCGCCCATCCGGGCACGCACGGGAATGGTGTTGATGAAGACGCCGAGCAGCGTCTCCACCCCCGGCAGGTCCACCGGCCGCCCCGACACAATCGCGCCAAACACCACATCGTCCATCTGCCGCACACGCCCGAGAACCAGCGCCCATGCGCCTTGAAACGCGGTGTTGACGGTGATCCGCCGCGCACGGCACCAGCGCTTGAGCGCGTCCGTCTCGGTTTCCGGAATCATGATGCGCCGCTCGTCCGCGCGCGAACGGTCACCCGCGTCGCGCGAAGGCGATGACGCCCGCTGCCCCTGGAAGCCCGCGAGCAGATCGCGCCAGAAGCGATCGGTGTCATCGAGGTTCTGCCGCTGCAGCCAGGCGATGTAGTCGCGGAACGGCGCACGCGCCGGCGCCGACGGCTCGCGCCCGGAGACGAACGCGCGATAGGCCGTCGTGACGTCCGCGAAGAGCAGCGGCAGCGACCAGCCGTCCAGCAGGATGTGGTGCTGCGTCAGCACGAGCTGATGGCGTCCGCCATCCAGGGCCATGAGCGCCAGCCGGAACAGCGGCGCGCGATTGAGCGCGAAGTCCTGATGCCGATCGCGCGCGAGATACGCGTCCAGACGCGCCTTGCGCTCGTCTCGCGAGAGTCCGCGCCAGTCCTCGTGCGCGATCGCCAGCGGCACGCGGCGCACCACCGCCTGCAACGGCGTCGCGGTGTTCTTCCAGACGAAAGCCGACCGCAGGATGGCGTGGCGATCGAGCACCCACTGCCACGCGCGCGCGAAGGCGTCGACGTCGAGCCTGCGCAGCGTCCACGCGTGCTGCGTGATGTGGACGCCGGAGCCCGGACTCTCGAGCGAGTGGAAGAGCAGCCCTTCCTGCATCGGCGAGAGCGGATAGAGGTCTTCGAGCAGCGGGTGCACGGCTCAGGTCTCCAGGAACAGTTCGTCCACCGCGGCTGCGAATTCCTCTTCGGCGAGCGGCGCGAGCGGGAAGTCGCCGGGACTGTAGGCCATCGCCTCCGGCTCCGCGGACGCGTGCAGCAGCGCGCGCAGCGCGGCGATCCAGGCAGAGACGAGACGTTCGATGGTGTCGCGGTGATGGCGATGCCGGCTGCAGGTGCAGCCGATGTGAAGCTGGCCGCCGGCAATCGCGGCGGACAGCTCCAGGAGATAGGCGCGATGATTGCGCGGATCGCATGACGGACCGCTCGATTCATCCGCCCAGGTGAACACCGCGTCGCCCCGCGCGGCCGCGGTCGCGTCTGCTTGTGCATCGCCTGTTGCACGCGGGGACGGCGCCAGCACGGTGTCCCACTGACCGAGATAGTTGAAGCTGACGTCGACGGATCGATCGGCCAGTTCGGGCGCGCCAGAGACGAAGCGCAGCAGGCCGTAGCCGGCGCCGCGATCGGGCGCCGCCCGCAGCCGCCGCTTGATCGCGGGCAGCAGCGCGTCCACGCTCGCCGCACGCGCCGGCAGCCGCACCGGGTAGATCGTCGTGAACCAGCCGACCGTGCGCGCGACGTCCACGCCATCGCGTCCTTCGTCGCGTCCGTGGCCTTCAAGCTCCACGAGCAGTTCCGGCTGGCCGCTCCACGCGCCATACGCCTGCGCCGCGGAGGCGAGCAGCAGTTCCTCCACCGTCGCACGCAGGGCGCCCGGCGCCTGCCGGACGAGCGCCTGCGTGTCCGCTGCGCTCAACGACGCGCTCGCACGCTCGGCGGACGCAATGGTGTTCGCGCCGTCCGCCACGAGGACGTCGACATCCACTGGCACGCGCGCGGATGTGGTGGTCTGCGCGATCCAGTACGACAGCTCCTCGGCACGCAAGGCGTCACTCGTGCCGTAGGCCGTCCGCGCCGCCGCCCATTGCTGGAAGGAGGCGCTCTTCGCCGGCAGCGCAATCGCGTCGCCTCGCGCCCATTGCGCGTACGCGTGCGCGAGGTCTTCGAGCAGGATCCGCCACGACACGCCGTCGATCACGAGGTGATGCACGACCCACAACAACCGCGCGGAGGCGTCCTCGTCCACGCGGATCCAGACCACGCGCTGCACGGGTCCACTCACCAGGTCGAGACTGGCCTGCACGCCCGTGGCGACGGCGCCGATGTCCGCCGCGGTCGCCACGCGTCTCTCCTGCCACCACTCCGACGCGTCATCCGCGAGGTTCACCTGACGCCAGCCGCCGGCGGCGGCATCGGTGGACGGCTCGTAGCGCATGCGGAGCGCGTCGTGGTGCGAGACGATCGCGACGAGCGCGGCGCGGAGGCCGGCGGCGTCGACGCGCGGCGCGAGCCGCAGGAGCGCGGCTTGATTCCAGTGCGAGGAGGACGCGAACCGCTGTTCGAAGAACCAGCGCTGGATCGGCGTCAGCGCGACCTCGCCGCTGACGAGCCCCTGATCGCCGCCGGCCTGTTCCGCGGCGTCCGCGGCGGCGGCGAGCAAGGCAATGGTCGGCTGCTCGAAAATCTGCCTCGCGCTGACGCGCAGTCCGCGCTGCCGAGCGCGCGAGACGACCTGCAGGCTGAGAATGGAATCGCCGCCGAGGTCGAAGAAGTTCTCGTCCGTGCCGACCCGCTCGCGTCCAAGGACCGCGGCCCAGATGTCCGCGAGCGCGGTTTCGGCCGGCGTGCGCGGATCGGTCGTCGCGTCCGCAGCGGTTTCGAGCGCCGGCGCGGGCAGCGCGGCGCGATTCACCTTGCCGTGCGCGGTGAGCGGCAGCGCGTCGAGAAAGACGAAGGCAGACGGCGTCAGGTAAACCGGCAGCCGTTCGCGCAGGAACGTCTGCAGCACCGCGGCATCGATCGAGACGGCGTCGCTGGCGTTCGAGCCCACGTCGGCGGCGGCTCGGCGAACGACGTACGCAACGATCCGCGGATGGCCCGCGTCCTCACGGACGATCGCCACGACGTCACGGATCGCCGGATGCTGACGCAGGACGCTTTCAATCTCGCCCAGCTCGATGCGATGACCGCGCACCTTGACCTGTTGATCGGTGCGGCCGATGTATTCGAGCGTGCCGTTCGTCTGCCAGCGGCAGCGATCGCCCGTGCGATACAACCGCGCGCCGACGATGTCTCCGAACGGATCCGGCGCGAAGCGCGCGGCGGTGAGTGCCGGCTGACCCGTGTAGCCGCGCGTCACGCCCGCGCCGCCGATGTACAGCTCGCCAGTGACACCGGCTTCTACCTGTACGCCATCCGCGTCGAGGACGTAGAGCTGCGTGTTCGGCAGCGGCCGGCCCACGAGCGGCGCGGCGCTGATGTTCCCGCGATCGACCGTGACCGCACCGGCGAGGATCGTGCCTTCGGTCGGGCCGTAAAGCACGTCGATCGCCGCATCCGGCAGCGTCGCCGCGAGGCCGTGCAGCAGCGCGCTCGGCACCTGTTCACCGCCGACCAGGATCTGGCGCAGCGCGAGCGTCCGCGGCTGCGTGCGCAGGTGGTCGACGAGCTGCGCCATCCAGCTCGGGACGGCGTGCAGCACCGTGATCTGCGTCAGCGCCGCCGTGACGTCGGACAGATCCAGCACGCGCGCGCGCGACCAGATCGCGACCGTCGCACCCGCGAGCAGCGGTGCGAGCAGTTCGACGAGCGCGATGTCGAAGCCCATCGACGCCATCCACGGCATCCGATCACCCGCACGGAACCAGCGCTCGGCGGCGCACAGCGTGTGCCGCAGGCTGTCGTGCGTCACCTCGACGCCTTTCGGCGCACCGGTGGATCCGGACGTGTAGATCACATACGCGAGCGTCGCGGGGTCGACCGCCGGCAACGGCGCGATCGCGTCGGCGGAGCCAGGACTTTGCACTGATATCGGATCGTCGTCCAGCCGCAGCAGCAGCGACCCGCGGGGGGACACGCGATCTTCCATCGCGGTCGACGTCACGATCAGCGCAATCGGCGCCGCGGACAGCATCGCCTCGATGCGCGCGGCCGGATACGAGGGATCGAGCGGCACGTAGACGCCGCCCGCTTTCCAGATCGCCAGCAGCGTGACGACGAGATCGTTCGAGCGTTCGAGGCAGACGCCGACCCGCGCTTCGGGTCCGACGCCGCGCGCCCGCAGCACGTGCGCCAGTCGCGTCGCGCGCGCGTCGAGCGCGCCATAGGTCACCGCGGCTCCGTCCCACTCGACGGCGACGGCATCAGGTTGCTCGATCGCGTGCGCCGCGATCCGTTCCGCGGCCGTTCCCTTCCACGGCTCCGCGCTCGCCGGTCCGCGCGTCCATGCGCGTGCGCTGGCATCCGCGTCCTTCGTCAAGGCCTCGACGCGATCCACGTCGGACACGAGCGCATCGATCATCACGCCGATGCGCGGCAGCAAGGTCGCGCCGTGCGTGTCGTCCACGCGTTCGGTGTCCACCGTCAGGCGCAGCGTCAGGCGTTCGCCGGGGATGGCGGCCAGCGTCAGCGGGAAGTTCGTGCGCTCGACGCCTGGACGCAATCCAACTGTCACGTCGCGATCCGCACGTGGGGCGCTGGGGGACAAAGACGAGGACGCGGACGTCGCGAGGCCTGGGTAGTTTTCAAAGACGACGAGCGTCTCGAACAGCGGCGTGCCGGCTGGCGCGGCGCTCCAGGTCTGGACCTGTGCCAATGATGTGTAGCCGTACTGCTGCGCGGCGGCCTGCTGTGTCTGCACCTCGCGCAGCCACGCGCCGGGCGTCGACGCCGGCGGAATGACGACACGCATGGGGACGGTGTTGATCAGCAGACCGACCATGCGGTCGGCGCCGGGCAAGTCCGCGGGCCGGCCGGAGATCGTCAGACCATAGACGATGTCGCGGTCGCTGGTGGTACGTGAGAGGAGCAGCGCCCAGAGCGCCTGCACGCACGTGCTGAGCGTGACCTGTTGACGACGAGCCCACTGTTCCAGCGCGATCGTCTGCTCGGGTGACAGCGCGAATGCATGCTCCGCGTAGCGGCGCGGTCCGCGGCCGGGCAGGCGGCGCGCGCTGGGGACCGGCGTCGGCGCGGACCGGTCACCGACGACACCGCGCCAATGTGTTTCGGCGGCGGCCGGATCCTGCTTTGCGATCCAGGCGATGTAGTCGCGATACGGACGAACGCTCTCGTGATCCGCGCCATCGCGAGCGGCTCCCTGTCGATCGGCGACATCGCGATCGGCCCCATCTCGATCGGTGCTGCCGCGATCGGCGGCCTTGCGATGCGTCGTGTGCAACGCGTAGCCGCGCCAGACGTCATTCAGCAGCACCGGCAGCGACCAGCCGTCCAGCAACACATGATGCTGACTCCACACCAGCCGCCAGCGCCGCGCGCCAAGGCGCAGCAGCGCGAGCCGCCAGAGCGGCGCCGAGTCCAGCCGCCATCCGCGCGCGCGGTCCGCAGCCAGAAACGCCTCGAACCGGCGCATCTGCTCCTCTGCCGACAGGCTCTGCCAGTCGTGCTCCTCACGCGGCACCGGCACGTCGCGATAGACCACCTGCACCGGCTCGGTCAGCCCTTCCCACACGAACGCCGTCCGCAGCACCGCGTGCCGCGTCATCGCGTCCCTCCACGCCGCCCACAGCGCGGCGGGATCGAGCGGACCGTCGAGATCGCACACGCTCTGCTCGAAATACAACCCGCTCTCGGGCTCGCGCAGACTGTGGAACAGCATGCCCGTCTGCAGAGGCGACGCGCGATAGATGTCCCCGATTGGCTGTCGCGTCGCAGCAAGCGTCGTCAGCAGCGATGCAGGCACCTGCGCGAGCGGGAAATCTTCCGGAGTGCAGGCGGAGAGATCGGCGGCGGCGGCCGCGGTCAGCAGCTCGCGCACGGCGTCCGCCCAGGCAGAGACGAGGCGCGCGATGGTGTCGCGCCGATACTGCTGACGGCTGTAGGTGCAGCCGATGTGGACCTGTCGATCCGCGATGGCCGCGGTCAGCTCGATCGCATACGCGCGGCGGTTGCGCGGACTCGATGATGCGCCGGTCGATTCGGCCGCCCAGGTGAACGCCGCGGGAGCACGCGTGCTTGCGTCTGCCCGTGCCGTCACCTCGGAAGACACGTCCGGCACGTCGGAAGATGCTGTCGCCGGCGACGCGAGGACGGTGTCCCACTGTCCGAGATAGTTGAAGCTGACGTCTGGCGCGATGGCATCCGCCAGCTTCGGTGCGCGGCCGATGTAGCGCAGCAGGCCGTAGCCGATCCCGCGATCCGGCGCCGCACGCAGCCGCCGCTTGACGTCCGTCAACAGCGTCGCCGCGTCCGCACCGCTCGTCCGCAGCCTTACCGGATACACCGTAGTGAACCAGCCAACCGTGCGCGCCACATCCAGGCCGCCACGCGTGTCGTCGCGTCCGTGTCCTTCGAGCGCGAGCACGAGATCCTCGCATCCGCTCCACGCGCCATACGCGCGCGCGGCCGCAGCGACGAGCAGTTCTTCGACGGTGGCGCGCAGCGCGCCGGGCGCGGTGTGAACGAGCGAGGCGGTTTCGTCCGGCCGCAGCGACGCGCCGACGCGGTCCGCGTCCGCGGTCGTGTTCCCGCCATCCGGTGCGTCGACCGAAATCGCAACCGCGGCTCTCGTCCGCTCGATTGCCGTCTGCTCGATTGCTGTCTGTTCGATCCAGTACGTCAACTCGCGCGCGCGCAGGTCGTCGCTCGCTCCATAGGCAACGCGCGCCGCCGCCCATTGCTGGAAGGACGCGCTCTTCGCCGGCAGCGCAATCGCGTCGCCTCTCGCCCACTGCGCGTACGCGTGCGCGAGGTCTTCGAGCAGGATGCGCCACGACACGCCGTCGATCACCAGATGATGCACGACCCACAGCAGCCGCGCGGACGCCTCTTCGTCGACGTGGATGCAGACCGCGCGCTGAATTGGACCGCTCACCAGATCGAGGCTCGCCTGCACCGCGTCCGCCGCCGACGCGATATCTGCCGCGGTCGCGACGTGGGTCTCCTGCCACCACGCGGCCGGTTCGTCGGGCAGATTCACCTGACGCCAGCCACCGGCGGCGGAATCGGCGGCGGGCTCGACTCGCATGCGGAGCGCGTCGTGATGCGAGACGATCGCGGCCAGCGCCGCGCGCACGCCCGCGGGATCGACGTCGGACGCGAGCCGCAGGAGTATCGCCTGATTCCAGTGAGACGGCGTGTCGAGCGCTTGCGTGAAGAACCAGCGCTGCATCGGCGTCAGCGCGACGGGACCGGTGATCGTGCCCTGATCGCCGCCGGCCTGGTCCGCGGCGTCCGCCGCGGCGGCGAGCAAGGCGATGGTCGGCTGTTCGAAGATCTGCCGGGTGGTGACGCGCAATCCGCGCTGCCGCGCGCGTGACACGACCTGCAGGCTGAGGATCGAATCCCCGCCCAGCTCGAAGAAATTCTCGTGGATACCCACGCGTGCGCGGCCCAGCACCGCAGACCAGATCTCCGCGAGCGCGGCTTCGGTGGACGAGCGCGGATCGACGTCGGTCGGCAGCTCGACGTCGAGGGCAGGCGCGGGCAGCGCGGCGCGATTCACTTTGCCGTGCGCGGTAAGCGGAAGCGCGTCGGGAAAGACGAAGGCGGACGGCGTCATGTAGGCCGGCAGCCGTTCGCGCAGGAACGCTTGCAGCGCCATGGCATCGATCTCGACAGCGTTGCTCGCATCGGCGCGGCGAACGACGTACGCGACGAGGCGGGCATGGCCCGCGTCCTCACGAACGATCGCCACGACGTCGCGGATCGCCGGATGCTGACGCAGGACGCTTTCGATCTCGCCCAGTTCTATGCGATGGCCGCGCACCTTGACCTGTTGATCCGTGCGGCCGACGTATTCAAGCGTACCGTTCGCCTGCCAGCGGCCGCGATCTCCCGTGCGATACAACCGCGCGCCAGGAACGCCACCGAACGGATCCGGCACAAACCGCGTGGCGGTAAGCGCCGGTTGACCCGTATAACCGCGCGCCACACCCGCGCCGCCGATGTTTAGCTCACCGGTCGCACCAGCCTCGACGTGCGCGCCATCCGCGTCGAGGACGTAGAGCTGCGTGTTCGGCAGCGGCCGGCCGACGAGCGGCGACGCGCTGATGTCCTCGCGATCGACCGTCACGGCACCGGCGAGGATTGTGCCTTCGGTCGGCCCGTAGAGCACGTCGATCGCCGCGTCCGGCAGCGTCGCCGCGAGGCCGTGCAGCAGCGCGCTCGGTACCTGTTCGCCGCCGACCAGGATCTGGCGCAGTGCGAGCGTCCGCGGCTGCGTGCGCAGGTGGTCGACGAGCTGCGCCATCCAGCTCGGGACCGCGTGCAGCACGGTGATCTGCGTCAGCGCCGCCGTGACGTCGGACAGATCCAGCACGCGCGCGCGGGACCAGATCGCGACCGTCTCGCCCGCGAGCAGCGGTGCGAGCAGTTCGACGAGCGCGATGTCGAAGCCCATCGACGCCATCCACGGCATCCGATCATCAGCCCGGAACCAGCGCTCGGTTGCGCACAGCGTGTGCCGCAAGCTGTCATGCGTCACCTCGACGCCTTTCGGCGCACCGGTGGATCCGGACGTGTAGATCACATACGCCAGCGTCGCCGGATCAACCGCCGGCAGCGGCGCGATCGCATCGATGGCCCCACGGCCCTGCTCTGACATCTGCTCATCGTCGAGCCGCAGCAGGCGCGTTGGCGCCCCGCGCGCGGAGACGCGATCCGCGACCGCCGACTGCGTCACGATCAGCGCGACCGGCGCCGCGGACAGCATCGCCTCGATGCGCGCAGCCGGATACGCGGGATCGAGCGGCACGTAGACGCCGCCCGCTTTCCAGATCGCCAGCAGCGTGACGACAAGATCGTTCGAACGTTCGAGGCAGACGCCGACCCGCGCTTCGGGACCGACGCCGCGCGTTCGCAGCACGCGCGCCAGTCGCGTCGCGCGCACGTCCAGCGCGCCATAGGTCACCGCGGACCCGTCGCACTCGACGGCAACGGCATCCGGCCGTTCGATCGCACGCACCGCGATCCGCTCCGCGACCGTTCCCGCCCACGATTCAGCGATCGCGGCCCCGTGCGTCCACGCACGTATGTCGGCGTCCGCGTGCTCGCTTCTTGCCACATCGGCGAGACGATCGGCGCCGGTCATCAAGCGATCGAGCATGCGCTCCAGACGCGGCAGCAGCGCCTCGCTGACGCCCGTATCGACGCGCGCCGCATCGACCGTCAGGCGCAGCGTCAGCCGCTCGCCAGGCATCGCCGCCAGCGTCAACGCATAGTTCGTGCGGGCCACGCCCGGCCGCAGCGCGACGCCCGGCACGTCACGCGCGGACGCGGATCCGGATGCACCATCATTTGTGCCTTCATTTGCGCCATCGTTCGCGCCGGCCTTCGCACTCGTCGTCAAACGCGGATAGTTCTCGAAGACCACCAGCGTGTCGAACATCGGCACACCAGCCGGCACGCCGCTCCACGCCTGCACCTGCGACAGCGGCGCATAGCCGTAGCGCTGCGCCGCCGCCTGCCGTGCCTGCACACCGCGCAACCATTCGTCCACCGGCTCCGGTCCCGCCACGCGCACGCGCATCGGCACGGTGTTGATCAACAGTCCGACCATCCGTTCGGAGCCCGGCAAGTCCTCGGATCGCCCGGCAATCGTCAGGGCGTACACCACCTCGCGCTCGCCTGCCGCACGTCCCACGAGCAGCGCCCACAACGCCTGCACGAGTGTGCTCAACGTGATCTGATGCCCGCGCGCCCATCGCTCGACCGCGCCGGTCCGCTCCTCGGACAGCGTCAGCGTGTGCTCGACGTACGACCGCGGACCGCGCAGCGCCTCGCGGCGCGCGCCCGGCGCCGGCGTCGGTACGGACCAGTCGCCAACGACGCCACGCCAGTGCGCTTCGGCGGCGTCCGCATCCTGCGCGGACAGCCACTTGATGTAGTCGCGAAACGGCGAGACGGGCGGCAGCGCGACGCGTGCGCCCTGCGTGCGCGCCGCATAGAGCTGGAACATCTCGCCGAGCAGCACCGGCAGCGACCAGCCGTCCAGCAGGACGTGATGCTGACTCCACACGAGCCGCCAGCGCCGCGCGTCCAGGCGCAGCAGCGCCAGCCGCCACAACGGCGCGGCGTTCAGCCGCCAGCCGCGCGCGCGATCGGCCGCGAGGAACGCGTCGAACCGCCGCGTCCGCTCGTCTTCCGACAGCGCCTCCCAGTCGTGCTGCTCGCGCGGCACCGCCACGCGGCGCGACACCACCTGCACCGGCTCCGCCAGGCCTTCCCACACGAACGCCGTCCGCAGCACGGCGTGCCGCGCGACGACCTCTTCCCACGCCTGCCACAAGGCGTCGGCGTCGAGCGCACCCACCAGCTCGCACACGCTCTGTTCGAAGTACAGACCGCTCTCCGGCTCCTGCAGGCTGTGGAACACGAGCCCCGCCTGCAGCGGCGACATGCGATAGATGTCTTCGATGTTCGTGGACTTCATGACGCAAGCAGCCAGCGAAACGAACGCGTGAACGCGGACGCGGGCGGGATATTCTTACCGGCCATCCGCCAGCGCGCCGTCATCGACGAGCGCCGCAATCGAATCGAGCTCGTCGCCGGTCAACGCGGTCAGCGGGAAATCTTCCGGCTCGTACGTCGCGCGATCCGGATCCGCGGCGGCGGCGATCAGCGCGCGCAGCGCCTCGAGCCAGCGCCGCATCAGATCGTCGATCGTCTCGCGCCGGTGGCGGTGGCGGCTGTAGGTGCAGCGGACCTGCACGAGGTGATCCGCGATGCCGGCGGACAGTTCCAGCACGTACGGCCGGTGATTGCGCGGGCTGGACACGGGACCGCTGGACTCCGCGGTCCACGTGAAATGCGGCGCGTCGGGCGCGAGCACGGTGTCCCACTGTCCGAGATAGTTGAAGCTGACGTCCGGCGCGATGGCATCCGCCAGTTCCGGCGCGCGCGCGACATAGCGCAGCAGGCCGTAGCCGATCCCGCGATCCGGCACGGCGCGCATCGCGCGCTTGACGTCCGCGAGAATCGCCGCGGCATCGGGCCCCTGCGCGGGCAGCCGCACGGGATACAGCGTCGCGAACCAGCCGATGGTGCGTGCCACTTCGACGCCAACGCGCGTCTCGTCGCGGCCGTGTCCTTCGAGCGCGACGATCAGCTCGGGCTGCGCGGTCCAATCGCCGTAGGCGTGCGCGGCCGCGGCGAGCAGCAGTTCCTCGACGGTCGCACGCAGCGCGCCCGTGGCCTCGCGCATCAGCGCCGACGTCTCCGCGGCGCTCAACGCCGCGCCGACGCGTTCCGCCGATGCCGTCGTGTTCGCGCCGGGCGGATCATCGACCGGGATTGCGGCGTTCGTGCCGGCCTGCGCGATCCAGTACTCCAGTTCGCGCGCGCGCAGATCCTCGCTCGTGCCGTACATCGACAGCGCGGCGGCCCACTGCTGCAGCGACGCGCTCTTCGCCGGCAACTGGATGGGTTCACCCTGCGTCCAGTGCACGTAGCCGTTCGCAAGATCCTCCAGCAGCACGCGCCATGACACACCGTCGACGATGAGGTGATGGATGACCCAGAGGAGGCGCGCGCTGCCGTCGCCCACACGGATGAACGCGACGCGCTGCACGGGGCCGGTGACGAGATCGAGACTTGCCTGGATTGCGGTCGCCACGGCGGGGATCTCGTCCGCCGTCGCCACCGTCAGCTCCTGCCACCACGGCGACGGCTCGTCTTCCAGATTGACCTGACGCCAGCCCTCGGGCCCCGGCTCGTAGCGCATGCGCAGCGCGTCGTGATGCGACAGGATCGCGCTCACCGCCGCGTGGACGCCCGCGGCCTCGACGGACGCCGCGACCCGCAGCAGCATCGCCTGGTTCCAGTGCCCCGCGGCCGCGAAGGCCTGCGCGAAGAACCAGTGCTGGATCGGCGTCAGCGCGACCGGGCCGGAGACGAGCCCCTGATCGCTCGTCTGATCGTCATCCTCGCCCGCGGCCGCGAGCAGCGCGATCGTCGGCAGCTCGAAGATCTGCCGCGCGCTGATACGCAGACCTTCCTGCCGCGCGCGCGAGACGACCTGCAGGGTCAGGATGGAATCGCCGCCCAGCTCGAAGAAGTTCTCGTGGATGCCGACGCGATCGCGGCCGAGCACCGCGGCCCAGATTTCCGCGAGCAGGATCTCGGCCGGCGTGCGCGGCTCCGCGTCGGCGCCGGCGGCATCACGTTCGGGCGCGGGCAGCGCCGCGCGATCGATCTTGCCGTGCGGGGTCAGCGGCAGTGCGCCGAGGAACAGCACCGCGGACGGCATCATGAAGGCGGGCAAACGCCCGCGGAGAAACGCCTGCAGCGTCGCGGCGTCCACACCGCACTCAGCGAATGCACCGGATGCGGATGCGCCAACCGCATCTGATGCGATGCGTGCGCGCGGGACGACGTACGCCACCAGTTGCCGCTGGTCCGGCACGTCCTCGCGCACGAGCGCAACCGCGTCCTGCACGGCGTCGTGCTGGCGCAGGACTGATTCGATCTCGCCCGGCTCGATCCGCTGGCCGCGCAGTTTGACCTGCGCATCGGTCCGGCCGATGTACGCCAGCGCGCCATCCGCGCGCCAGCGGCAGCGATCGCCCGTGCGATACAGCCGCGCGCCCGGCTCGCCGCCAAAGGGATCCGGCACGAAGCGCGACGCTGTCAGCGCCGGCTGACCGATGTATCCGCGCGCGACGCCGGCGCCGCCGACGTACAGCTCGCCCGCCACGCCGGCCGGCACGAGCGCCGCGTCCGCGTCGAGCACGTACGCCTGCGCGTTCGGCAGCGGCCGTCCAATCGGCGGATCTCCAGATTCATCGCCTACGCACGCGAGCGTCGCGCAGACGGAAATTTCCGTCGGCCCATAGGCGTTGATGAACCGACGTCCACCGCGCCAGCGCGACGCCAGTTCCGCCGAGCACGCCTCACCCGCGGACACCACCGTCGTCACACCCGGCACCCGCGCGGGATCGAGCCCACGCAGGACCGACGGCGGAAGCGTGACGACCGCGATCCCGCGCGTTCGCACCATGTCCGCGAGCCCGTCTCCGGCACGCCACTGTTCGTCGGCCACCAGTTCCAGCGTCGCGCCGCTCGCGAGGGTCGTGCAGATCTCCGACACGGACGCGTCGAATCCCATCGACGCGTACTGCAGCACGCGCAGTCCCGGCATCGCGCCGAACGCCGGCACCTGCCCGGCGACGAGATGCCGCACGCCGCCGTGCGTCACCGCGACGCCTTTCGGCGTACCGGTGGATCCCGACGTGTAGATGATGTACGCCAGCGCCCGCGGATCGTTGGACGCCAGCACCATCGACGCCCGCTCGTCCCGCGCGGCGCGCATCATCGCATCGACGATGAGGACTGGCGCCGCCGCGTCCTGCGGCAGACGTGTGGACAGATCCTGTGACGTCAACACCGCCGCGAGCCGCGCATCGGCGATCGTCGACACCTTCCGCACGGACGGATGCGCCGGGTCGAGCGGCACGTACGCGCCGCCCGCCTGCCACACGGCCAGCACGGACACGATCTGCGCGATCGATCGCTCCAGGCACACGCCGACGCGGCTCTCGGGACCGATGCCGTGCGTCCGCAGCACGCGCGCGAGGACGGTGGCGCGATCGATCAGCAGGCGATACGTCACCGCCTCGTCGCCGCACACCACGGCGACGGCGTCCGGTCGGCGCGCGGCCTGCGCCACGATGTCCGCGAGCACGCTGCCGTCGACTCTGGTGCGCGGTCCCGTACTCCACGCCAGCAGCGACGCCTCTTCGGACGCGTCCAGCCACGGCAGCGCCGACACGCGCTCGTCCGGTGCGGCGGTCATCGCGTCGAGCACGCGTTCGACGTCGATCAACAACCGTTGCATGCGCGCGGGACCGAAGAGCGCCTTGCGATACTCCAGCCGCAGCATCAGGCCATCCGGCCGCTCGCCGGCGTTCAGCGTCACCTCGAACTTCGCCGGCGCGCTCCCATCGTCTTCGACCGGCTCCATCCCGATCGACGCGCCCGCGGCCGTCCCGCTCGCACCGGCGGCCTGCACGTTCAACATCGCCTGCACGAGCGGCGGCCGGCTCGCGTCGCGTGCAACACCCAGTGCATCGATCACCCGCTCGAACGGCACGGCCTGATGCGCGTACGCCGACAGGCAGACCTCGCGGACCGACGCCCACAGCTCGCGGACGCGCGCGGACGAAGTCACGGACACGCGCAGCGGCAGCGTATTCACGAAGAACCCGATCAGTCCCAGCAGCTCCGGACGCGTGCGCCCGGCGACCGCGGTGCCAATGACGATGTCGCGCTGCTGGGTCCAGCGGGAAAGGACGAGGGCGAACGCGGCGAGCAGCAGCATGTGCAGCGTGACGCCTTCGCGCCGGCAGACGGCGTGCAGGCGCGCGAGCGACGCGGAGTCGATCGAGCGACGCTCGCACGCGCCGGCCGTGTCCTCCGTCGCGGGACGCGGGCTATCCGTCGGCAGCGCCAGCACGGGCGCGTCCGCGAGCTGCGTCCGCCAGGACGTCAACTGCTCGTCCAGCACCGGCGCCACGTCCGCACCGCGCTGCCAGGACGCGTAATCCGCATACTGGATCGGCAGCGCCGGCAGCGAGACCGCCTCGCTGCGTACGGCGCCAGCATAGAGCGCGCTCAGCTCCTTGATCAGCACGCCGAGCGACCACCAGTCAGAAACGATGTGGTGCAGCGTCAACAGCAGCACGCACGCGTCGTCGTCCAGCCGTACGAGCTGCGCGCGCAGCAGCCGGCCCGACGTGAGGTCGAACGGCGCCGCCGCTTCGTCCCGCTGCAGGGCCGCGAGCCGCGCGGACCGCGTCGACGCGTCCTCCTGCCGCCAATCCGTGACGGGCACCGGCACCGTCCACGGCGCCTCGACGATCTGCACGGCCTGTCCGTCGCGCGACACGAACCGCGTGCGCAGCGCTTCGTGCCGGCGGACGATCGCGCTCAGCGCCTCCGCGAGCGGCCCTGGCTCGATCGCGCCGCGCAGGCGGACGGCCAGCGGCACGTTGTAGAGCGGCTGTCCCGGCTGCAACTGATCGAGCACCCACAACCGCTGCTGCTCGAACGACAACGGCGGCTCGACGTCGCGCGGCGCGCGCGGAATGATGCCGTCCGCCGCGGCGCTCGCGGCGTCCGCGGACGCGATCGCGCCGCCCTGCGGCAGCCGCGCGATCTGTGCGGCGAGCCGTTCGACCGTCGGCGCTTCGAACAGCAGCCGCACCGGCACGTCCACCCGCAGCACCTCGCGGATGCGCGCCACGACCTGCGTCGCGAGCAGCGAATGTCCACCCAGCTCGAAGAAATGCTCGCGCGACCCGACGCGATCGCGGCCGAGCACGTCGGCCCAGATCCCCGCGAGCAGCTCCTCGACGGCCGTGCGCGGCGCTTCGGACGCCTCGGCGGACGCGTACGTCGGTTCAGGGATCGGCGGCAGCGCGGCGAAGTCGATCTTGGCGCCGATCGTCAGCGGCAGCCGCTTCACGTGGACGTAGACGTGCGGCACGATCTCGCGCGGCACGCGCTCCAGCATGACCGCGATCAGCTCCGGCGCTCGCAGCTCCTGGCGCGAGGCGTAGTAGGCCACCAGCCGTTCGATGCCGTGCCGGTCCTTCTTCACCATCACCACGCTGTCGCGCACGTCGCGATGCCGGTTCAGCGCGAGCCGCAGTTCGTCCAGCTCGATGCGATGTCCGTGGAACTTGATCTGGCCGTCGCGCCGGCCGATGAATTCGAGGCGGCCGTCCGGCAGGATGCGCGCCAGGTCGCCGGTGCGATACATGCGCGCGCCGTGGCCGGCGGGATCCGGGATGAAGCGATCCGCCGTCAGCGCCGCGTTGCCGGCGTAGCCGTCGCCCACGCCCGCGCCGCCGACGAACAGATCGCCGGCCGCGTGCGTCTCGACCGGCCGATGCCGATCGTCCAGCACGTACGCGTGCGTCCGCGCGGCCGGCCGTCCGATCGGCACGCACGCGCGGCGATCGCGATCCGGATCGAAGCGGTGGACGATGCAGCCGACGGTCGTCTCCGTGGGACCGTATTCATTGAAGATGTCGACGCATCCGTCGAAGGCCTCCTGGATGCGCGCCGCGAGCGCGACGTCCAGCGCTTCGCCGCCGACGATGAGCGTGCGGAGGCGCGCGCGCGGATAGCGTCCGTCCTTCAGCAGCGCGAGGTGGCTCGGCGTCAGCTTCAGCACGTCCACGCCATCATCTTCGACGATCTTCAGCACCGCGGATTCGCGCAGCATCCGCGAATACGGCACGATCGTGTTCCCCGTCACCAGCGGCATGAACACCGACGTGACCGTCAGATCGAACGCCATCGACGAAAACAGCGCGATCGCGCGCCCGGTCTCGCCGCGCAGATAGAGGTCCGCCGCCCAGCGGATGTAGTGCGTCAACGCGCCATGCGGGATCTGTACGCCCTTCGGCCGACCGGTCGATCCCGAGGTGTAGATGATGTACGCCGCATCGGACGAACCGGCTGCGCAGGGCAGATCGCCGGCGTCTTCCACGTCGATCTCGGCGCGCAGCGATTCGAGCAGATGCAGCGACCCGAGGCCCTCGGGCAGGGCCGAGGCCGTCCGCTCATGCGCGAGCACCAGCGCGGGACGCGCGTCTTCCAGCACCAGCGCCATGCGTGCAACCGGCTGCAGGACGTCGATCGGCACATAGGCCGCACCGGCTTTCAGCACCGCGAGCACGGCGATGACGCCATCGGCGGAATGATCGAAGCACGTCGCGACGCGTGTGCCGCGGCCGGCGCCCGCGCGCGTCAGCCAGCGCGCAAACTGATTCGAGCGGCGGTCCAGATACTCGTAGCTGCACGGCTCCGCACCGGCCACCGCGAGCACGTTCGGCACGCGCCGCGCCGCGCGCCGCACGGCTTCGTGTACGGGCTCGTCACGAAGCGCCTCGCTCTCCCGCACGTCAGTATCGGATCCGATCGGGTCGGATCCGATCGGGCTGGATCGGATCGCGCCGGCTCGTGGCGTGGCGTCCGCCGCGTCCGCAGTCGACGTCGTGCGCGTCAGGCGGACGGATGCCAGCGGCTCGTCGGATGTCGTCAGCACGCACGCGAGCGCGCGGTCGATGTCCTCCGCGAGCCTCGCGATCGTCTCCGGCTGAAAGCGGCGCGCGTCGTATCGCGCCTCACCGCGCAGGTCGTCACCGTCGCGCCGGACGAGCAGGACGATGTCCGCGCGGACGTCATCCAGCACATGCGGATCGTGGATGCCGTCGAACAGCAGCGCGACCTGGAACAGCGACGCGCGCGCGCCGCCGTCTTCGTCCGCCATCGATGCGAGCAGGCGCTCCACCGGATATTTCTGATGCTCGAACGCCGAGGCGATCGTCTTCTGCACCTGAGCGACCACGTCGCGGATCGATTGACCTGCGTCCAGACGATCGCGCAGCAGGACGAGGCGATTGAGGTCCGCCGTGTCGGCGTGCCGCTTGTGGATGCCGGTCGCGACGATGAGATCGGTCGATCCCGTGTAGCGGTGCAGGACGATCTTCAGCGCGGCGACGAGCAGCGTGAAGACGAGCGCGTCCCGCTCCTTCGACGCGGCGAGCGCCTTCGCGGTCGTGCGCGCGTCGAAGGCGAACATCACGAGCGCCGCGGCCGCATCCGCGGACGGCGTGCCCGTCGGCGGTGTGCCAGGCGACGGCATGTCGGGCGACGGCGTGTCGGAAGACGACGCCGCGATGTCGACGGGGATAGCGCCAGGATCGGCGTCGGCGAGCGTCTGCCGCCAGAACTCTTTCTCGGCCGCCAGGGCCCGTTCGACGAATGCCGCGGGACGTGTCATCGTGCCCCCTCTTCCGCGCACGCGCGCGGCGCCGCAAGCTGCCAGCGCTCGGCCCACGCCGCCAGATCACCGACAAGCTCACTCTGCCGCCGCGCCTTGACCGCCGGCGTCATGCTCGCGATCTCCAGCACCAGCAGGCGATTGGCCAGCGTCATGAATTCTCCGAACGACCGCACGTCCAGCCGCTCGCCCAGGAGATACGGGATGATCCAGAAGTCGAACGACCACTGCGGCAGCCACGTCGATTGACGGATCGTCAGGAACATCCGCTCCATGTGATCCGCCGCTTCCAGGCTGTCCATCGTCGCGTGCCGCCACACGAAGCCTTCACCCTCGATGCCGAAGCGATCGCGGCTGCGTTCGATCGGCGTTCCCGGCTCGCAGTACCACGGCTGCACGCGGTAATAGTCCGGCCGCGTGGTCTCGATGAATTCGGTCGTCTGACGCACGGTGGACGCCGTCTCGCCCGGGAATCCCAGGATGAACGACGCGAAGGTGAGAATGCCGCGCGCCTTCAGCAGGCTGATGCCGTCCGCGTACTTCTCCACCGTCGCCGCTTTGTTCATGTTCTTGAGAATCGTCGGCGAGCCGGATTCAATGCCGAGGAACACGCCCTTGCAGCCGCTCGCCGCCATCAGGTCGATGGCTTCTTCGTCCGAGTTGCTGCAGCGGAAGTACGAGAACCAGTTGAACGGATACCGTTCCTGGATCATCAGCCGGCAGAGATCCTTGAAGCGCGGCAGCGGCACGTTGAAGGTGTCGTCGATGAAGACGACGTGGCGGACGTCGCCGATCGCGCGGATGGCGTCGAGCTCGCGCTTGACGGTGTCGAGGTGACTCAGCGACAGGCGGCCGGCGCGGCCCGGATAGTTGCAGAAGGCGCAGTTGAACGCGCAGCTCCGCGCGGTGCGCGTCTGGATCGTGCGTCCGAGATCGCGGTCGGCGAAAGCCAGCCAGTCGATGTCGCACTCATCCAGGTTGTTCTGCTCCGCCGACTTCGGCGTCCGCACGTACGTGCCGCGATCGACGTAGACCAGATTCGGCACGTCCGCGAGCGACTGCCGCGCCTTCAGCCGTTCGACGATGCGCAGCAGCGTCAGCTCGCCCTGGCCTTCGATGACATAGACGTCCGCCGCGATGTCGCGCAGCGCCGCGGCGAGCTCGTCGGACGCGACCGCCGGCTGGCTCCCGCCGCTCGTGGTGTCTGCCGCCGTCGTCTTCGCTACGGTCGCGGCGGCGTGGGCATCGTCGGCCTGACGCGCGTAGTTCGCGATCAGCGGTCCGCCCACGACGATCGCGACGTCCGGGTTCCGCTCGCGGATGAAGCGCACCATCTCGTTCACCGGAAAGTTGATCACGTAGAACGTCGTCGTGATCGCGACGCAGACCGGCTTCTGATCGAGCATCCGCGCGAGCGCGTCTTTCTCGAACTGGAACAGATTGATGTAGTCCGCTTCGACGCCGCGCTTGCGCAGGAAGTTCGTCAGATACACCGCGGCGAGGTTCGGGAGATCGCAGGACCTGAACGGCCGCGCGGGCGGCGGTCCGCCGTTTGCTTCGCACGCGTAGTTGAGCAGATCGACGAACGTCAGCTTGCGGTCGTCCACGTCCACGAAGCTGAATCGCAGATCGCGGTAGGCCTCCGAGTCCTCACCGTAGTTCCGGATCAACGCCTCGTAGCGCTCGAAGGGCGGCTCGTTGAAGCCGATGACGATGCAGTCCAGCGCCATGAGGTGAGCTCCGATGGATGTCACGCGTGCGGACGCGGTCGTGTGCCGGATCAGAGACGGCGGTCGATCGCTTCGCTGACGCGCAGGCTGTTCGCCGCGATGGTGAGGCTTGGACTGATGCCGCCGCTCGACGGAAAGAACGACGCATCGACCACGTAGAGATTGTCGAGATCGTGCGCGCGGTTGTGGCGATCGAGCACGCTCGTCCGCGGGTTGTTGCCGAAGCGACACGTGCCGCAGACGTGCGTCGTGTTCAACTGGCCCACCGGCGAGAGCTGCTGGAAGTCGAACCGTGGCGCGGCCGCGGCTTTGACGGCCTGCAGGAGATCCGCGGACCGGCGCCGCAGTTCGTCCGGATAGCGATACTCGTAGACCACGTCCTCGTCCGAACCAGCACGCGCGGAGACGTGATTGTGTGCGTAGGGCAGGTCTTCGAGGATCGTCGCAAAGAACGTCGCGCCCTCCGGCAGCCGCGCGCCCGGTGGCAGCGCGGGCGTTGCGACGGCGTGCGCGTGGACGCTTCCGAGCTTCGTGCCGTGGCGCACGGTGAAATCGTTCAGCGACACGCCGTGGTTCAGCGGTCCCGCGGCGTCGGCCGACGCACGCTTCAGGCGCAGCGTGAAGATGTCCGACACGTGCAGCATCAGGTGGCGTCCGACGAGGCCCGAGCTGTTCGCGAGGCCGTCGGGGAACCGATCGTTCGCGGAGCGCTGCAGCAGCGCGGGCGTGAAGAACGCATTCGCGGCGAGCACGAACACGCGCGCGCGGATCGCGATCTCCCGTCCGCGCCAGCGGCAGATGGCCCGCGTCACCGCGCGCTGATCTTCTTCGAGGCGCAGCACCTGGCAGTCGGAGAGGATGTGCGCGCCGTGCTGTTCGAGCGCGGGACGCAGGCAGACGCGGCCGGCGTCGTTGCGGCACTCGCGCGGACACAGCACCGTGAAACAGCCGTCGCAGCCGGGCGCGCGCTCGCAGGCCGAGTGCATGCGATACGGATGCAGGCCGGCGCCGGTGAGCGCGTCGTGCAACGCCGTTTCCTTGCCGGACGGCGCGGGCGGCGGCAGCAGCGCGCTGTCGGCCGCGGCCAGCGGGTCGTGCGTGCCGCGCACGCGATATAGCCGCTCCGCCTGTGCGTAGAACGGCGCCAGCGCCGCGTAGTCGACCGGCCACGCGTCCGGCAGCGCGGCGTCCGAGCCGGACGGCGCGAAGGCCCGCGGCGCGAAGTCTTCGGGCCGGAAGCGATCCATCAGCATGCTGAACAGCGCGGTGGATCCGCCGGTGCCGCAGCCGACCGCGGGCGCCGAGGGCACGTCGCCCGCGCGATCGCGTCGATAGAGCCGCCGCGGCCACCAGCCGTGCCGCAGCGCCGCGTCACCGTCGCCCTGCCGCGGACACGCGACGCCGCGTCGCACGGCGTCATCGCGATCCAACTGCTTGCCGCGTTCGAGGAACAGCACGGATCGTCCCTGGCGCGCGAGGCCGTAGCCAGCCGTCGCCCCGCCGGCGCCGGTCCCGATGACCACGACGTCCCAGAGCTGTTCCACCGAATCAGGTACCGGATCTGGCAGCGGATCGCGCGTGGACGCTGTCGGCGAGAGCGGCATCACGCGTCCACCATCGCGTCGCGCCGGGTGAGGCCCGCGTGTTCGTACATCGCGTCGAGCACGCGTGCGGTCGCAACCGCATCCTCGGGCGGCCGCGCGTCGGACGTTTCGCCGCGGACGCGTTTCGCGAAGGCTTCGAGCTGGAAGCGATACGTCCAGCCCGCGGGAATCGCCTCTTTCGTGACGCGTCCATCGATCGTGCAGGCGAGACCCGCGGGATCCCATGCAATCTCGCCGCGCTCGCCGCGCACCGTGACGCCGAAGCGCGGTTGATACGCGCCCTTGAATCCGCACTCCGCGACCGCGGCCGCGCCGGACGGCAGGCGCAGCGTCGCCTTCATCCACGAATCCACGTCTGGCGTGTCGCTGCGGTGCTGCACCGAGACGACCTCCGGCTCCTCGCCGGAGACGATCCGCAGACACGTCACCGCATAGCCGCCGAGATCGAGCCTCGCGCCGCCGCCAAGCTCGGCGCGCAGGCGGAAGTCGCCGGCGATGAACGGCACGTGAGGGAAGCGGCAGCACGAATCGACGTGCAGCAGCCGGCCGAGCGCGCCGCTCGCGACGAGATCGCGCTGGCGCCGCAGCGTCCGCAGGAACTGGACGTGCATGGCTTCCTGCAGCACCAGTCCGCGCGCGCTCGCGTGGCGCACCAGCTCCTCGGCCACCGCCGCCGTCGGCGTCAGCGGCTTCTCGCACAGCACGTGCTTGCCCGCGTCGAGCGCCTTGCGCACCCACGGTGCGTGCCGCGCGGGCGGCAGCGCGACGTAGATCGCGTCGATGTCCGGATCGTCCAGCACCTGCTCGTAGGCGCCGCGCGCGAGCGGGATCTGCAGCTTTGCCGCGAGCGCTTGCGCCCTGGCGAGCGTCCGCGAGGCGATCGCGCGCACCTGGACGCCGGGTACCGCGGCCGCGGGCTGCACGAGTCCGCAGGGAACGACGCGCGCCGCGCCCAGCACGCCAATACGAACGGGCGATTGACCGGAAGTCATGATGAGCCGACCTTTCATGCGCGTGACGCCTCTCGCGCGACGGTGCCGAACGCTCGGCCGTTTGAGGCGGAGCTTCGCTAGGATTTCGTGAGCTGACGGCGAAGGACATCCAGGGTGCGCCGCGTCACGCGGCGGCCCGCGGACCCGTCGACCTCGTCGTTCGCCGCGCCGGCAGCGGCGGCGGTCAGTTCGGGCACATGCGCTGCTTCCTGGAGCAGCGTCCGCAGGCTCGCGAGTGATCGATCGGCCAGCGCCTGGATGGACGCGCGCCGGTGCAGGTCCGTGCTGTAGCCCCAGAAAAGCCGCAGCTTGCCTTCGTGGATATAGGCGCTGATCTCAAGCACGTAGGCGCGCCGGTTGCGCGGACTGCTGGACGGCCCCGGCGATTCCGGTGCGATGCCGAACGGCCGCGCGCGCCGATCGCCGTTCTCGCGCGTGCGATCCTCGCTCGCCGGCTCGACGCCGTCCGCCAGCACGCTGTCCCACTGACCGAGATAGTTGAAGCTGATCTCCGGCGCGACGTCCGCGAGCTCTGGCGCGCCGGCAACGTAGCGCAGCAGGCCGTAGCCGATGCCGCGCGACGGCACGGCCCGCAGGCGGCGCGAGACCGCCGGGAGCACGGCGGCCGTACTCGTTCCGCGCGCGGGCAGGCGCACCGGATACAGCGTCGTGAACCAGCCCACGGTACGCGCGACGTCCGCGCCGATGCGCGCTTCTTCTCGTCCGTGGCCTTCGAGCGCGATCGCGATTTCGGGCTGG
>Ga0187894_10000317_pt1 | contig 65419 bp, 75 predicted proteins | sample GBC1701081metaG_FD_136650 | JGI IMG/M metagenome (GOLD analysis project Ga0187894, IMG submission 136650) | White microbial mat communities from a lava cave in the Kipuka Kanohina Cave System on the Island of Hawaii, USA - GBC170108-1 metaG ... | reverse complement strand
TCGCCGCGCTCGATGGCCGCGATCTGCCGCGCGATGGCCGCGCACACGAACGTCGGCTGCTGTCCGGGCACGGTGTGGTTGAATGGCCGCGCGCGCACGACGTCGAGACCGTAGCTGCGAGCCCACTGCGCCGCCGTGATGTCTGCCGCCGCCTTCGACGCTCCGTAGACCGAGAGCGGTCGAAAGAGCGTCTCCTCGGTCACCGGCAGCTCCTCGCGCCGGACCGCGCCGTAGGCGTCGGACGAGCCGACGTGGAGCACGCGCGCGCGCGGCGCGGCGGCCCGCACGGCGGCGAGGACCCCGATCGTGCCGCCGACGTTGACGCGATAGGCGAGGTCCGGGTCGGCCTCGGCCTCGGGGACGAACGATATGGCCGCCAGATGGATCACGGCCTCGGGCGCGGTCGCGGCGAGCGTCCGCGCCACGCCGTCGCGGTCGGTGACGTCGCCCAGATGCGTCGCCGTGGTCAGGCCCGCCACCACCGAGCGCTCCGCGGCGGAGCGCACGAAGCCGTGCACCTCGTGCCCGCGCGCCGCGAGCGCGCGCGCCAGCCACGGTCCGACGAAGCCCCCGATCCCGGTGACGAGGACGCGCACGGCGGCGCTAGGTGCGCTGCTCGAGGCGCGCGAGGTCGGCGCGGACCATCATCTCGACCAGGCCGTGGAAGCTCACGCGCGGCGCCCACCCGAGCCGGCTGCGCGCCTTGGCGGCGTCGCCGACCAGGAGGTCCACCTCGGCCGGTCGCAGGAAGGCAGGATCCTCGCGCACGTAGTCCCGCCAGTCGAGCCCGACGACGCCGAACGCGACCTCGGCCAGCTCGCGGACGGCGTGCGTCTCGCCGGTCGCAACCACGTAGTCGTCGGGCGCCGCCTGCTGGAGCATGCGCCACATGGCTTCCACATAGTCGCCGGCGAAGCCCCAGTCGCGACGCGCCTCGAGGTTGCCCATGCGGAGCTCCTTCTGGAGCCCGAGCTTGATGCGTGCGACGCCGTCCGAGACCTTGCGGGTCACGAACTCCTTCCCGCGCCGCGGCGAGTTGTGTACCACCAGCCGCCCCACTCCCGCGCAGAAGATGCCACTCTCAGTCTCGAGGTCGAATACCCACTCCCCTTCGGAGGGCGGTTGCACCCGCTCGATGCGACGAACCTCCGCAGGGTCCTTCCGCAGGTGCTGGCCCTTGCGACCGACGTCCGCCGAGGTGGGCAGGTTCAGCTGATAGTACGCCTTGCCATCGCGGTGCTCGACGTAGACCGAAGCGTCGCGGCCCTTCGCGCTGTACAACCAGTACAGCCCCTGCGCGAGAACCGGGCTGTTCGTCTTGACGCTGTCGCCGTTGCCGGCTTTCAAACCATCGCCCGCGTAGTAGGCGGTGAGGAACGCATCCCGGACGCCCGGGTCCCCGTTGAGGACGAGCCGGGGAACCTGCTTGTGCCCGGTAGACGTGTAGAGCTGCTCGCGCAGCCACGGCGCCACGCGGGGGGCGCCGGTGAGGGCGAGCTGCTTGGCGGTCCGCTCGGGATCGAAGCCGGAGGGAACGTCCCACTCCCCGGCGTTGCCGAGGAAGAGGCGTGACCACAGCTCGGCCACGCGCGCGCGCAGTCTCGGGTCGTTGTTGGTGAACTGGATCGACGCGTGGCCTTGGCCTTCCCGTTCGACGTACCCGTCGGCAGCAAGGAACCCCAATAGCTCGCCCAGCTCCGTCGGCAGGCACGTCCAATTCGGCAGCGGCGGCATGTGCGGCGCCAACGCGAGGCCATCGCCTGCCCTGACGGCTCCTGCCTCGACCTCTCTTCGTTCGCGGTCGAGCACTACGTGATGCGCCGTGACCGCGACTACGCCGGCGCGGGCCTCGATCGAAAGCAGCGCATGCTCCGGATCCCGCGGCCGGTGGCGTGTCGCCGTGACGGCGCGGATCCTCGTCCAGCTCGTCCCGTCCCACACCTCGAGCGCTTCGGGAGTGAACGTCTGGATGCTCGCCCCCTTCTCCCTGACGGATACCAGATCGGCTGCGCTGCGTACGGCGACACCCACAGCGTCGCGGACCACGAGGGGAGTAGTAGCCGCGAGACACTCGTGGTTGAAGAGGATCCCCGAGCAGGCGAAGAGCCCGTAGCTCTCGCGATAGTTGACCGTGATGAAGTGCCCGTAGACCTTCGCGACGCCGTAAGGGCTCCGCGGGTAGAAGGGCGTCGACTCGCGCTGCGGGGTCTCGCGGACCTTGCCGAACATCTCGCTCGAGCTCGCCTGGTAGAAGCGGGCCTCGGGTACCACGAGCCGCATCGACTCGAGGAGGCGCGTGACGCCCACCGCGTCGAATTCGGCCGTGAGCACGGGCTGCTGCCACGACGTCGGCACGAACGACTGTGCGGCGAGGTTGTAGATCTCCTCGGGATGGATCTCCTTCAGGACGTCGATCAGCGAGAGCTGGTCCAGGAGATCGGCCTGGCGCAGCTCGACCCGTCCCTGCAGGTGCGCGATGCGCTCGAAGTTCTCGGTGCTGGCGCGGCGCACGACGCCGACCACGCGGTAGCCCTGCCCGAGCAGGAACTCCGCCAGATACGAGCCGTCCTGCCCGGTGACGCCGGTGATGAGCGCCGTGCGTGCCATCGCCGTCAGGAGGTCGCCGTGCGCAGGCGCGTGCCGTACATGCGCTGGTAGTAGTCACGGTAGGCGCCGCTCTTCACGTCGCTCCACCAGGCGCGATGATCGCGATACCACGCGACCGTCTCGGCGAGGCCGTCCGCGAAGGCGTGGCGAGGCGTCCAGCCGGTCGCGCGCAGGCGCGAGGCGTCGAGCGCGTAGCGGCGATCGTGTCCCGGCCGATCCGTCACGTGCCGCACGAGGTCCGTGCCGCGGCCGGTGAGGCGCAGGATCTGGCTCGTGACCTCCCGGTTCGGCGTCTCGTTGTGCGCGCTCACGTTGAAGACGCCTGCGTCCGTGACGCCGAGCCCGAGGACGTGCCAGAGGGCCTCGCAATGGTCGGCGACGTGGATCCAGTCGCGGACCTGCATCCCGTCGCCGTAGAGGGGCAGCGGCTCCCCGGCGAAGGCGTTGGTGACGAACAGCGGGATCAGCTTCTCGGGGAACTGGTAGGGCCCGTAGTTGTTCGAGCAGCGCGTGATCGCGGCGGGCACGCCGTGCGTCGTGGCGTACGCCTGCACGAAGCCGTCCGCCGCGGCCTTGCTGGCGGCGTACGGGCTCGACGGGCGCAGCGGCGCGTCTTCGGTTGCGCGTCCGGTCGGGATCGTGCCGTAGACCTCGTCGGTCGAGACGTGCAGGAAGCACCGGAATCCGGCGAGTCCGCGCACCGCTTCGAGCAGCGCGATCGTCCCGTGGACGTTGGTGCGCAGGAACGGAGCGGCGTCCTCGATGCTGCGGTCGACGTGCGACTCGGCCGCGAAGTTGACCAGCGTGTCGATCCGCTCTTCGCGCACGAGCGCCGCCATGGCCGGCGCGTCGGCGATGTCCACCTTGACGAACCGGAACGGCGGATCGCCGTCGAGATCGGCCAGGTTCGCGAAGTTGCCCGCGTAGGTGAGCACGTCGACCGCGACCAGGCGATCCACCCGCTCCCGCCGGGATGACAGGGCCTGGCGGACGAAGTTCGTGCCGATGAACCCCGCCGCCCCGGTGACGAGCAGCCGCATGCGGGGCCGACGCTACCGGTTCTTGGTGCGCCAGTCGAATCCGATGCGCGGGTCGTCGAACGGGATCCGCTCTTCGTCGGGATTCGCCGCGTCGTAGTGCTCGGTCGTGTGGTAGAAGAGCGCGACGGGCTCGGTGCCGAGCACGCGGTAGCCGTGGGCCACACCCGGCGGGATCGCGATCACGCGCGGTTTGGCGACCCCCATGTACAGCACCTGGGTCTGGCCGCAGGTCGGCGACCCCTCACGGAGGTCGTAGAGCACGACCTGCGCGTTGCCGCTCGCGAAGAACCATACGTCCCACTGCCGCACGTGCCAGTGGAACGCCTTGATGACGCCGGGATACGTGACGGTGAGCGTGGTCTGCTTCACCTCGCGGAAGACCGGCTCGTCGTCGCGGATGACCTCCACCAGCGTGCCGCGATCGTCCGCGTGCACCGTGCACTCCTTCACCACCACCCCGTCGATCATCCGCGTCTCCTTGCGGCCGGTGCGCGACGCGGCGCCTCGCCCGCGTCCGGCACGCGCGTCGTCGGCCCGTCCAGCCGATTGGCCCCCGTCTCGGCGACGAGATTGCCGGCCCTGTGCAGCGACGCCATCGTGCCTGCGTCCGTCCACCAACCATCCAAGATCTCACACGAGAGCTGCCCGCGTCTCAAGTACCAGGTATTGACGTCCGTGATCTCGAGCTCGCCCCGCCCCGAGGGCTCGAGGGTCTTGATCACGTCAAAAACCTGACCGTCGTACATGTAGATCCCGGTGACGGCGTAGCGGCTCTTGGGGCGCTTCGGCTTCTCGACGATGGAGACCACCCGTCCGCCGGAGATCTCCGCGACCCCGAAGCGCTCGGCGTCGGGCACCTCCTTCAAGATGACGCGCGCGCCTTGTCGCTGGCGGGCGAATCGGCGTACCGCCGGAACGATCGAGCCCTCGACGATGTTGTCGCCGAGCACGACGCAGATCCGGTCGCCCTCGGCGAAGCGCTCCGCGAGCCCGAGAGCCGCCGCGATGCCGCCCTCGCCCTCCTGATACGCGTAGTGCAATCGATCCAGGCCGAAGTCCTTTCCGTTGCGCAGCAGGCGCAGGAAGTCGCCCGCGTGCTGGCCGCCGGTGACGATGAGGATGTCGCGGATGCCGGCGTTGATGAGCGCCTGCAGCGGGTAGTAGATCATCGGCCGGTCGAACACCGGCAGCAGGTGCTTGTTGGTGATGCGCGTGAGCGGCAGGAGGCGCGTCCCGAGCCCGCCGGCGAGGACCACGCCCTTCATGGCGCCGGCCCCGTTCCGGTCGCCCAGGGACGCTTGTAGCCGAGGTTCTGCAGGCCGGCGAGTCCCGTGTACGTCCGGTTGCCGGGCCCCTGGCCGATCGACCCGAGGCCGTAGAGCGTGAACTGCACGCGGATCGTGGTGTCCTTCGTGTCCGAGCGATCGGAGGCGCCGATCTCGAAGATCCAGCAGTCGCAGCGCGACATGATCCGGAAGATGTAGTCGCGCTCCAGGAACTGCGGGCCGATGGTGATGAGGCGGTTCGTGTTGTCGGGATCGACGCCGAGCGTGGGCGCGAGGCTGTAGCGCGCCACGAACAGGAAGCCCATGTAGTCGCCCAGGCGCAGATACGCCGTGCCGTCGACCTCCTCGACCGGGTCGGGGTTGTTGAAGAGCCGGTTCTCCGGCGATCCGGGCGTGAGACCGGCGTTCAGGTTGTCGGCGGTGAACCGGTACGAGGCGCCGATTGCGGATGGGCTCTGGAAGCTCACGCGTCCCGGGGGCGGCTGCCACCACGGCTCGCGCAGCACCATGCCGATCGACTGCGCGAGGAGCCGCCCGTCGTTGAGGTCGATCGAGTTCGCGTACGAGAGTCCCAGGTACGCCGTCGGCGTCACGCGGAGCTGGAAGTCGAGGTCGGAGAGATGGCTCCCCCCGGCGATGTTACGCGAGATGTCGTAACCCTGGAGCACGCTCGCGCGCGCGAGCTCCGACGAGGTGTTGACGCTCGCGGGGGTACCTGCCGTCGCCTTGCGCGGCTTCCCGGGCGGCGCCGCCGCCAGCGGCAGGCCCTGCGGGAGCATGTCGGCGGCGACCTGATCGAACTGATCCGACAGGTTCTCGTCGTCGTCGTCGTCGTCGTCCTCCTCCGACGTGGCCGCCTCCTCCGCGAGCTCGCTCGCGGCCCGCGCGGCTTCGGTGGCGGTGGCGGCGCGCCCGAAGACCCGGGTGGTGACGCCGTACGACACGAAGTTGCGCCGGTTGATCGCGTCGACCTCGTCGAAGAGGTACCCTTCGCTGAACAGCGTCCCCGGATTGCCGTCGACCCGCGTGCGAACGGAGCCCACGTCGCGCCCCACCTGCGGGATGTACAGGTACTGGATCTCGGGCTCGATCGTGTGCCGGATCTTCTCGAGCCCGAAGTACGGGAAGTGGTAGACGTGGGTGAGCTCGGTTCCGAGCGTCGTGTGGACTTCTCCGATCTCGCGGTTCCGGTTCGTGCCGAGGTCGGGCAGCACGTTCTTGCCGAGCGCGAACTTGGTCGCGATGTCCGGGTTGTCCGGTACGAAGATCCCGACCTGCTCGCCGTTGGTGAGGTGATATGCGGTCTCGCGAAACTGCCCGCGGACCGAGCCGTACACATAGCGTCCCCAATTGAAGGGCAGCGTGAGCTCGGGGGCGACGTCCAGCCGCAGGCCGTCGTAGCCCTCGGTACGCTGGAAGTCGGTCGCCTCGCCGGCGAGCCGGCCCACGACCACGCCGCCCAGGAACGGCATCGCGTGCTCGGCGTTGATGCGCGGCACCCGGTTGAGCGCCAGGTCCTGCGAGTCGATCAGGTCCTGGAACGCCGTCGCATCGACCTGCGCCAGGCCGTCGTCCCACGTCTTGATGGCGCCGAGCCGCGAGCGGGTGAACCGTGTGCTGCGGATCTGGATGTCGCTGCGGACGGTCGACGAGAAGGCGCGGATCTCCCGGAAGAAGTCGTCGTCGCTCACGCGGAGCACGTCGAGGTAGAGCTTGCTGTCCCACAGGAACGGCTGCAGGTGCCGGCCGGCGACGACCCAGCGATTGACCGGGACGTTCTCCTGCTGAGGCGAGAAGGGCGTCAGCGGCTCGGGGCTGCCGCCGATCCGCTCGTTGAAGTAGGCGCCGGTGAAGATGCCGCGCGTCTGCTCCGACCACTGGTAGCGGTACTCGCCGATCACGCCGACGCGCGCCGCAGTCTCGAGGTCGGGGGTGATCGTCACGTCGTTGCTCTTGTCGATCGCCCAGAAAAACGGCTGCTCGTAGAGGAACCCGCGCTTGTTCGAATAGCCGAAGCGCGGGAAGAGGAAGCCGGTCTCGCGCTCCGTGTTGGCCGGGAAGAGGAAGTACGGCGACCAGAAGACCGGCGTGTCCTGTACGCGCAGGGTGGCGTTCTTGCTGACGCCGAGGCCCCCGAGCGTGACGTTCGTCTCCTTGCCGGCGATGCTCCACGACGGCGGCTCGATGCCGCCGCAGCGGCAGGTCGTGAAGACGCCGTTCTCCACGCGGTAGCAGGGCCCGCCCAGCTTCTCCACCTGCCCCGCCGTCAGGTGGTAGGGGCTTCGCTTCATGTCCGCTTGCGCGTCGACGACCAAGCCGGTCTCGTCGTCGAGGTCGAGCCGCGCCGACTCGCCCTCCATCGTGCCCTCGGGATCGACCACCACGACGTGCCCGCGCGCCTCGGCGACCGCCGTCGTGCGATCGTAGGTCACCTCGTCGGCACGCACCGTCGTCTCGCCGCGCGTGAGCGTCACGCCGCCGCGCGCGGTGAGGACGTTCTGGTCCTGGTCGTACTGCATCTCCGCAGCGTCGACGGCCACCTGGTCGCTCGTGCCTTCGGCGCGCGGCGTCGCGCGCTTGCGCGTGCCGGGAGGTTGGGCGGCCGCGGTGGCGACCGTCCGGGGCCGCAGCGTGACGGCGATGGCACCCGTCGCCGTCGGGCGAGCGATCGTGTAGCTGACCGGCTGCCGGACGAACACGACCACCTCGGTGCCGCCCTTTTCCGGCGAGAGGCGCACCGTCGAGACGAGCGCGTCCGCGATCTCGATCGCGGCCTGGCGCGAGACGGGTGCACCGGCGACCCGGAAGGTGACCTCGTCGGTGAACGTCTCGCCGACGCTCGCCGGCCCTTTCGCGTCCGGCGCCGGATGCGCACCCGGCGTGCGGTCTTCGATGCGCGCGTCGGGCTCGGCCTGGAGCGTGATCACCGTCGGCGCGTTCGGCCCGGACAGCACGCGCACCTCGGCGGACATCGTGGGGCCGTCGAGCTCGCCCGCCCAACCACGCCCGGCGACGAGCAGCAAGCCTGCAAGTCCCAACCGGACGACGTGGCCGACGCTCATGGGCGCGCCTGTGTACCAATTCGCTCCCAACCTTGCCAAGGCGGGATCAGCTCCCGCTGGCCGAACGCGAGGTAGACCTCGCCCGCCAGAAACAGCGATCCCGCGACCACGACGGCGCCGTCGTCGGCCGTGATGGCGAGCGCACGCTCGACGGCGGCGCGCGCGTCCTCGACGACGTCGGTCGGGATGCGATCTCCGACGTGGGCCGCCATGACCTGTGGATCGAGACCGCGCCGCCCGACGCGCGTCAGCACGACGCGCGCGGAGGCCCGGACGAGCGGATCGAGCATGGCCTGCCACGCCTTGTCGGCCATGACGGCGAAGACGAGGGTCACGCGCCGGTCTGCGACCAGCGCAGGAAGCTCGCGCAGGAGCGTCTCGACGCCGGCCGGATTGTGGGCGCCGTCCACCACCACGCGCGGGCGCTCCCGGATGGTCGCGAGCCGGCCCGGCCAGCGCGCCCCTCCGAGCCCGCCGCGGACGGCGTCGGCCGTGCACGGGAACCGCTCCGCTGCGCACGAAAGGACCGTCAGCGCCACGCGCGCGTTCTCCACCTGCACGGCGCCCGGGAGGCCGATCCGGAGTCCGTCCCATGCGGGGCCGACGGGCCCGCGAAAGGCGAGCCCGCCCGCACCCGCTTCGAGCGCCGCATCGCGCACCGCCGAGACGACCGGTGCGCCCACCGCGCGCGCGTGGGCGACGATGACGTCTTCGGCCTCGGGCACCATCCGCCCGACGACGAGCGGCACGCCGCCCTTGGCGATCCCCGCCTTCTCGCGCGCGATCGACGGGATGTCGCTGCCCAGGAACTCCTCGTGGTCGCGGGCGATCGACGTCACGGCGGTCACGATCGGGTGCACCACGTTGGTGGCGTCGAGCCGGCCGCCGAGGCCGACCTCGATCACGCCGACCTCGACCTCGATGCGGGCGAACCACTCGAGCGCGAGCAGCGTCGCGAACTCGAAGTGCGTGAGGGCGATGCCCGCCCGATCGAGATCGCCCCGCAGCTCCGCGACGAGCTCGACGATCGCGTCGTGGGGCATCGCGAGCCCTCCGGCGCGAATGCGCTCGGCGAAGTCGATCAGGTGCGGCGACGTGTAGAGACCGGTCCGGTAGCCGGCGGCGCGCAGCACCGCTTCGAGCATCGCGGCCGTGGAACCCTTCCCGTTCGTGCCCGCCACGTGGAGCGCCGGCACGCGCGCCTCGGGATGCCCGCGGCGCTCGAGCGCGGCGCGGATGCGTTCGAGCTCGAGATCCCAGCCCTTGGTGACCTCGAGGCCCTGGAGGTAGGCGATCGTGTCGGTGTACGCCGTCACCGCTCGGCCGTGCGCATGCCGTCCTTGAGGCTCCGCACGAAGGCCTCGACGCGGGCCGGCGCGCCGGCGGCGCCGTGCTCCTCGACCAGCCGCTGGATCGCGCTCCCCACCACGACCGCGTCGGCGAAGCCGGCGATCCAGCGCGCCTGCTCGGGCGTCTGGACGCCGAAGCCGACGCCGATGGGAAGTGCCGTCACGGCAGCGACGCGCCGCACGAGCGCTTCCAGCTCGCGCGGCAGCTCGCGGCGCGCTCCGGTCACGCCGAGCACGGAGACGAAGTAGAGAAAGCCGCTCGCCGCATTCGCGATCATCTTCACGCGCGGGATCGGCGTCGTCGGCGCCAGCAGGCGGATCAGGTCGAGATCGTTGCGCGCGAGCGCCGCCGAGAGGTCCGCCGCCTCCTCGGGCGGCAGGTCGACGCACAGCAAGCCGTCGACGCCGGCCGAGCGCGCGTCGCGCGCCACCGCGTCGAGCCCATAGCGAAGGTACGGGTTGTAGTAGCCGAAGAGCACGATCGGTACCGCCAGCTCGGCCCGGCGCTCGGCGACCATCTCGAGCACGCGGGCGAGGCTCGTGCCGGCGGCGATCGCGCGCGTGGCGGCGCGCTGCAGGACCGGGCCGTCGGCCATCGGATCCGAGAACGGCACCCCGAGCTCGATCAGATCGGCGCCTCCGGCGACGAGCGCCCGCAGCAGGTCGGGTGTGACAGCGAGCGAGGGGTCGCCCGCCGTGAGGTAGGCCACGAACCCCGCCTCGCGCCGCTCCCGCAACGCGGCGAACGCGTCGTCGATGCGCGTCATCAGAGGCGCACGCCGAGGTGCTGCGCGACCGTGCCCATGTCCTTGTCGCCGCGGCCAGAGAGGCACACGAGGAGCACGTGGCTGCGGCGCATGGCCGGCGCGATGCGCGCCACGTGCGCGATCGCGTGGGCGCTCTCGAGGGCGGGAATGATTCCCTCCGTGGACGACAGGAGCTGCAGCGCGGCCACAGCCTCCTCGTCGGTCGCGGTCACGTATGTCGCGCGGCCGGTGTCGCGCAGGTAGGCATGCTCCGGCCCGACGCCCGGATAGTCGAGCCCGGCCGAGATCGAGTGGGCCTCGCGGATCTGTCCGGTCTCGTCCTGCAGGAGGTACGTCTTGTTGCCGTGCAGGACGCCCACCTGCCCCGCCGAGAGCGACGCCGCGTGCGCGCCCGTTTCGAGGCCGCGGCCCGCGGCCTCGACGCCGACGAGCTCGACACGGCGGTCGTTGCGAAAGGCGTGGAAGAGCCCCATCGCGTTCGAGCCGCCGCCGATGCACGCGACCGCGGCGGTGGGCAGCTTCCCGGTCGCCTTCAGGATCTGACGGCGCGCCTCCGCACCGATGACGGACTGGAAATCGCGCACCATGAGCGGGTACGGATGCGGGCCCGCCACCGTGCCGATCACGTAGAAGGTGTCGGTCACGGTCGCGATCCAGTCGCGCAGCGCCTCGTTCATCGCGTCCTTCAGCGTGCGCGCACCCGACTCGACCACGCGGACCTCGGCGCCGAGGAGCTTCATGCGGAACACGTTGAGGCTCTGCCGGCGCACGTCCTCGGCACCCATGAAGATCTCGCACGGCATGCCGAACAGGGCCGCGACGGTCGCGGTCGCGACGCCGTGCTGCCCCGCCCCCGTCTCGGCGATCAGCCGGCGCTTCTTCAAGCGCCGGGCGACCAGGGCCTGGCCGATCGTGTTGTTGATCTTGTGGGCGCCGGTGTGGAGGAGGTCCTCACGCTTCAGGTAGATCCGCGCGCCGCCCAGCCGCTCCGTCAGGCGCCGCGCGAAGTGGAGGCGCGTCGGACGCCCCGCGTACTCGGCGAGCCAGGTGTGGAACTCGCGCCGGAACGCCGCATCCTTGCGCAGCTTCGACCAGGCACGCTCGAGGTCGAGGATCGCCGGCATGAGCGTCTCGGCGACGAAGCGACCGCCGTACTGCCCGAAGTGCCCCTCGGCGTCAGGCAGATTTTGCGCGTCGGATGAACTCGCGGATCTTGTCATGGTCCTTCACTCCGGGGCTGCGCTCGACGCCCGAGGCGACGTCGACGCCGTGGGGACGCAGCGCGCGCACGACGTCGGCAACCGTCTCGGGCCGCAGGCCGCCGGCGACGAACAGGCGGGCGCGCGGGAGATCGCGCGCGACCGCCGGGTCGAGTGCGACGCCCGTACCGCCGGCGGCCCCGGGAACCCAGGTGTCGAGCAGGATGAAGTCGGTGTCGTAGTCGGCGGCGCGCGCCGCCGCGTCCTCGCCGGGGCGCGACCGCAGCGCCTTGATCGTCTGCTGGGCCCAGCCACGGCAGTACGCGGGTGATTCGTCGCCGTGGAACTGGAGACCCGTGAGCCCGACGCGGTCGGCGATACGCAGGACCTCCTCGCGCGCCGTGTCGACGAAGACGCCGACGAGCGGCACGGCGGCAGCCGAGGCCACGCGGCGCGCGGCGTCGGGCTCGAGGTAGCGCGGGCTCGACGGGACGAAATTGAGGCCGAGGAGGTCAGCGCCCGCGTCGACCGCGGCGCGCGCGTCCTCCGGCGTGCGCACGCCGCAGATCTTCACGACCACGCTCACGTGAGGAACTCCGCGAGCGCCGCGCCGGGGTCGGGCGCCGCCATGAACGCCTCGCCGATGAGCACCGCGTGGGCGCCGGCCGCCACCATGCGACGGACGTCGCCCGCCGAGTGGATCCCGCTCTCGGCGACGAGGAGACTCCCCGGCGGCGCGAGGGCCGCCAGCCGCTCGGTCGTCTCGAGGCTCACGGCGAAAGTCGCGAGATCGCGATTGTTGACGCCCACAAGCGTCGCGCCCGCGGCCAGCGCCCACTCGAGCTCGCGCTCGTCGTGCACCTCCACGAGCGCGTCGAGCCCCGCTTCGCGCGCCGCAGCCAGCAGCTCGACGCGCAGCGCCGCCGAGCCGGCCGCGGCGATCACGAGCACGGCGTCGGCACCGAACGCCCGCGCTTCGTCGATCTGGTACGGATCGACGAGGAAGTCCTTGCGCAGGCACGGGAGGGCGACGACGCCGCGCACCGTCGCGAGATGATCCAGGTGCCCCTCGAAGAAACGCTCGTCCGTCAGCACGGACAGCGCCGCGGCGCCGGCGGCCTCGTAGCTCCGCGCGTGCGCCGGCGGATCGTAGTGGGTGCGGATCACGCCCTTGGACGGCGAGGCGCGCTTCAGCTCCGCAATCACGGCGGGCGCCGGCCGCGCGGCGAGGGCCACCTGGAAGCCGCGGCGCGCCTCCGCGTAGAGGGGACGCTCGCGCAACGCCGACGGGGGGACCTGGCGCTTGCGCGCCGAGACCTCGTCGACCTTGTGGGCGAGGATGTCGTCGAGGATCACGCCGCCCTCCCGCGCGCCTGGGTGAAGGCGACGAGCCGGTCGAGGAGCGCCGTCGCGCCGCCGCCGTCGATCACGCGGGCCGCCTGCCCCGCGCCGTCCCGCAGATCGCGCGCGGCCCCGCCCACGACGAGCGCGGCGGCGGCGTTGAGGCACACGACGTCGCGCGCCGGACCCGGCTCTCCCGCGAGGACGGCACGCACGCGCGCGACCGCGTCGTCGAGACTCGCGACGCGCAGCGCGGCGACCGGAGCGGCCGCAAGACCCGCGTCCGCCGCCGTCACGGTCCGTGTGTCGATCGCGCCGGCGGTCACGTCCGCCACCAGGGACTCGCCCTCGAGCGCCAGCTCGTCGAGACCGACCGCACCGTGCACGACCCACGCCCGCTCTGCGCCGAGCCGCTGGAGCACGTGCGCGAGCGGGAGCACCCAACGGCGTTCGGCGACGCCGACCACCTGCCGCCCGACGCCGGCGGGGTTCGCGAGCGGACCGATCAGGTTGAAGAACGTACGGACCCCGAGCTCGCGGCGCGGCACCGCCGCGTGGCGGAGCGCGGGATGGAACGCCGGGGCGAACAGGAAGACGAAGCCCACCTCGCGCAGGCATGCCGACGCGGCGGCGGGATCGAGCACGAGGCGCACGCCGAGCCCCTCGAGCACGTCGGCGCCGCCGACGTGTCCCGACGCGGCCCGATTGCCGTGCTTCGCGACCGGTACACCCGCCGCCGCGACGACGAGCCCCGCCGCCGTCGACACGTTGAGGGTGGCGGCGCCGTCCCCGCCCGTCCCGCAGGTATCGACGGCGCCCGCCGGCGCGCCATCGACCCGGGTCATGTGCGCCCGCATGGCGCGCACGGCGCCCACGAGCTCGGCCTCGGTCTCGCCCTTGATCCGCAGGGCGACGGCAAGCGCGCCGATCTGCGCGGGGGTCATGTGTCCGGCAAGCAGACTCGCCATCAGGGCCGCCATCTCGTCTTCGGCGAGCGAGGCGCCGCCGACGAGCCGGCCGAGCGCGGCCTGCGGCGTCATGCGGCCGCCGGCACCCGCGCGAGGAAGTTCGCGAGCAGATCCTTCCCGGCGAGCGTCAGGATCGATTCCGGATGGAACTGGATACCCTCGACGAACAGCTCCCGATGCCGCACGCCCATGATCTCGTTCTCCGCGGTCCACGCCGTCCGCACGAGCTCGGCCGGGAGCGTCGAGGGATCGATGACGAGCGAGTGATAGCGCGTGGCATCGAACGGCTTCGGGAGCCCGGCGAAGAGGCCCTCGCCCGTGTGCTCGATCGGCGAGGTCTTGCCGTGCATGATGCGGCCACACCGCACGATCTGGCCGCCGAACGCGGCGCCGATCGCCTGGTGTCCGAGGCACACGCCGAGGATCGGCAGCTGCCCGGCGAAGCGTTGGATCAACGGCACCGAGATGCCGGCCTCGCGCGGCGTGCAGGGGCCCGGCGAGATCACGACCGCGTCCGGGGCCAACGCCGCGATCCCCTCGAGGTCGACGGCGTCGTTGCGGCGCACCGTCACGTCGGCGCCGAGCTCGCCCAGATACTGCACGAGGTTGTAGGTGAACGAGTCGTAGTTGTCGATCATGAGCAGGCGGACGCGAGCCATCACAGCGCCTCCGCCAGCCGCACGGCCTGGATCATCGCGCGCGCCTTGTTGACGCATTCGCGGTGCTCGGCTTCCGGATCGGAGTCGGCGACGATGCCCGCGCCGGATTGGATGTACGCGCGGCCGTCGCGCATGAGGACGCTTCGGATCGCGATCGCGGTGTCCATGGCGCCGCCGAACGCGAAGTAGCCGACCGCGCCGCCGTAGAACCCGCGCCGCAGGGGCTCGAGCTCCTCGATGATCTCCATCGCACGCACCTTGGGGGCGCCCGTCAGCGTGCCGGCCGGGAACGTGGCGCGAAAGGCGTCGAAGGCGTCGACGTCGGGCATGAGGTTGCCGCGCACGTTCGAGACGAGGTGCATCACGTGCGAGTAGCGCTCCAGGATCATCCGCTCGGTGACGACCACCGATCCGATCTCCGAGACCCGGCCGACGTCGTTGCGGGCCAAGTCGACCAGCATCACGTGCTCGGCGATCTCCTTCGGATTGGCGAGCAGCTCCGCGGCGAGCTCCGCGTCCTCCTTCTCGACCGTCCCGCGCGGCCGCGTGCCTGCGATGGGGCGGACCGTCACCTCGCCGCCCTCGACGCGCGCCATCACCTCGGGCGATGCGCCGGCCACGGTGTCGCCGCCGAGTGCGAGGAAGAAGTGGTACGGCGACGGGTTCACGGTGCGCAGGCAGCGGTACACGTTGAAGGGCGCCGCGGTCAGCGGCAGCTCGAAGCGCTGCGCGAGGACGACCTGGATGACGTCGCCCGCGAAGACGTATTCCTTCGCCCGGCGCACCATCGACTGGTACGCTTCGGGCGCGACGTTGGAGCGCACCTCGCCGCTCGCCCGTCCGCTGCCGCGCGGCTCCACGATCGCCGCGCCGAGGCGTGCGACCAGCTCGTCGACGCGCGCCACCGCCTCGTCGTAGGCGGCGTTGGGGGAGGTGTCGTCGGTCACGTGCGCGTGCGCGACGACCTTGATCTTCTGCGCCACGTTGTCGAAGACGAGGAGGCTCCGGACGAGCATGAGGCACGCGTCCGGCATGCCGAGGTCGTCGGTCGTCCGCACCGGCAGCCGCTCGAAGGCCCGCACCATGTCGTAGCCGACGTAACCGACCGCGCCGCCCGTGAAGCGCGGCAGGCCGGGCACGGCGACGGGCCGATACGGCGCCAGCAGACGCTTCACCTCGCCCAGCGGATCGTCGGTCTCGCGACGCACGGTGGCCGCGCCAGGCGTCTCGAGCTCGACGTTGCGTCCGCGCAATCGCAGCACACGCGCCGGCTCCGTACCGAGGAAGCTGTAGCGGCCCCACTTCTCGCCCTGCTCGACGCTCTCGAGCAGGAAGCCGTACGGCCCCCGATGCACCTTCAGGAACGCCGAGACCGGCGTCTCGAGGTCCGCCAGGATCTCCCGCGTGACGGGAACGAGGTTCCCCTGGCGCACGAGGCCGTGGAAATCCTCGCGCGACGGGAAGACGGCGCCCGCGCGAACGGTGGCGCCACCGGGGGCACGCCGCGATGAAGCCTGCGGGCTCACGCGCTAGTCCGACGCGACGAAGGCGTGCGTCACGCCCTCGCCGTCCCGTAGCTTGCGCATGACCTCGTTCGCCTGCTCCGCGGTCGTGTAGCGCCCGATGCGCAGGCGATACCACGCGTCGCCGTCGCGCTGGACCTGCACCAGGACGGCATCGTAGCCGCGCTTGCGAAGCGTCGCCTGGAGCTGCTCGGCCTCCGCTCGACTTCGGGTGGGGCTCGCCTCCACGGTCCACGACGGCGTGTGCGCCACCGGTCGGGTGGCCGCGGGCGGCGGCGTGGCCGCGGCGGGCGTGGCGGGCGGTGTCGGCGGCGCCGACGACACCGCGGGCGGCGGGGTCGTCGTCGCGGCGGGCGGGCGCGGCAGCGTCGTGGTCGCCGGACGGGTGGTCGGCGTCGCCGTCACCGCGGGCCGCAGCGTGGTCGCGGTCGGGGCGGCGCCCGCCGGCACGGTGGTCGTCGCGCGCACGGTCGTCGGGACCACCGTCACGGTGGTCGACGTCGACGCGCGCGCGACCTCGATCGGCCGCTCGCCGCCCGGCAGCGCCTGGTAGAAGCTCGGGAACTCCCTCGCCTCCTTGGGACGCTGGCCTTCGGGTGGGGGAACGGACGTGACCGGGAGGCGCACCTCGCGCTCCTCCATGCCCGGCCGGCGCTCCTGCGTCTTGTTCCCGACGTAGAAGCCGAGCACGTACACGAGGCCGCACGTGACGAGCCACGCGACGAGCAGCACCAGTCGATCCACGAACCTGAGCGCCGGACGCGGTGCCTTCGCCATCTCCCCCTCATCCCCCTTCCGCGACGCGCACGCCGGCGAGCGCGAGCCCATCGCGAAGCACGGTCCCGATCCCACGCAGCATCGCCGCGCGCGCCGCCACGTCGCGCGGATCGCCGATGTGCGGATGGTGCCGATTGTAATACCGATGCGCCGCCGCCGCGACCGCTCGGACGTGGGCGACCACGAGGTGGGGGTCGACACGTCGCGCGGCGAGATCGAGCGTGTCTCGATGGCGGGCGACGAGGCGCAGGCACGGGACCTCCGCCACCCCGAGTCGGCCGAGGTCGGGCGCCGGCGACCCGGGGTCCGCGGCGCGCCCGATCCGGACGAGCGCGTAGCGCACGGCGAAGAGCGGGTTGTCGACACGCTCGGCGCCGAGCAGATCGGCGTCGAGCTCGACCGGGACGCCCGCCGCCTCGCCGAGGAGGGCGAATCGCGCCGCGTCCGTCCCGAGGACCCGCCGGACGCCTTCGGGGGCGAACGCGCGCCCGCGCGACGTCGCGGTGAGCGGTGCGACGGTCACGATCGTCGCGGTCGTCGGGTCGCCGCCCCCCTCCGCGCGAAGGCGTTTCACCCGCGCGAGGAGGCCGCCCGCCGCTGCCGATCCGACGACCACGCACCGGTCCGCGGCGGTTGCGAGCGCCGCCGGAACGTCTGCACCGGCACGCACCCGATCGACGCGGCACCCCACCCGGCCCAGCAGGCGGGCGATCGCGTCGGCGACGAGGGCAATGCGCCCGCCCACCGGATCGTCCGGTGCGGCGACCGTCACCACCGACGCCGGCTGGCGAACCTCCGGCGCCGGCTCGTCCAGGACGCAGGTGAGCTCCGCCCGCCAGAACGCGAGCGACGCGGTGAGGTTGATGAATCCCGGCCCGGCGGCCTCGACGGCGTCGAGCCACCCGTGCGGATCGCGCACGTGCCCGACGATGGCTCGGGCGACATCGAGCGCCGGCCGCCCGAGCGGCCGCGCGATCTTGCGGGCGACACCGCAGGTCGCGTCGCCGAACGCGACTAGCTCGGGATCCTCGACGACGCAGGCTGGTGCGTCGGGTACCCGGAGGTCGCCGGCGGCGATGGCCGCGTGCAGCGCGTCCTGGAGCAGCGCCTCAAGCGGACGCTTCATGCCCGCCGAAGCGGCGCCAAAGACACCGCTCACCGCGGAGGGGCGACGCGATCGTCGAGCCGGCGAGCATGCGGCGCTTGTAGCCGCCGCCCCTGACCCAGTCAACCCGCGCGCCGTGTCCGTCGGCGGCAGCTCAGCCGGTGGCGGCGCGCTTCTTCGGCGCGGCGGCGCCCTTCTTCGGGGCCGCGCCCTCGCCCTTGGCGGGCGTGCGACGGCGCTGCGGCTTCTTCTTGCCCTTCTCGGGCTCGCTGCCGGTGCGATCGACGAGCTCGACCAGGGACACCGGCGCGGCGTCGCCGAGGCGCACGCCGAGCTTTACGACCCGCGTGTAGCCGCCGTTGCGCTGCTGGTAGCGGGGCGCGAGCTCGTCGAAGAGCTTCTTCACGAGCGTGCGGCTCCCGACCAGCGCCGCCGCGCGGCGGCGGGCGTGGAGCGTACCCTGCTTGCCGAGCGTGATCATGCGATCACCCCAGCGCTTCAGCTCCTTCGCCTTGGCGTCCGTGGTGCGCACGGCCTCGTGCGCGAGTAGCGCCGCGACCAGGTTCCGGAACAACGCTCGCCGGTGCGCGGGCGAGCGATTCAACTTCTTGCCGGCGACGCGATGGCGCATGGGTCAGGTCGTCTCCCGCTCGCGCTGCAGCCGGCGGCGGTCGAGCTCCTCGCGCGGCGGGAACCCTTCGAAGCGCATTCCGAGCCCGAGACCCATGTCGTGCAGGATCTCCTTGATCTCGTTCAGCGACTTGCGGCCGAAGTTCTTGGTCTTGAGCATCTCCTGCTCGCTGCGCTGCACGAGCTCGCCCACGTAGCGGATGTCGGCGTTCTGCAGGCAGTTCGCCGAGCGGACGGACAGCTCGAGGTCGTCGACCGAGCGGAAGAGGTTGTCGTTGAGCGGCATGTCGCCGACGGCCTCGCCCTCGGCGCCGAGCGCCTCCTCTTCGAAGTTGACGAAGATGGTGAGCTGCTCCTGGAGGATGCGCGCCGCGTAGGCGACGGCGTCCTCGGGACGCACGCTGCCGTCCGTCGTGACCTCGAGCACGAGCCGGTCGTAGTCCGTGCGCTGCCCGACGCGCGCGTTCGTCACGGTGAAGTTCACCTTGGTGACGGGGGAGAAGATCGCGTCGATCGGCACGGTGCCGACGGGATCGCCCTCGCGCCGATTGCGCTCGCTCGAGACGTAGCCGCGCCCGAGCCGGACGGCCAGCTCGACGTCGAGCTCGGCATCCTTGGCCAGCGTCGCGATGTGCTGATGCGGGTTCAGGATCTCGACGCGCGGGCCGGCCTGGATGTCCGCGGCCGTGACCTCACGCGCGCCGCGCACCTTGATGTACGCGGTCTCCTCGGTCGCGCCGTCGTTGAGCTTGACGCGGACCTCCTTCAGGTTGAGCACGATGTCCGTCACGTCCTCGGTGACGCCTGGGACGGTCGAGAACTCGTGCAGCACCCCGTTCACGCGCACCGCCGCGATCGCCGCACCCTGGAGCGACGAGAGCAGCACGCGGCGCAGCGCATTGCCGACCGTCGTGCCGTAGCCGCGCTCGAACGGCTCGGCGAAGAACTTGCCGTACGTCGGCGTGAGGCTCTTCTCGTCCACCTCGAGACGCTTCGGCTTGATGAGCTCGCGCCAGTTGCTCTGCAGAACGGTGGCCGGCGGAGAGATCTCGCTTTCCTGCAACTCCATTTACGCCTTCCTCTGGTCGAAACGCCCGTCGCGGGCGTTACTTTGAATAGAGCTCGACGACCAGCTTCTCGTTGATGGGCATGGTGAGATCGGAGCGGGACGGGAGCCCCTTCATGCGCCCCGCGAACTGCTCGGCCGTCACCTCGAGCCAATCCGGGATCCCGCGCCGCGTGGCGAGCTCGAGCGCCTCCTGGATGCGGACCACCTGCCGGCTCTTCTCCCGCACCGCGACGACGTCGCCGGGCTTCACCAGGTACGAGGGCACGTCGACTTTGCGGCCGTTCACCGTGAAGTGCCCGTGCCGCACGAGCTGGCGACCCTCCGCGCGCGAGGTCGAGAAGCCCATCCGGTACACCATGTTGTCCAGGCGCCGCTCGAGGAGCTGGAGCAACGTCTCGCCGGTCACGCCCTTGGCGCGATCGGCCATGTGGAAGTAGCGGCGGAACTGGCCCTCGAGCACCCCGTAGATCCGGCGGAGCTTCTGCTTCTCGCGCAGCTGGATCGAGTACTCGGAGAACTTCGGGCGCGCCTGCCCGTGCTGCCCCGGTGGATAGTTGCGGCGCTCGATCGCGCACTTGTCGGTGTAGCAGCGCTCGCCCTTCAGGAAGAGCTTCAGCCCCTCCCGGCGACACTGGCGACAGACGGGTCCGGTGTATCGTGCCACGCTATGTCCTCAGACGCGCCGGCGCTTGGGCGGCCGGCAGCCGTTGTGGGGGATGGGGGTCACGTCTTTGATGATGCTCACCGTGAACCCCGCGGCCTGCAGGCTGCGCAGCGCCGACTCGCGCCCCGCCCCCGGGCCCTTCACGTAGACCTGGAGATGGCGCATGCCGAGCTCCGCCGCCTTGCGCGCGGCGGCTTCCGCCGCCACCTGCGCCGCGAACGGCGTGCCCTTGCGCGACCCCTTGAATCCGCACTGCCCCGCGCTCGACCAGACGAGCACGTTGCCCTGCTGGTCGGTCACGGTGACGATGGTGTTGTTGAACGTCGAGTGGATGTGCAGGACGCCTTCCGACACGACGCGCTTCGCCTTGCGACGCCGCGCGGGGGCGGCGGCGTCCGGTGCGGCGCCCTTGGCGGCGCCTCCCTCGGGCTCTTTGGCCATGCTCGCTCCTCAGCCCTTCGTCGGTGCCATCTTCTTGCCGGCGACCGTCTTGCGCGGCCCCTTGCGGGTGCGCGCGTTCGTGTGCGTGCGCTGCCCTCGCACGGGGAGGTTCTTGCGATGTCGCAGACCCCGGTAGCAGCCGAGGTCGACGAGACGCTTGATGTGCTGGGTGACCTCGCGACGCAGATCACCCTCGACCTTGAAGTTCGTGTCGATCTCGCGACGGATGCGGTTGACCTCGTCGTCGGTGAGATCGTCGGTCCGCCGGCCGGGATCGAGCTCGGCCCCGGTGCAGATGGCGAGGGCCGCGGAGCGGCCGATTCCATAGATGTACGTGAGCGCGATCTCCATCCGCTTGTTGCGCGGCAGGTCGACTCCGGCGATGCGTGCCATCCGGCTACTCCTCCGTCCCGCTCAGCCCTGGCGCTGCTTGTGGCGCGGGTTCTCGCACAGCACCCGCACGACACCGTGCCGGCGGATGATCTTGCACTTCCGACAAATGGGCTTCACCGATGCACGTACTTTCATGGGGGGGCCTCAGGCAAGCGTCAAAATATACGGTCCGTTCGCAGTCACCGCAACGGAGTGCTCGAAGTGTGCCGACAGGCTCCCGTCCCGGGTCGCGGCCGTCCAGCCGTCCTCCCGGACGTACACCTCGGGGCCTCCCTCGTTCACCATGGGCTCGATCGCGAGCACGAGCCCCTCCTGGATGCGCACGCCGCGGGTCCCCGTGCGGTAGTTCGGGACCTGCGGGTCCTCGTGCAGCTTCCGCCCGATCCCGTGCCCGACGAATTCGCGCACGAGCGAATAGCCGGCACCCTCGGCCACGTCCTGGATGGCCCCGGAGATGTCCGAAATGTAGCCCCCGGACCGGACGGCATCGATGCCCGCCTCGAGCGCGGCCTTGGTGACGTCCATCAGGCGCTGCGCCTTCTGGGGCACCTTGCCGATCGGGACGGTCATGGCCGCGTCGCCGAAGTAGCCGTCCACGGACACGCCGAAATCGAGGCCGACGATGTCGCCCTCTTTCAGGACGCGCCGCTTGGAGGGTACGCCGTGCACGACCTCCTCGTTCACCGAGATGCACACGGTGGCCGGGAAGACGCGCCCCTGCACGACGTAACCCTTGAAGGCCGGCTTGGCGCCGCGCTTGCGCGTCAGCTCCTCGGCGACCTCGTCGAGCTCGGCGGTCGTGACGCCGGGCTTGGCTCGCTCGCGCAGCGCCGCCAGCACCTCGGCCACGATCGCGCTCGCGACCCGCATGCGCTCGATCTCTTCGCGCGACTTGAGCACGATCATGCCGGCAGGCTCGCGGTGATGCGCGCGAAGACGTCGTCGCGCGATCCCGTTCCGTCGACGGGGCGGAGGATTCCGGCCTCACGGTAGTACTGCGCGACCGGCGCGACTTCCTTCGCGAGCTGGTCCAGGCGCCGGGTGATGCGATCTTCGCGATCGTCGTCGCGCTGGCTGAGCGTGGCGCCGCAGCGGTCGCAGACGTTCGCGACCCCGGGCGGATCGAAGGTGCGGTGATACATCGCTCCGCAGCTGCGGCACACCAGCCGTCCGGCGAGCCGCTCGACCAGCTCGGCGCGGGGTACCTCGACCGCAACGACCGCGTCCAGCGTCGCGCCGTGCCCGCGCAGGATCCCGTCAAGCGCCTGCGCCTGCGCGACCGTGCGCGGGAAGCCGTCGAGGATGAACCCCTTCTTGCAGTCGGTGGCGCCGAGCCGCTGGTCCACGATGCCGATCACGATGTCGTCGGGGACGAGCCGTCCCTCGTCCATGTAGCGTTGCGCCTCATGGCCGAGCGCCGTCCCCTCGTCCTGCGCGCCGCGCAGCATCTCGCCGGTGGAGATCTGAGGGACGCCGAAACGCTCGGACAGCAGGCGTGCCTGCGTCCCCTTGCCCGCCCCCGGGGGCCCGATCATCACCACTCGCACCACATCCTCTAGCGGCGCCCACGAATGCGGCCACGCTTCATGAATCCCTCGTAGCTCCGAGTGATCATGTGCGTCTGCAGCGCGGCGATGGTGTCGAGGGCGACGCCGACGACGATGAGGAGCGCCGTTCCGCCGAAATAGAACGGGACGCGGAAGCGGTCGATGAGGATGGTGGGCAAGACGCACACCGCGGCGACGTAGAGGGCGCCCGGCAGCGTGATGCGCACGAGCACGTGATCGATGTACTCCGCCGTGCGCTGGCCGGGCCGGATGCCCGGAATGTAGCCGCCGAACTTCTTCAGGTTGTCCGCGACGTCCGTCGGGTTGAAGCTGACCGCGGTGTAGAAATAGCAGAAGAAGATGATGAGACCGACGTACGTCAGGTAGTAGATCCACGTGTTCGGCGCGAGATGCGTCGAGATCCACTGGGCAACCGGATGGTCGATGAAGTTCGTGATCGTCGCCGGGAAGAGCAGGATCGACGACGCGAAGATGGGCGGAATCACGCCCGACGTGTTGATCTTGAGCGGCAGGTGGGAGCTCTGCCCCGCGTACATGCGCCGCCCGACGACGCGTTTCGCGTACTGGACGGGGATGCGGCGTTGGCCCCGCTCCATGACGATGATCGCACCGACCACCACCACCATGAGCGCGGCGACGAAGATCGCGACGAAGAGCGGCAGCTCGCCGAGCCGGATGTATTCGAGCGTGGAGCCGACGGCGCTCGGCAGCGATGCCACGATGCCGGAGAAGATGATGAGCGAGATCCCGTTCCCGATGCCGCGCTCGGTCACCTGCTCGCCGAGCCACATGATGAACGCGGTCCCGGTGGTGAGCGTGATCATGGTCATGATCCGGAAGTACCAGCCTGGATGGAACACGACCGCGCCGCCGCCCGGCGCCTCGACGCTCTCGAGCCCGAACGCGATGAAGAAGCTCTGCAGCAGCGACAGGACGATGGTGCCGTAGCGCGTGTACTGCGTGATCTTGCGCCGCCCCATCTCGCCCTCCTTGGAGAGCTTTTCCAGGTAGGGGATGACGACGGTGAGCAGCTGCAGGATGATGCTCGCGCTGATGTACGGCATGATGCCGAGCGAGAAGATCGAGAAGCGCTCGAGCGCGCCGCCGGAGAACATGCGCACCATGCCCATGACGTTGTTCGTCTGCTGGCGCATGAACGCGGCGATGGCCTGCCCGTCGATGCCGGGCGTCGGGACGTGCACGCCGAGCCGGTAGACCGCGAGCATCACCGCCGTGAAGACGAGCCGCTTGCGCAGCTCGGGAATCCTGACGGAGTTGGAGAACCCTTCGATCACCCGAGTACCTCGACGCGACCGCCGGCCGCCTCGATCCGCTCGCGCGCCTTCTGGCTGAAGGCGTGCGCCTTCACCGTGAGGGCCTGCTCGAGCGCGCCGTCGGCGAGGCACTTGACGGGCAGCTTGCCGCGCACGAGCCCGTGGGCGCGGAGCTCCTCGGGGCCGACGGTGCTCCCGGCGGCAAACTCCGCGAGCTGTCCCAGGTTCACGACCGCGAACACGGAGCGCTGCACCGGACGGAAGCCGCGCTTGGGCAGCCGGCGCTGCAGCGGCATCTGGCCGCCCTCGTAGCCCGGTTTGACGTTCCCGCCCGAGCGCGCGCCCTTGCCCTTGTGGCCGCGCCCCGCGGTCTTGCCGTGCCCGGATCCGGGCCCGCGGCCCACCCGCTTGATCGGCCGGGTCGAGCCCGGCGCCGGACGGAGGCGTGAGAGATCCATTGGGCTATCCCTCCGTCTCGACGAGATGGGCCACCTTGGCGATCATCCCGCGCACGGCCGGCGAGTCCTTCAGGATGACCGAGCGGCCGATCCGCTTGAGCCCGAGGCCATGCAGCGTCAGCCGCTGGCGGGGGCTCGTGCCGATCTCGCTCTTGCGCAGCGTGACCTTGATCATCTTGTCGCTCATATGCCGAGGTCTCCGAGCGACTTTCCGCGCAGCGCGGCGAGCTGCTGCGGTGGCCGGAGCTCGCGCAGTGCTTCGAACGTGGCGCGCACCATGTTGTGGGGGTTGTTCGAGCCGATGCACTTGGTGAGCACGTTGGCGACGCCGGCCAGCTCGACGACCGCGCGCACGCCGCCACCCGCGATGACGCCCGTGCCCTCCGAGGCCGGGCGCAGCATGACGACACCGGCGCCGAAGCGGCCGACCACGCCGTAGGGAATGGTGCCGTCCTTCACGGGGACGTCGAGCATCCCCTTTTTGGCCCGCTCGATGCCCTTGCGGATCGCCTCGGGGACCTCGTTCGCCTTGCCGAGTCCGAAGCCCACGCGCCCATTGGCGTCACCGACGACGACGAGGGCGCTGAAGCTGAAGCGGCGGCCGCCCTTCACGACCTTGGCGACGCGGTTGATGTGGACGACCTTCTCCTTCAGCTCGACGCCGCGATCATCGACGATCCGCCGCTGGCTCGGTCCGCCGCGCTGGCCCTGTCCACCCGTTTGCGCCATCTGTTCCGTCTCCTAAAACTGCAGACCGGCTTCGCGCGCGCCGTCGGCGACCGCGCGCACGCGCCCGTGATAGAGGAAGCCATTGCGGTCGAAGACCACGCTCGTGATGCCCTTCTCCTGACAGCGGCGCCCGACGAGCTTCCCGACCTCCTTGGCCGCCGCGACGGTGGCCGTTTTCGGGAGCTGCGTGCGCAGCTCGGGGGTGAGCGTCGAGACGGCGAGCAGCGTGCGCCCGGAGACGTCGGTGATCACCTGGGCGTACACGTGCTTGCCGCTGCGGAAGATCGACAGCCGCGGGCGGCCGTCGGTGCCCTGGACGCGACGTCGCACCCGCTCCTGGCGGCGCTGGCGGGAGATCCGGCTCTGGGGGTTCGGCATCAGCGTGCTCCCGCTCCGGCGGCCTTGCCGGCCTTCCGGCGAACCTTCTCCTCGACGTACTTCATCCCCTTGCCCTTGTACGGCTCGGGCGGTCGCAGCTCGCGGAGCGCGGCGGCGATCTGACCCAGCACCTCGCGATCGGCCCCCTCGAGCGTGATCGTGACCTGCTTGTCGACCTTGGCCGTGACGCCCGGTGGCAGCTGGAACGCAATCGGGTGCGAGAAGCCGAGCGTCATGTGCAGCAGGTTGCCGCGGGCGTCGGCGCGGTACCCGACGCCGTTGATCTCGAGCACGCGCGTGAAGCCCTTCGACACGCCGTCGACCATGTTCGCGACGAGCTTGCGCGTGAGACCGTGAATGCCACGCGCGCGGCGCGTCTCCTCGAGGCGCGACACGTTCACCGTCGTGCCCTCGACCGCCACCGCGACCTCGCGCGGCAGCGTGCGCGTGAGCTTGCCCTTCGGCCCTTCGACCCGCACCGTACCGTCGGCGACGTGCACCTTCACGCCGCTCGGCACCGTGATCGGCATGCGTCCTATGCGCGACATGATCTCCCTACCACACCGTGCAGATGAGCTCGCCGCCCACGCCCTGCTTGCGGGCCTCGCGATCGACGAGGATGCCCCTCGGGGTGGACAGCACGTTGATGCCGAGCCCCTTGCGGACCGAGGGGATCTCGGTCGCCCCGACGTACACGCGCAGGCTCGGACGCGAGATGCGCTTGATGCCCTCGATGACGGGGCGGCGGCGATCATCGTACCGGAGGCCGATGCGGAGCACGCGCTTGCCGTCCTCGGTGGCGGCGCCGGCGGCCCCTTCGAGGTACCCCTCCTCGACGAGCACCTTCGCGATCGCCTCCTTGTGGCGCGACCACGGCATCTCGACGTTCGTCTTGCGCGCCTGCGCGCCGTTGCGAATTCGGGTGAGCATGTCGGCGATGGGATCGGTCAGCATGCGTCGCTCACCAGCTGGCCTTGGTGAGGCCGGGGATCTGGCCCTTGCGGGCGAGGTTGCGTAGGCACAGGCGGCACATCCGAAAGCGGCGGAAGAAGGCGCGCGGGCGGCCGCACAGCGGGCAGCGGTTGTACGCCCGGACCTTGAACTTCGGCGGTCGCGCCGCCTTCATCATGAGAGCGGTTTTTGCCATACCTCGTCTCTCTAGGCGCGGAAGGGCATGCCGAGCGCGCGCAGCAGCGCCTTGCCCTCCGCGTCGCTGCGGGCGGTCGTGCAGATGGTCACCGTGAGTCCCTTGATCTTGTCGACCTTGTCCAGGTTGATCTCGGGGAAGATCACCTGCTCGCGCAGGCCGATCGAGTAGTTTCCGCGGCCGTCGAACGCGCGGTCGGGCACGCCCTTGAAGTCGCGCACCCGCGGCAGCGCCGCGGACACGAAGCGATCGAAGAACTCGAACATCCGCTCCCCGCGCAGCGTCACCATGACCCCGATCGGGATGTTCTCGCGGAGCTTGAAGTTCGAGATGGCCTTGCGCGCCCGGGTGACGACCGGCTTCTGCCCCGCGATTGCCGTCAGCTCCTCGACCGCGGAGTCGATGATCTTGGGGTTCTGCACGGCCTCGCCGAGCCCCATGTTGAGCACGATCTTCTCGAGCTTCGGCACTTGGAGAACGTTCGCGTACCCCAGGTCCCGCATGAGGCCGGGCACCACGTCCGTCTTGTAGCGTTCGCGCAGTCGTGCCGGCATGTCAGGCGTTGTCCAGCTGCTCGCCGCAGCGGCGGCAGATCCGCACGCCGTGGCCGTCCTCGAGCCGCCGCGCCCCGACGCGGGCAGGCTTGCCGCACCGGGCGCACAGGAGCTGCACGTTGGAGACGTGAATGCCGGCTTCCTTCTCGACGATGCCGCCGGCCACTTGGCCACGCGGCTTCAAGTGCCGCTTCATCACGTTCAAGCGCTCGACGATCACGCGATCGCTCTCGTGCAGCACGCGCAGGACCTTGCCGGTCTTGCCGCGCTCGCGTCCGGCGATCACGATGACGGTGTCGTCCTTGCGCAGCCGCTGCAGCGCCATCAGAGCACCTCCGGCGCGAGCGAGATGATCTTCATGAACTTCTTGGCGCGCAGCTCGCGGGCGACCGGTCCAAAGATGCGGGTGCCGACCGGCTCGCGCGCGTTGTCGATGAGCACGGCCGAGTTCGTGTCGAACCGGATGTAGGATCCGTCCTTGCGGCCCACTTCCTTCGCCGTGCGCACGACCACGGCCTTCATGACCTCGCCCTTCTTCACCTTCGCGTTGGGGATCGCTTCCTTCACCGAGACGACGATGACGTCACCCACGGTCGCGTACTTCCGCTTGCTGCCGCCGAGCACCTTGATGCAGAGCACCTTGCGGGCTCCCGAGTTGTCGGCGACGTCGAGCACCGTCTCGACCTGGATCATGGCGTCGGCTCCGGCGCCTTCCCGGCCGCCTGGGTGGCCTTCTTTTCGGCATCGGCCGTCGCGATCACGTCGGCCAGCGCCTCGCTCCGTGCCAGGATGGCCTCCACGGCCCACCGCTTGTCCCGCGAGAGGGGCCGCGTTTCGATCAGCCGCACGCGATCGCCGATGTTGCAGCGGTTCTGCTCGTCGTGCGCCTTGTAGCGCTCGCGCCGCCGCAGGTACTTCTGGTAGCGCGCGTGCCGCACCAGGCGCTCGACGATCACGACGACCGTCTTGTCCATCTTGTTCGAGACCACGAGGCCTTCGCGGTGCTTCCGTCGCCCGCTCATTTCGCCGACACTCCCTGGGCCGCCCGCGCCCGTTCGCCGAGGAGCGTCTTCACACGCGCGAGCGTGCGACGGCTCTCGCGGAGCTTGGTCGGGTTGGTGAGCTGCGCCGTCGCGCGACGAAGCCGGAGGTGAAAGATCTCGTCGACGAGGTCGCGCTCGCGCACGCGCAGCTCCTCGACGGTGAGGTTACGGAGTTCGCTCGCCTTCATGCGCCGACCACCTGGGCGTGCCGCTCGCGGATCTGCGTCGGCACGGACAGCTTCGCGGCGGCGAGCTTGAGCGCGGCCTTGGCGGCCTCGCGCTCGACGCCTTCCATCTCGAACAGGATGCGGCCCGGCTTGATGACGGCCACCCACACCTCGGGCGCGCCCTTGCCCTTGCCCATCCGGGTCTCGGCGGGCTTCTTGGTGAGCGGCTTGTCGGGGAACACGCGCACCCAGACGCGTCCGCCGCGCTTGATCGCGCGCGTGAGCGCGACGCGGGCGGCCTCGATCTCGCGGGCCGTCAGCCACGCGCGGTCGGTGCACTGGAGCCCGAAGTCGCCGAACGTGAGCGAGCTGCCCCGCCACGCCGTCCCGCGACGACGCCCCTTCATCATCTTGCGCCACTTGACCTTCTTCGGAGCGAGCATGGGTCCCCTCTACGCTACACGCCGAGCGCGGCGCGCTGCTCCTCCTCTTGACGCGTGAGCACCTCGCCGCGGAAGATCCACACCTTGACGCCGATGACGCCGTAGGTGGTCTTCGCCTCGGCGAAGCCGAAGTTCACGTCGGCCCGCAGCGTATGCAACGGGACGCGGCCCTCGCGGTACCACTCGCGGCGCGCGATCTCGGAACCGCCGAGGCGGCCCGACGACTGGATGCGGACGCCGAGCGCGCCCATGCGCATGGCCCGCGCGACCGCTTCCTTCATGGCGCGCCGGAACGCGACGCGGCGCTCGAGCTGGAGGGCGACGTTCTCGGCCGCGAGCTGCGCGTCGACGTCCGGCCGGCGCACCTCGTGGATGTTGATGAACGTCTCCTTGGCGGTGAGCTTCTGCAGCTCCTGCTTCAGCTTCTCGATCTCGGCGCCCTTCTTGCCGATGACGATGCCGGGCCGCGCGGTGTGGATGTTGATCTTGGCCTTGTTCGCGGCCCGCTCGATCTCGATCTTCGAGACGCCGGCGTGGTAGAGGCGCTTCTTCAGGAAGTTCCGGACCTTCACGTCCTCGTGGAGCAGGTCCGTGTAGTCGCGGCGGGCGTACCAGCGCGAGTCCCAGCCCTCGGTGACGTTCAGGCGAAAGCCTTTCGGATGAACTTTCTGACCCACGCTCAGGCCTCCGCGCCGGGGCGGCGCTCGTCGACGATGATGGTGATGTGGCTGGTCCGCTTGAAGATGGGCGTCGCCCGTCCGTGGGCGCGCGGCAGCGAGCGCTTGGCAGTCGGGCCCTCGTTCACGAACGCGCGCTTCACGTAGAGCGCGTCGACGTCGACCCGGCTGCCGTGCTCGGCGTTTGCGACCGCCGACTTGAGCGTCTTGGCGACGATCTTGGCGCCGCGCTTCGGCGTGAACTGGAGGATGCCCAGCGCCTCCTCGACGCGCCTGCCGCGGATCATGTCGACCACGAGGCGTGCCTTCTGCGCGGTGAGGCGTGCGTAGCGCGTCATTGCCCGAGCTTCCATCGCCTACCCTCGCCTCGGGGGCGCACCCGCGGCCGGGGCGCCCGGCGCGGTCGGAGCACCCGGCGCCGGGGCGCCCTCGACCTTCGCCTTGCGGTCGCCCGAGTGACCGTGGAACATCCGCGTCGGCGAGAACTCGCCGAGCTTGTGGCCGACGGCGTTCTCGGTGACGAACACGGGGATGAACTTCGTTCCGTTGTGCACGGCGAACGTGAACCCGACCATGTCCGGGGTGATCGTGGAGCGGCGCGACCAGGTCTTCACCACGCGCTTCTCGCCCGACGCGACCATCCCCTGAACCTTCTTCAGGAGGTGCAGGTCCACGAACGGACCCTTCTTGACCGAGCGTGCCACCGATCGTCCCCCCTCAGCGTCCCTTGCGGCGCTGAACGATGTACTTGTTCGTGCGCTTGTTGTGGCGGGTCTTGTAGCCCTTGGTTGGCTTGCCCCACGGCGTCTGCGGGTGGTTGCCCTTCGAGCGCCCTTCGCCGCCGCCGTGCGGATGGTCGACAGGGTTCATGGCGATGCCGCGGACCGTCGGCCGCCGCCCCAGCCAGCGCACCCGGCCCGCCTTGCCGTAGGAAATCTTCTCGTGGTCGGGGTTGCCGACCTGGCCGATCGACGCGCGGCACGCGAGACGCACCTTGCGCAGCTCGCCCGACGGCATCTTCAGGAGCGCGTAGTCGCCCTCCTTCGCCATCAGCTGGATGGCCGTGCCGGCCGCGCGACCGAGCTGTCCACCGCGCCCCTGGCGCAGCTCGACGTTGTGCACGACCGAGCCGAGCGGGATGTTGGCGAGCGGAAGGCAGTTGCCGGGCTTGATGTCGGCCTGCGCGCCCGTCTCGACGCGATCCCCCACGCCGAGGCCGACCGGCGCCAGGATGTAGCGCTTCTCGCCGTCGGCGTAGAACAGGAGCGCGATGCGCGCGGAGCGATTGGGATCGTACTCGATCCCCTTCACGACCGCCGGCACGCCGTCCTTGTTGCGCCTGAAGTCGATCTGGCGGTAGCGGCGCTTGTGACCGCCGCCCCGGTGGTAGGCGGTGATGCGTCCCGTATTGCTGCGCCCGCCCGACTTGGGCAGCGGCGTCAGCAGCGACTTCTCGGGCGTGCTCTTCGTGATCTCGCGGAAGTCGTAGCCCGTCTGGAAGCGACGTCCCGCGGAGGTGGGCCTGTACTGGATGACTGGCATCGACTCAGGCTCCCTCGAAGAAGTCGATGCGGTTGCCCTCGGCGAGGGTCACGTATGCCTTCTTCCAGCTGGGGCGCCGTCCCGCATGGCGGCCGACCCGCCGTGTCTTGCCGAGCACGCGCGTCGTGCAGACCTTCTCGACCTTCACCTTGAAGAGCTGCTCGACGGCCGAGCGGATCTCGACCTTGTTCGCGCGCGCGTCGACCCGGAAGACGACCTGGTTCGCCTGCTCGTTCACGAGCGTGCCCTTCTCGGTCACGATCGGGCCCTTGATGACGTCAACGGCGTTCACTCGCCCTCTCCGATGCGTGCGGCGAGCTGCTCGAGCGCGTCGCGCGTGATGACGAGCGTCGCATGCTTCAGCACGTCGTAGACGTTGAAGCCGCCGGCCACGATCGCCTTCACGTGCGGCAGGTTCCGCGAGGCGCGCATCACCGCGTCGTCGCTCTGGGCGAGCACGACGAGGGCGCTGCCTTCGACACCGAGACCGGCGAGGCACTCGAGCATCTTCTTCGTCTTCGGCTCGGGCAGCGTGAGCGCATCGACGACCACGAGCTTCCCCTCGGCGTGCCGCGCGGCGAGCGCCGAGCGGAGCGCCGCGCGGCGCGCCGACTTCGGCATCTGGTAGGCGTAGCTGCGCGGCTGCGGTCCGAAGATGACGGCGCCGCCGGCCCACAGCGGCGAGCGGATGCTGCCCGCCCGGGCGCGACCGGTGCCCTTTTGCTTCCACGGCTTCTTGCCGCCGCCCGACACGAAATGACGGGTCTTCGTCGCGTGCGTTCCGGCGCGACGCGAGGCGAGCTGGCTCTTCACCATCTCGTGGAGCAGGCTCTCCCGCACCGGACCCGAGAGGACGGCCGCCGGCACGCTGATCTCGCCCGCGGGCTTCCGGGTCTGGGACACGACCGGGACGATGACGGACGTCTCGATGCTCACGACCGCGCCTCCGTCGCGCCCGCACGGGCCTTCCCGCGCCGCACGAGCACCGTCGCGTTGCGGGCACCCGGCACCGTACCGCGCACCAGCAGCAGGTTCTCGTCCGGGCGGATCGCGACGACCTCGATGTTGCTGGTCGTGACCCGCTCGGCGCCCATGCGACCGGCCATGCGCCTGCCCGCCATGACCCGACCGGGGAAGGAGCGGTTGCCGATCGAGCCGCCGTGACGGAAGTACTCGTGCGTCCCGTGCGTGGCGGGAAAGCCGCTGAAGTGATGGCGCTTGATGACGCCGGCCGTGCCGCGCCCCTTGGATACGCCGGTCACCAGGATCCGCTCGCCCGGCGTGAACACGTCGGCGACGCTCACAGCGGCGCCCACCGCCGGGACGTCGCCCTCGCCGAGGCGGAACTCGCGCAGCGTGCGGAAGCCGGCGGTGCCCGCCTTCTTGAACTGCCCCGCGCGGGGCTTCGAGAGCTTCTTCGCGTCGCGGGTGTCGAAGCCGAGCTGAGCCGCAGCGTAGCCGTTGCGCTCGGCGTTGCGCATGGCGATGACGGTGCACGGACCGGCTTCGATCACGGTGACCGGCACGAGTACGCCCGCGGCCGTGTAGACCTGCGTCATGCCGAGCTTGCGGCCGATGAGCCCTGTGACGGCGGTGGCCATGGCTACTGGAGCTTGATCTCCACGTCGACGCCCGCGGCGAGGTCGAGCTTGCCCAGAGCGTCGATCGTCTGCTGCGTCGGCTCGAGGATGTCGAGCAGGCGCTTGTGGGTGCGGATCTCGAACTGCTCGCGCGACTTCTTGTCGACGTGCGGCGAGCGATTCACGGTGAAGCGCTCGATGTGCGTCGGGAGCGGAATCGGGCCTGCGACGCGGCCGCCCGTGCGGCGAACCGTGTCGACGATCTCGCGCACCGACTGGTCGAGCAGCCGGTAGTCGTAGGCCCGGAGCCTGATGCGGATCTTCTCGTTCATCCGACGCTGTGCTTACTCGGAGATCTTGGTCACCACGCCGGCGCCGACGGTGCGGCCGCCTTCGCGGATCGCGAAGCGCAGCCCCTCGTCCATCGCGATGGGCATGATGAGCTCGACCTTCACCTGGACGTTGTCGCCCGGCATCACCATCTCGGTGCCCTCGGGCAGCGTGCAGACGCCGGTGACGTCGGTCGTGCGGAAGTAGAACTGCGGGCGATAGCCGTTGAAGAACGGCGTGTGGCGGCCGCCCTCGTCCTTGGTGAGGATGTAGGCCTCGGCCTGGAACTTCGTGTGCGGCGTGATCGAGCCGGGCTTGGCGAGCACCTGGCCGCGCTCGATCTCCTCGCGCTTGGTGCCGCGGAGCAGACACCCGATGTTGTCGCCGGCGAGCCCCTCGTCGAGGAGCTTGCGGAACATCTCGACCCCGGTGACCACGGTCTTGGTCGTGGCCTTGATGCCGACGATCTCGACCTCTTCGCCCACCTTGATCTTGCCGCGCTCGATGCGACCGGTCGCGACTGTGCCGCGGCCGGAGATCGAGAACACGTCCTCGACGGGCATCAGGAAGGGCTTGTCGATCTCGCGCTTCGGCTCGGGGATATAGGTGTCGATCGCCTCCATCAGCTTCTGGATCGCCGGCGTGCCGAGCTCGCCCGCGTCGCCCTCGAGCGCCTTCAAGGCGCTGCCGCGGATGATCGGGATCGCGTCGCCGGGGAACTCGTACTTGGAGAGGAGCTCGCGAACCTCGAGCTCGACCAGATCGAGGAGCTCCTTGTCCTCGACCATGTCGACCTTGTTCATGAACACGACGATGGCCGGTACGCCGACCTGGCGGGCGAGCAGGATGTGCTCGCGGGTCTGCGGCATGGGCCCGTCGGTCGCGGCGACGACCAGGATGGCGCCGTCCATCTGGGCGGCGCCGGTGATCATGTTCTTGATGTAGTCGGCGTGCCCCGGGCAGTCGACGTGGGCGTAGTGACGCTTGTCGGATTCGTACTCGACGTGCGCGGTCGCGATCGTGATGCCACGCTCGCGTTCCTCCGGCGCCTTGTCGATCTGATCGAAGGCCACGAACTGGCCCAGGCCCTTCGAGGCCTGCGTCTTCGTGATCGCGGCCGTGAGCGTGGTCTTGCCGTGGTCGATGTGACCGATCGTCCCCACGTTGACGTGGGGCTTCTTGCGCTCGAACTTCGCCTTCGCCATGGGCTCCTTCCTCCGTCGCTCCGACTAACCGGCCTGGGCCTCGGCGAACCGGCTGCCCGCCTTCGGCGGCACCGCCTCGGGGCCGATGCCCTTCGGAACCGGTTCGTAGTGAGAGAACTGCATCGTGAACGTCGCGCGTCCCTGCGTCCGTGAGCGCAGGTCGGTCGCGTAGCCGAACATCTCCGCGAGCGGCGTCACGCCCGTGATCACTTGCGTCTTGCCGCGCGGCTCCTGTCCCATGATCCGCCCCCGACGCCGTGCGATGTCGCCGATGACGTCGCCCATGAAGTCCTCGGGCGTCACCACTTCGAGCGACATGATGGGCTCGAGGATGACGGGATCGGCCTTGGCCGCGGCCTCCTTGAAGCACATGGAGCCCGCGATCTTGAACGCCATCTCCGACGAGTCGACCTCGTGGTACGAGCCGTAGGTGACGATCGCCTTGATGTCGACCATCGGGTAGCCGGCGATGACGCCGGATTCCATCGCCTCTTTCACGCCCTTCTCGATCGCCGGGATGTACTCGCGCGGGATCACGCCGCCCTTCGTCCCGTCGCTGAACTCGAACCCGGCGCCGGGCTGACGCGGTTCGAGCCGGAGCACGACGTGGCCATACTGGCCGCGCCCACCGGTCTGCCGGATGAAGCGTGTCTCGTTCTCGACGATCTTGCGGATGGTCTCGCGGTACGCGACCTGCGGCTTGCCGACGTTCGCGTCGACCTTGAACTCGCGCGTCAAGCGATCGACGATGATCTCGAGGTGCAGCTCGCCCATCCCCGAGATGAGCGTCTGCCCCGTCTCCTGGTCGGTCTGGACGCGGAACGACGGGTCCTCGCTCGCCAGACGTGCGAGCGCACCGCCGAGCTTCTCCTGGTCGGCCTTCGTCTTGGGCTCGATCGCGATCGAGATGACGGGGTCGGGGAACTGCATGCGCTCGAGGACGTTCGGCTTGTCCTCGTCGCAGAGCGTGTCGCCCGTGGTCGTGTCGCGGAGACCAACGGCGGCGCAGATGTCGCCCGCGTACGCCTCCTTGATCTCCTCGCGCTTGTTCGCGTGCATCTTGAGGAGTCGGCCGATACGCTCGCGCCGGCCCTTGATGGAGTTGAAGGCGTACGATCCCGCGGCGAGAACCCCCGCGTAGACGCGCAGGAACGTGAGCGAGCCCACGTAGGGATCGGTCATGATCTTGAAGGCCAGGGCCGTGAACGGCTGGTCGTCGGAGGGCGTGCGCCCCACTTCCTTGCCGGTGTTCGGGTCGTCGCCCTTGACCGCCGGAATGTCGACCGGCGACGGAAGGTAGTCGACCACCGCGTCGAGCAGCGTCTGCACGCCCTTGTTCTTGAAGGCCGTGCCGCACAGGACCGGCACGAGCTTCATCGCGATCGTGCCCTTGCGGACGGTCGAGCGGATCTCGTCCTCGGTCAGCGCCTGGCCGCCCAGGTACTTCTCCATGAGCGCCTCGTCGAGGTCGGCGACTGCCTCGAGGAGCTTCTCGCGCGCAGCGGCCGCCGCGTCGGCCATGTCGGCCGGGATCTCTTCGACCTTGTACGTCGAGCCGAGGGCCTCGTCGTCCCACACGATGGCCTTCATGCGCACGAGGTCGACGACGCCGCGGAAGTTCTCCTCGACGCCGAGCGGGAGCTGGACCACGAGCGGGTTCGCGTTCAGGCGATCGCGGATCTGCGCGACGACGCGATCGAAGTCGGCGCCCACGCGGTCCATCTTGTTGACGAACGCGAGGCGCGGCACCTCGTAGCGGTCGGCCTGGCGCCAGACCGTCTCGGACTGCGGCTCGACGCCGCCGACGGCGCAGAACACTGCCGTGGCGCCGTCGAGGACGCGCAGGCTGCGCTCGACCTCGATCGTGAAGTCGACGTGGCCCGGCGTGTCGATGATGTTGATGCGGTGGTCGCGCCAGAAGCAGGTGGTGGCGGCCGACGTGATGGTGATGCCGCGCTCCTGCTCCTGCACCATCCAGTCCATGACGGCCGTGCCCTCGTGGACCTCACCGATCTTGTAGCTGATACCGGTGTAGTAGAGGATGCGCTCGGTCGTCGTGGTCTTGCCGGCATCGATGTGGGCCATGATGCCGATGTTCCGGGTGCGATCGAGGGGTGCGGGGCGGGCCATTGGGGGTACGCGCTACCAGCGATAGTGGGCGAAGGCTTTGTTCGCCTCCGCCATCCGGTGCGTGTCTTCCTTCTTCTTCATGGCGCCGCCGCGGCCGGCGGCCGCGTCGAGGATCTCTCCAGCGAGCTTCTGGACCATGGACTTCTCGGGACGCATGCGCGCGTGCTGGACGATCCAGCGCATGCCGAGCGACGTCCGCCGGGTGGGACGCACCTCGGACGGGACCTGGTAGTTCGCACCGCCGACGCGCCGGGACCGCACCTCGACCGTCGGCTTCACCTGATCCAGCGCACGCCGGAAGACGCCCACGGCGTCCTCCTTCGAGCGCTCGCCCACGATGTCGAGCGCACGATAGAAGATCCCCTCGACGACGCTCTTCTTCCCGCCGTTCATCATGCTGTTGATGAACTTGGTCACGAGCCGATCGTTGAACTTGGGATCCGGGAGGATGTCCCTGCGTTTGACTTCGCCTTTGCGCGGCATAGCGATACACCAGCGACCTCGCGGCGGCGGGCACGGGCCCCCGGGCGCCGCTCGGCCTAGCGACTCCTTACTTCGGTCGTTTCGCTCCGTACTTCGAGCGGCTCTGCCGTCGATCCTGGACCCCGATCGAGTCGAGAGTGCCGCGGATGATGTGGTAGCGCACGCCCGGCAGGTCCTTCACACGGCCGCCGCGGATGAGGACGACCGAGTGCTCCTGCAGGTTGTGCCCGACGCCCGGGATGTAGGCGATGATCTCGATGCCGTTCGTGAGCCGCACCTTCGCCACCTTGCGGAGCGCCGAGTTGGGCTTCTTCGGCGTCGTCGTGTACACGCGCGTGCACACGCCGCGCTTCTGCGGCGAGCGGTTCAGCGCCGGCGCCTTGCCCTTCACGTTCTGCTTCAGGCGCCCGTGCTTCACGAGCTGGTTGATGGTCGGCATGGAGTCTCGTCCTGACGGAAATTCGCTGTTTTAGGGAAGCTTCTTCTTCCTGTCAACCTTGCGTCGCGCGTGACGCGACCTATGCGACGGCCTCCCCGGTCTCGGCGGGTGCTGGGAGCACCTCGGTGGGCTCGGTCGGCTCGTCGGTCACCGCTTCCATGCGGTTGTACTTCGCGACGCCGGTGCCGGCGGGGATCAGGCGGCCCATGATGACGTTCTCTTTGAGGCCGGCGAGCCGGTCGACCTTGCCGTTGATCGCGGCCTCGGTGAGGACCTTCGTCGTCTCCTGGAAGGACGCCGCCGAGATGAAGCTCTCGGTCGAGAGCGACGCCTTGGTGATGCCGAGCAGCAGCGGCTCGGCGACGGCCGCCTGGCCGTTCTTCGCCAGCACGCGCTGGTTCTCCTCCTCGAAGCGCCACTTCTCGACCTGGTCGCCGATCAGGAACTCGGTATCGCCCACTTCCTTGATGCGTACGCGGCGCAGCATCTGCCGGACGATCACCTCGATGTGCTTGTCGTTGATGCGCACGCCCTGCAGGCGGTAGATCTCCTGCACCTCGTCGACGAGGTACTTGGCCAGCGCCTTCTCGCCGAGGATGGTGAGGATGTCGTGCGGGTTCGAGCTGCCGTCCATGAGCGGCTCGCCCGCCTTCACGAAGTCGCCCTCGTGGACGCTGATGTGCTTCCCCTTGGGAATCAGGTACTCGCGCGGCTCGCCGACCTCGGGCGTCACGATGACCTTCCGCTTGCCCTTGGTGTCCTTGCCGAACGAGATGACACCGTCGATCTCGGAGACGACCGCGAACTCCTTCGGCTTGCGGGCTTCGAAGAGCTCGGCGACGCGCGGCAGACCGCCCGTGATGTCCTTGGTCTTGGTGGTCTCGCGCGGGATCTTTGCGATGATGTCCCCGCCCGCGACCGGCTGCCCTTCGACGACGTTCAAGTGTGCGCCGACCGGGATCAGGTAGCGCGCCTCGCCACTCGAGATCTTGGCCGTGTTGCCGTCCGCCCCCTTGATGGAGATGCGTGGCCGCCGGTCGATCTCCTTCGTGTCGATTACGACTTTGGTCGAGAGACCCGTGCGCTCGTCGACCTTCTCCTCCATGGTGACGCCTTCGAGGATGTCGCCGAATTTCACGGTACCGGCGGCCTCGGTGAGGATCGGAATCGTGTACGGATCCCACTCGGCGATCATCTCGCCGCCTTTCACCTTCGCGCCGTCGACCTTCTTCAGCTTCGCGCCGTAGACGATGGGGTAGCGCTCGCGCTCACGCTCGCGCCCCTCCTCCGGGAAGTCGACGATCGCGACCTCGCCGTTGCGGTTCATGACGACGCGGTCGCCCTCGCGACCTTCCACCGTCGTGACGTTGATCAACTTGAGGAACCCGTCGTTGCGCGCCTCGAGCGTCGTTTGCTCGGCGCGCCGGCTGGCGGTGCCACCGATGTGGAAGGTGCGCATCGTCAGCTGCGTCCCGGGCTCGCCGATCGACTGCGCGGCGATGACGCCGATGGCCTCGCCCAGGTTCACCAGCTGGCCGCGGGCGAGATCGCGCCCGTAGCACCCGACGCAGACGCCCTGCCGCGACTGGCAGGTGAGCACCGAGCGGATCTTCACCCGCTCGAGTCCCGCGTCCTCGACGAGCGCGACCTTGGCCTCGTCGATGAGGTCGTTCGCGTGCACGATGACGTTGCCGGAGAACGGGTCCCGGATGTCTTCCAGCGCCACGCGTCCGAGGACGCGATCGCCGAGGCCCTCGATGACCTCGCCGCCCTCGACGAGCGGCGTCATCTCGATGCCGTCGAGCGTGCCGCAGTCGCGCTCGGTGATGATAGAGTCCTGCGCCACGTCGACGAGGCGGCGCGTGAGATAGCCCGAGTTCGCGGTCTTGAGCGCCGTGTCGGCGAGACCTTTGCGCGCGCCGTGCGTCGAGATGAAGTACTGGAGCACGGTCAGGCCTTCGCGGAAGTTCGCCGTGATGGGCGTCTCGATGATCTCGCCCGACGGCTTCGCCATGAGGCCGCGCATGCCGGCGAGCTGCCGGATCTGCTGCGCCGAGCCGCGGGCGCCCGAGTCGGCCATCATGAAGATGGGGTTGAAGGACGGCACGCGCTGGTACTTGCCCTGCGCGTCCTTCACCTCGTCGGTGCCGAGCTCGCGGAGCATCTCGTCGGCGATGCGGTCGGTCACCTCGGCCCAGATGTCGACGACCTTGTTGTAGCGCTCACCGTCGGTGATGAGCCCCTTGTTGTACTGGTCCTCGATCTCGCGGACGGCGGTGTGCGCCTCGTCGAGCAACGCATGCTTCGCCTCGGGGATCACCATGTCCTTGATCCCGATCGAGATGCCTGCGCGCGTCGCCATCTCGTAGCCGAGGTCCTTCAATCGGTCGGCGAAGATGACGGTCGCCTTGTTGCCCGCGTGCCGGTACGCGAGGTCGATGAGGCCGCCGAGCTCCTTCTTCTTCATCAACTTGTTGACTTCGGCGAACGGGATCTCGGCGGGCACGATCTCGTAGAGGAGCACGCGCCCGACCGTCGAATCGACCCGTTCCCCCGTGCTGGGCGTACGCACCTTGATCCGCGCCTGGAGATCGACCTCGTCCTGGTCGTACGCGATCCGCACCTCGCCGAAGTTCGAGAACGACTTGCCCTCGCCCCGCGCCGCGAGACGCTCGCGCGTCATGAAGTAGAGCCCGAGGACGATGTCCTGGGTCGGCACGATGATCGGCCGGCCGTTCGCGGGCGACAGGATGTTGTTGGTCGACATCATGAGGGCGCGGGCCTCGACCTGCGCCTCGACCGACAGCGGCACGTGGACGGCCATCTGGTCGCCGTCGAAGTCGGCGTTGTACGCCGCGCACACGAGCGGGTGGAGCTGGATGGCCTTGCCCTCGATGAGCGTCGGCTCGAACGCCTGGATGCCGAGGCGGTGGAGCGTGGGGGCGCGGTTCAGCAGCACCGGGTGCTCGCGGATCACGTCGTCGAGGATGTCCCACACCTCGGGACGCTCCTTCTCCACCATCTTCTTCGCGCTCTTGATGGTGGTGACGAAGCCGCGCTCCTCGAGCTTGTTGTAGATGAAGGGCTTGAAGAGCTCGAGTGCCATCTTCTTCGGGAGCCCGCACTGGTGCAGGCGCAGCTCCGGCCCGACGACGATGACCGAGCGCCCCGAGTAATCGACGCGCTTGCCGAGCAGGTTCTGGCGGAAGCGGCCCGACTTGCCCTTGAGCATGTCGGAGAGGGACTTGAGGGGGCGCTTGTTCGGCCCCGTGATCGCGCGGCCGCGACGCCCGTTGTCGAACAACGCGTCGACCGCCTCCTGGAGCATGCGCTTCTCGTTCCGGATGATGATGTCCGGCGCGTTCAGCTCCATCAGGCGCTTCAGGCGGTTGTTGCGGTTGATGACGCGGCGATAGAGGTCGTTCAGATCGGAGGTCGCGAAGCGGCCGCCGTCGAGCGGGACGAGCGGGCGAAGGTCGGGCGGGATCACGGGGACGACCTCGAGGATCATCCACTCGGGCTGGTTGCCCGAGTTCTTGAAGGCCGAGATCACCTTCAGGCGCTTGGCGAGCTTCTTCCGCTTGGCCTCGCTGGTCGCTTCCTTCATCTCGACGCGCAGGTCGACGAAGAGCTTGTCGATGTCCATGCGCGAGAGGAGCTCACGGATCGCCTCGGCGCCCATGCCGGCCCGGAACGCGTCGGGGCCGTGCTCGTCCACGAGCTTGCGGTACTTGCCCTCGGACAGGAGCTCGCGCTCCTGGAGCGGCGTCGCGCCCGGCTCGACCACGACGTAGGACTCGAAGTACAGGACCTTCTCGAGCTCCTTGAGGGTCATGTCGAGCATGGTCCCGATGCGGGACGGCAAGCTCTTCAGGAACCAGATGTGGGCGACGGGCGTCGCGAGGTCGATGTGGCCCATGCGCTCACGGCGCACCTTGGACTGGATGACTTCGACGCCGCACTTCTCGCACACGACGCCACGGTGCCGCATGCGCTTGTACTTCCCGCAGTTGCACTCGTAGTCCTTCGTCGGCCCGAAGATCTTCGCGCAGAACAGACCGTCGCGCTCGGGCTTGAAGGTCCGGTAGTTGATCGTCTCTGGCTTCTTCACCTCGCCGTGCGACCACGACCGGATCTTGTCCGGCGACGCGATCGAGATGCGGATCGAGTTGAAGTTGATCGGGTTCTTCGGCTTCTCGAACAGGCTGAAGAGATCTTCCATCATACGCCGAGGTCCTCTCCCCCGTCCTATGGCTGCTGCGGCCGGTTTTCGACGAGCTCGACGTCGAGGGCCAGGCTTTGCAGCTCCTTCACCATCACGTTGAACGATTCGGGCAAGCCGGGCTCGAGCACGTTCTCGCCCTTGACGATCGCCTCGTACATGCGGGTGCGGCCGGCGACGTCGTCGGACTTGACCGTCAACATCTCCTGCAGCGTGTAGGCCGCGCCGTACGCCTCGAGCGCCCACACCTCCATCTCGCCGAGCCGCTGGCCGCCGAACTGCGCCTTACCGCCGAGCGGCTGCTGTGTGACGAGGGAGTACGGGCCGGTCGAACGGGCGTGGATCTTGTCGTCGACCAGGTGGTGCAGCTTCATCATGTACATGACGCCCACGGTCACCTCGTGGGCGAAGGCCTCGCCGGTCCGCCCATCGCACAGGCGGGTCTGGCCGGTCGCCGGCAGGGTGGCGCGGGCGAGGAGCTTGAAGATCTCCTCTTCCGACGCGCCGTCGAACACCGGCGTCGCGACGTGCATGCCGCGCACCGCGCGGCGGGCGAGCTTCACGATGTCCTCGTCCGAGAGCGCGTCGATGAACTCCGCGACGTCCTTCGCTGGGTAGAGCTCGCGCAGGATCTTGCGGATCGCGCCGGCGTCGGGCCGTCCGTTCTCCTCGAGCTCCGAGTTGAGCTGGCGCCCCAGCGTGCGGGCCGCCCAGCCGAGGTGGGTCTCGAGGATCTGCCCGACGTTCATGCGCGACGGCACCCCGAGCGGGTTGAGAACGATGTCGACGGGCGTGCCGTCGGCGAGATACGGCATGTCCTCCTCGGGCAGGATGCGCGAGAGTACGCCCTTGTTGCCGTGGCGGCCGGCCATCTTGTCGCCGACCTGCAGCTTGCGCTTGATGGCGACGAAGACCTTCACCATCTTGATGACGCCCGGGGGCAGCTCGTCGCCGCCCTTCAGCCGGTCGATCTTGTCGTTGAAGGTGGTCTTGATGGTCTCGATCTGCTCCTGCATCCCCTCGACGAGGCGGGACAGCTCGTCCTCGACCTTCTCGTCGCCGACCTTCACGTCGCCCCAGTACTGATAGGAGATCTGATCGAGCAGCTCGGCGGTCACCTCGACGCCCTTGTTGAGCAGCACGCGCCGCGCGTCGTCCGTGAGCCGCGCCGTCGTCGTCTTGCCGACGAGCAGGCTGTACACCTTGCGCTGCGCGCTCTCGCGGATGATCCGGATCTCGTCCTGCTGGTCCTTCTTCAGCTTCGCGACCTCTTCGTCCTCGATGGCACGCGAGCGATCGTCCTTCTGGATGCCCTTGCGCGAGAAGACGCGGGCGTTGATAACCGTGCCCTCGACACCCGGCGGCACGCGCAGGCTCGTGTCGCGGACCTCGCCGGCCTTCTCCCCGAAGATGGCGCGCAGGAGCTTCTCTTCGGGCGAGAGCTGGGTCTCGCCCTTGGGCGTGATCTTGCCCACCAGGATGTCGCCCGGCTTCACCTCCGCGCCGATGCGAATGATGCCGGACTCGTCGAGGTCGTGGAGCGCTTCGTCGCCGACGTTCGGAATGTCGCGCGTGATCTCTTCGGGTCCGAGCTTCGTGTCGCGCGCGACGCACTCGAACTCCTCGATGTGGATCGAGGTGAAGAGATCGTGCTTCACGACCCGCTCGGAAATGAGGATCGAGTCCTCGAAGTTGTAACCGCCCCACGGCATGAAGGCGACGAGCACGTTGCGCCCGAGCGCCAGCTCGCCGATGTCGGTCGACGGACCGTCGGCGATGACGTCGCCCGCGCGCACGCGGTCGTCGATCACGACGATGGGCCGCTGGTTGATGCAGGTGTTCTGGTTCGAGCGCTGGTACTTGACGAGGTTGTAGATGTCGACACCGGGATCGCGGCCATCGGAGCTCGGCTTGTCGACCTTCACGACGATGCGCTCGGCGTCGACTTGCTCGACCACGCCGTCGCGCCGCGCGACGACGGTGACGCCGGAGTCGCGTGCGACCGTGCGCTCCATGCCGGTGCCGACCAGCGGCGCCTCGGTGCGCAGGAGCGGCACCGCCTGGCGCTGCATGTTGGAGCCCATGAGCGCGCGGTTCGCGTCGTCGTTCTCGAGGAACGGGATCAGTGCCGCGGCGACGGAGACCAGCTGGTTCGGCGACACGTCCATGAATTCGACGGCTTCGGGCCGCACCATGGTGAACTCGCCGCCGATGCGCGCCGACACGAGGTCGGCGGTGAAGTTGCCCTTCGGGTCGAGCGGCGCGTTCGCCTGCGCGATCGTGTGCTCCTCCTCCTCGAGGGCGGAGAGGTAGACGATGTCTTCCGTGACGCGCCCGTCCTTGACCTTGCGGTAGGGCGTCTCGACGAAGCCGAAATCGTTCACGCGCGCGTACGTCGACAGCGACGCGATGAGGCCGATGTTCGGTCCTTCCGGCGTCTCGATCGGGCACACCCGGCCGTAGTGCGTGGGATGCACGTCGCGGACCTCGAAGCCGGCGCGCTCGCGGGTGAGGCCGCCGGGGCCGAGGGCAGAGAGCCGGCGCTTGTGCGTGATCTCGGAGAGCGGGTTCGTTTGGTCCATGAACTGCGAGAGCTGTGAGGACCCGAAAAACTCCTTGATGACCGCCGACACCGGCTTGTAGTTGATGAGCTCCTGCGGCATCAGCGTCTCGATGTCCTGCAGGCTCATCCGCTCCTTGATCGCGCGCTCCATGCGCACGAGGCCGATGCGATACTGGTTCTCGACCAGCTCGCCCACGGCGCGCACGCGGCGGTTGCCGAGGTGGTCGATGTCGTCGATCGAGCCGTTGCCGTTGCGCAGCTCGATCAGGTAGCGCACGACCTCGAGGATGTCCTCACGGCGCAGCGTGCCCTGGTCCAGGGGAACGTCGAGCTTGAGCTTGTGGTTGAGCTTCAAGCGCCCCACCCGGGACAGGTCGTAGCGCTCGGGGTTGAAGAAGAGGTTGTTGAAGAACGCCGTCGCCGTCTCGGGCGTGGGCGGATCGCCGGGGCGCAGGCGGCGGTAGATCTCGAGGATGCCCTCCTCCGGGCTCGCGATCTTGTCCTGCAGCAGCGTGTTGCGAAGCGCGGGGCCGATGTGCGTGTCCTCGAGGAAGAGCACCTCGACGCGACTGATGCCGCGCGTGCGCAGGAGCTCGAGCTTCTCCTCGGTGATGTCGTCGTTGCACCCGAGGATGACCTCGCCGGTCTTCGGATCCTTCACGTCGTGTGCAGAGACGCGTCCGATGACCTCTTCGACCGTGATCGGGATCTGGTCGATGCCGGCCTGCTCCATCTGGCGGAGGACGAGCTTCGTGAACTTGCGGCCTTCCTTGACGATCAGGTCGTTCGAGCCGGGATGGCGGATGTCGCGCGAGGCCTTCACCCCGACCAGGTGCTCGGGCTTGAAGAGCTTCGCGGCCTTGCGGCCGTCGATGACGATCGTGTCCTTGCGATAGAAGTAGTTGAGCAGGTCCTCGCCCGTCATGCCGAGGGCGCGCAGCAGGACCGTGGCGTGGAACTTCCGGCGCCGGTCGATGCGGACGAACAGGATGTCGCGCGGATCGAACTCGAAGTCGATCCACGAGCCGCGGTACGGGATGATGCGCGCGGAGTAGAGGAGCTTGCCGCTGGCGTGCGTCTTGCCCTTGTCGTGGTCGAAGAAGACGCCGGGCGAGCGATGGAGCTGCGAGACGATGACACGCTCGGTGCCGTTCACCATGAACGTCCCGTGCTGCGTCATGAGCGGGATCTCGCCGAAGTAGACCTCCTGCTCCTTCACGTTCTTGATGGAGCGCGCGCCGCTCTCCGGATCGACGTCCCAGATGACCAGCTGCACGGTGACCTTCAGGGGCGCCGCGAACGTCATGCCGCGCTGATGACACTCGTCGACGTCGTACTTCGGGTCCGAGAGCGTGAAGCTCACGAACTCGAGCGAGGCGGTCTCGTTGAAGTCCTTGATGGGGAAGACCGACTTGAAGACCGCCTGGAGCCCCTGGTCCTTGCGCTGGTCCGGTGGGACGTCGCGCTGGAGGAACTCCTCGTACGACCGCTTTTGGATGTCGATCAGGTTCGGGATGTCGATGATCTTCTTGATGTGACCGAAGCTCCGCCGGAAGCGGAGGTTGTTGGGAACACGTGAAGTGTGCGCCACGCTTTGACTCATCGATGCTCCTGCCAGACCTCTGGCGACTGGACCCGTACCGGCCGTGGGGTGAACGTCGTGCGACTCGCGGTCACTTCAGCTCGACCGTGCCACCCGCCTCCTCGAGCTTCTTCTTCATGGCCTCGGCCTCCGCCTTGGCGACGCCTTCCTTCACGGTCTTGGGCGCGCCGTCGACGAGGTCCTTGGCTTCCTTGAGACCGAGGGCCGTCAGCTCGCGGACCACCTTGATGACCTGGATCTTCTTGTCGCCGCCCGCCGTGAGGACGACGGTGAACTCGTCCTTCTCGACCGCGGGAGCCGCCGCCCCGCCGGCCGGACCCGCGCCGGTCGCCGCCACGGCCACGGGCGCCGCCGCCGACACGCCGAGCTCCTGCTCGAGCTCCTTCACGAGCGCCGCCGCATCCATGAGGGACATGTTCTTGAGAAAATCCTTCACCTGCTCACGCGTCACTTCCATCGCTAGTCCTTTCCGCTGGTTCCGAATCGCGAAGCGGCTACGCCGCGCCGCCGTCTGCTCGCTTCGCGAGCGCATCCACCAGCCGCGCGAGCTGCGCCGCTGGTTCGTTCAGAGTTCTGAGCAACTGGCTCGCCGGGGCCTGCAGCAGGCCGAGGAGCTGCGCCAGCAGCACCTCGCGAGGCGGCAGGTCGGCGAGTGCCTTCACGCCGCGAGCCGGCAGCACCTCACCGTCGAGCACTGCGCCCTTGATCTCGAGCTTCGGCATCTCGTCGGCGAGCTTCATCGCCACCTTGGCGAGCGCGACCGGATCCTTGAAGCCGATCAGCACCGCCGTGGGGCCCTTCAGCATGCCCTCGAGCGACGCGTAGCGCGTGTTCGAGATGGCGCGCTTGGCGAGGCGGTTCTTCGTGACCCGGCACCGCCCGTCGGCCTCGCGGAGCGCGCGGCGGAGGCGGGTCATCTGGCCCGCTGTGAGCCCGCGGTACTCCGCCAGCACCGCAACGGTCGCGCGGGAGAAGTCCCCCTGCAGCGACTCGACGTTTTCGACCTTTTCAGCGCGATTCATGGTGTCGTCGTTCCTCTAGGCTGCCGCCGCCGATTGCGTCGTCGTGGGATCGATGCGGACCGAGGGGCCCATGGTGGTCGAGACGGCGATGCTGAGGAAATAGTGGCCCTTGGAGGCCGCCGGCTTCGCGCGCGTGAGGCTCGCGATGAGCGCGTGCGCGTTCTCGCGCAACTTGTCGGCGCCGAAGCTCCGCTTGCCGATCGGCACGTGGACGATGCCCGCCTTCTCGACGCGGAACTCGACCTTGCCCGCCTTGACGTCGCGGACCGCCTTGGCGACGTCGAACGTGACCGTCCCGACCTTGGGGTTCGGCATGAGGCCGCGCGGACCGAGCACCTTGCCGAGTCGGCCGACCTGCCCCATCATGTCGGGCGTCGCGATGGCGGTGTCGAAGTCGAGCCACTGCTCGTCCTGGATCTTCTTCACCACGTCGTCCGCGCCGACGAAATCCGCGCCCGCGTCCTGCGCCTCCTTCGCCTTGTCGCCCTTGGCGAACACGAGGACGCGCACGCGTTTGCCGGTCCCGTGCGGGAGCACCACCGTGCCGCGCACGTTCTGATCGGCCTGACGGGGATCGACGCCGAGCCGGATCGCCATCTCGACGCTCTCGTCGAACTTCGGCGGGCCACCTGCGTCGAGGAGCACCCCGATCGCCTCGTCCATCGCGTAGCGCTTCTCCCGATCGATCTTCGCCGCCGCGTTCCGGTATCGCTTGCCCGCGTTTGCCATGGTGTCCTCTAGACGACCTCGAGCCCGAGGCTCCGTGCCGTACCCTCGACCGTGCGAATCGCCGCTTCGAGGCTGGCCGCGGTGAGATCGGGCATCTTCAGCTTCGCGATCTCCTCGACCTGCTTGCGCGTCACCTGACCAACCTTGGTCTTGTTCGGCTCGCTGGAGCCCTTCTCGATGCCGGCCGCCTTCTTCAGCAGCACCGACGCGGGCGGCGTCTTCGTCACGAACGTGAACGACCGGTCCGCGTAGACTGTGATGATGACCGGGATGATGAGCCCGCCCTGCGACTGCGTCTGCGCGTTGAACGCCTTGCAGAACTCCATGATGTTGACACCGCGCTGTCCGAGCGCGGGGCCCACCGGCGGGCTCGGGTTCGCCGCCCCGGCCGGAATCTGCAGCTTCACTTCCGCTACGACCTTCTTCGCCATGTCCGGCTACGCCTTCTCCACTTGCACGAAGTCGAGCTCGACGGGCGTCGCGCGCCCGAAGATGCTGATGAGCACCCGCAGCTTGCCCTTCTCGGGCTTCACGTCCTCGACGACGCCGTTGAAGTCCTGGAACGGCCCGTCGACCACCTTCACGTTTTCGCCGTGCTCGAAGAGCACCTTCGGCTTGGGCTTGACCGCGCCCTCTTCCATTTGGTGCGTGATCTCCCGCACCTCGGCTTCGGAGATGGGCGGAATGGAGCTCGGGTCGGTGGCGCCACCGAGGAAGCCGGTCACCTTGGGGGTCGACTTCACGATGTGCCACGTCTCGTTGTTGAGTTTCATGTTCACGAGGATGTAGCCGGGAAAGAACTTCCGCGACGACGTCTTCTTCTTGCCCTTCACGAGCTCGACGACCTTCTCGGACGGGACGAGGATCTCGCCGAAGAGATCCGGGCTGGAGCACGACCGCACGCGCTCCTCGAGCGAGGTTTTCACCTTGTGCTCGTAGCCCGAGTACGTGTGCACCACGTACCACTGCCTGTTGCCGGCATCCGCCATCAGCCCAATACCCGCGTGAAGACGAAAGAGAGCACCGAATCGATCAGCCCGAGATACAGCCCGACGAAGACGACGCCGATGATGACGGCAATCGTCGCCGCCCGGGTCTCCTCCCAGGTCGGCCAGTGAACCCGCTTGAGCTCTCCCCAGCATTCCTCGAGGAAGGCCTGGGAGCGTACGAGGGGCTGCTTCCAATCGCGTCCGTTCATAGAAGCTCGCAGAGACGGGTCAGGCAGGGCTCGAACCTGCAACCCCCGGATTTGGAGTCCGGTGCTCTACCAATTAGAGCTACTGACCCCCACACGCCGGGGCGCACCCCTCAGACCTTGCCCTCCTTGTGGACCGTGTGGGCGCGGCACGCGGGGCAGAACTTGCGGAACGACAATTTCTCCGTGGTCTTCTTCTTGTTCTTCGTGCTGGTGTAGTTCCTTCGTTTGCATCCGTCGCAGACGAGACTGATCAAATCGCGCATCGAAACCTCACTGGACCCCTCCGCTCACGCGACGAGGCCGCCATCCCCGAGCCCATGACCGGATTCGAACCGGTGACCTCTTCCTTACCAAGGAAGTGCTCTGCCACCTGAGCTACATGGGCATATCCGTCGTCGATCATTCTGCCGACGCTCGCTGCCACGAGCGGGAGACGGGAATCGAACCCGCGACCCCGAGCTTGGAAGGCTCGTGCTCTGCCAACTGAGCTACTCCCGCGTCGCATGTTCTTCGTTCGACTCGCTCGCTCACAGTGGAGAGGGGAGGATTCGAACCTCCGAAGGCGTACGCCGGCAGATTTACAGTCTGCTCCCTTTGGCCGCTCGGGCACCTCTCCGCGTCTCGTCCCCTCGGCGAACATGGAGCCGATGGTCGGAGTCGAACCGACGACCTGCTGATTACAAGTCAGCCGCTCTACCACCTGAGCTACATCGGCGCGCCACCCGCGCTCGGGTACGTTGTTGTCCAAGTTGTTCGAGAAACCTCCCCGGCCGGTTCGAACGGGATGTCCGAACGGCAAGTGGCGAGAAGACACCTTTACCCACCGTGACGAAGCGCCGACTGATAACATCGGGGTTATGGGCTGTCAATGAAACGGAAGGCCCGGCGCGTCCTTAGCCGCGTCGGCGACGGCGCACGACGACCTCGTAGAGGGCGATCGCCGTGGCCACCGAGACGTTCAGCGACTCGACCCCGGGGGCCATCGGGAGCGACGCCTCGAAGTCACAGCCCCGGCGCACGAGTGGCCGCAGTCCCTCCCCCTCCCCGCCAGCCACGATGGCCGGCCGCTCGAGGTCGGGCAGATCGAAGACCGATCGCTCGGCCCCCGCGACCAGGCCGACGAGCCAAAATCCGGCGTCCTTTAGAGCACCTAAGGCCCGCGACAAGTTCGGAACCCTGGCGATGGGGAGATCGAAGAGGCAACCCGCCGAGGTCGCCGCCACCACCCCGGTCACGCCCACGCTGCGGTCCTGCGGGACGACGATCCCCCCCACGCCGGCCGCCCGGGCGGTACGGATGATCGCCCCGAAGTTCCGCGGGTCCTGGACCGAGTCGAGCGCCAGCACCGAGCTGCACTCCGGTGCGACCACGTCCTCGATGGCGGCGTAGCGATACGGATCGCCGAGGACGACGGCGCCCTGGTGATGCGGCGTCCCGGCCAGTCGCTCGAGCCCGGCGTGGTCGAGCTCTTCGACGGCCAGGTGCCGGCCGCGCGCGAGCGCTACGATCCGCGGCGCCGGTCGTCCGCGCAGCACCGCGACTCGCCGCACGCCCGCTCGACCTCGCAGCGCGCCTTCGACGGCGTTGGTTCCGTAGACGACGAGCGGCCCGTCGGTTGTTCGTCCGCGTGCCATCGGTTAGAAGACGGCGCGCCGCGGCGCCTCCCCCATGGGGAAGATCGTCCATCGGTATCTGTTCCGGGAGATCCTGGTTCCCTTCGGCCTGGGCTTGTCGATCTTCACGTTCGTCCTCTTGCTCGCCCGGCTGCTGCGGTTGATCGAGCTGGTCGTGAACCGCGGCGTCCCGTTCACCAACGTCGCGCGCATCTTCCTGTGCCTCCTGCCGGCCTTCCTCGAGGTGACGGTCCCGATGGCGATGCTGCTCGCCATCCTGGTCGCATTCGGACGCCTGTCGGCCGACGCCGAGATCACGGCCCTTCGAAGCTCCGGCGTCAGCCTCTACCAGCTCGTACCGCCGGTCGCCACGTTCGTGGTCATCGTCACGATCATCACCGCCGGGCTCGCGTGGTACGCGCGCCCGTGGGGCAATCGGGCACTGCGAACCGCCATGTGGGACATCGCCCGCACGCGCGCGACCGCGGGACTGAAGCCGCAGATCTTCAACGACGACTTCCCCGGCCTCATCATCTACGCCGAGCAGATCGACGCCACCGACCACCTGGACCGCGTGTTGATCGCCGACGAGCGCGACCCGGAGCAGCAGAATACGATCTTCGCGCGCGAAGGCCTCATGATCCCCGATCCCGAGCGCGAGACGCTCACGCTACGCCTCCTCGAGGGGACCATTCACACGACCGACACGTCCGAGCAGGCGAGCTATCAGACCGACTTCAAGTCGTACGACGTGAACCTCGACCTGCGCGCGACGCTCGCCGACTCCCAGCAACGCAGCGACGATCCCAAGGAGCTGACGCTGCCGCAGCTCGCCGCGGCGATCGAAGCGAAGACCGCCGCCGGCAAACCTGCGCGCCCCGAGCTCGTCGAGTACCACCGAAAGTTCTCGATCCCGTTCGCCTGCGTCGTGTTCGGCCTGGTCGCGATGCCGCTCGGCATCCAGCCGGCTCGCGCCGTCCGGTCGCGCGGCTTCGCCGTCAGCCTGGTCGTGATCTTCACGTACTACATCCTGCTCTCGACCGGGCAGGGTTTCGCCGAGCAGGGCAGCGTGCCTGCCGTGGTCGGGCTCTGGCTCCCGAACGTCGCGCTCGGCATCCTTGGCCTGGTGCTCTTCCGCCGCGCGGCGCGCGAGCAGCCCCTCGTCGAGAGCCGGTGGCTCGAGCGCTTCGCCGAGGGCCTGCGCCGCGTGGTGGCGCGCACGGGCTACGCCGGGGCGACCGGATGACCGCGCGCCGGCGGCTGTTCCTGCCTACCCTCGCGCGCCATCTGACGGGCGAGTTCCTGCGCGCCTTCGCGCTCACCATGCTCGCCTTCGTCGCGATCTACATCCTGGCGGAGTTCTTCGACCGCTTCGACGACTTCCTGCGCCACGACGCGAGCGCGTCCACGATCGTGCGGGCGTTCCTGTACAAGATCCCGTCCATCGTGCTCCAGACCACGCCGGTCGCGGTGCTCGCGGGCGCGCTCGCGGGGCTCGGGCTCCTCGCCCGCAACAACGAGTTCGTCGCGCTGCGGAGCTGCGGCGTCAGCCTGTGGCAGATCGCCGGCCCGCTCGCGGTCGTCGCGATCGGCATCGGCGTCGCGACGTTCGTGTGGGGCGAGACCGTCGTGCCGGCGAGCGCGCGCCAGTGGAACCAGATCTGGAACCAGGAGGTACGCAAGCGTACCGGCCCCGCCGGCGTGTTCGCCGGGCGTGAGGTCTGGTTCCACGGCCGGGCCGGCTTCTACAACGTGAATCGCATCGCCCCCGGGCGCCGCAAGCTCTACGGCCTCACGGTCTACCAGATGCGACGCGACGAATTCCGACCGTCGCGCGTCATCGAGTCGAAGGAAGCGGAGTGGAAGGACGGCGCGTGGGTGCTCAGCCCCGACGCGCGCACGGTGCGGCTCGGCTCCGACGGCGTGCGCGAGGAGGCCGGCGTGCCGCAGGGCTTCGTCCTCCCGGAATCGCTCGACGACTTTCGCGTCGTCGCGGTCGAGCCGGCGGAGTTCAGCTACAGCATGCTCCGGCGCCAGATCCGGAGCCTCCGGGCGAAGGGCGTCGACGCGTCGGAGAGTTGGGTCGACCTGCACTTGAAGATCGCGACGCCGGCGGCGAGCCTCATCATGATGCTCCTCGCCATTCCGCTGGTGGCGCGCGGCACGCGTGCAACGAGCCTACCTGCGGCGTTCGGGCTCGGCTTCGCGGTCGGCGTCACGTACTTCTTCGTCGTCGGCTTCTCCCGGGCGCTCGGACAGGCGAACGCCTTTCCGCCGCTGCTCGCGGCGTGGACCGCGAACGGCATCTTCATGCTGGTCGCGGGCTACTACTTCGCCGCCGCCGACTAGCCAGTCGACGCGACCGCTCTCGGAAACAGACCGCTACGGGACCAACGCCGCGGCGTCGAGGCCGGCCGTTTCGGGGAGGCCGAGCACGATGTTCATGCACTGCACGCCATTGCCGGCGGCGCCCTTGCCGAGGTTGTCGAGCGCCGTCATGACGATCGCGTAGCCGGTCGCCGCATCGTAGCGCCACGAGATGGCGCACCGGTTCGTGCCACGCACCTCGCGCAGGGTGGGCGGCTCGGCGCCGCGCAGGACGACGAACGGCTCACGCGCGTAGGCATCCTGGAACAGGCGCGCGAGCGGCGGCTCGGACGCGACGCGGACGTACATCGTGCACTCCATGCCGCGCGAGATCGGGAGCAGGTGCGGAATGAAGAGCGCGCCGTGCGGCGCGCCCGCGGCGCGCAGCTCCTGGTCGATCTCGACGCCGTGGCGGTGGCCGTCGACGGCGTAGGGCCGGAAGTTCTCGTTCACCTCGGCGAAGAGCTGCTCGACCTTCGCGCCACGTCCGGCGCCGGTCGTCCCCGACTTGGCGTCGATGACGACGGGGTCCCGCACGAGCCCCGCACGCACGAGCGGCACGAGCCCCAAGAGCGCGCAGGTCGGATAGCACCCGGGGACGGCGACGAGCTTCGTCGACGCCATGGGCTCTCGATAGATCTCGGGAATGCCGTAGACGGCCTCGCGGATGAGCTCCGGCGCGACGTGATGGTGGCCGTACCACTTCGCGTAGTCGGCGACGTCGCGCAGCCGGAAGTCGGCCGACTGGTCGATGACGACCTTGCCCAGGCGTCGCAGCGCGGCCACGATCGGCGCCGATGCCCCGTGGGGCAGCGCCGTGAACACGACGTCGGCCTTGGCCGCTGCGGCCGCCGGGTCAGGCGCCTCGAGCACGAGGTCGGCGTAGCCGAGCAGTGCCGGATAGACGTCGGAGGCACGCTTGCCCCGATACTGCTCCGAGGAGACGAACGCGAGCGTGATCCCGGGATGACGGGACAGCACGCGCAGCAGCTCCGCGCCGACGTATCCCGTGGCGCCCAGCACCGCGACCGGAACAGGCTTCGTTCCCGCCATGGCCGCCACGTGTACGCGACACGTGGGGCAGGCGCAACGCTCAGCGCTTCGAGTACTGCGGGCGCTTGCGCGCCTTGTGGCGCCCGTACTTCTTGCGCTCGACCTCGCGCGAGTCGCGCGTGACGAAGCCGGCCTTCTTGAGCGCCGGGCGGAGCTCCGGGTTCGCGAGCAGCAGCGCGCGCGTGATGCCGTGGCGCACGGCCACCGCCTGCGCCGCGTTGCCGCCGCCGTGGACGTTCACGTCGACGTGATACTGCCCGACCGTGGACGTCACTTCGAACGGCTGGTTGATCACCATGCGCGACGTCTCGCGCGGAAAGTAACTCTCGATCGTGCGCGAGTTGACGACGATCGCACTCGCGCTGCCGGGCGCGAGGCGCACGCGCGCGACCGACGACTTCCGCTTGCCCGTACCCCAGAACACGTTCGACTCTGCACTCATTCGGATGGCCTCACTACGCTTCGGAGAGCGGCAACGGCTTCTGCGCCTGATGCGGGTGGTCGGGACCTGCGTAGACCTTGAGCTTGGTCGCGAGCTTCCTGCCGAGACGGTTCTTCGGGAGCATGCCGACGACGGCCTCGTGGATGAGGCGCGTCGGCTGCTTCGCGAGCACCTCGCCCGCCGTGGCGCGGCGAACGCCTCCGGGGTACTCGCTGTGACGAACGTAGACCTTCTCGTCGAGCTTCTTGCCCGTGAGGCGCACCTTCTTCGCGTTCACCACGACGACGAAGTCGCCCGCGTCGACGTGGGGTGAGTAACCGGGGTTGTGCTTGCCGCGGAGCACGCTCGCCACGCGCGTGGCGAGTCTACCGAGAACCTGCCCGTCCGCGTCGGCGATGAACCACCGGCGGGCGGCGTAGGCGTCTTCGGTCGTGAGGGTTCGCGTCGTTCGTGTCGTCGACATGTGCTCGCTGCTCGCAGGGGGTGATGACGGGGCCGACGAGACTCGAACTCGCGACCTCCGGCGTGACAGGCCGGCGTTCTAACCAACTGAACTACGACCCCGGACCCCGGTTTGGAGCGAGCGTAAGTAGCCCACCCGCGTGGATCTTTCAACGGCGGTCAGGAGCAGACGGAGAGGAAGCAGACGTCGTCCTCGTCCGGGCAGTCGTGCTCGGAGGCGCACAGACACCCCGCCAGTAGGAGGCTCGGTCGGCGGGCGAGCAGGCACGAGAGGGCGTCGCACCCCCGGCAAACGCACGTCCCCGCAGGGTCTCCGGCGACGATCACACACTCCCCCCCCGCCGGGCAGTCGGCCCGCGTCGCGTACGAGCCCGCGCGGCATTCTCCGCCGGCGCAGGCATATCCGGGCGGGCAGCCCTCGTCGCGGCTGCACGACCCTGGGGGTTGGACGACGGCGAAGCACGAGGCCGGGCGGAGCGTGGTCGAGGTGGTGGTCGCGAGCCCGGTCGTCGCGATCACGACGCAGGCGGATCCGACGCACGCGTCGCAGCAGCTCGCCACCGAGCTCGCGCACGCCGTGCCGCCTGCCGGGCCGACGAGAACGATCACGAGCCCCAGGCCGTCTCCAAGCATGCGTCACCTGGGCGCGGATAGCTCCGGCGCTGATCGCTGGCCAACCGAGCGACGATGGGCGGTGCAGGGATCGAACCTGCGACCCCCGGCTTGTAAGGCCGATGCTCTGCCGCTGAGCTAACCGCCCGACCAAAACGTTCGAGCGCCGCACGTACACTCTCCCCCACAGCCAAAGCAAGGAGCGAAGGCCACGCGAGCGACGCGCGAACGCGCGAGCGGCGGCAAGGTCGCGGGCGGAGCGAGCCCGCAGGCGTTGGCGCGCGCAAGAGGTCCGGCAGGGTGCGCGACCCACGCGGCGCGCCTACGCCGAGGACCGCGAGCGCAGCCCGCGACCTTGCCGCCGCGCCCCGCTCCGCCGCGCCTAGTTCAGCTTGTCCTTCAGCGACTTGCCGGCCTTGAACTTGGCCGACTTCGAGGCGGGAATGTCGATCGCCTCGCCGGTCTTGGGGTTGCGGCCGGTGCGCGCCTTGCGGGCGGATACGGCGAAAGTCCCGAAGCCGGAGATGTTGACCTTGTCGCCCTTCTGGAGCGCGGACTCGATGTCGTCGAACAACGTGTTCACCGCACGCTCGGCGAGCGACTTCTGAAGGTCCAGCTTCGTCGCGAGCGACTCGATCAGGTCCGCCTTGGTCATACCCCCGCTCCCCTTTTGGTTCCCCGCAGTGGAGTGGCGGCTTTACCAACCACCCCCAGGGCTGTCAATGCGTAACTAGATCGGTGTCGGGCTCGACCGGACGTGCAAATTCCGCCGGCGGCGCCTCGGCCTCGATGGGCGGCGCGGCTGGCCGGCGCAGGTACTCTTCCGGGTTCTCGAGCACGAGGGCCTTCCGCAGGACGTGGTCCATGTGCTCGACCACCTCGATCTCGATGGACTTGAGGATCGTCGCAGGGATCTCCTGGATGTCCTTCTCGTTCTCGATGGGGATGAGCACTTTGCGGATGCCACCACGGTGGGCCGCCAGGACCTTCTCCTTGAGGCCGCCGATCGGGAGCACGAAGCCCCGCAGCGTGACCTCGCCGGTCATGGCCACGTCGTGCCGGATGGGGATCCGCGTGAGGGCCGAGACCAGCGCGGTCGCCATGGTGATGCCGGCCGAGGGTCCGTCCTTCGGGATCGCCCCCTCGGGGACGTGAATGTGGATGTCGATCTTCTGGTAGAAGTCCCGCTCGAGCCCGAGCTCTTCCGCGCGCGACCGCACGTACGAGAGCGCGGCCTGCGCCGACTCCTGCATCACCTCGCCGAGGCGACCAGTGATGGTGAGCTTCCCCTTGCCGGGAAGCACCTGCACCTCGGTGGCGAGCAGCTCGCCGCCGAGATCGGTCCACGCGAGGCCCGTCGCGACGCCAACCTTGTGGTCCGCGTCGGCCTTGCCGTAGCGGAACCGCACGGGGCCGAGGAGCCCGACCAGGCTCTTCGACGTCACCTTCATGTGCGTCTCGCGGCCCTTCTTCACGACGTCGACGGCGACCTTGCGGCACACCGACGCGATCTCGCGCTCGAGGCTGCGGACGCCGGCTTCCTTCGTGTAATGGCGGATCAGCGAGATCACGGACGAGTCCGAGAACGTGATGTTGGACTCCTGCAGGCCGTTGGCCTCGCGCTGCTTCGGGATCAGGTACTTCTTGGCGATGTTCAACTTCTCGAGCTCGGTGTAGCCCGCGATCCGGATGATCTCCATGCGGTCCTGGAGCGGACGGGGAATGCGCTCGAGGTTGTTCGCGGTCGTGATGAACATCACCTTCGACAGGTCGTAGTCGACGTCGAGGTAGTGGTCGTTGAAGGTCGTGTTCTGCTCGGGGTCGAGCACTTCGAGGAGCGCGGCCGACGGATCGCCGCGGAAGTCGGTCGACATCTTGTCGACCTCGTCGAGCAGGAAGACGGGGTTCCCCGAGCCGGCCTTCTTCATCGACTGGATGACCTTGCCGGGGAGCGCGCCGATGTAGGTGCGGCGGTGTCCACGGACCTCGGCCTCGTCGCGCACGCCGCCGAGCGACACGCGCACGAACTTGCGGCCGGTGGCCCGGGCGATCGAGCGGCCGAGTGAGGTCTTGCCGACGCCGGGCGGCCCGACGAGGCAGAGGATCGGGCCCTTCATGTGGCCGACGAGGCCCTGCACGGCCAGGTATTCGAGGATGCGCTGCTTCACCTTCTCGAGGCCGTAGTGGTCCTCTTCCAGGACCTTCTCGGCGTCGGTGATGTCGAGCTTGTCCTCGGTGTAGTCGTGCCAGGGGAGCGAGATGAGCCAGTCGATGTAGTTCCGCACGACGGTCGCCTCGGCCGACATCGGCGACATCATCTTCAGCTTCTTCAGCTCTTTTTCGGCCTTCTCGCGGGCCTCGGCCGACATCTTCTTCTGCTTGATCTTCTCCTCGAGCTCCTGGATCTCGTTCTTGAACTCGTCCTTCTCGCCGAGCTCCTTCTGGATCGCGCGCATCTGCTCGTTGAGGTAGTACTCCTTCTGGGTCTTCTCCATCTGCTTCTTGACCCGGGAGCGAATGCGCTTCTCGACCTCGAGGATCTCGATCTCGGACCGCATGAACCCGAGCACCTTCTCGAGGCGCTCGGCGGGGTTCAGCATCTCGAGGAGCTGCTGCTTGTCCTCCAGCTTGATGCCGAGATGCGCGACGATCGTGTCGGAGAGCCGCGAGGGCTCCTCGATCGACGCGACCGACATGATCATCTCGGGCGGGATCTTCTTGTTCAGCTTGACGTAGTTCTCGAACGTGGAATTGACGCTGCGGACCAGGGCCTCGATCTCGGTCGTCTTGTCCGCGCTCTCTTCGATGGGCTCGGCCTCGACCAGGAAGAACTCGCCGCTGTCGACGTACTTCACGACGCGGGCGCGCTTCTTGCCCTCGACGAGCACCTTCACGGTGCCGTCCGGGAGGCGCAGGAGCTGAACCACGGTCCCGAGGGTGCCGACGCGGTAGATGTCGTCCTCTGCCGGTTCGTTCGTCTTGGCGTCCTTCTGTGCGGCGAGCAGGATCGACTTCTGCTTCGCCATCGCCTCTTCGAGGGCGCGGATGGACTTCTGCCGCCCGACGAAGAGCGGGACCACCATGTGCGGGAACACGATGATGTCCCGCAGCGGGAGGAGCGGCACCCGCAGCCCGGTCGGCTGAGGCGCGTTCGGATCCCGCTTGTCGTTCCGGAAGAGCATTAAACCCCCGTTCCCTCAGGCCGTCTCGGCGGCCTTCTGGTACAGAATGATCGGCTGGTCGCGGTTGGTGACCACTTCCTCGGAGATCAACACTTCCTTGATGTTCGGCTGCGACGGGATGTCGTACATCACGTCGAGCATGATGTTCTCCATGATCGCCCGCAGACCGCGCGCGCCGGACTTGCGCTTGAGCGCCTCGCGCGCGATGGCGCCGAGCGCGCCGTCCGTGAACCGCAGGTGCACGCCCTCCATCTCGAAGAGCTTCTGATACTGGCGGGTGAGGGCGTTCTTCGGCTCGCGGAGGATGCGGACGAGGGCCTGCTCGTCGAGCTCCTGGAGCGTCGCGATGACGGGCAGGCGGCCCACGAACTCGGGGATCAGCCCGAACTTCAGCAGGTCCTCGGTCTGGACCTCTTCAAGAAGTTGACTCATGGCCCGTTCATCCCTGCGTCGGATATCGGCACCGAAGCCCATCCCCTTGACCCCGATCCGCCGGCGGATGATGTCGTCGAGGCCGACGAAGGCCCCGCCGCAGACGAAGAGGATGTTGGTGGTGTCGACCTGCAGGAACTCCTGCTGGGGGTGCTTGCGACCCCCCTTGGGCGGCACGCTGGCGGTCGTCCCCTCGATGATCTTGAGGAGGGCCTGCTGCACGCCCTCGCCGGAGACGTCCCGCGTAATCGAGGGGTTGTCCCCCTTGCGCGCGATCTTGTCGATCTCGTCGATGTAGACGATGCCGCGCTGGCACTTCTCGACGTCGTAGTCGGCGTTCTGGAGCAGCGACAGGATGATGTTCTCGACGTCCTCGCCGACGTACCCGGCCTCGGTGAGACTCGTCGCATCGGCGATGGCGAACGGCACCTGCAGGAAGCGCGCGAGCGTCTGGGCAAGGAGGGTCTTGCCGGATCCCGTCGGGCCGATCAGCAGGATGTTCGACTTCTGCAGCTCCACGTCGCCCGTCACGAGCTGCGAATCGATCCGCTTGTAGTGGTTGTGCACCGCCACCGCGAGGATCTTCTTCGCGCGCTCCTGACCGATGACGTACTGATCGAGCACCTTCTTGATCTCGGACGGCTTCGGAACGGCCGAGGTCGCCGACAGGGTCTCTTCCTGATCGACCTCCTCGGCGATGATGTCGTTGCACAGGTCGATGCACTCGTCGCAGATGTAGACTGTCGGTCCGGCGATCAGCTTGCGTACCTCGTCCTGGCTCTTGCCACAGAAAGAGCACACCAGGTTGCCGGTGCGATCGTCGCCGTGCTTGGCCATACCTGCCCCCTTAGACCTTCGCCTTCCCGGGTCGCGACGCGATCACCTCGTCGATGAGGCCGTATTCGGCGGCCTGCTTCCCGGTCATGAAGAGGTCACGGTCGGTGTCCTTCTCGACCTTTTTGAGACTCTGCCCGGTGTGCTTCACGAGGATGTTGTTCATCTGCTCGCGCAGCCGCAGGATCTCCCGGGCTTGGATGTCGATGTCCGCCGCCTGGCCCTGCACTCCGCCGAGCGGTTGGTGGATCATGATGCGCGCATGCGGAAGCGCAAAGCGCTTCCCCTTCGCTCCCGAGGCGAGCAGCCACGCCCCCATGCTGGCGGCCTGCCCGACGCAGAGCGTCGACACGTCGGGCTTCACGTACTGCATCGTGTCGTAGATCGCGAGACCGGCGGTCACCGAGCCGCCCGGCGAGTTGATGTAGAGGAAGATGTCCTTCTCCGGGTCCTCGGACTCGAGGAAGAGGAGCTGCGCCACGATGAGGTTCGAGATCTCGTCGTTGATCCCCCCGCCGAGGATCACGATGCGGTCGCGGAGCAGCCTGGAATAGATGTCGTAGGCTCGCTCACCGCGACCTGTTTGCTCGATGACGATAGGGACCAGGTTGGCGTTCATGGCCGCGGGCTCACCACTCGGGCTCGAAAAAGATTCTACCGGCATTACTCCGCACGGGCAACATCTTTGGGCACGGCGCGCGGCACAACTTTTGCGTCCGCGAGCACCAAGGCAAGCGCCCGCTCACGCCCGAGACGCGTGCGGAGCGCGCGCCGAGCCTCCGGTCGCTCGTAGAAGGCGCGAATCCGTTCAGGCGCTTGACCCTGCCGCTCGGCGAGCGCCTCGATCTCGGCTTCCAGGGCGACGTCGTCGATCTCGACGCCGCGCGCCGTCGCGATGGCGTCGAGCAACAGGTCGGCCCGGACCTCGCGCTCGGCGCGCGGGCGCACTTCGTTGCGCAGCTGTTGGAGCACCTGCTCGCCTTCCGGGCCCTCGGGGAGCCGCACGTCGTATGCTGCGAGCATCGCGTCGCACCGGCGATCGACGAGCGACGCCGGCACGTCAAAAGGATGGCGCGCGACGAGCTGCTCGAGGAGCGCGTCGTGCACGGCTGCATCGGCGCGGGCGGCCGCCTGACCCTCGAGGTCGGTACGGATGCGCGCCCGCAGGTCGGCGAGCGACTCGGCGCGGCCGTGGTCGCGCGCGAAATCGTCGTCGAGCGGTGGCAGCTCCTTGGCCTTCAAGTCGCCGACGTCGACCTCGAAGGCGACGGTCTTCCCGGCGAGCGACGGATTGCCGTAGTCGGCGGGGTACGGCACGTCGAGCGTCAGATGGGCGCCCTTGTGCTGGCCGACGAGCTGGCGCTCGAGCGCAAGCGGGAAGCTGCCGCTCCCGGCTTCGACCAGGACCCCTTCGCGACGCTGCGGCTCGCCGCCGTCCAGGCGCGTGGTGACGTCGATCGAGACCACGTCCCCCGACTCGACGATCGCGCGATCCTCGATCGGACGCAGCTGGGCCACCGACTCGCGCATCGACGCGAGCGCGTGATCCACGTCGTCGTCGCCGACCTGCAGGTCCGGCCGTCCGATCTCGATGCCGCTGGTCTCGCCGATCGTGATGATCGGCCGTACGTCGACGGTCGCTGAGTACTTGAGATTGGCGCCGGGGGTGATGGCATCGGCGTCGATCTCGGGCGCACCCACGACGTCGAGACGGTGCTCCTCGATCGCATGGTGGAACGAGTGCTCGACCAGCCGCGCCAGAACGTCGCGACGGATCTGCTCGCCGAACATGCGCTCGACGACCGCGCGCGGCACCCGTCCCGGGCGGAAGCCGTGGATGCGCGCCTCGCGGCCGACGGTCTGATACGCGCGCTCGAGCTCGCCCGCGACCTCGCTGGCCGCGACCTCGACCTCGACCCGCTTGCGGACTGGAGATAGGTTCTCGACGACGACGCGTTCGAGCTGCATGCGTCCTCAGGCCAGTCCCGAGCCGGCACGGCACCGCGCGGATTGAGCATGCGAGAGGGGGGACTCGAACCCCCACGGGGGTTGCCCGCGAGATCCTAAGTCTCGTGCGTCTGCCAGTTCCGCCACTCTCGCGTCGCGCATCTCGAGAACCGCGCCACCCATAACAACCACCCCTCCCCAAAACAAGCCAATCCACACGTCAATAACGTGGCAGCGACGGCGCGACCTCGCAGGCCCACGCGTCGATGCCGCCCGCGAGCGACACGACGTCGGCAACCCCTTTCGACGCAAGGTACATCGCAGCGTCGAGACTGCGCATGCCGTGGTGGCAATACGTGACGACGAGCGCGCCGGGCGGTGGCGCGACCTCGCGATGCCGCGCGGGAAGCTCGCCCAAAGGTACGAGCACACTCCCAGGCAGCGCCACGAGTGCATGCTCCCACGGCTCACGAACGTCGATGAGATAGATCGGCTGTCCTGCTGCGAGCCGCGCCGCGAGCTCCCGCGGCTCGATCTCAATTCCCATCGCCCGGCACCTTCAGCTCGACGACGTTGCCCTCCGGGTCGCGCAGATAAACCGAAAGACCGTAGCCCGATGCCCCGTAGCGTATCGTCGGATCGCCCACGGTCTCGACGCCGCGCTCGTGCAGGTAGCGCACGACCTCGTCCATTTGGATAGGCGCGATCGCGAGGCAGAAGTGGTCTACGTTCGCGCCTTCGAGGCCCGCGGGCGTGCCAGGCACGAGGTCGATCAGGCTCCGTCCTGCACGGAGCTGAATGAGCCCGATCGCCTCGAGTCGGCGCTCCTCGGTGAGACCGAGCACGCGGGTGTAGAAGTCGAGCATCTGCTCCTGATCTCGGCAACGGAGCACGACGTGGTCGAGTTCGGCGACGGTGATCGGATTGCTCATGTTCTCGACGCTCCCACCGTTGCTAGCGCGCCCACGCGCTCCTGTCACCTGCCGAGCACCCGCGGCCCGAGCGTCGTCACGACGAGGATGATGATCGCCACCCCAGCGACGTCGAGGAGGATCCCGTGGCGCATCATGTCGCGCAGTGGGACGCGCCCCGTTCCGTAGACGAGCGCGTTGCAAGGCGTCGACACCGGCAGGAGGAAGCCGAGCGACGAGCCCATGGTCGCGCCGATCGCCGGCAGCGTCGGGTCGATGCCCGCCGAGCGCGCGAAGGCGATCACGACCGGCACGACCATGTTGGCCGACGCGGTGTTGCTGGTCGTCTCGGAGAGCACGGTCGCGAGGATCGTCGAGCTGGCGAGGAGCCCGATCTCCGTGCGCACGCCGAGCAACGTCGTCAGCCGGTGGCCGAGCGCCTCGGCGAGCCCCGTCTTGAAGGCGAGCGTACCGAGCGCGATGCCGCCGCCGTAGAGGAAGACGATCCACCAGTCGATCTTCACGGCTTCCGCCCACGGCAGCGTGAACTCGAGACGGCGGCGGTCGGTCGGGAGCACGAACAGGAGCCCGGCGCCGACGAGCGCCACGACCGGCTCCGGGAGCGTCGCCTGGAGCCACTTGTACGCCGGATGCTCGCTCCCGGCGACGAGCGCCACGATGCCGGGGAGGACCCAGAAGACGACCGTGAGCCCGAACGCGACGACCGTATTGCGCTGCCCCACCGTCCACGCCCCGAGGCGGCGGCGCTCGGCCGCGATCGCCGCCGCGAGGCTCGCGCCGGCGTCGCCGCGCGGTGGGGTATCGCGGCGCAGGCTCGTCACCACGATCCCGAGCAGCATCACCGTGACCGGCAGCCCGAGCGTCATCCAGGCGAAGAACGGCACGTCGACCTGCGTCTCCCGACGGAGAAAGCCGAGACCGATGAGATTGGGCGCCGTCCCGACGGGAGTGCCGAGCCCACCGACCGATGCCGCGAACGATGCGGAAAGGAGCAGCGCCGAGCCGAATCGCCTCGATCCTTCGCCGTGGGCATCGAGCACCGCCAGGAGCGAGAGGCCGATCGGCAGCATCATGGCGACGGTCGCGGTGTTGCTGATCCACATCGAGATCGCGCAGGCGACGCTCGCGTAGGCGACCAGCACCCGCGCCGGTCGCGCCCCCACACCCGGCAGCCCGAGGATCGCGAACGCGAATCGACGATCGAGCCCATGGAAGAAGATCGCCTGCGCCAGCATGAAGGTGCCGATGAAGAGGAAGATCAGCGGATCGGCGAAGGGCGCGAACGCGTCCTGCACGGGGGCGATGCCGAGCGGCACCGTGAGCGCGACGCCCAGGAACGCCGTCATTGCCATCGGTAACGCTTCGGTCACCCACAGCACGACCACGGCGCCGAGCACGGCGCCGAGCCGATGCGCCGGCATGGGCAGATCCAATGGCGCCAGCCACAGCGTCGCGAACACGATCGGCGCGAATGCGAATCCGGCGAGCGCTCGGCCGCGCCCCGGCCCTTCCTCTGCCGGCTCCATCGGCGCCCGCCGTTAGCCGGCGCGGCGCGCGCTGGTCAACTCCAGGATTGACGTCTCACCGATTCGATCGATAGGTCGACCGCAGACGGAGGACCTCGATGCGTACGTTCGTGTGTTGCTCACTGGCCGCCCTCGCCTTGGCGGCAACCACCCCTGCCCGAGCTCATGTGGTGGAAGGCACCATCACCCTGACCACCGCCGAGTCAGTTCCAGCCGCCACCGGCACGACCGCGGCAACCGGCGGCACGGCCACCATCGAGGTCAACAACGATCTCGCGATCGAGTACGAGGTCACCGTCCACGATCTGACCGGTCCCGCCCTGGCAGCTTACATCCACGAGGGCGCGCCGGGCGTCGCGGGCGGGATCGTCTTCACCTTCACGAAGGTGGACGACACGACCTTTCGGGGGGAGACGGAGCCGCTCACCGCCGAGCAGCTGACGACCATCCTATCGGGTGGCTACTACGTGAACGTCCTCACGGGCACCAACGGCATGGGCGAGGTCCGCGGTCAGATCACGGGGCTCGAGACGATCCACGGAACCTGCAGCTGCCGCGACTCCGACCGCAAGACGTTCCTCAAGTGCGTGCGCGGCGAGATCAAGAAGCTTTCGAAGACCGAGAAGAGGTCCGACGACGTGAGGACGCTGAAGCGCACCATCGCCGCATCGTCCTGCGGCAAGACCAAGGGGCCGAAGAAGGAGCCGCTCGCCTGCTGCCTGCCGATCAACGAGGCCGCGAACGCCGTCTCCGGCAAGCTTTGCGCCCCGGTCAAGGCCGACGCCCAGTGCACGAAGCTCGGCGGCACGCTCGCCGCGGACAACGCCTCCTGCTTCCCGACCAACCCTTGCACCCCGCCGGCTTCCCCGTCGGGCGCATTCATCGACTAGCGAAACGACCGACCGCGTGCCGCGGATCTCCCCAAGAGTGACGGCGATCGTGCCGTGCGACGCCGCGACGCGAGGTCGGGGACGGGGCGGAGGCGCCTGCGAAGCGGCGCGACGAAATGCAGGAGCCGTGACGGAGCGCGTGTTTTCTCGCGCGGCGGAGCCGAAGCCGAAGCCCCGTCCCCGACCTCGCGGCACCGACGCTCAGTGCACGATCTCCGTCGTATCGAAGAACACCTCGTCGACCGCCTCGCACTCCTGGCAGCGCATCCGCACGATGCGATAGCGGCGCTCCCCCATCTCCCGCGTTCCCTCGCCTGTCCGCTCGAGGTAGCCCCCGCACACGCACCAGCGCCCTGCGAGCTGATCGTCGATCTCGGCGAAGCCGCGCACGTAGATCGCTCGCTCGGGCGAGCTGCCCTGCCGCTCGGCCGCTTCGCGGCGAAGCCTCGCGCGATGCGCGCGCCGCCGCATGGTCGCGACGACGGCAGCCACCAGCGCCACCGTGAGCACGAGCGATATGATCATGCGCTGCGGCGCGCAGTATCGGCCGAGGTGTGCGCGTAGTCGAGGCGCCCGCGCCTGCTACGCCCCTCGCTTCGACATCGGGGGCGAAGACCTTCGCACGCCTTCGCCCCCTAGCTGTGATCTCCCAGGACGTCGTCCCCGGAAGGTAGTTGTCCATCCGCGCTCCCTGGGGTGTGTTGGCAATCGCCAAACCACCAAAACCCCCCGGAGGAAGCGCGGATGAACATCCACAAGTTGG
>Ga0187894_10000316_pt1 | contig 65479 bp, 54 predicted proteins | sample GBC1701081metaG_FD_136650 | JGI IMG/M metagenome (GOLD analysis project Ga0187894, IMG submission 136650) | White microbial mat communities from a lava cave in the Kipuka Kanohina Cave System on the Island of Hawaii, USA - GBC170108-1 metaG ... | reverse complement strand
TGCCCTGCGGGTGGCGGCAAAGCGGGCGATCTGCCACGTCGAAGAGCTTCGCCGTGGCGCCGCCACGCCTTCAGCCCTTCTCCTCGCAGCCCATCCCGCTTTGCCGCCATCACGGCCTCATAAATAGTGGGCCTGGACCCTTAGTCGCTCGTTTCCAAAGGGCAAGCGGGCGTGGCGTCAAGTGATCAAGCGGATCGGGAAGCACAGGGAAATCCTGGGACAGATGGTCCGTTTCGGGCTCACGGGCGGGCTGCTCACCGTGCTCGTCGCCGGCGGCTATTGGCTGGTGGCGACCCTGCTCCACGTCGAGCCGATGCTGTCGCTGGCGATCACCTTCATCGTCGTCACCGGGCTGAGCTACCCCCTCCATAGCCGCTTCAGCTTCCGCGGCCATGGCGCACGCGACAATGCGCCGGTGCGGACCGCGCGCCTGTTCACGGTCAATGTGATCGGCTTCCTCGCCAACCAGTTCTTCGTCTGGCTGCTGGTCAAGCATTTGCACGGGCCGACCTGGTGGCCGGTGCTGCCGATCCTGTTCGTGACCCCGTTGCTCACCTTCGCGCTCAATCGCCGCTGGGTGTTCGCCTGATGGAAATGTCGCGCACTTCGGCGCTGGAATGTGGCACAGCGGCGGCGATGCGTGCGCCGACCCTTTCGCTGATCGTCCCGGTCAAGGACGAGGAAGATGCGATCGCGCCGTTCATCGCGCGCGTCGCGCCGATCCTCGGCGGCCTGTTCGCCGAGAACGGTGAAGCCTGGGAAATCCTGCTCGTCGACGACGGCAGCGAGGATGCGACGCTCGCCGGGATCCTCCAGGCGCACCAGGAAGACGCGCGGGTGCGGGCGATCTCGCTGTCGCGCAATTTCGGCAAGGAAGCGGCACTGACCGCCGGCCTCGATCATGTCGCCGGGGCGGCGGTGATCCCGATCGACGTCGACATGCAGGACCCGCCCGAAATGATCGGCGCGATGCTCGCCAAATGGCGCGACGGCTATGAGGTGGTCTATGGCGTCCGTACCAATCGCGAGACCGATTCCCTGCCCAAGAGGCTGACCGCCGATCTCTATTATCGCGCCCACAATTATCTTTCTTCGGACAAGATCCCTGAACATGCCGGCGACTTCCGGTTGCTCGATCGGTCGGTGGTCGAGGTCATCCGCGCGATGCCCGAGCGCAACCGCTTCATGAAGGGGCTGTTCGCCTGGTCGGGCTTTCGCCAGGCCGCCGTCGAATATGAGCGGGCGCCGCGAGCGGTCGGCAAGACCAAGTTCCGCTACTGGAAATTGTGGACGCTGGCGATCGACGGCCTGACCTCGGCGTCGACCATTCCGCTCCGGATCTGGTCCTATGTCGGGCTGGTAATCGCCTTCTTCTCCCTGCTCTACGCGATCTACGTCGTGATCAAGACGGTGTTCTACGGCAGCGACGTCGCCGGCTATCCCTCGCTGATGGTCGCGATCCTGTTCTTCGGCGGGCTCCAATTGATCTCGCTCGGCGTGCTCGGTGAATATGTCGGCCGCATCCTGATCGAGACCAAGAGACGCCCGCTCTACGTCGTCCGGCGCAGGATCGGCTTTGACGATGAACGGCCGGACTGATGGAACGCGCGGTCTTCGACCGGATGGCCGAGCAGGATCAGGTCCACTGGTGGTATGTCGCGCGCAGGCGGATTCTGAGCGATCTGATCGGGCGCGAGATCGACCTGACCGATCAGGCGCGCATCCTCGAGATCGGCTGCGGCACCGGGCATAATTTCGACATGCTGCGCCGCTTCGGTCGGCTCGACGCGATCGAGGTCGATCGCGCGGCGCGGACGCTCGCCAGCGGCCGGCTCGGCCATGCGGTCGGCGACGCGCCGCTGCCCGCGCTGACCGGCGTGCCGGAGGGCGCCTATGACCTGATCGCCTTGCTCGACGTGCTCGAACATGTCGACGACGACCGCGCGGCGCTCGAAAGCATCGCGACCAGGCTTGCGCCAGGCGGGCATATCCTCGTCACCGTGCCGGCCTATCAATGGATGTGGAGCGCGCACGACGTCGCCCATCACCATAAGCGCCGCTATTCGAAGCGGAGCCTGCGCGCGGTGATCGCCGCGGCCGGGCTCACGGCCGATCGGATCGGTTATTTCAACAGCCTGCTGTTTCCGGTCGCGGCGGCGGCGCGGATCGCGGGGAACATGGCCGGCAAGAGCTCGAGCGACGACAAGATGCCGGCCGCCCCGGTCAATCGGCTGCTGCAGGGCATATTCGGGCTCGAGCGTCACCTCGTCGGTCGGGTGCCGCTCCCCGCCGGCGTTTCGCTGTTCGCGATCCTCTCGATCCGGTAGAGCGCGCTCGACCCGCTCCGCCAGACCGGCCGCAGCCCTTCGACGAGCTTGGCGCGGTAGGGCGGCGGCGAGATCAGCCAGACATAGTCGAACGCCTTGCGCGGGAAGACGGCGAGCGCGAGATCGACCGGGCGCCAGACCTCGCGCCGGCAGCGGCGGCGGGTGACGATCTGGGTCGGGTCGCGGATGAACGGCCAGCCCTCGCGGTAGCGGACCTGGAGCAATTGCGCCCCGGCCATCGTCCATTGGTCGTTGGCGAAAGCCTCGCGCCGGGCGAGCGCCATGCCCGGCAGATGGAGCAGCCGTGACATCGCCCAGGGCTCGACGCAGGCGCGGCCGACGAAACTGACCAGCCGCGCGCCGCGTGGGACATGGTCGAGCGCGGCAAGCTCATGGTCATAGGCGCGGTCGTAGAGCCACATGCTGGCGGTCGTGCCGGCGGTGCGGATCAGGAAGAAAGCAAGGCCGAAGACGCCGATCATGTTGACGAAGCGCGCGCTGGTCGTTTCGGGGAAACGGATCGCGACCAAAGCGATCGCGAACAGATAGGGCGCGAGCCGCATGTCGGCATAAGCCGAGCCGAACACGATCCGCGGCAGCAGCACGAACACCACCGAGAGGAACAGTGCCGAGGCGAGCAGGTTGCGCGAATAGGTCATCCGGCGGCTGACCATCGCCCACAACAAAATCGCGATGACGATCGCCAAGGCGGTGATGTCGAACAGCTCCCAGCGGTCGCGCAGCACCATCCGCAGCCAGTCGAGCTTGCGCTCCCAGTTGAACCAGTCGGTGGTGCGGCCGGCGGCCTCGCTGCGCCACAGCAGGATGAGTGCGACCGGCGGGGTCAGCGACAGGCAGTGGACCACCGCGCTGAACCCCGCGGCGATAAAATTGCGGCCGCGATCATGCTGGCGGACCAGCTCCGCCGAGAAAGCGAGCACGCCCAATGTCCCCCAGCCGAAGGCGTGGACCACCCAGAGCAGCACCGAGATCGGCACGAACAGGCCGGCACGCAGCCAGGGCCGCCCGAGCCGTCCGAGCCGCAGCCACAGCGCGAAGGCGTTGAGCGCCAGCGCCATCGCCAGCGCGAAGTTCACGAAGCCGAACAGGAACGGGAAATTATAAGCGAAGGGCAGAGCGAGCAGAGTCGTCGGCGGAATCCGCCCATGGACCTCGAACGCCACCCAGATCAGGCCCGCGACGGTCAATGCCGGGATCGTCAGGACGATGAGCTTGACCGCAGGCTCCAGCCCGATCAGCGGCGCCAGCGCTTCCACCAGCAGATCGACCCCGAGATTGCCGATCAGCGCCCAGTCGAAATTGTAATAATGCTGGAGGACGGGCGAGGCGTCGAGATCGAGCTGGACGCGGTAGCGGCCGATATGGCCGGGCAGATCGAGCAGCGGCGGCACGTCGGGCCAGAACAGGGGAAGCGCGCTCAGCACCACCAAAGCGACGAGCATCGCCGGATGCTCCCAGAAGGGGCGCGGCTCGTTGTCGCTGCGAAGGCGGAAATATCCCTGTGGCATGCCCCGTCCGCCGTTAACCTGGCGCGCCCTCCTGCCTTCCCCAGACAGGGCCGGCTTTCAACCGAAAAAGCGGTACGCGTAAGGGGGTGTGCGGAAGCGGATCAGGTCGGCGGCATGGTCGGGGAAAAGTGAAGGAGTAGGATTAACGCTTTTATAACACTCCACTCCCTATCCCGATCGCTCCAGCGGAGGGATAGATGCGCCACGCCTCGCCACAGCAGTTTTCCGCCGCGCTCGCGGCCCAGCAGGTGGATGTCAGCATCGTCATGCCCTGCCTCGACGAGGCGGCCTGCCTTCCCATCTGTATTGCCAATGCGCGCGAAGCGCTGGCGATGATCGAATCGCGGTTCGGGCTCAGCGGCGAGATCGTGATCGCGGACAATGGCAGCACCGACGGCAGCCAGGACATCGCGGTCGCATGCGGCGCGCGGGTCGCGCCGGTCGCCACGCGCGGCTATGGCGCGGCGTTGATCGGCGGCGGTCACGCCGCCTGCGGCAAATATGTCGTCTTCGGCGATGCCGATGGATCTTATGATTTCCGCGAATCCGTGGAGATGATCGCGCAGCTGATCGAGGGTGCCGATCTCTGCATGGGCTCGCGCTTCAAGGGCGGCATCGCCCCAGGTGCGATGCCGTGGAAGAACCGCTATATCGGTAATCCGGCGCTCACCGGTATCCTCAACATCCTCTACCGGACGGGGGTCAGCGATGCGCATTGCGGCCTGCGCGCGGTGACGAAGGAAGCGTTCGAGGGGCTTTGCCTGTCCGGAAGCGGCATGGAATTCGCCAGCGAGATGGTGATCAAGGCGGCGCTGCAGCGGCGCGTCATTGCCGAGGTTCCGGCTACCCTTTCGCCGGACCTGCGCGATCGGGAGCCGCATCTGCGGCCGTGGCGCGACGGCTGGCGGCACCTGCGCTATTTGTTGATGCTGAGCCCGACCTGGGTCTTCATGGTGCCGGCGATGGCGGGGGCACTCGCGTCGCTCGTCATTCTCGCGGGCGCGATCCTCAATGCCTATGCGCCCGGCCTGGGTCTCGGCTTCTTCGGCAATTACTGGGTGATCGCGGCGTCCGCGCTGGCGGGCATGAGCCATCTCGCCTTCATCCTTTCGATGACCGGCCATCTCCACGGAATCAAGGCGGGCTACCGTCGCAGCGGACCGGGCACGGCCTTGCTGGGGCGCCTGTTGACGCTCGAGACGATGCTCGTCTCCGGGCTCGGGCTGCTCGTCGCCGGCCTCGCGACCCTCGCCGTCGTGGCCTTGTCCTGGTCGGCGCGCGATTTCGGGCCGACCTACAGCGTCCTGCCTGCGGTGATTGGCACGCTTCTGGTCACGATCGGCATCCAGAACATGTTCGGCGGTTTCCTGCTCGCCATTGTCGGCGGCAATGAGGCGCGTTTCCTTCGCGGCCATGCCGCGGCTGGGCCGGAGGCGATATGACGCTTGCGGACGCTGACCGGGATTCGGGTGCGGCACCATTCCTGACCGTGGTGATGCCGGTCCATTGCGGCGAGCGCTGGATCGAGCCGACGCTGAAGTCACTCGCGGCCGAGGCGACGGACGATGTCGAGGTGCTTGTCATCGACAGCAGCCCGGACGCCGGAACGGCGGAGATGGTCAGGCGCTTCGGCGCCGGGCTCTCGCTCGAGCTGTTGACGCGCCCGGATCTGTCCAACTGGCGGACCAAGACCAATTTCGGCGTCGAGCATGCGCGCGGCGCGCATGTCTGCACACTGCATCAGGATGATCTCTGGCTGCCCGGCCGCGTCGCCGCGATCCGCGACTGGATCGCAAGCGCGCCCGAAGCCGCGCTGCACCTCGCGCCGACGACGATCATCGATCAGGATGGGAACCCGCTGGGAACGTGGCGATGCCCGCTGCCGGCCGAGGAAGCTGTGACACCGGCTTTGGTTCTGGAGCGGCTGCTGGTGCAGAACTTCATCGCCGTCCCGAGCCCGGTTTTCCGGCGCGATGCCTGGCTGGCCTGCGGCGGCCTCGACCTCGATCTCTGGTACACCGCAGATTGGGATCTCTGGCTCAAGCTCGCGAGCCGTGGACCGGTTCGCTATCACGAGACGGTGACCGCGGCCTTTCGCATCCACGGCAGCTCGCTGACGGTAACGGGCAGCCGTGATTCCGCCGATTTCGAGGATCAGATGCGCATCGTTCTAGACCGTCATTTGAGCCGGCTCTCCCCGGCCCGCGCCGCGGCGGTCGGGCGGGTGGCCCGCGCCTCGATCAAGGTCAATGTCGCGCTCGCCGCCGCCTCGTCGGGGGGCCTCGGTGCGCTCGGCCGGGCTGCATGCCACATGCTGTCGCTCGGGCCCCATGGCCTGTATCGATATTTGCGTGATTCACGCCTGCTCGAGCGGGTCGTCCCGCGTCTTCGCGCCAAATTGTCGGGAGCGCTCTAATCATGCCCATCGGTCCCGCGGTCCGGCGCGCTTTCGGCCCCTTCGAACATCGCATCACCGAAGCCTATCGCTCGATCTACGTCGATCTCGACGACTATGTCGACGCCGTCCGAACCTGGGTGCCGGCCGCCCAGGAGATATTGGAAGTCGGATGCGGCGAGGGTGCGGTCACCGAGCGCCTGGCCGCGGCCTATCCCGAAGCGCGGATCACGGCGATCGACATCACGCCGCGGGTCGGCCGCCTCTATCGGGGCCCGACCGACCGGGTCCAGTTCCGGCAATGCAGCGTCCAGGAGATTGCGGCCGAGACGCCGGGGAAGTTCGACCTGGCGATGATCGCCGACGTCGTCCACCACGTGCCGCTGGCGCTGCGCACGGACCTGCTCGACGCGGTCCGGCAGACGCTCGCGCCCGGCGGCTCGCTGATCTTCAAGGAATGGGAGCGCAGCCGCACGCCGATCCACTGGATGTGTCTTGCCTCGGACCGCTGGCTGACCGGCGATCGGGTCAGCTTCATGAGCCGCGACGAAGGCCGCGCGCTGCTTGCCCGGAGCTTTGACGAGAAGGCTCTGGTCGACGAGCGCCGGGTGGCGCCGTGGCGCAACAACATCATGACCCTGGTCCGGCCGTGAGGGCTTCGACGATCCTCGAACATGGCCGCCGCTACACGACGGTGGGGGCCATCTGTGCGGTGACCCACAATCTGGTCATGATCGGGGGCGACTTCGCCGGCCTGCATTATCTGCCGGCGACCCTGCTTTCCGTCGCTTTGGTCACGCCGCTCGGCTATGCGCTGCATTGCCGTTTCACTTTTCGCAAGGGGCGGTCGGTCGAAGGCTTTCTGCGGTTCGCCGCCGGAATCGCGCTCGGCTATCCGATCTCGTTGGCACTGATGGTTTTGTTCTGCTCGGGCTTCGGCTGGCCGGTGTTGGTCGCGGCGCCGCTTGCGACCATATTGTTGTTCGTCTTCAACTATGTCTCGGCCCATTGGGCGATCGTGCGCCGCCTGCGTCTGAACTGAGCAGCCCGTCCAGCTTCGCGGTCGAGCCCCAGAAAGCGAGCGGCTCATAGGCCGGATAGGGAAAAGCGCCGAACTCCAGGTCGATCCGCCAGCCATTGTCCCGCAGCCACTGCTCGACCAGCGAGCGGATCGAGATCGGCTTGCCGGAGCAGACATTGACAATCCCCAGATCCTCCCGGTGAAGCGCGAGCGCGACCAGAATGCGGGCCGCTTGCTCGATCGGAAGATAGTCGCGCAATTGATCGCCCTGCGACATCGGGAAGCGTGGGTCGCCACGCTCGACCGCGGCGCGCAGCAGCGGGAAGAGCGAGCCCGCCGCCTGGCCCGGACCCCATAGGTAGAACAGCCGAGCCCAGGTCAGCGCGAATGGCGTCGATGCCTGTAGCGCCTGCAGTTGATCATGAAGCGCGGTCTTGGCCTGCGCGTAGGCATTGACCGGAGCGCCAGTCATCTCCTCGCTCAGCTCCCCGGTCAGCATGCCATATTCATAGCAGGTGCCGGTCACGAGCAGCGACGGCAGCCCGGCTTCGATCAGTCCGCGCAGGAAGCGATATTGAGCCGGCAGCTCGGCGTCGAAATGGTGCGGCGAGAGATAGTTGGGAAGGCCGCCCCAGGCGAGGTGGATCAGAATGTCGGGGCGACCGATCCGGTCATAATCGGCGTCAGTCGCCGCCGCGATGTCGAGCGTCACCTGATCGACGCCAGGCGGCAGGCGCTCGGCCGAAAGCCGGCGGCGCGAAACGGTGACGATCTCGACGTCCCTGTGCTGTGCCAGAGCATTCACCACGTGCCCGCCGACAAAACCGCTCGCGCCGGTGACCGCGACCTTCACAGGATCCGCAGTTCCGGAACAGCGGTGACGAACCGGCCGCCCCATTCGCGAATGGCAACGAGCTGCGTCATCACTTCGTCGCGCAGATTCCAGGGCAGGATCACGACATAGTCCGGGCGCTCGTCGTGGATGCGGCTCTCGTCCACGATCGGGATCCGGCTTCCGGGAAGGAACTTGCCCTGCTTGGCAGGATTGCGGTCGACCACCCAGGGCAGCAGATGGCGCCGCACCCCGGCGAAATTGATCAGCGTATTGCCCTTCGCCGCAGCACCGTAGCCGGCGACCTTCTTGCCCGCTTTCCTGGATTCGACGAGGAAGGCGATCAGGTTCGCGGCGATGGCTTCGGCTTGCGGCTGCAGCGACTGGTAATAGGCCGACGTCGTCACGCCCGCCGTCCGTTCGCTTTCGAGCAAGGCACCAACCCGATCGCTGACCGAATGGGCGGCACCGTCCGCGCGCATCGCATAGACGCGCAGGCTGCCGCCATGGGTCGGCAGCTCCTCGACGTCGAATAGGGCGAGCCCGTTCGTGGCGAAGATTGTCCGGACAGCGGTCAACGACAGATAGGAATAATGTTCGTGATAGATGGTGTCGAACTGGCGTTCCGCGACGAGCCGCATCAAATGGGGAAATTCGAACGTCGCGACGCCGGTCGGCTTCAGCAAGATCGCGAAGCCTCTGACGAAATCGTTGATGTCGGGAACGTGGGCGAGGACGTTGTTTGCGGCGGTGAGATCTGCTGCGTGGCCCTCGGCGACGAGCTGCCCGGCAAGCGTCTCGCCAAAGAAATCCTGGCACACATCGATCCCGCGTTCACGCGCGGCCCCGGCCGTGCTCGCGGTCGGCTCGACGCCGAGGCACGGAATCCCGCGTGCCTTCACATATTGCAGCAGATAGCCGTCATTGGCGGCGATCTCCACGACGTGGCTGTCGGGACCCAGCGCGAACCGCGCGGTCATCGCGTCGACATAGGCTTCGGCATGGCGCAGCCAGCTGTCCGAGAAGGCGCTGAAATAGGCGTAATCGTCCGAGAAGAATTCGTCGCGCTTGGCGAAATCCTCGGTCTGCACCAGCCAGCACGTCGTGCAGGTGAGGACGCGCAGCGGATACCAGATCTCCGGCCCCGACAGACCATCTTCGGTCAAATAGGAGTTGGATGGCGGCGCCGAGCCCAGGTCGGCGAAGATGAGCGTCAGTTCCGCGCCGCAATGACGGCATCTCATAATATTATCCCGGTAAATTCGGCGTCGACGAAGGGATGCCCGCGATCCCGTTGAGAGATGTCGGTGACGGCAAGCGGCCAATCGATCGCGAGCGCCGGATCGAGCGCGTTCAGCGCGCCTTCCGCGCCCGGATCGTAGCTGGCGGTGTGAAGATAGAGCAGCTCGCACCCCTCGGTCATGGCCTGGAAGCCGTGGGCGAAGCCCTTTGGGATCAACAGGCTGAGTCCATTCTCGCCCGACAGCCGCTCGGCATGCCATTTGAGGAACGTCGGCGAGCCGGCGCGCAGATCGATGGCGACGTCGAGCACTTCGCCGCGCAGGCAGCTGACTAGCTTGTCCTCGGCATGCGGCGGCCGCTGGAAATGCATGCCGCGCACGGCGCCGGCTGCGCGGGTCAGCGTGTGGTTGATCTGCGCGATCGGCTCGGCGAGGCCGAACTCGGAAAATGCGTCGCGGCAAAAGAGCCGGCTCAGGAAGCCGCGATCATCCTCGATCCGCTGGCGCTGGATGCGCATCAGGCCAGCCAGCGGAGTCGCGGCGACGGTGAAACCGCGGTCAGCCATTGGCGACGGTCGCCTCATAGTCGGCAATCTGCTCGAGGCAGACCGCGCCCATGTCGGCGCCCGCACGCCAGGCGCGATGCCATGCCACCGATTTTTCCAGAGCGGCGGCCAGCGGCCAGTGCGGGCGCCAGCCGAGCTCGGTCCGCGCGCGCGCGCTGTCGAGCTTGAGGAGTGTGGCCTCGTGCACCCCGACCGCGTCTTCGACCTGCCATGCGAGGTCGGGACAAAGGCTTCGGATGCAATCGAGGATCCAGTGGACCGGGCGCGCATCCGCGTCGTCGGGTCCGAAATTCCACGCTGTGGCGAAGGGCCGGCCGTTGGTCGCGAGGCGCTCGGCGATCGCGAGATAGCCTGACAGCGGCTCGAGCACATGCTGCCACGGCCGGACCGCATCGGGGTGGCGCACGGTCAGTGTCTCGCCCGCGTCGAGCGCGCGGAAGATATCGGGCACCAGCCGATCCGCCGCCCAATCGCCGCCACCGATGACATTGCCCGCCCGTCCGCTGGCGATCCACGGACTTCCCGCGGCGTGGAAGGAGTCGCGATAAGCGGCGGTGACCAGCTCCGAACAGGCCTTGCTGCTCGAATAGGGATCGCGGCCGCCGAGCGGGTCGTCCTCGCGATAGCCGCGCTGCCATTCCTTATTGTCGTAGCATTTGTCGGTCGTCACGTTGACGAGCGCGGTCACCGAGCCGAGCCGGCGCACTGCCTCGAGCAGGTTCACCGTCCCCATCACGTTGACGGCGAAGGTCTCGACCGGCGCGGCATAGGAGTGACGGACGAGCGGCTGCGCTGCCATGTGAAAGATGATCTCGGGCCGGGCCTGCTCCAGCACCGCGCGAAGCGCCGCGGGATCGCGGACGTCGGCGATGACGTGACCCGCCAGCCGCGACGCGATCCGCGCTTCCTCGAACAGGCTCGGCTCGGTTGGCGGCGCAAGCGCATAGCCGTGGACCTCGGCGCCCATCGCCTCGAGCCACAGCGACAGCCAGCCGCCCTTGAAGCCGGTATGGCCGGTAACCAGGACCCGCCTGCCGGTCCAGAAGGCGTGATCGATCACCAGCTCTTCCAGGGCGCCCGTCCGGTCTTCCACATGTCCTCGAGCTGGATCTTGTCGCGCAACGTGTCCATCGGCTGCCAGAAACCGTCATGCTTGAACGCCCGCAATTCGTCGTCGCGGGCGAGCGACATCAGAGGCTCGGCTTCCCACACGGTCATGTCGTCGGCGATGCGGCTGATGCAGTCCGGCGAGAGGACGAAGAAGCCGCCATTGATCCAGCCGCCGTCGCCGAGCGGCTTCTCGAGGAAGCCGGCGACCCGATCCTCCTCGCTCATCTCCAGGGCGCCATAGCGGCCGGGAGGCTGCACCGCGGTCACCGTCGCCTTGCGGCCATGGCCGCGATGGAAGCCGATCAGGGTGCCGATGTCGATGTCGGCGACGCCGTCGCCATAAGTGAGGCAGAAAGCCGGATCGTCCTTCACATGGTCGACCACGCGAAGCAGTCGCCCGCCCGTCATGCTGTTCTCGCCGGTGTCGACCAGGGTGACCCGCCACGGCTCCGCCTTGCGGTTGTGGATGTGCATCTCGTTGCGTTCCATGTCGAAGGTCACGTCCGACATGTGCAGGAAGTAGTTCGCGAAATATTCCTTGATGAGATAGCCCTTGTAGCCGCAGCAGATCACGAAGTCGTTCACGCCATGGGCGGAATAGATCTTCATGATGTGCCAGAGGATCGGCTTGCCGCCGATCTCGACCATCGGCTTGGGGCGCACGCCGGTCTCTTCGCTGATCCGCGTACCCAAACCTCCGGCGAGAATGACCGCCTTCATGGGACTCCCCGGCTGCATGTGACGATGGATCGGTGCGGATGTGCCGCGGATGCTGCCGCACTCCCGGCCGATTTGCAACCCGACCTGCTTGTCCCGTCGGTCATGACTCAATCGATCGGCAGCGGTGCCGCGCAGGCGAGTCTACGTGCGGCGGCCGGGGAAGGGGGCGCGGGCGGTGGTCCGCCGATGCTGCGGATCCCGGCGCGCGCCCCGTCGCTCAAGTCGAACCGCGCCACGCGATAGCGGCGGCAGAGGTCGAGGATCTGGGCGTCGCTCAGCCGCGCCGCATTCATCACCAGGGGCCGGTTGGAGAGGTCGGGATTGTTGCGCACCAGATCGTCGTAAAGCACGTCGGCCGGCTGGACGATGACAATGTCCGCCGGCGCGCGGGCGATCATCGCGTGAGCGGCGCGATAAGGCGCGGCGATGTCATGGGCCTGGATGAGGTGCCACGGCAGGAACAAGAGCAGGCTCACCGCGGTGCCGACGGCAAACGCCACGGCGCGTCGTCCGCTTTCGCGGTCCAGCGCCTGCCAGCCATAGCCGGCGAGCAGGCAGAAGCTGCCGATCAGGCCGTGCCAATAGCGATAGCCCCAGCCATGACCCTGCCAGGGGAGCAGCAGCAGCATCGCGGCGGTGGTCAGCGCGATGCCGGTCGCCAGCGGCCAGGCGATGCCGCCGCTGCGCCGCGCCGCGGCCCAGCCCAGCGCGGCCAGCGGCAGTAGCATGACGTTCTGCCAGGACAGAAAGCGCAGCAGGTTGAGGACCATCGTCACGACATTGGTGGTGCGGACCGAGGCGAGCAGCTCGAGCGCCTGTGCCGCGAGCTGGCCGGGGCCCGAGCCGGCGCCCGGGGCGGGACTCATGCTCGCGCTGCCGAGCGCGACATGCCCATAAGAGCTCCAGAACAATCCGATCGCCGCATAAGCGACCAGATAGGCAATCGCCCGTCCGCGACTGCCCGGTCGCCACAAGGTAGCGATGAACGGCAGCGCGAACAGCGGGTGAAACAGGAGCTGGTGCAGGCCCGTCGCGACGAAGCCCGCCAGGATCGCCCCGGCGTCGCCGAGCCGGTCGCGGCGCAGGAAGCAGAGCAGCCAGAGCAGATTCAGAGCGAGGTGGGCGGTCATGGCATAAGGCGTCATCGCCATCGCGACGACTTGGGCCGAGCTGGCGAGCAGCACGACCGGCACCAGCGCGGTTCCCGGGGTCTCGGGCCATAGCCGGCGGCCGACGCGGTAGAGCGCGGCAAGCGCGACTGTGGCCAGGATCGGCCCGACCCACCAGCCGCCGATCGTCGCCACGCCGACGGCGCGCAGCGCGGCATTGCCCGGCAGATAGCTCGACAGCCAGCCGGCATGGCCCGCGACCGGAGTCATGAATTGCGGCATCAGTGCATCCGCGAAGCCGCGCCATGCGATCGGCACCGGGGCGACGAGCTGGCCGTGGGCGAGGAAGCGGGAATCGAAATCGGCCATGATCTCGTCGCGGGTCAGCGGGAAGCCGCCGAAGACGAGCCAGGTTCCCGCCGCGGTCAGCACCAGCAGCGCGATCGCCAGGCTCCCCGTGACCAGGCCGGGACGCTTGATCGGGCGCCCCGGCGCTGCAAACGGGCGGCGGGACAGCAAAAGCAGCAGCCCGGCGCCGATCAGGAGGATCGGGAAGTCCTGCTCGCGGAACAAGGCGATGGTGAGACCGCCCGCCGGGAACAGCACGAAGATGAGCAACGACAGCAGCAATGAGTAGAGCGCGGTCCGCGCCATGGCGCCGGCGAGCGGGTCGCGTGCCCGATCGGATGCCGCCTGGTCCCCCGTCATGCCGTCCTTCCCCGCCCCGTCTGCAACCAGCCCGTCAGCAGAATCGCGGCACATGGTAAACGCTTAATCAACATTTCCCGTTCTAGGTCTTGGCCGCAATCGGTAGGAATGAAGCCAGGATGCTTGCCGCTCTGTCCCAGACGTTCCGCGAGAAGCCACTGGTCGTGGCCGCCTGGCTGTTCACCGCGGCGCTGGCCTGCCGCTTTGCGGTTACCGACCTTGGCTACGCTCTGTCGCATGACGGCTGGAGGGCCGGGCCGGGCGCGATGCTCGGACGCGATTTCGCCAACGTCTTCACCGCCGGGCACCTGTTCCTTGATGGCAAATTGTCGATCATCTACGATATCGCCGGCTATCGCGACTATCAGGGCAATCTGTTCGACGGTCGGGTGATCGCGCACAACTACTCCTATTCGCCGGTCTCCTTCTTCTACGTGCCCCTGTTCGCGCTGGGCGGCTACGGCTTTTCCTATTTCCTCTGGATCGGCGTCACCGGCCTCGCCTTCATGCTCGCGGCGCGGCCCTATCTGCGTGAGGCGGGGCTGCCGGCCTGGCCGGCGCTGCTGATCCCGGCCGCGGTCGCCAATGTCTGGGCCGGCCATTACGGATTCCTGTTCGGCGCCTTGTGGCTCACCGCCTGGCATCTCGTCGAGAAACGGCCCCGCACGGCTGGAATCCTGATCGGGCTGATGATCGTCAAGCCGCACCTCGCGCTGTTGATGCCGCTTGCATTGCTTCGTCGGGGCGCCTGGACGCCGATCGTCTATGCCGCGCTGACCGTGCTGTCGCTGGTCGCTTTGTCCGGGCTGGCGTTCGGATGGGATGCGTGGACCACCTATCTTACCCAGACCTCCGCTTTCCAGGCGGCGATGATCGACGAGGCCGGGGAATTCTATCTGCGGATGATGCCGACCACATTCCCGGCGATCCTGCTCACGGGGCTCGGTTCGGGTGCGGCGTGGATCGCCCAGGGCGCAACCGCGATCGGCGCGATCGCCGCCTTGCTGCGATGGATGCCGCGCGATCCGATGCGCGCCGGCCTCGCCACCGCGACCGCGACCTTTCTGGTCCTGCCTTATGCGTTCAATTACGACCTGACCGTGGTCGGGATCGCGGCGCTGATCGCGCTGCATCGCGGCAATGACGCGGACTCGATCGCTTATCGCTGCGCCGGCCTGCTCGCCTTCCTGCTGCCGCTGCTGGTGATCAATCTCAACGATCTCGGCATCCCGATCGCCCCACCGGTCATGGCGGGGTTGCTCGCGGTCCTGCTTCGCGCCGAATATCAGCAATCAGCGGAGAGCAGGGCACCGGCGCTGGCGCCGGCCTAGGCAGTCTATTCCGCCGCCCGGCTGAGGTGCCATTCGGGCGGTTCCTCGAGAGACCACAGCCGGCTTTCCTCTTCGAACATATAGTCCCGGGTCATCGGGATCGCGTCGCGGCGCTTCACATATTGCAGCTGCCAATTGACCAGCCCGCCATAGCGGAACGCGGCCTCGGCGCCGGCCAGATAGAATTGCCACATCCGGAAGAAGCGCTCGTCGTAGAGCGCGATGATCTCATCGCGCGCGGCGTTGGTCCGGTAATACCATTCCTCGAGGGTGTGCGCATAATGGTAGCGCATCGCCTCGACGTCGGAGACGATCAGCTGGTTCTTCTCGGCCTCGGTGACCAGCTCCGACAACGACGGAATATAGCCACCAGGGAAGATGTATTTGCGGGTCCAGGCGTCGGTTAGGCCCGGCGGGCCCATCCTGCCGCAGCAGTGCGAAAACATCACGCCATCCTCTTTGAGGAGGCGGTGCATGTGGGAGAAGAAGCCGGGATAATGCGGCGTGCCGAGATGCTCGATCAGGCCGGCGCTGGTTATCCGGTCAAACTGGCCCTGGACGTCGCGATAGTCCATCAGCTCGAACTTCACCCGGTCGGCGACGCCTGCGGCCTCGGCGCGCTCCTTGGCGAAGGCGATCTGGTCGGGCGCCAGCGCGACTCCGAGCACGTCGACGTCATAATGGCGGTGGAGATACAGAGCCATCCCGCCCCAGCCGCAGCCGACGTCGAGCACCTTCATTCCCGGCTTCAGATAGAGCTTGGACGCGATATGCGCTTTCTTGTCGAGCTGGGCCTGCTCCAGGTTGTTCGTGATGTCGCGATAATAAGCGCAGGTATATTGACGGTCCTCATCGAGGAACAGTTCGTAGAGCCGGCGCGTGAGGTTGTAGGTGTGCTCGGCGTTGCGCCGCGAGCGGCTACGCCAGTTGATCTGATCGATCCGGCCGACGATCGCTGCGGCCGCCTTGCGCAGTGGCCCTTTGGGCTTGAGCGCGCTGGGCCGCTCGAACGGGGCGTTGTAGCGCGCCCAGAGCAGCAGGTCACGGACGTCGTGCGGCGGCTCCACCACCAGCCGCCCGTCCATATAGGCCTCGCCCGTGCCGAGCCGCGGATCGGACGCGATCGCGAAGGCCGCGCCGCGATCGGTCAGGCGGACCGTGATCGGCCCGTGGGTCGGATCGGGCGCGCCGTAGCGCCAGGTCTTCCCGTCATAGTCGACGACGATCAGCTCGCCCTTGCGGACCAGCTTCTGGAGCATCTTGTTGAGCAGCCACATGGCCGGCCACAATATACGGCAACGTAACGGTAGCAAGAGGGGGGAAGTCCCTGAAACGGGACGCCGGCTAACCCGCTGATATGGCTAAGGACTAAGGGAGTGCCGCCTGCTTTTCCTCAGCCAGGCGCCCGAGCTCGGCGCGGCTTTTCTTCTCGGCCGCGGACTTGAGCTGGCCGCAGGCGGCCATGATGTCGCGGCCGCGTGGGCGGCGGACCGGCGCCGAGATTCCCGCCTTGAAGATGATTTCGGAAAAGCGATGGACACGTTCATCGGTCGAACATTCATAGGCTGCGCCGGGCCAGGGGTTGAACGGGATCAGGTTCACCTTGGCCGGCAGCTTGTACTTGCGGATCAGGCGGACCAGCTCGCGCGCATCCTCGTCGCTGTCATTCTTGTCCTTGAGCATGACATATTCGAAGGTGATCCGCCGGGCATTGTTGGCGCCCGGATAAGCGGCGCAGGCCTCGAGCAAGTTCTCGATGCCATATTTGCGGTTGAGCGGGACGAGCTCGTCGCGGACCTCCTTGGTCACCGCGTGGAGCGAGACGGCGAGATTGACCCCGATCTCGTCGCCGGCGCGCGCCATCATCGGCACCACGCCGGAAGTCGAAAGCGTGATCCGGCGCCGCGACAGGCCGAGGCCGTCGCCGTCCATCACGATCTTGAGCGCGTCGCGGACATTGTCGAAATTGTAGAGCGGTTCGCCCATCCCCATCATCACGATGTTGGACAGCATCCGCCCTTCGGGCAGGGAAGGCCATTCGCCGAGCGCGTCGCGGGCGAGCATCACCTGGCCGACGATCTCGCCGGCGGTGAGGTTCCTGACCAGCCGCATCGTCCCGGTATGGCAGAAGCGACAGTTCAGAGTGCAGCCGACCTGGCTCGACACGCAGAGCGTGCCGCGGTCGGAATCGGGGATGAAAACCATCTCGAAATCGTGACCGTCGGGCGTCTTCAGCAGCCATTTGCGGGTGCCGTCGGTCGAGACTTGCTCGATCACGACCTCCGGCCGGCCGACCTGGAACCGCTCGACGAACCAAGCGCGCTGCGGCTTGGCGATATCGCTCATCGCCAAGAAATCGCGGGCGCCGCGATGGTAGATCTGGTGCCAGAGCTGCTTGGCGCGCAGCTTCGCCTGCGTGTCGTCGAGTCCCGCGGTGGCCAAAGCGGTGCGAATCTCGGCTTTCGAAAGGCCGATCAGATCGACGCGCGCATCCCCGTCCCCCGCCTGCGGGCGCGGCACCGGAACCGGGTCGATCAGCCCGGGGATCGGCATGGCGGCGGTCATAAGCGGGCAATGTAGGGCCTGGCGCCGGGCTTTGCCAGTGTGGCGCCTACCGACGGAGGCAGGCGACCGCGGCGGCATCGATCGCCGTCGCGGCGCCGCGCAGGCGATATTGCTCGCGCACGACCAGGCCGCGGACCGAGCGGGTCTGGACGCTCATCTCGATCCCGCTGCGCATCGCGGCGAGGATCTCGTCGTCGGCGCGGGCATCGGGCGCCCAGGCGTCGCGGCCGCTTCCGTTGAGCTGGAAGCTGCGTCCGTCGATGCGCAGCAGCACCGCCGAGCCCGGTCGTTTCTCACGGCTCAGGCGGACATGAAGCTGGCCGCCGATCCGCCGCTGCGGCCAATAGCCGACCGACGCGAACGGCCGCCAGCCCTCCGCCGACGGTGCCTCATAGGGCGCGGTGATCGCGTAGCAACGCCCCTCGCCCTGGAACGCGCCCCAGGTGCCGAACACCCCGAGCGACTGGCGCTGGGCAAGCGCCGGCCCCGCGACGATCAGGAGAAGCAGCAAGAGGCGTCGGATGCTTGTCATTGCCGGGTCATCGCCCCGCCGGCGGCGGCTTGGCAACAGCAAATCAGGCCCGCCGCGGATCGGCCGCTTTTCTCGACTTTATCCACTGGCGGCCCTTGCGCGGGCCGCTATAACTCGCTTGAAACCGAAAGTATCGGGTAAGCAGGGGTAGTCATGAAGGCGACGATCGAACGGGCCACGCTCCTCAAGGGACTGGGTCACGTCCATTCGGTGGTGGAGCGCAGGAACACGATTCCGATCCTGTCGAACGTTCTGATCGAGGCGGGCGAGGGCGAGGGCGATGCGGGCGGAGGCGGCGCCGGCCTCAGGCTGATGGCGACCGATCTCGATCTCCAGATCAACGAAACGGTCGAGGCCAATGTCGAGGATCCGGGCGCGACCACGGTCCCGGCGCACACTCTGTTCGAGATCGTCCGCAAGCTGCCCGAGGGCAGCCAGGTCGAACTGATCGCGGCCGAGGGCCGGATGCAGGTCAATGCCGGCCGCGCCCGCTTCACCCTGGCGACCCTGCCGCGCGACGATTTCCCGGTGATTGCCGAAGGCGAGCTGCCGACCCGGTTCGAGCTGCCCGCGGCGACGTTGCGGCAGATCATCGACAAGACCCGCTTCGCGATCTCGACCGAGGAAACCCGTTACTATCTCAACGGCATCTATGTTCACGTCTCGGACGAAGCGCAGCCGGTCCTGAAGGCGGCGGCGACCGACGGACATCGGCTCGCCCGGGTCACGGTGGCGCGGCCCGATGGCGCGCAGGGCATGCCGGGGATAATCATTCCGCGCAAATGCGTCGGCGAATTGCGCAAGCTGCTCGACGAGGTCGACGGCACCGTCCAGGTGTCGCTGTCGGATTCCAAGGTCCGCTTCGGCCTCGGCAATGCGGTGCTGACCTCCAAGCTGATCGACGGCACTTTCCCCGATTACAGCCGGGTGATTCCGACCGCCAATGACAAGCTGCTGAGGATCGATCCGCGCAGTTTCGAGGAGGGCGTCGACCGGGTCTCGACCATCGCCAGCGAGCGCACGCGTGCGGTCAAGATCGCGCTCGAGCGCGACCGGGTGACCTTGTCGGTGACCTCGCCCGAGAACGGCACCGCCGCTGAGGAAGTTTCGGCGGACTATGGCGCCGAAGGGCTCGAGATCGGGTTCAACGCCCGCTATCTGCTCGACATACTGGGCCAGATCGAAGGCGATATGGTCGAGGTCCACCTCGCAGACGCCGCCGCGCCGACCCTGCTCCGCGAGAATGACAAGGCAGCGGCACTCTACGTGCTGATGCCGATGCGGGTCTAGCGTCCGGCCCCCTAGGCACGGGGCCACCGGCTCCTTACATTGACAGCGAAGGCGGCCGCTGATAGGCGCCCGGCCTTTCCCGCAGGCCCGATTTGCAAGTGGAGTTGCCGCATGGCGCGCGTTACCGTCGAAGACTGCGTCGACAAAATTCCCAACCGGTTCGATCTCGTCCTGCTCGCATCGCAGCGCGCGCGCCAGATTTCGGGCGGCGCCGAGCTGACCATCGATCGCGACCGCGACAAGAATCCTGTGGTCGCGCTGCGCGAAGTCGCCGAGACCACGGTCAAGCCGAAGGAGCTCGAAGAGGCGCTGATCGGCAGCCTGCAGCGGGTCCAGGTCGATGAGGATGACGTCGCCGACGAAGTCGGCTCGCTGAGCGCCTCGGCCGAGGCGCTCCGGCTTACCGCTGCGGCGCCGCAGCGCAACAACAACAGCAGCTCCGACTACGAGGCGTAAGCGGGTCGCCTGCTCAAGCGGCGGACTCGGCCGGCGGTAGATCCGACCGGTCGACCCATTCGAGCTCGTTGAGCGAAAGCACCCGGCCGTCGCGCGAGCGCACCGCCATCGGTGCGATCGGCTGGCGGCTGTGGCGATCGACCAGGATCGGATTGCTCGGCTTGCCTGACACCCACCGCTCGCCCCATTGCCGCAGCGAGAGCAGGACCGGAAGCAGGTCCATCCCCTTGGCGGTCAGGCGATACGACACCTTGCGCCGGTCCGACGCGTCCGGGGCGCGCTCGAGCACGCCGTTTTCGACCAGCCGCCCAAGCCGATTCGACAGAATGTTGCGGGCGATGCCGAGCGTCGTCTGGAATTCCTCGAAATGATGCAGACCGTTGAACGTGCTGCGCAGGATCAGGAACGACCAGCGCTCACCGACCGATTCGAGCGCCGCCGCTATCGAGCATTGCCGGAGCAGTTCGCGGTGACGGTCGAGGTCGAGCATGGCGGGCAAATCCTACGCGCTTTCGGAACAAATGAATATGGCGCCCGCAATCTCAGTTGCAAACAAAAACTATTATCGATATAAGTTGTGTTCCGAAACTTTGTATGGGAGTCTCGCCATGGCTCGCTTTCTCGCCCTTCCGCTCGCTCTCCTGACCTCCCCGGTGATGGCCGCTCCGGCTTATTACCAGGCCGAGCCAGCCGCGGCGCCGGCCCAGCCGCGGCTTGTCGCGCGCGACAATGTCTGGCACTGCGGCGAGGCGGGTTGCACTTCGGGACGGACCGGATCGCGGCCGGCGATCGTCTGCGCGACCCTGGTTCGCGAGGTCGGCGCGCTGCGCAGCTTCAGCGTCGAGGGCCGTGCTTTCGCCGCCGGCGAGCTCGAAAACTGCAACCGCCGCGCGCGCTGATCCGCGTCCGTTGGCGCGGTCGCGAGTTGAAAACACCGCGCCTTCCCCCCTTTTTAGTTGCATCGACACCGTGCCGCACCCCATTTTGGTGCGGTGCTGCGTCAATATGAACTTGTCGAGAAGGTCAAAAGCTACGACCCGGACGCCGACGAGGCGCTGATCAACCGCGCTTATGTGTTCTCGATGAAGGCGCATGGCAGCCAGACCCGCGCCTCGGGAGATCCTTATTACAGCCACCCGATAGAGGTCGCCGGGATCCTCACCGATCTTCGCCTCGACGACGAGACGATCGTGACCGCGATCCTCCACGACACGATCGAGGACACGCTCGCCACCCCGGACGAGATCAAGAAGCATTTCGGCAAGAATGTCGCGCGGCTGGTCGACGGCGTCACCAAGCTGTCCAAGATCGAGGCGCAGAGCGAGAGCCAGCGCGCCGCCGAGAATCTGCGCAAGTTCCTGCTCGCCATGTCGGACGACATCCGTGTCCTTCTGGTCAAGCTCGCCGACCGGCTGCACAACATGCGCACGCTCCATCATATCAAGGACGGCGAGAAGCGGCGGCGGATCGCCCGCGAGACGATGGATATCTACGCCCCGCTCGCGGAGCGGATCGGCATGTACGAGTTCATGACCGAGATGCAGACGCTGGCGTTTCGCGAGCTCGAGCCGGACGCCTATGAATCGATCGCCAAGCGGCTCGAGCGGCTCAACAACAGCGGCGGCGGCGATCTCATCCAGCGCATCGGGCGCGGCATCAAGGCGCATCTCGAGGCCAATGGCATCGAGGCCTCGATCGAAGGCCGCGAGAAGCATCCTTATTCGATCTGGCGCAAGATGGCCGAGCGTCATGTCAGCTTCGAGCAGCTGTCCGACGTCATGGCGTTCCGGGCGATCGTCGGCAATGTCGAATCATGCTACCGCACGCTAGGGCTGATCCACCAGCGCTGGCCGGTCGTGCCCGGCCGCTTCAAGGATTTCATCTCGACGCCGAAGCGCAACGGCTATCGCTCGATTCACACCACCATCATCCATGACGAGCAGATGCGGATCGAAATCCAGATCCGCACCAGCGAGATGCATGCTCAGGCCGAGCACGGCCTCGCCGCGCACTGGGCCTATAAGGAAGGCGTGATCGACGCCCAGGCCAAGCATCCCTGGATCAGCGATCTGGTCGAGATCCTCGAACATGCCGCGACCGCCGAGGAGCTGCTCGAACATACAAGAATGGCGATGTACCAGGACCGGATCTTCGCCTTCACCCCGAAAGGCGAGCTGATCCAGCTGCCCAAGGGCGCGACTGCGGTCGATTTCGCTTATGCGGTCCATACCGATCTCGGCGACCAGACCGTCGGTGCCAAGGTCAACGGCCGGGTGATGCCGCTGCGCACACCGCTCACCAATGGCGATCAGGTCGAGATCCTGGTCTCCAAGGCGCAGCATCCCCAGCCGGCCTGGCTCGGCTACGTCGTCACCGGCAAGGCGCGTGCCAAGATCCGCCGTTGGGTCAAGTCGAAGGAGCGCGAGGAGACGATCGCGCTCGGCCGCAAGATTTTCGACGAGATCGTGGCGCGGCTGCCCGCGCCTTTGGGCTGGGAATCGATCGCCGAGGCGCTGCGCCGGCTCCATTATCCCGACGACGCGGCGTTGATGGAGGCGATCGCGCTCAAGCGGATCGACGATGTCGCCGTGATGGAGGCCCTGATCCCCGGTTCAGCGACCAAGGCCGGGGTCAAGCCGCCGCCGCAGCGCACCGCGATCTCGATCAAGGGACTGACGCCGGGCGTCGCCTTCCAGCTCGCCGAATGCTGCCACCCGGTGCCCGGCGACCGCATCGTCGGGCTGCGCCGCCAGGGCGAGGGGATCGAGGTCCACGGCATCGGCTGCGACAGCCTGGCCGACGGTGTCGATGCCGACTGGGTCGATCTCGCCTGGGGCGACGAGACCGACGGCGGCACCGCGCGGCTTTCGGTGGTGGTCAAGAATCAGCCGGGTTCGCTCGCGGTCGTCGCCGGCATCCTCGGCAGTCACGGCGCCAATATCGTCAGTATGGAACAGGCGGCGCGCGACGGCTCGTTCCACAATTTCCATTTCGATATCGAGGTGCACGACGTCCAGCACCTGATGCGCATCCTCGCCGCCTTGCGTGCCACCGACACGGTGTCGACGGCCGAACGTATCTAGACTGCCTCGATCCGGAAGATCTCCCCGCCGAGATCGACGATGTAGACATTGCCCGCCTGGTCGACGCCGAACGCCGCGATATTGTTGATCGTGCCCTGGTTCGGCGCGAAGTCGGCGTTGCGCAGGATGAAGTCGGCGCTCGATATGGTCATGCCGAGGCTGACCTGGGCGACCGGAATCGACCAGATATTGCCGCTGATGAAGTCGGCGAAAATATATTGGCCGTTCAATCCTTCGACCGGGCCGCGATAGACCCGGCCGCCGGTGACGGAATTGCCTTGGCGCGGGCCGTTGCCGTGGAGATATTCGGCGACCGGCGGAGTCAGACCCGGCGTCGCCTGTCCGCTGAACGGCGCGGTTCCTTCGAACAGGTTCCAGCCGAAATTGGCGCCGCCGTCGGTGGGCCGCATCAGGTCGATCTCCTCGCGCGCGCCCTGGCCGACATCGCCGATCCAGAGATTGCCGGTGGCCGGATCGAAGCTCGCCCGGAATGGATTGCGCAGGCCATAGGCCCAGATTTCCGGAGCGCCGCCGCCCGCCGCGAACGGGTTGGAGGCGGGAATCGCATAGTCGCGCAGCGGGTCGCCGGGGAAGGCGTCGCCGGCGATGTCGATGCGCAGGATCTTGCCGAGCAGGACGTTGCGATTCTGGCCGTTGCCGCTCGGGTCGCCCGCGCCGCCGCCGTCGCCGACCCCCAGATAGAGCAAGCCGTCGGGGCCGAAATCGAGCCAGCCGCCATTGTGGTTGGAGAAGCCGGGATGGAGGATAGTCAGGATGACGTCGCCGGTCGCGGGATCGGCCCGGTCGCGATTGTTGGCCAGGGTCACATAGCGCCGCACTTCGATATGGCCCGAGAGGTTGGTCAGGAAGACGTAGAAAGCGCCGGTCGTCTGGAAATTTGGCGCAACCGCAAAGCCGAGCAGGCCGCGCTCGCCGTCGGTCGTCGTCTCCGCCGATATGTCGAGGAACGGCGTCGGCAGCACCGCGCCGTTGGCCGGGTTGAGGATCCGGATTCGCCCGGCGCGCTCGACCACGAACACCCGTCCCGAACCATCCGGGACCGCGGCGAGATAGATCGGTGCCGAAAACCCGGTCCCGACGCGGGCGACGCGGAAGGCGTCATTGCCGGCATTGGTCACATTTATGCTGAGATCGAGGACGGCGCTGGTCGAGCCGTCGCTGACCGAGATCTGGACCAGATAGACATTGTTGCGGTCGGTGTCGGTCGGTCCCTCGAAATCGGGCGGCGTGACGAACGAGAGCCCGCCCGCGGTCGTGATCTGGAAGCGCGCCCGGTCGGCGCCGCCGGCGAGCGAGAAGGTCAGCGCATTGCCGTCGGGATCGGTCGCGGTCGCGGTGTAGATCGTCCCGCTACTGTTCTCGACGACGCTCGCGGTCGCCGGCGAGGTGATCGATGGTGGGCGATTGCCCGGCGCCGGTCCCGGCCCGGGATTGCCGCCGCCTCCGCCGCAGCTCCAGAGCATCAGGGCGGTCGCCGCCAGCCCAACCAGGTTCAGCCTCTTGCGCTTACGCCCCGCCATGGCCTGACCTTCCCGCTTGACCGCCGCTGAACGCGCGAAACGCGCGTTTGCTGCATTCCGATCGCGTGATAGAGGCCGCGCCCATGACAAGCTCCGCAGACATGACCTATGGCCAGTATCTGGCGCTCGATCCGCTGCTATCCGCCCAGCATCCGATCTCCGATCATCATGACGAGATGCTGTTCATCGTCATCCACCAGACCAAGGAGCTGTGGCTCAAGCAGACCATTCACGAGCTCAGGCTCGCGCGCGACCTGATCCGCGCCGATCAGCTCGTTCCGGTTCACAAGAATCTCTCTCGCGTCTCGCGCATCCAGGCGGTGATGACCCTGAGCTGGGAGGTCCTTACGACGCTCACGCCGACCGACTATCTGACCTTCCGTGGCGTGCTCGGGACGTCGAGCGGCTTCCAGTCCGGCCAGTTTCGCGAGGTCGAATATCTGCTCGGGCTCAAGGACGGCGCACACCTCTCCCGCCAGCCGGAAGGATCGGAGGCGCGGCGCGCCATGGCCGACGCCCTTAACCGGCCGAGCCTGTGGGACGAAGCGAACGCCGCGCTTTCGCGCGCCGGCTTCGCGCTGCCGGACGAGGTCCTGAATCGCGACTGGAGCCTGCCCTACCAGCCGAACGCCAGCGTCGAGGCGGCCTGGGCCGACGTCTATCGCGACACCGGCCATCATTGGCCATTCTATCAGCTCGCGGAAAAGTTGATGGACATCGACGACGCCTTCGCCACCTGGCGTCACAAGCATGCCGTCACGGTCGAACGGATCATCGGCTTCAGGCGCGGCACCGGCGGCACTCCCGGCGTGACCTATTTGCAGTCGACCATCACGAAGCGCGCTTTTCCCGAACTGTGGACCTTGAGGTCGACGCTTTAAATTCGGTGACAGTGCACTAATTTCCCGCCATGGGAAGCGTCAGAAATTAGTGCACTGTCACCGAATTGATTTAGGTCATAGGACGGCATCCGCGCCAGCGAATCAAACCCTAATCCGCCGCGAGGATCGCGATCAGCGCCTCGTCGGCTATCAATTGCCGGAAGGTGTCCGAGAGCAGCGCGCTCAGCCGGGCGCCGTTGAAATGGCCGCTGGTGCCGATCACCTGCGCATCCTGGTCGGCGCGTGAATAGACCCGGCTGTAGCGCCCGCCGGCGCTGGTAGCGACCGCCCGGATGCTTGCGCTGGTCGTGATCCGGGGACCGACCGGCGCGCCGTTCGGGTGGTATTGCAACTCGACCACTTCGATCGACAATCGCGTGGCGGCCGTGCCCTCGGTGACGACGGTAAAGCGCTGGCGCCGCAGCGCGCTGGCGAGCGCGTCGCGGACGGTCGTCTCAATCGGCGCGGCGAGCTCGATCCGCGATCCCGGAAGCAGTCCATGCTGGCGTCGGCCGACCTCCGGGTCGGCCCGAGCGTCGCGCACCTCGAGCAGCACCGTCTTGCCGACGCCGATCTCGCTACGCGGCGCCTCGTAGCGCGGAATGAGCTGCACCACGACCGGTGAGAAGCCGCACGCCGCCGCGATCAATGCGATCAGGATAATCGATCTGCGCACCACTTTCTCTCCCCCTGAACGCTGCACCCTGGCGTCTCGAACTATTGCTCGCCTGCGTCGTCGTCGAGCGACGCGACATGGACGACGGTTTCGCCGATGCCCTTGAGCATCGCCTTGCGCTCTTCATAATGCTGCGTCGCCCTGGTCTGGAAGTAGGTCGCTTCCGATACCGCGATCCCGTTCGGCGCGGCGACGTTCTGGAGGCGGCTGGCGATGTTCATCGTGTCGCCCCAATAATCATAGGCTAGACGCGTGCTGCCGATCACCCCGCCGATCACCGGACCGGTGTGGATTCCGATCCGGACGCTGAGCTCCACCCCGCCGCCGCGCGCCATCGCGCCAAGTTCGGCGACCAGCGCCTTGGCGAAAGCCAGAGCGGCGCGGCTATCGCTGCCGCGCGATGCCATCCCGCCGGCGACCGCGAGATAGGCATCGCCGATCGTCTTCACTTTCTCCAGCCCATGGCGCTCGGCGCAGCGGTCGGCAGCCGAGAAATAGAGATTGAGCAGCTCGACCAGATGACCGGGGGAGAGCCTTTTGGCGAGCTTCGAGAAATCGACCAGGTCGACGAAGATGACGGTGACGTCGGAGAAAGCGTCCGCGACCGCTTCGCCGGCTTTCAGCCGGGCGGCGACCTCCTGCGGCAGGACATTGTAGAGCAGCTCTTCGGTGCGCGCGCGCTCGACCTCGAGCGCGGCGTTGGCGACGAACACCTTGCGCGCCCGCCGCTCGATGTCCCAGTTGAAATAGAGCGCGAAGACGAAGAAGGTGCTGAAGTTGGTGAGCGCGTAGACTTTCGAGATGGCCGACACGTCGCGCGTCAGCAGCCACAGCGAGAACTGCACGGCGACGCCGGCGGACCACAGCAGAAACAGGCGAAACGTGCCGGCGAAACCGACGCTGGCGAACACCATCAGGATGCCCATCTGCACCAGCGCCATGACGTGGGGCGGGAAGCCGGTGACCGCGGCCTGGCCGGCCAGAGCCAAAGTGAGCGCGTCCATCCCCGCGGCGACCGCGACGAACATCGGCAGGTCGATCCAGGGCCGGTCGAGATAGAGTTGCGTCCGGGTCAGCAGGAACAGCCCGGCAAGCACGGCGATGAAGGCGGCGGCCGCCGCATTATAGGCGATCACCCCGGCGCTCGGGAAATGCAGCGGATTGAGGATGACGTAGGAAAGCAGGGTCGCGATCGCGATCACGGTCAGCGCCCGGATCGCCTGGCCCCGTTCGATCCGCTCGGACCTGAGGAAGCCGCGCTCCATGGCGGGATCGCTAAAGCGCTGCACCGGAAAGCCCTTCATCTCCGCCCCCTGGGGAAAGGCTAAGCCGCAGCGCAGGCCGAGTCCATCAGCCTGCCGCATGCGGCCAATCGCGGGATTGTCGTCGGTCTTCCGAGGGGCCGCTCGATTGGCCGCATACGCGGGTCGTACGGGCGTGGCGTTAGGATTTTGTTTACCATTTCGCCCCGACTCGCAAGTCATCGATGAGCGGAGGATTCGAGATGACAATCAGCAACCGTCGGCGCCCAATCACCGAGCGGAGATGGTTGCTGCTTCCGGTCCTGCTCGCCGGCGCGGGCTGCCAGACCGCGCCGGCTCCTCCACCCCAGGTCAGCGTCGAGGTGATTGAGCAGGCCCCGTGGCGGCGGGTCGCGAGCAGCGACGACGTCGCCCGGCTCGACCAACTCGCTTCAGCCTGGTCGGACCGGCTCGCCGCCGCCCGCCGCGCCGGTCATGCCCGACGAATCGCCGCCGAGGGCGCGCTGCTCGAACCCGGTGTTTCGCTGCCCCAGGCGCTGCTGCCGCCCGGCTCCTATCGCTGCCGCGTGCTGCGGCTCGCGGGGTCGTCGCGCCGCACCGCGCTGATCGTCTTTCCGACCCACTTCTGCCATGTCGGGCATGACGGGGAGCATCTCAGCCTGATCAAGCAGACCGGCACCGAACGGCCCGGGGGCTATCTCTGGGAGGACCGCGAGAACCGGATGATCTTCCTCGGCGCCGACGCCCTCGGGTCGGAGCAGGAGCCGCCGGCCTACGGCGCCAATCGCCGTCGCGATGTGGTCGGCGTGGTCGAGCGGGTCGGTCCGTTCCGTTATCGCGTCGCCATGCTTCGGATGGCGCCGGCGGCGGAGCTCGACGTGCTCGAGCTGGTGCCGGCGCCGGCGCAGAACTGATCCGGCCTTATTGCTGAGCCGGCATCTGCTGTTTCATCCAGGGCAGCACGCCGCCGAGCATCAGCGGGATCGTCGCGACGGTCGGCTTGGGCTGCTCGGGAAAGCGCGATCCGGCCATGGCCTCGATCAATGCCCCAACCAATTCCGCCGGGCTCTGGCCGTCCGGGCGCGCGACCCGATCGACCAGCACCCGATGATCCTGGACGATTCCGTCGGCGCCGATGGCGAGACGGACCACCAACGGTCCGTGATGAAGCTGGGCGCCGGCGCCGGCGGCCTTGAGCGTGGCGGTGATCGCCGGCAGCACGGCCTTCTGAAGCGCCTGGCGCGTAAGCGGGCCATCCGCGATCGGCCCATCCTCGCTTAGATGGCCGTGCAGCACCAGCCGTCCGTCATAGGGGTCCATCGATCCCTCGACCCGCTGGACACCGTGCGGCATCCGGTCGTCGAACACGACGAGCCGATTGAAGTCGGGCGGGACCAGGTCGTAGAGCCCGCTGCCGGCCTCGGCGGTGGTGAGCTTGGAGCGGAACAGATCGCCCTCCTGAAGCACGATCGTCTGGCCGCCGCGGCTGCTGCGGTCGTTGCGCGTCAGCGAATAGACGTAGCCGAACCGGCCGCCGAGTGAATCGTTGTGCAGCTCCTGGACGCAGCCGTTCACGTAGAGGCTGAGAAAGGGCCAGCTGACATAACCCAGACCGAGCCGTTCCTTGGCCCACGACCTCAGCTCGTCGACGAAGTGGTGGACGACCGCGTCCGGCATCACCTTTTCCGGCCGGGTCCGCAGATAGGTATAGAGACGGGGAATGTACCAATAATTCCAGATCTGGTGGATCTCGGCGCTGTGGTTCTGCGGGTCGCTGAAATGGGTATCGATGTGGCCGCGCATTGCCGCCGCCTCTGTCTCGTCGAGGAAATCGTCGACGACCATGAACCGCGATCGCAGCGTCGTCGGTCCGTCGGGGAGGCGCACCTGATCGACGGCACCGGTCTTCGGCGTCGGGCTCGACTGAACGTTCATCGCCGCCTCATAGCCCGGTTCCGGTACACGTCATATACTTTAATTCGGTGACAGTGCACTAATTGACGTTGCGCGAGGCTGGCGATATGCTCCTCGCATGGCTCGCCTCGCCCGCGCCGTCTTTCCCGGTCACCCGCACCATGTCACCCAGCGCGGCAACGGACAGGGGCAGACCTTCTTCCGCGACGCGGACTATGCTTTGTACCGCGACCTGCTCGCTGAGCATGCGGCGGCCGCGGGCGTTGAAGTCTGGGCCTGGGTGCTGATGCCCAATCACGTCCATCTGATCCTGGCGCCGCAGGACACGGACGGTCTGCGGCGCGCGCTGTCCGCAGTCCACCGCCGCTATGCCGGCCATATCCATGACCGGCTGAAGCGCAGCGGCCATTTCTGGCAGGGCCGGTTCGGCTGCGTCGCGATGGACGAGGCGCATCTGGGAGCGGCGCTGCGTTATGTCATGCTGAACCCGGTCCGGGCCAGGCTGGCCGAGCGCGCCGTCGACTGGCGCTGGTCGAGCGTCCATGCCTATTTCGGCCGCGACGACGGCGTTACCATGACCGCGCCGGTCCTGTCGCGCTACCCCGATTTCGCCGCCCTGCTCGCCGCCGGCGAGGATGCGGAATTCTCACAGCGCCTGCGTCGCGCCGAGACGATCGGCCGTCCGATCGGCGGCGAAGCGTTCCTGTCGCAGCTCGAGCAGAGCAGCGGCCGCGCGCTCAAGCCGGGCAAGCGCGGCAGGCGGTCACAGGAAATTAGTGCACTGTCACCGAATTAGGCCCGAATCAGGCCTCGCGCAGCCAGGGCCGGAAGCGGAGCTCGACCTGTCGGACCTGCATCTCGATATGCTGGATGGTACAGCCGTCAGCCTCCAGCAGCTCGCGGATCGCGTCGCTCATTTCGCGCCACGTCGCGCCCTCTGCGCGCGCCCGCGCGAGCAGATGAAACGCGCGGACGTCGTCCATCGCATGGAGCGCGAACAGGCGATCGAGATTGTCGAAGCAGCCGGCGAGGTCATCGCGCCAGCTGGTTCGGCGCCGCTCAGCGATGATAATGTCCCGCGGGCGGCGCGCCGCTGACGCCCCAGGGCCTTTCCCGATACCATTTGGTGATCACATATTTGAGGCCGTCCTCGACCGGGCAGCCTTCGTGCAGCGAATTGGGGTTGGGATTGCCGTCGGGATCGAGATTGTTCCAGATCATCAGGCTGCCGCGCCGCGGCGTCACCCGCACCCCGACCCTGGGAAAGAAGGTCTGGCCGCCGGCCCCGGGCTCGTTGAGGAAGATCATCGCGGTCCAGGTGCGCTGGCCGCCATTGGCGTTTTCCTGTTCCCAATAAGGCTGGTCGGTGAAGAAATAATCGTGGTGCGGCTTGAACCGCTGGGCGACGTCGTAGCGCTGGCCCTGGATCGTCTCGCCCAGTGGCGGGTCGATCCCGGTCATGCTGGTGATCTTGGTCTCGATCGCCTGCACCACGGGATTGGCCCGTCGCAGATTGCAGCTCTCGCTGGTGCGGAAATTCGGATCCGGATCCTTCGCCAGCAGACCGGAGGGCACCCGGTCGGCGTCGATCATGGCGATCAGCGCGTCGCATTCCTCCTGGCTGAGGAAATCGCGCGCGAGATAGATTTCGAGCGCGGGGACCGGCAGCTTGTGCACCCCGGGGAGCTGGTCGAGCCGGTCGCGCACCTGCTGGCCCAGCACCAACGCGCACGAATCGCAGCGCGGCTGGGTCGCGGGAATGGCGGCACCGCAGCGCGAGCAGGCCGCCACGGTCGGCGGCGGCGCTTCGGGCTGAGCTTCGGGCTGACGCGGCGCCGAGGGAGCCGGCGCCGGCTGCGCGGCGTGGGCCGAAAATGGCTCCGGCCCCTGATCGCTTAGCGTCTCGCGTCTGGCGCCCGGCATCATCTCTCTCGCATCGATTCGTCGACGGTCTTGAGCAGCGGCTTGGTCAGATAACGGAACACCGTCGTCTCCCCGGTCTTGATCTCGGCGGTCGCGGTCATGCCCGGCTGGATCTCGATCCGTTCGCCGGGACGATGCGGCCGCATCCCGCTCGTGTCCACCCGCACATGGACCCGATAATAGCTGGTCTCGCCCCCCTCGGCGTTTCGTTCCGTCAGGGTGTCGGCGCTGACATAGCTGACCCGGCCCTGGCCCGAGCCGTAGATCGAGGAATCATAAGCGTCGAACTTGACCGAGGCCTCCTGGCCGACCCGGATGAAGGCGATATCGGACGGCGAGACCCGCGCCTCGACGATCAGCTCGTCGCCGGTCGGGACGATCTGCATCACCTCGTCGCCCGGCCGGACCACGGCGCCAAGTGTCGTGAAGCGGACGTTGACCACGACGCCGGCGGACGGCGCGCGCAGCTCGGTCCGCTCGAGCGCGGTCTGCCGTTGGGTCAGGGCCTGGACATTGGTCGATAGCTCGTCCTCGATCCGGGCATATTCGGTCTGCAGCTCGGACAGATAGAGATTCTGCTTGTTGGTGATCTGGCCTTCGAGATCGGAGACGGCGCGCTGCATCCGCAGCACCTCCGATCGGGCGACGTCGCCGCTGCCGACCAGCGGGGTGTTCATCGCCAGCTCCTCGCGCATCAGGGCCAGCGTCCGCCGGAGATTGGCGATGTCGGCGTGGAACGCGGCGCGCCTCTGGGTGTAGAGCGCGCGCTGGTTGGCGACGAATTCGGGGAATCGCGTCACCTCGGGCGGGAACACCAGCGGCCGGTTGAACAATTCGGCCTGGATTCGGGCCATCTGGGTCCGCAGCGACGCGACCTTCGCGGCGCCTTCGTCGACCGCCGCGCGCGCGGACACGCTTTCCAGCGTGACCAGCAATTGCCCGCGCCGCACGCGATCGCCGTCGCGGACATGGATCTGCTGGATCACCCCGTTGTCCGAGGCCTGGATGATCTGGATCCGGCCGCTCGGGATCACCTGGCCCGGCGCGCGCGTGATCTGATCGAGCTGGGCCCAGAGCGACCAGCCGATGAAGCCGACGACCGCGAGCGCCGTCAGCGTGATGATGAGAGTCGATTGCCTGATCTTCACGGAGCGTCCTCGATTTTAATTCGGTGACAGTGCACTTTTTGCGTGGGCGCTGTCTTCGAGTGGCCACAGCAGCCGAAAGTCAAAAAGTGCACTGTCACCGAATTGATTAGTCTTCGGCCGGCGCGACGGCGTCGGCGTCGGCGGGCGCTGAGGGTGGCGAGCCGTTGCCCTTGGCGATCGGCCGGGGTCCGGCTTCGGTGTCGGCGCGGGGCTGCTGCAGCTTGGCGATCACCTCCTTGGGGGCGCCGTCGAGTCGGATCTGGCCGTTGACGATGACGATCACCCGTTCGACCAGCGACAGCAGCTGCAGGCGGTGGGTGACGAGCACCAGAGTGCTGTCGGGAGTCATCGCGCGCCTCAAGCCATCGAGGACGCGGGTTTCGGTGGCCTGGTCGAGGTTCGCGGTCGGCTCGTCGAGCAGCCAGACCTTGGGATTTGCGAGCATCATCCGAGTCAGGCCGGCGAGCGTGCGTTGCCCTCCCGAAAGGCCGCGGCCGCCCTCGGCTATCGGCAGGTCGAGCCCCATCGGATGGCCGGCGATCATCGGCGCCAGCCCGATATTGTCGGCAATGCTCATCAAATGATCGTCGCCCGGATTGGGCAGGCCGAGCAGCAGATTGTCGCGCAAGGTGCCGTTGAGCAGCCGCGTGTCCTGGGGGAGATAGCCGATATGGCGGCGCAGCACGTCGTCGGCGATCTGCGACATGTCGAGCCCGCCGAGCGTCACCGATCCCTGCATCGGGGCATAAAGTCCCGCCATCAGCCGCAGCAGGGTCGACTTGCCCGAGCCGATGCCGCCAATGATCGCGACCCGCTCGCCCGGCTTGATCTCGAGCAGGGGGATGTTCACCCCGGCGCGCGCGCCGGCATAGACGAAGATCACGTCCTGCAGCCGCAGCGGACCGCCGAGGCGCTCGGGCCGCAGGCTTTCCGCGCCCGCGGGCCGGTCGAGCGGCAGTTTTAGGATTGCGTCGAGCATCCCCAGCGACGAGCGGCCATAGCTCCACTGGACGAGGAGGCCGGGCAGCTGCGAGACCAGGGGGCCGTTGATCCGTCCCGCGATAATCGAGCAGGCGATCAGCGCGCCCATCGTCATCCGGTGCTCGGCGACCTGGATCGCACCGACCGCGATGATCGAGACATAGGCGATCTGCTGCAGCGCCTGGAAGGTCGAGGACGCGATCGACTGCCAGCGCCGCACCGGCTCCTCGTGCAGCTGGATCTCGTCCATCAGATTGTTCCAGCGCGCCAGCATGTGCCAGCCGCCGCGGTTCGCCTTGATGGTTTCGCCGGCGTCGATCGCCTCGACCAGCATGCCGTTCTTGCGGTTGCCGCTGACCTGCGCCCGCGCGGCGTCCTTGCGGATCATCCGCGAGAACAGGAGGGCCAAGGTCAGGGCGATCGGAAAGCTGATGATGGGCACGATCGCCACGATTCCCGCCAGGCTCCAGATCACGAACATGAAGAAGAGTGCGAACGGCAGGTCGGCGAGCAGGAAGACCGGCGCGGCGCTGAGCATCGCCCGCACCGATTCGAGTCCGCGCAGCTGCGAGGCCATCGTTCCGACGCCGGGCGGCCGCGCGTCGAGCCGGATCGCCTGGGCGCGGGCGAAGAAGAATTCCGACACTTCATTGTCGATGTTCGCCGCCTCGCGCTCGATCATCAGCGCGCGCGTGGTGCGCAGCACGAAATCGACGAGCAGCGCGAACAGCACGCCGACGGTCAGCACCCAGAGCGTCGCATAGCTCCCCCTGGGAATGACCCGATCATAGACCTGCATCGAGTAAAGCGAGGTGGCGAGCGCGATGACGTTGATCACGATCGTCGCGACGATCGCCGAGAAGAATACCCGCTTGCGCAGCAGAATCGATCGCCAGAAGATCGAGATCGCCTTTGGTGTCGCGTCACGCTCGACGGCGCGCGGCAGCGGCAGCTCGTAGAAATGGCTGCCCGCATCGACGTTCCAATGTTCGATTGCGGTGCCGCGGTTGACCCGCACCGCATCCACCGTCTCCCAGATCTCGGCGATCCCCCAGCCGCGCTCCGGCGAATGGATCAGCAACGGGAACTGGTTGGCCCGCGGCGCCCCCGTCACCCTGATCGGCGATCGCCAGCCGGCCCGCGCGGCGAGCTGGGCCAGGGCCGATTCGTCGGCGCCGATTTCGCCGGCGTCGATCTCCGCCGCCCAGTCGGGCGGCAGCTCGACGCCGCGCTGCCGTGCGAAGACCTCGATGAGGCCGATGAGATTGAAGGTCATTGTTCGACTGGTCCCGTCAAATCAGGCCGCCATTGGCAGGTCCGGAGCAGCAGGCGCGCGGCCGATGCCATCGCACTCGTTTCGCTCTCGGCCAGGCCGATCTGGGCGGCGTTGGATTCGCGCACCGCGTTCATCACGTCGAGCCAGGTTCGGCGTCCGGTGACGAACTGGCGCATGAACGATTCGGTCACGTTCGCGGACGATCTCGCCGCCGCGCCGCCGCTTTCTATACGCGCGCGCGAGGTCGAATTCTCGACGACGTCGACGATGATCCTCTCGCGCAGCTCGCGCTCGGCGGTCGCGATCTGCAACTGGCTCGCCTGCTGCCGCAGCCGCGCGCCCTGCGCCGCCGCGAGCGGCGACAGGCCGCCATTGGTCTGGGCACGCAGCACCAGCCCGACACGGTCGCCGAACACCTCGCTGCGCGAATATTGGGCGCTGAGCGAGGGCAGGATCTCGCCCTCGGCGATCCGGCGCTCGGCGGTCGCGACCTCGGCTTCCGCCTGGAAGCGCTGTCGCGTCGGATCGCAGGCGATCGCCTGCGCCACCGCCCCTTCGGTGGAGGGATGGTGGAGCTGGGGCGAATAGGCCGGCACGGGGCCGGGATCGGCGTTGGCGTCGCCGACCAGCTCGGCGAAGCGCTGCTGCGCCGCGTAGCGCTGGGCGACGGTCAGCGACAGGTCCTGCTGGACCTGGGCGGTGCGCGAGATGGCGAGATCGAGGTCGGAGCGCGGGCTCACCTCCTGCTCGACCCGGCGGGCCATGGATTCGACCAGCCGCTGATGCTCGGCCAGGCTTTCGCGCAGGATCGCCTCGCGCCGCGCGCCGCGCGCGATCTCGTAATAAGCACTGAGCAGCCGCAGCGCGATATCGTTGACCGTCTCGGCGAGCTGCGCCTCGGCCCGTCTTTGCAGCGCCTGCGCGCGCTGCACCGTCGCCGAGATGCTGCCGCCGGTCCACAGCGGCTGGTTGACGGTGACGGTCGCATCCGGATTGCCGCTGCGGTCGCTGAACGTGCGGCCCTCGACCAGCACGCTGGGAAAGCGCTGCCAGCGCGCCGCGCGGATGTCCGCCCCCGAGGCGCGGATCGCCGCTTCGCCGGCGCGGATGCTGGGATAGGTGCGCACCGCCCGCGACGCGGCCTGCGCCAGCCCGTCGGGAATGGCTGCCGGGTCGTCGATCGCCATGGCTTCGCCCGCGGCGCCCGGCGCGGCCTGCTGCTGCAGGTCCGGCGGGACCGGCGGCCCATAGACTTCGGACTGGGCAAGCGCCGTCCCCGCGAGCAGCAAGGCGACGCCTCCGGCGAGCAGCGTCCGGCCGATCTTCGGCCGGGAGGCGGGCGCTGCGCCGGGAGCGGACCAGGATGCAGACATCATATTCCTTCTTCAAGACAGTGCGGGCCGGCCGCTGCCGACCCCGATCCGGCTGGTTGATAAAAGGCCGGCGCTGCCCCTCTGGCGTCCGGCCGCTTCGTTCTTTCGCCCTCGGGCAGTTCCCCGCCGCTCGTCCTTCCCGGTCCGTCCGCGCGAAGCCGGCCCATGGACCCAGCTTCGCTCCGAACAGACCTGTTCCTGCCGGTTCGCCGCCGGACGATCCCGGCCCGCAAGGCCGAAAGCCGCCGCGGGGGCGTCCGAAGCGCGGTGCTGCATAGAGCCCTCGCCTGGTGGATGCAATATCTCCGCGCGGCGAATTCCGTCCGGGAAATCCTTTTTTGCACAAATACCTAGGACTAAGGCTTGCGGGGGCACTGCCGATTCGGTATCGGCCATCGAAGCACCGGTGCACGTCCTGTTGCAGCGGGGCTACAGATCGCAAAGGGATTATTGTCGTCACGTCGGTCGTTTTCACCTTACCTCTTGCAATAGCCGAGCATCGCGTTAGCGTAAGAGGTAACCACGACCGAAAAAATGCTTGGCGTTTCTCCGGGCGGTGGTAAACAGCGCTGCCACGAGATACGTTGCGGTAACTAACAGTTCAGGGGATCAATCATGACGAAGGGTGAAGTGACCATGGCTCAGCAGGCGAACCAGCCCGCGAAAGTGACTCAGGAAGCGAAGTCGGTCCCTGGCAGCGCTCCGGAGCCTCGGGCCGCGGCCGATCCGCAGGCGGCTCCCGCAGCGTCGGCGCAAGCCGCGCCTGCCGCCGCCCCCCAGACTGCCGCAACCGCAGCCGCCCCGATGCCGGGCGCCAAGCCGGTCAAGGCTGCTGCCGTCGTCGACAAGAGCGACGAAGCGCAAGCGGATCATCTCACCGACGCCGATCACGCGCCGGTCGATCTGGCGATGCTGCCGGAAGTCGAGATGCTCAATGATATCCAGGCCGCGGACGCCGGTCTGCTTCCCGAAGTCGCGTTCGAGGGCGATTTCACCGGCCTTCAGTTCCAGGACGACGATGGTGGCGGTGGCGCGGGCGACTGGATCGTTCCTGCGCTGGCCGTTCTCGCAGTCGGTGGCGGCTTGGCCGCGGCGCTTGGTGGTGGTGGCAACGACACGCCGCCTCCCCCGCCGCCTCCGCCTCCGCCGCCTCCCCCACCGCCTCCGCCTCCGCCTCCGCCGCCTCCACCCCCGCCGCCTCCGCCGCCGCCTCCGCCGCCGTCGGTCAATCTCGACACGTCGGACGTCGCGGCCAATGGTGGCGACAACAATCCGAACACGCCGGTGACGTTGAGTGCTGCTTCGGGGAACATCGCCTATACCGACTCGGATACGGTCGCGAGCTTCACCATCATCACCAACTTCACCACCGGCGACACGCTGAGGGTCAACGGCAATGCCCAGGTCAATTTCGGCACGGTCGCCGGCGATGACGACGATCTCCGGATCACCGTCAACAATGGCGGCATCGTCAGCGAGATCATCCTCGACGAGGTGATTCCCAACAGCTTCACCGGAATCATCTTCGACGAAGCCTCGGCCGAAGCCGCCGTCGGGTTCAACTTCTTCACGGATGGCCCCCCTGCGATCGCTTCCGACGATCAGAATTTTGCCTGATTTAACGCATCAAGGTTCAGGAAGGACAATAGGTTATGGCACGCATCGTTCTCATCACTAACGGCGAAGACATCTTCGTCGGTGGCAGTCAGCTTCAGGACGTCATCGATCTCGCAACGCCGGGCAACGTCTTCACCGTCCTCGCGGCCGCCGGCCCGATCGTCATCAGCCCCGAATTCAACCAGGGCGGCAACACGGTCGACCTGCCGGGCGACGCCGAGGATTATACCGCGGTCCGCGACGGCTCGAACGTCCGGCTGACGCGCAACGACGGCCAGGTCACGATCACCCTCCCGGTCAGCGGCAACGTCAACACCCTCATCTTCGACAACGCCACGCGCGATCTGAGGGTCGTCGGCGGCCAGATCCAGATCGGCAGCCAGGTGATCGACAACCCGGCCGGCGAGCAGCTCGATCCGGGCGCGCAGACGGCGTTCCAGCTGACCCAGGGCGCCGACACCGATCCCGCCTTCACCGGGAGCGCGGGTGCCGACACCTATCGGGCCGACGTCGTGCAGACCGCTCTGCTGCCGATCCAGACGCTCACCAACAATGACAATTTCAACGCCGCCGGCGGTCGCGACCGTCTCATCGCGCAGATCGTCAACGCCAACACCATCCCGGCGGGCCTGTTCGGGCTCGAGGAAATCGAGTTCCAGAATCCGGGCGGCGTGATCCCCCTTCCCGGGGGGACGGTCGATCTCCGGAACACCAATGCGCTCGATACTTTGGGCTTCAGGTCGATCTCCGCGCCGTTGAACCTGATCAACATTCCGACCTCGATCGGGACGATCAATCTCACGGACACGCTGGGCGGGACCGTGCTCGGGGTCGGCTTCCAGCTCAACGTCCTCGGCGGCACCACCGATTCGGTCGCCGTCAACCTCGACAATTTCAATGGGGTTCTCATTCTCAATGGGGTGGGCGCCGACCGGTATGAGACGGTGACCGTCGATAGCCGTGGCGGTCCGGGGCCGCTCGGCAATATCCTGGTGCTGAACGGCTCAGCCGCTGCGGCGACCACGGTCAACGTGACCGGCAATACGGCATTGAACATCAGCGGCACCGCCTTGAGCTTCGCGTCGCTCCGCACCTTCAATGCCGCCGCTCTGGACAACAATCTGATCGCCGCTTTCACCGGAAACGCGGGCGCGGCGACGGCCGTGTCGGTCACCGGCGCGGGCGGCAACAACCTCCTGTCGTTCGCCGGCACGACCGCCGCGCTGACCGTCAACACCGTCGGCGGCGAAGATACTGTGATCTTCAACGGACATGTCGGCGCAACCACGGTCAATGTGGGCAACGGCACCAATGCGGTGACCTATGGCGGCACCGTGACCGGCAACATCAACGTCACCGGCGGAACCGGTACCGATCTGGTCACGGTCGGGGACCCGGGTGTCGGGGGTGCGACCGTCACCGGCGCCGTCACCGTCAACACCGATGGCGGCGTGGACCTTCTCGTGTTCAACACCGTGGTCGGCGTGATCAACCTCAACGCTGGCGATGGCAATGACACCATCACGTTCAACGCGACCAATGCCAACGGCACCAACTTCTTCACCGGCAACGATACCGCGGACGGCGGTGCCGGCACCGATCTGCTGATCCTGGGAGTCACCAATAACGGCGACGGGACGGCTCGGAACCTGTTCGCCAACGGCGCCAACGCAATCAACGGGATCGAAACCGTTCGTCATGTGGGCGTGATCGGCGGCGGCGGCATCAGTGCCGATTTCAACGTCGACATGGCGCTCGCCGGGTCGGCGACCCGTGTTGAATTGCGCGGCAACGGCGGAGCCGGTGCTTATACCGACGACGTCTTCGTCACCAACCTCGACCAGGAAGTCGTGGCCGTGCAGGGCTTCATCACCGACCGGCTTGAGCTCAGCCGCGCCCTGCTGACCGTGCCGCAATTCTTCCTCGAGCTCGGCAACGGCGCTGGCGGCATCGACATCGGCGTCCTGGACGTCGGTGCCGGCACTGATCTGCTCAACATCGACTCGGTCGGCGGCGGCTTCAACCGGATTTTCGACGTCTCCGAGGTCGATGCCGATGTCATCATCACCGGCAACACCCGGATGGTCTTCGGTTCGGCAACTGTCGCCCAGGCCTATGATCTTGACAACGGCACGGTCGACGTGCGGTCGACCGGAAACGACGATGTGTTCGTCGCGGGCGGCAACCAGACGCTGATCGACGGGGCCGGCAACGATCTGTTCGCCCTGTTCCTCAACGGGGGCGCCAATGATGACCTTGTCCTCCTGGCTGCGGGCAACAATATCGTCCGTCTCTTCAACGATGACGGTGCGGACGGTGCCCAGGGCGACCTTCATGAGATTCGGGGCTTCAACGTCACCGGCGAAGGCCGCGACGAAATCCAGGTCGCGCTTGGTAACTTCAGCTTCGACTCGACCAACGGAGCCACCGTCACGGCCGGGGACGTCGTCATCCGCGACTATACGGTCGGCGATATCGTCGATCTTGACACCTCGAACGTGACCTTCATCCGTTTCGTCACCCAGGTGAATGGAAACGGCCTCGATGCCGAGCAGATCTTCGAATTGGCGATTGGCAGCGGCACCATCGACGTTTCGGACGACCCCGGCGAATATCTCGCTGCGGTCTATGACAGCGGGGCTGGCGAGATGGTCTTGTTCAAGATCGACGAAGTGGGCGGTCTGATCAGCAGCGCCGACGATGTCGACGGCATCGCCCGGATCGAGATGAGCTACGCCGACTATCTTGCGCTGACCGGCGACAATCTGTCGTTCGTCTGATCTCGCAGGACAACCGACTTCGCCCCGCCCTCTCGCTCTGAGAGGGCGGGGCTTGCTTTTTCCGGCACCGGCTGCGCGGATTCGAAAAGAGCCCATCCATGTCCAAATTCGTTCCGGTCAGTCGAGAGAAGCACGCGACCAGCCGTTGGCTGCGGCCCGTCGGCTTCGAACATGCCGGCGCGCAATCGGCGGTCGCAATCGTCGCGCTCGAGCTGGCGGCGGCCGCCGGGTCGATGCCGCTGGCCTTCGTCCGGAGGGACGGCGGCTATCTGCTCATTGCCCTCCTGTCCTACCGGCCGAACGACAATCTCTTCGTCGATCGGAACGGCGGCTGGCTTCTCGATTGCTACATTCCCGCGGCATTCCGCGCTCATCCCTTTCGCCTGTTCAGGCGCGAGGGACGCGACGAACTGACCCTTTGCGTCGATGACGACAGCGCGCTTGTCGGCGACTTCGAGGAAGGCGAAAGGCTGTTCCAGGACGATGGGACGCTTGCCGGGTCGGTCTCGGCGGTCATCGACTTTCTCCGGCAGGTCGAGCAGAGCCGGGTCGTCACGTCGCTCGGCGTGGACGCGCTGGCGAGCCTGGATCTGCTGGTTCCGTGGAACCTCAAGCTACGCGAGCAGGGCGAAGAGCAGCAGATCGCGGATCTTTACCGGGTCGACGAGACGCGGCTCGATGCGTTGAGCGGAGAGCAATTGGGCGCGCTGCGCGATGCGCGCGCGCTCGGCATCGCCTACGGCCAGATCATCTCCATGACCCGGGTCGGCGTGTTCGCGCGGCTCAAGGCGCTCCGCGAAAACGCCTCGCGCGGCGATCTGACCTTCTCCGATCTCAATTTCGATAACCTCAATTAAATCGGTGACAGTGCACTATTTTAGGTCGTTCCCCGGGGAACCCATAGCCCGATGAGCAAAATTAGTGCACTGTCACCGATTTCCCGACGCGGAACGAAGTGGCCGGCGCGTTGTTGAATTTCGTTTAACAATAGTCCTTTACGAGCGCCATGGACGGATTGAAACTCGGCAGGCCGCCCGGCACGGCGAGGCATCAGCGGGTGATCCTGATCACCGCGCTGGTCGCCGCCCTCGCGCTTGGGCTATCGGCATGGCTCCACGGGCCGACCCGCCGCGCGATGTTCAGTCCACCGCCCGATGCGGCGCGCCCGCTGTCCCCGTTGGAGATCGACGTTCGCAACGTCATGCCGCTTCCCCGGGCCGCGGCACTGGCGCGGAATGCCGCGATCCCGCTCGCGCCGGAGCCCAGTCCCGCGGCCGCACCGTTCCTGGCCCGCTTCGCCCGGGCCGATGCGCGCCTGCGCTCGCTCGAATGCCTGACCCAGGCGGTCTATTACGAGGCCGGGCAGGAGCCGGCCGAAGGCCAGCAGGCGGTGGCCCAGATCATCCTCAACCGGGTCCGCCACCCGGCCTTCCCCAACAGCATCTGCGGCGTCGTCTATCAGGGGTCGAACCGCCGGACCGGCTGCCAGTTCACCTTCACCTGCGACGGCGCGCTCGCACGTACGCCTTCGGCGTCGGGCTGGGCCCGGGCGCGCCGGGTGGCGGAAGCGGCGCTCTCGGGCGAGGTCTATGCCCCGGTGGGCTTCTCCACCCATTATCACGCCGATTATGTCGTGCCTTATTGGGCTTCGAGCCTGGTCAAGACTGCGGTGGTCGGCGCCCACATCTTCTATCGCTGGCCGGGGAGCGCCGGCCGCGCCGGCGCCTTCACCGCGCATTATGCCGGGCTCGAGCCCGTGCTCGGGCAGGCCGTCGCCGTGGCCCCGGCCGAAATTGCGATCGACAACCCCGCTTTGATCCGCACCCCGCCGGCAGTTCCCGAGGAGCGCGCCGAGGAAATTGACGATTTCGGCCTGCTCTCTCCGCGCGCCAACAGGCCGGCACCGAACTCCATGCGCCCGCCGGTCGACGACATGGAAGACGTGTTGCGCGCGGCGAACGGGCCGGTCAGGCGCAGCCCAGCCAACGCCGGCGGGCGTTAGGATTTGCTTTCGCCGGCCGCCAGAGGCTATCGCACCCGAGCCATCCGCTTCATCTCGAATGGAATCGCCTTGCGCCGACTGACCTTCCTTTTGCCGCTCGCCGCTCTGGCGCTCGCGTCCTGCAGCACCCGGATTACGCCGCCCGATTACCGGACGTCGCGGGATTCCCTCTTCTATCTCCACCAGACCGGCGCGCGGCCGGTATCGGTCGGGGATTTTTCCGGGCGAAGGCTGAGCTGGATCAATCTCGCCCAATGCCTCCGGGTTCCATCCCGCCGCACCGACTTCGTCGCTGGCGACTTCGGCTATATTCGCAATGCCCTGATCGAGGAGCTGAGCATCGCCCGCCTCTACACCCCGTCGGGCGGTGCGGTGACCCTGTCGGGACAGGTCGAATGGATCAGGCTTAATCGGGTCCTGCCGTTCGACGGGCGCTGGCGGATCCAGCTCAGGCTGATCTCGAGCAACGGCCGCTCGCTGGCGGTCCGCCACGACGAGGAGTTCGATTTCGACGGCTTGCTCGGGCCGGCCGGCTGCCGCAACGCGATCCGCGCGATCGAGCCGGCGGTGCGCACGCTGATCGAAAAGGCCGTGACCCATCCGGAGTTCCGCGCATTGCTCGCCTGAGCCAATTCGGTGACAGTGCACTTTTTTCCTCCGAAGTGGCCCGGCGGCGAAGCCCGCCGCCGTCGTTATTTGTGCACTGTCACCGAATTGCTCCTTGTACTGGCTTTGGCGTGGCCGGGCCATGCTCGCGTGATCGGCGAAGAGAACCGCTCCCGGCTCAGCGACGCCAACCAGCGGCTCTTCGCTGGCGTCGGCAAGCTGATCTGCGTCGATCGTCGGTCCCGGATTCGGGGCACCAGCACCGCCACCCTGGTCGGGAATCGCCGGACCGTGCTCGCCGTCGGCCATTTTCGCCGGATCTTCGTCGACGGCACGCTGACCGTGCTGCCGCTCGGCCGGTGCCGGTTCGATCTGTTCGCGCCCGATCGGCGGCGAATCTTCTCCTCGCCGCTCGCCTCGGTCAGCGCGGCGCGGCCGCCCGAGGCTTATGGGCGCACCGGCACCGGGACCGCCGACTGGGCGGTGATTCGGCTGGCGCGCGCGGTGCCGGAGCGAATCCCTCCGATCCGTCTGCGGGTCGCGACCTATGATCGCCTCGCCGCGCTGACCGGCGTCTTCATGGTCGCCTATCATGACAGTCCGAACATCCCGGATAATGAGAAAGTCCATGCGCCGGACTGCGCGCCCCGGCCAGTTGGCAGCCGGGTCTTCGCGCATCGCTGCGACACCTCCCCGGGCGCTTCGGGCGGGCTGCTGTTCGTCGAAACCAGCCGGGGGCCGCGCGCGATCGGTATGAACAACGCCGACGGCGTGACCGAGGACGACAATTTCGGCCAGCTTTTCACCGACGATCTCATGGCCGCCCTGCCGCGGGACGCGGTCGATCCGCGCTGAGGCCGAAAAAGAGCCCGGCGGGTCAGGCCGGGCCGATGGTCAACAAGTCATGGCGATATTCACTCTGCTCGCCGGGCCATTAACAGGTCCTTAAGCTTGACTGCTGAATGACCGCAATATCACGGGATTGACGCCGGCCGCAGGGCACCCAAGGACGGGCCACGCGAAACCCGAGGCAAACCGGCTGCTTGCAAAGGATGTGATTTTGTGCTTTTGTCTCAACGAGTTATTCTGCGCGGATCGGGCCTTGAAGAGGTGAGCATCCGCGTCGGGACGATCCTTCAGAGAAAAAGAGAGCACGCGATATGGCGAGGTTGATTCTTACCCAGCCCGGTGAGGACGTCTTCATCGGCGGCAGCGTCGATGTGATCGGCACATCCGCCGTCGGCGAGGTCATCACCGTCGTTCAGGGCACGGTCACGCTCGACCCGTCGTTCAACCTCGGCGGCGATACGGTCGATCTTCCGGGCAATGCCGGCACGTTCCAGGTCCGGCGCGACGGCTCCAACGCGGTCATCACCGGCAACAACATCTCGGTGACGATTCCCTTCGGCAACGAAGGCGTCGACGTCCGGTTCGACGACGTCACCCTCAAGCTGCGCATCGACAACGGCCAGACCGTGCTCGGCGGCCAAGTGGTCACCAGCACCGCGACCCAGATCAACGTGACGCCGCCGCAGGCGGCCGAAACGCCGCTCGTTGCCGAGGCGAGCGGGTCGAACGGAACCACGGCGACCGCCCAGGCCATCAGCCGCGCTTCGCTGGCGGTCGCCGACAATGACGCACTGTTCGACGACGGCCTTCCCACCGCGACGATCGACGGCGCGATCTCGACCAATGGCGACGTCGACGTCTTCGCGATCACGCTGCAAAAGGGCGAGCGGCTCATCCTCGATGTCGATCAGACCAGCGGGAATCTCGATGCGGTCGTCCGGATCTACGATCCGACCGGCCAGGCCTATGGCTATGGCGACGATACCGTGGTCGATATCGGTTCCGCGGTCGATTATTCCCCCTCGCAGACCTGGGATTCACTCGTCACCTTCCGCGCCCCGGAAAGCGGCACTTATTATTTCTCGATCGAATCCTATGGCCCGGGCATTGACGACGGGCCGGGCAGCGGCACGTCGAGCGGCACTTACAAGCTCAATGTCAGCATCGGGCCGGTCGCGACCGAGGAGCAGATCCTCCAGGAGGATGTCGAGGCGCTGATCAGCGGCCTCTCCTGGCCGTCGACCCAGCTGAGCTACGCCTTTCCCAACGAAACCGGCGATTACTCGATCGCCAATGAAGACGATTATGTCGGTTTCGCGCAGTTCACCGCGGCGCAGCAGAATGCGGCCACCCAGCTGCTGCAGCAGATCGCCAACGTTACCAATTTGACCTTTACCCTGCGGCCCGACGGCCAGGAGAGCACCGCGACCTTGCGCTATGCGATGAGCACCGCGCCTGAAGCGGCTTATGCTTATTATCCGGGCGGCCTGACCGGCGGCACGGGCTGGTTCAATCAGGACGATTTCAACAATCCGGTGCCGGGCAATTATGCCTGGATGGGTATATTGCACGAGACCGGCCACATGCTCGGGCTGAAGCACGGCCATGAATTTCCGGCGATCAGCTTCCTCCACGATTCGGTCGAATATAGCGTGATGACCTATCGCAGCTTCGTCGGCGATTCGCTCAACGGCGGCTATACCAACGAGACCTGGGGCTATCCTCAGACCCTGATGATGCTCGACATCGCCGCGCTTCAGCAGCTTTATGGCGCGGATTTCGGCTTCAATGCCGGCAACACCACCTACACCTGGAGCCCGACCACCGGCCAGATGTCGGTCAACGGCGTCGCCGGACTGCTGCCGGGCAACGGCGCGGCCACCGCCAATCGCGTCTTCATGACGATCTGGGACGGCAACGGCACCGATACCTACGATCTCTCCAACTACACCAATGCGGTCACGATCGATCTGCGCCCGGGCCACTGGACTACGACCTCGGCCACCCAGCTCGCCAATCTCGGCCTGGGCAATCGCGCCGAAGGCAATGTCGCCAATGCGTTGCTGTTCGAAGGCGACCCCCGCTCGCTGATCGAGAATGCGATTGGCGGCTCGGGTAACGACATTCTGATCGCCAATCAGGCGGCCAACCGCCTCACCGGCAATAGCGGCGCGGACCGCTTCACCTGGGAATCCGCCGGCGATGCCGGGATCGGCGCGCTTGCCGACATCATCACCGACCTCGGCGGCACCGATCTCATCGATTTGAGCGCGATCGACGCGGTCGCCGGCGGCACCGACAACGCCTTTCAGTTCATCGGCTCGGCCGCGTTCCACAATGTGGCTGGCGAGCTGCGCTTCCAGACCGAGGGCGGCAATGTCCGCGTCCAGGCGGACATCGACGGCAACGGCGCCGCCGATTTCGAGATCGTGGTGAACAATATGACGAGCCTCCAGTCCAACGATTTCATTCTTTAGCGATGCGCATGTCGCGCCTGTTCGGCTTGCTCGGAGCAGTGATGGCTGGCTGCTCGCTCGCCGCGACCCCCGGGGAGAACGAGATGTCCGCTCCCGATCTGCGCCCGGCGCGTGACGGCGATATCGCGATCCGGGAAGAGCTCGACGCCGCGCGCCGGGCCGCGACGATCGAGGCCTATGACCTGTTCATCGCCCGCCATCGCGGCCATCGGCTCGAGGCGATCGCCCGGCGCGAACGCGCGGAGCTGGCGCGGCGGCCGCGACCCTAATCATCTATTCGGTGACAGTGCACTATTTTAGCCAGCGCACGATCATGGCAAAGACGATGGGCGGTATTAAAAGTGCACTGTCACCGAATTAGGTCACGGACCTTCGCGTTGGGATAAGCGGCGAGCAGGTCCATCCCGCCTTGGCCGTCGAGCAGCGCGCCCCGCTCGATCCGCCACACCGATCCCACGGTCAGCGGCGCACCGTCGAGCGTGCCGCCGCTGGCGATCGGCACCAGCTGGAGCTGATCCTCGGCCGATCCGATCCGCGCCGGCTCGGTAAAAGTCCAGCGCTCGACGACGAATGCCCCACCTTCGATTAGGACCTGCCGCCCCGCGCTGCGCGGATAGGGCGCGAACGGCGCGGCCGGCGGCCCGCGCTCGGCGACCGCGATCGCCGCGTCGAGATGAAGCTCACGCGGGCGGCCATAATCGTAGAGCCGGTAGGTGAGATCGAGATTCTGTTGGATCTCGACCAGCGCGAGGCCGGCGCCGATGGCATGGATCGTCCCTGCCGGCGAATAGAGGAACTCGCCTGCCCGGACCGGCCGCCAGTCGATCAGCTGTTCGATGCTCCCGTCGCTGGCGGCGGCATGCAGGGCTTCGGCCGAGACTGCCGTCTTCAGGCCGAACCCGATCGCCGCGCCGGGCTCCGCCTCGAGCACGAACCAGGCCTCCGATTTGCCGCGGGCAAAGCCGCGCGCCCGCGCCGCATCGTCGTCCGGATGGACCTGGATCGAGAGGTGCTCGCTGGTGAACAGATATTTGACGAGCAAGGCCGCGTCCGGATTTCCGCCGTCGAACCAGATCTCGCCGATCGGCGATCCCGCGCGCGGCTCCGCAAATCCCGGTGGGAGCGTTTCGCGCCCCCAGATGCGTTCGACGGGACGGCTGGCGAGATGGATCGCGGTCAAGCAAGGCTCCGGATTGCGGGCATTGGCGTCACCGAAGGATAACGGCTCGCATCCCGCCTGCACAGCGGCACGGTTCCCTGCCCAAGCGAGCCGAGTGCATGGGGACGGCGCCCCGGATTCGTTTCGTCATTTGGCCCCGGCCCTGATGACCGGCGGGCCTCGAGGATCAAGCGAGGCCCGGTCGGCTGGGACCGTCAGCTAGCGCCGACCGCAATTGGGCGGATCGGAATTCGCGCCGGCATCGCTGTCGGTGCGACCATTGCCGCGGCCGTTATTGGCCGGATCGGCATGCGCGCCGGAATCGGCATCGCTGCAGCGCGCGATCCGGCGCGTGCCGCGGCCCTGGCCGGGCGGGTCGGACGTCGCGCCCTCGTCGGAATCGGTGACCTGCAGCGCCTTGCTCTGGCTGGTCAAGGTCAGCATGGCGCCGCCGGCGACGGTGGCGCCGACCACCCGCCCGAAGAAGGAACGGCGGCTCAATTTACGCGTCGTCTTCATAGTCTCTCCCCTTTGCCCAAAGGCAGCCGCCACCACATTAGCGCAGTTACGGCGCCGTCACAATCAGGCTTCGAAGCGGGGCGCCCGCCTTGGCAACGACCGGGTCGGCCGATAGAGCCAGGGACCATGGCGAGCGCAAACCCGATGGGCGTGTTGGTGACCGGAGCGGCGGGCTTCATCGGCTTCCATGTCGCCGCACGGCTGATGGCGCAAAACGTGCCGGTGATCGGCATCGACAATCTCAACGATTATTACAGCGTCGATCTGAAGCGCGACCGGCTCGCCGCTCTGGCCGCAGCGGGGGAGGGATTTCGCTTCATCCAGGCCGATTTCGCCGATGAGGCGGCGATGGACGCGGCGCTCGCCGGCGCGGCGTTCGACCGCATCGTCCATCTTGGCGCTCAGGCCGGGGTCCGCCATTCGATCGACAACCCACGCGCTTATGCGCGGTCGAACCTCATCGGCCATCTCAATCTGCTCGAGCTTGCCCGCCACCGCGGCTGCTCGCACTTGGTCTACGCTTCCTCTTCGTCGGTCTATGGCGGCAATGAATCGCTGCCGTTCCGCGTCGAGGATCGGGTCGATCGGCCGATCTCGCTTTATGCCGCGACCAAGAAAGCGGACGAGCTGATGAGCGAATCCTACGCGCATCTCTATCGCCTGCCCCAGACCGGCCTGCGCTTCTTCACGGTCTACGGGCCTTGGGGGCGACCCGACATGGCGATGTGGCTGTTCACCGACGCGATTCTCGCTGGCCGCCCGATCCAGCTGTTCAACGGCGGCGACATGCGGCGGGACTTCACTTATATCGACGACATCGTCAGCGGCGTCATCGCTTGCCTCGAAAATCCGCCGCCCGACGACGGCGCACCCAAAGCGGGCGGCAGCCTCGCGCCCCACCGGCTCTACAATATCGGCAACCATCGCTCCGAAGAGCTCCGGCGGATGGTCGCGCTGCTCGAGCAGGCGTGCGGACGCAAGGCCGAGATCGAGCTGAAGCCGATGCAGCCGGGCGACGTCCAGGACACGTTCGCCGACATCAGCGCGATCCAGCAGGAGCTGGGGTTCCAGCCGTCGACGACCATCGACCAGGGCATTCCCCGTTTCGTCGACTGGTATCGTCACTATCACGGGCGCTGAGGCTGGCGCCGATCGACAGTCGGCGCTCGCGGCCGCGCCTCGGGAGCGGTCCCTCTGGACGGAGAGTCACGCGCATTTGGATGTTTGGCGGCCGTCGTTGATCTGCTATGCAAGCTATTGGAGTTAAATCCGAATAGACCAAGGGGGGTAACCATATGGTCGCGCCGGCCGTGGCAGGCTGCGTGCAGGGAAGAGCGAAAAAGCCGGTTCCCTGCACTTGGGTTTTCCGCGTCGCGACGGCGGCGCTCCTGATACCAGGCTCGACCGCTTTGGCGCAGGTCCAGCCGGTGGCGCCCACCCGCGAGGAAGTGACGCGTCCGCCCCCCGATCGGATCGCCCCGCCCCGCCCGAGCCTCACCGTCGAAGGCGGCATCGAACGGGCGCCCTGCGCGCTCGACCGGCCCGACTATCAGGACATCCGCTTCACCCTCAACGACGCGGTGTTCGAGGACCTGCGCGGGCTGTCGGCGGAGGCGCTGCGGCCCGCCTTCGCACCGTTCGTCGGGCAGGAACATCCGATCGCGATCCTCTGCGAGATTCGCGATCGGGCGGCGACCATCCTGCGCAACGCCGGCTATGTCGCGTCGGTCGAGGTGCCCGAGCAGCGCATCGCCGACGGCACGATCCGGTTCCGGGTATTGATGGCGCGGCTCGTCGGCCTGCGCGTGCGCGGCGATGCCGGCCGCGCCGAGCGGCTGATCGCCGGCTATCTCGAAGGCCTGACCGACGAGGAGGTGTTCAACCGCTTCAGCGCCGAGCGCCGGCTGCTGCTCGCCAGCGACATTCCCGGTTATTCGGTCCGGCTGGCGTTGCGCTCCGCGGGGACCGCGCCGGGCGAGGTGATCGGCGAGGTCTCGGTCCAGCGGACGCCGGTGCTGGTCGATTTCGCGCTGCAGAATTACGGCTCGCGCGAGACGGGTCGCTGGGGCGGTCTGGTGCGCGGCCAGTTTTACGGCCTCACCGGACTTGGCGACCGCACCAGCCTGAGCGTCTTCACCACCGCCGATTTCGACGAGCAGCAGACGCTTCAGGTCGCGCATGACTTCCGGCTCGGATCGCAGGGCCTGTCGCTCGGCGGCCAGCTGACGCTTTCCTGGGGACGACCCGATCTGGGTGATCCGGCGATCGACTTCGAATCGCGCACACTGTTCGCGACATTCGAGGCGGGCTTTCCCTTCATCCGCAGTATCGAAGAGACGTTGCGCGGCGCCTTCGGCTTCGACCTCGTCAATCAGGACGTCGACTTCGCCGACGTGCCGTTCAGCCGCGACCGGCTGCGCGTGGTCTTCGCCAAGCTGACCTACGAGGCGCAGCGGCTGTCCGCGGACCCACGCTATACCGGGGCCGAGCCGCTGTGGCGCTTCGCTGCCGCGGTCGAAGTCCGGCATGGGCTCGACATATTCGGCGCGACCGATCCGTGCGGTCCGGCGCTCGCGGCGTGTTTCGCGCCCGGCGCGATTCCGCCGACGCGGTTCGAGGCCGATCCGACCGCGGCCGTGCTGCGGGCAAGCTTCTATGGCGAATATCGTCCGGCGCCGCGGCTCACCGTCGCAGTCGGGCTGCGCGGCCAATATAGCAACGATCCGCTGCTCAGCTTCGAAGAGTTTTCGGGCGGCAATTACACGATCGGCCGCGGTTACGATCCTGGCGCCATCGTCGGCGACCGCGGCTTCGGCTTCCAGGCCGAGGTCCGCTACGGCAGCCCGATCGCGCAGGGCCCGGAAAGCTTCGCGGCGGAGCCGTTCGTCTTCTTCGACCAGGCCTGGGCCTGGAATGAAGACCGCGTCTTCGCGGTTCCGGAACAGGATCTGAGCGCGATCGGCGCCGGCGTCCGTGCCACTTACGGCAACCGCTTCCGGCTCGAGGCGACGCTGGCGGTGCCGCTGGCGCGGACCGCTTTCCAGACCGAGCGCGGCGATCCGCGGCTGTTGATCTCGTTCACCACCCTCCTGTGGCCATGGAGCGCATGATGACCACCTCCTGCCCGACATCCGAGCCCCGCCATCTGCCCCGGCTCGCGGCCCATCGCCGGCGCCTGCTGCTCGGTTGCGCGATCGCCTCTGCCTGTCTGATCGCCGTTCCCGACGCCGCCCGCGCCCAGGCGTTCAACGGCACGCCGACCTTCGCCGCGGGCAGCGGGAACCGGGTGACCGGGTCCGGCACCGAAACGATCAACATCTCGTCGAGCACCGCAGTGATCGATTGGGCGACGTCGCCCGGCGTCTTCCTGCCAGAGGGCAATATCGCGACGTTCAGCGGCAATGCCGGCTTCGCCGTCCTCAACCGCATCCAGTCGGCCAATCCGGTGCGCTTCGACGGGACGGTGCGCAGCCGGGTCGGCTCGGCCGCCGGCGGCACCCTGCTGTTCTCGAGCCCGAGCGGGCTGGTGCTCGGTCCGACCGCCGTGTTCGATGTCGGCAATCTCGTTCTCACCACGCTCAACGTCACCGAAAATCTGGGCAATTTCGGCAATCCCGCCACCGGCTTTCAGTTCACGCTCGGCGGCGGCTCGCCCAATGCATCGGTGGTCACCCTGCCGGGCGCGCAAATCACCGCGAGCCCGGAAAGCAGTTTTGTCGCGATGGTCGCCCCGAGCGTCGTTCACGGCGGGTCGCTGAGCGTCAACGGCTCGGCCGCCTTCATCGCGGGCGAGGCGGTCACATTCACCGTCAACCAGGGCCTGTACGACATCGTCATCGGCACCGGCAGCGCGAGCGATAACCCGCTCTCGCACAGCGGCACGACCGGCGGCCCGGCGAGCACCGGCGGCACCGACAACCACCGGATCTATTTCGTCGCGGTGCCGAAGAATCCGACGATGACCGCCTTCCTGGGGGGCAATGTCGGCTTCGCCGCGGCATCGAGCGCGAGCATCGTCAACGGGGTGATCGTGCTGTCCGCCGGCTATGGCGTCAACGCGACAAGCGAGATCGGCGACACTTTGTTTGATTCGTGCAGCGGATGCAGCGGCGCCAGCTTCGAGCTCGAAGGCGGAAGCTTCAGCTCGCCGGTCATCGGGCGGGCTTCGGATGGCTTTCTGGTGAGCGGATCGACCACCGGCAGTGCGCCGATCGATCTCTTTGCCGAAAACGACGTCACGCTGACGGCGTTGCTGGCGGCGCCCGAGATCAGGTTCCGCTCGCGCGAGGTCGACATCAGCGGCGCGGGCTTTGTCGGCAATGGCGCCACCCAGCGGGTGACGTTCGAAATCCTGCCTACGCAGGCGACCACCGTGATCGGCGGCGACGCCGAAATTGGCGGCTACACGCTGACCGCCGCCGAGATTGCCCGAATCCGCAGCGCCAATTTCGAGCTCCGGACGCCGGCCGTGGCGGCGGATCCGGCGGCAGCCAATCTGCTCATGCGCAACCTGGTCATCACCGGGTCGCAGGCCGACGGCATCGCCAATGTGCGGCTGATCACCGATGGCGGGGTGCGGGTCGAAGGGACGGTCGAATATCGCAGCGCGGCCGCGACCGATACGCTGACGATCCGCGGCGATCAGCGGATCGAGGTGATCACGCCCGGCGGCAGCATCGTCATGACCGATACCGGCGGCGGGCTGAGCGGGATGCTGGAGCTGTTTTCGAACAACATCGTCGCCGCCAATTCGGGCCTGGCCGCGCAGCTGGCCGCCGATCCCAATTTCGCCGGGCGCACCGAGGCGCTGCGCACCAATGGGGGCGCGGTCAATCCGGCCGGTTACATCCGGGCCGGCGGCGTCGGGCTGTTCTCCGGCGGCACGATCTTCATCCAGAATACCGGCACCGCGACCGACTTCGCCGGGATCACGGTCGGCGGCCAGGGCCTGATCATCGGCCGGATAAGCTCGGCAGGCGGCGGATTGCCGGGCACTGGCAACGCCTTCTCGTTCGTCGGCCAGCTGATCACCGCCGACGACGTGCTGCTGTTCGAATTCACCGTGTCCCAGGCATCGTTGGTGACCTTGCGCACCTATTCCTATGCGGGCGGGACCAATGCCGCCGGCCAGGTCATATCGCGCGGCGGTTTCGATCCGATCCTGGCGCTGTTCGACGCGATGGGCGTGCTGATCGACGACAATGACGATGGCGGCAGCAACGTTCCCGCCGATTCGGTCACCGGCTCGCGGTTCGACACCTACCTCCAGGTCCAGCTCCAACCGGGCACCTATACCGTCGCCGTCTCGGCCTACGACAATTTCGCCATCGGCCCGAACCTGGACGACGGCTTCCAGGGGGGAGGGTCGTTCATTGACGTCAACAACAATCTGCGGACGCCCAATTTCGCCTTTGACATATTGGGCGCCGACTCGGCGACCGGTCCGGGTGGACTCGACGTCGTCGCCTTCGGCCGCCGCGAAAACGGGGCCAGTGGCTCCGCTTTCTTTTCGGAGGTCGAGTTCGGCATCGGTCAGGGCGCGACCTACAGTGAATTGTCCGAGTTCAACGGCTGTTTGATCAACGGCGGCAATTGCGCGGGTGCGCCGCCACCACCGCCACCGCCACCGCCACCGCCACCGCCACCGCCGCCACCGCCTCCGCCTCCGCCGCCTCCTCCGCCGCCGCCGCCCCCGCCTCCGCCTCCGCCGCCTCCGCCTCCGCCTCCGCCTCCGCCGCCGCCTCCACCGCCGCCTCCACCGCCGCCCCCGCCGCCGGAGGAAGAGCAGGGCGATCCGCCGAGCGCGGGCGAGATTGTCGGGCCACTGGGTCCGGGCGGCGATTTGCCGATCTCGGAATTCTCTGGCCCGCCGGCCGATCAACCGGCTTCGAACGAAGCAAGTGATTCGACCAATTCGCCCGATTCAGCCGGGGAAGGCACGGAAAGCGCCGCGGACACCCGGCTCGATCTGGTCGACACCCGCTTCGTCGCCGAGGCGCTCGAGCAGCAGTCGGTCACCAGCGGCGGCGATGCGCTGCTCTGGTCGACCGAAACCCCGAGCTGCGACACCGACGGTGACGGCGACTGCGACGATCAGGATGGGGAGCAATGAGATGAATCCCCGCATTCTTCGCCGGGCGGCCGTCGCCGTCACCCTGCTGCTCCAGGTTCCGCCGGCCGCCGCGCAACCGGTCGCCATGCGCGACAGCTTCCGGATCGGCTCGGGCGCCAGCGTGCTATGCACGGCCCAGTCGATGATCGCCGATCGCGCGCTCGTCGACATGTTCGATCAGGGCTATGCGATCACCTGCCGCGACGCGGCGCTGCCGGTGGGGCGGGTCTATGCGCTGCGCACCCGCGGCCAGGATCCGCTCGCACGGCTGGCGGCCTTGCGCGCCGAACGCGTCACCTGCGACATGCCGGCCGCCGCCGAGCTGGAGGGCCTGGGCGCAGTCGAGGGGCAGTCGTGCCGAAGCAATGCCACGGACGTCACCTACCGCGTCTATACCAAGCGGGTTGCGGGCATCCTCTATGTCGCCGAAGGCCTTGGCGGTTATGAGAGCGCGCTTCAGCTCGCGCTGCGCAGCGTCGTCGAGAATCGCGAAGTGCCGGGCGAGGTTTCGGTCGCGATCACCGGCGCCGGCGATCCGGCCGCCTTCGCCAGGGCCCAGGCCGGCAGCCTCGATTCCCAGCGTGCGCTCGCCGAAGCCTATCGCCGCAACAATGCCGGAAATTATGCCGACGCCGCCGAGTTTTTCGCCCGGCTCGGCGAAGCGCAGGCCGATCCCGCCGCACGCGCGGAGGCAATGGTCAACGAAGCGCTGCAGCGGTCCAATCTCGGCCGCTACGCCGAAGCCGAGCCGCTGTTCGCCCGCGCCGCCGAGCTTGGCGAAGCCGATCCGGTTACGGTGCGCCGGCTGCGCAACTATCGCACCATCCACCTGCTCAATCAGGGCCTCGTCGTCGAGGCGCTCGCCGAATTGAATCAGCCGCTGCCGGTTCCGCCCGGGGCGGGCGCGATCCGCGAGCTCCAGATCGATCCGGCGACGGCGCGGCGGCTGACGATGGAATCGCCGGGCGCGCGCCGTTTCGTCTCCGGCGGGGGGCTGACGCCCGAGGACAAGATTCTGATCCTCGACGGCCAGGCGCTGCAGCTGCGCGGCACGGTGCTGCGGCTCCAGGGCCGGCGGAACGAGGCGATCGAAGCGCTCAACCAGGCGCTGGGCGAGCTGGTCGCGGTTCGCGACGGGCGGCTCGCGGCCACCGTCTGGATGCGGGCGCAGATCCATGGCGAGCTGGCGGATATCGCCGAGGCGCGCGGCGACCAGCCCGAAGCCGAGCGGCAGCATCAGGCCGCTTTGGCCTTGCTCGAGAGCGACTATCCGGGCTCGTCGGCGCTGATGAGCGCGCGCGGGCGGCTGGCGGGCTATTATTCGCGGACCGGCCGGGCGGAGGCCGCCAACGGCCTGTTCCGGGAGATCGTCAGCGCGGTTTCGGCGAGCGGCGACAGCTCGCCGACCTTGCGGCGGATCCTCGATCCCTATTTCGAACTGCTCGCCCAGCGCGGCAATGATCCCGCGGCGGCCGCGGACATGTTCGCGGCGAGCCAGATCCTGATCCGCCCCGGCGTCGCTCAGACCCAGGCGGTGCTGGCGCGCGAGCTTTCGGGCGGCAGCGACGAGGCCGCGCGGCTGTTCCGCCAGTCGGTGACCCTGACCCGTGACGTCGAACGCTCACGCGTCGAGCTGGCGCGGCTCGAAGCCGGCGCCAATGCCGCGAGCGAGGCCGCGACCGCCCGGGCGGCGCAGCTTCGTGCCGCGCTCCAGCGGATGCAGGAGGACCAGGTCGCGACCCAGGCGCGGCTCGCCCAATATCCGCGCTACCGGGTGGTTTCCGGCAACGCGATCGGCCTCGGCGATCTCCAGCAGCTGCTTCGTCCCGGCGAGGCCTATTACAAGATGATGGTCGTCCACGACGACATCTACGCGATCTTCGTGACCCGGAGCGCGGCGCGCGCCTTCCGCATCGCCGTGACGCCGGGCGAGCTCGAAAACCAGGTCGATTCGCTCCGCGCCACGATCACCCTGGTCGAGAACGGGCAGCAGCTCACCTATCCGTTCAACGTCGAGCTTGCGCACCAGCTCTACCAGCAGCTGTTCGGCCCGCTGACGGAGGACCTTGCCCAGGTCAGCCATCTCGTCTTCGAGCCCGACGGCGCGATGCTCCGGCTGCCGCCCAACATCCTGATCATGGATCGGGCCGGGGTCGACGCCTATCGCGCCCGCGTCGCCAGGTCGGCCGACAACGAGTTCGATTTTCGGGGTATCGAGTGGCTCGGCCGGGCGCGCGACATCAGCACCGCGGTGTCCGCGCGCGCGTTTCGCGATGTCCGCCAGGCGCCCCCGTCGCGTGCGGTCGCCGAATATATCGGCTTCGGCGAGAATGTGCCGGCGCAAGGCTATTTTCAGGCCAACGCCAGCAGGACGCGCGGCGCCGGCGAGGCCACCGCCGACTGCGCCTGGTCGCTGGCCGCCTGGAACCGACCGATCTCGTCCGCCGAATTGGTGACGGCGCGGCGGGCGATCGCGGCGGAGGCACCGGGCGAATCGGAGATCGTCACCGGCAGCGCCTTCACCGACAGCGCGATCAAGGAGCGGCGCGATCTCGACCATTACCGCATCCTGCACTTCGCGACCCACGGCCTGGTCACCGCGCCGCGGCCCGAATGTCCGGCGCGCCCGGCCTTGCTGACCAGCTTCGGCGGCGGCGATTCGGATGGCCTGCTCACTTTCGCGGAGATTTTCGACCTTCGGCTCGACGCCGATCTGATCGTGCTGTCGGCCTGCGACACCGCCGGCCGGGCCGGACTCGACGTGACCCGCGAAGCGGGCCTGACCACCGGCGGCGACTTCGCGCTCGACGGCCTGGTCCGCGCCTTCGTCGGCGCCGGCGGGCGGATGGTGGTGGCGAGCCACTGGCCGGTGCCGGACGATTACAACGCGACGCAGCGGCTGATCTCGGGCCTGTTCACCGCGCCGCCGGGGACCAGCGCGGCGACCGCGCTGCGCAATGCCGAGCGGCTGCTGATGGACCAGGCCGACACCTCGCATCCTTATTATTGGGCGGGATTCGCGGTGATCGGCGACGGCGCCGCGCCGGTGATCCGCACCGAGGCGGCGCAGACCGCCAGCGCGGATTGAACCTTCTCCCGCGGGAGTCGTTTCGCTGGCGGTATCGGTTCATCGGCGGCGAGCGGGATTATTGAAGAAAAAGAGACTCTTGGTCGCGGCACTGGCCGGCGGCGTCGTGGCGACGCTGGTGGCCGCGCAGCCCCAGCCCGCCGTCCCGCCCGTACCCAGCGCATCGGACCATGAGCCGATCGTCCCCGATTCGGTGTTCGAGGAGGCGCTGCCGCCGCTCGATCCGGCGTTAGGCGCGCCGCTCGAACCGCTCGAAACCGTCGATCCCGCCGCGCCGCCTTTCCCGCCAGTGCCGGGACCGGTCGAGGATGCGCCGCTCGGCGATCCCGCGCTCGCCGAGCCGCTGCCGCCGCTCTCCACCTTCGATGCCGAGCCGATCCAGGAGGTCGCGGCGGACGACGAGTCCGACGCGCCGGCGCCGGTTCGCTACACGATCGAGGTCGTCGGGCTCGACGAAATCGGCCTCGAAGGACGGTTCCGCGACCTCTCCGCGCTTGAGGATGCGCAGGGCGAGGCGGTCAACGGCGCGATGATCGCGGCCCGCGCCGAGGAGGACGAGGCGCTCGCCGTTCGGCTGCTGCGCTCGGAGGGCTATTTCGACGCGGTCGCCGCCGCGGCGATCGAGCAGCTGCCCGACGCGCCGGGGCGGCTGCGCGTCACCATCACCACCGCGCCGGGCAATCGTTATTCGTTCGGCGACATCCGCATCGCCGGCGCCGCGACCGAGCCGCCGGGCATCGCCGACGAGGCGCTCGCGCTCGAAAGCGGCGCGCCGATCGTCGCCGCCGACGTCGAGGCGGCCGAAGCCAATGTCCTGCTCCGGCTGCCGCAGCAGGGCTATCCCTTTGCCGAGATCGGCCTGCGCGACATCGAGCTCGATCCCGAGACCCGGCTCGGCGCTTATACCCTGCCGCTGACCCCGGGGCCGCGCGCGCGCTTCGCCGGCTTCACCACCGAAGGTGACTTGGCCTTCGATGCCGACCATGTCGGCGTGCTGGCGCGCTTCCGCCGCGACCAGCTCTACGACCGCCGCCTGGTCGACGATCTGCGCGAGGCGATGGTCTCGACGCGGCTGTTCAACAGCGTCTCGGCCGAGCCGGTGCTGACCGGCGAGGCCGCCCCCGACGGCACCCAATATGTCAACATCCTGGTCCGCCAGGACGCCGGGCCGGCGCGTTCGCTCGATGTCAGCGCCGGCTACAGCACCGGCGAGGGTCTCCGGCTCGAAGGCGCCTGGGAGCATCGCAACCTGTTTCCGCCCGAAGGCGCGCTCCGCCTCGCCGCGATCGCCGGCACCGCCGAGCAATCGGCCAATATCCGCTTCCGCCGCAGCAATTGGGGCCAGCGCGACCGCGCCTTGCTGCTCCAGTTCGAGGCCGGGCGGCGCGATTATGAAGCGTTCGAAGGCTATACCACCCGGCTCTACGGCCTGGTGTCGCGCGAATCGACGCCGATCTGGCAGAAGCGCTGGACCTACGCTTACGGCGCGGAGGTCCTCGCCACCAACGAGGCCCGCGACGGCCGCGCCCGGCTCTCGCTCAGCGACGCTTATTTCATCGGCGGGCTGATCGGCCAGCTCGGCTACGATCGCTCGAACAACCTGCTCGATCCGACCCGCGGCTATCGGCTGCTCGCCCGGGTCAATCCCGAAGCCTCGCTCGGCAACGGCACCGATTTCTACCTCCGCAACCTGATCGAAGGCAGCGTCTATTATCCGGTCCGGGAGGATGTCGTCCTCGCCGGCCGGGTCCGCTTCGGCTCGCTCTACGGCGCGCCGCGCGATTCGCTGGCGCCGTCGCGGCGCTTCTATGCCGGCGGCGGCGGCTCGGTGCGCGGCTTCGGCTTCCAGGAGCTCGGGCCGCGCGACGCCGACAATGTGCCGTTAGGCGGCCGCAGCCTCGGCGAGTTCGCGGTCGAGGGCCGCTACCGCTTCGGCAATTACGGCGTGGTCGGCTTCGTCGACGCCGGCCAGGTCTATGAGAGCCAGTTCCCGACCTTCGAGGACATCCGCTTCGGCGTTGGCATCGGCGGCCGGCTCTACACCAATTTCGGCCCGATCCGGGTCGACGTCGCGACGCCGATCGCGCGGCGGACCGGCGAATCGCGGATTTCCATCTACGTCTCGATCGGGCAGGCCTTCTGATGGCGAGCGCAGCCGCCAGCGACGACGTCGTGACGGTCCGCCGCCATCCGGCGCGCGTCGCCGCCAAATGGGCCGGCATCGGCCTGCTCTCGATCCTGCTGCTGCTTGGCGCCCTCTTTGTCTGGCTCAATACCGATCCGGGCCGGCGCTTCATCGTCCGCCAGATCAACGCCTTCGAGACCGTCTCGGGCCTCCAGGTCCATATTGACCGGATCAGCGGCTCGGTGTTCGGCGAGCTGACCCTGCACGGCCTGGCTCTGTCCGATCCGCGCGGCACCTTCTTCCGCGCCCCGGTGGCCGAAATCGGCTACCGGCCGCTCGCTTATCTGCGCAACCATATCGACATCCGGTCGCTGACGATTCCCGAGGCGCGATTGTCCCGGCTGCCCGAGCTGCGCGCCGGCGATCCGGACGCGCCTCTGCTCCCGGACATCGACATCGACGTCGGCCGGTTGAGCGTCGGGCGGCTGCTGATCGATCCGGCGGTCACCGGGCGCCGGCATCTGCTCGGATTCGACAGCCGGATAAGGATCGCCGACGGTCGTGCCCAGGTCGGGCTCGATCTTCGCACCGTCGCCGCGCCGGGCCTTGCCGGCGGCGACCGGCTGGTGCTGCGGCTCGACGCGGTGCCGGCCGAGAACCGGCTCGACATCGGCCTCGGCCTGCGCGGCCCGGGGGACGGCTTCATCGCCGGGCTGATCGGGGTCGACCGCGAGATCGTCGCCGAGGTCGACGGCCGCGGCGACTGGGCCAATTGGCGGGGCCGCGCCCGCGCCATGCTCGGCGGCCGCGGGCTCGCCGACCTGACCCTCGGCGGACGCAACGGCGCGTTCACAGCGCGCGGGCCGCTCCGCCCCGGCCTGGTGGTCGAGGGCCCGGTCGAGCGCATCCTCGGGCTCGTCCGGCTCGATCTGACCACGACGTTCGGGCAGCGCCGCGCCGATCTCCGGCTGCGGCTCGCCAGCCGGGCGCTCGACGTCGCCGCCGAGGGGCTGGTCGATCTCGGCCGGAACCGCTTCCAGGATCTGCGCCTCGCCGCGCGGCTGACCGAGCCCGGCGCGATCGCGCCCAATCTGCGCGGCAGCGGCGTCCAGCTGGCGATGATCCTCAACGGGCCGTTCGCGACGCCGGGGGTCGCTTACGACCTGCGCGCCGCCAGCCTCACTTTCGGCACGACCACGGTGGAGGGCCTGCGCGCGGTCGGCAGCGCCCGGGTCCGGGCCGGCGACATCATCGTGCCGGTCTCGGCGCGGGCCAGGCGGATCCTCGGCTTCGACGCGGTCGCCGGCGGTACCATCGTCGATGTCGCGCTCGACGGCGAGCTCGGCGTCGCTGGAACCCGTCTGGTCTCGGACAATCTCCGGCTGCGCTCGGACCGGATCAACGCCACTCTGGCGCTCGCCTTCGATCTCTCGGCGGGCCGCTATCTCGCCGCGGTCCAGGGACGGGTGGACAATTATCTGGTCGACAGCGTCGGCCTGTTCGTCGTCGACGCCGATTTCGACATGACCAGCCAGGCCGGCGGCTTCGGACTGCGCGGCCGGATCGCCGCGCGCAGCCGGCGGATCACCAACGCGACGATCGCCGATCTGCTCGGCGGTCCGGCGACGGTCGCGGCCAATGTCGCGGTCGATCCGTCCGGGCTGGTCAGGGTCGACAATGTCCGGCTTGCCGCGCCGTTGCTCCGGGTCACGTCGGGTGGCGGCGTCTATCGCCCGAACGGGACGATCGACCTCCGGCTCAACGGCGTCAGCGACACCTACGGCGCGCTCGTCGTCCGCGTCGCCGGCAGCCCGAGCGCGCCGCAGATCCACCTCAACGCCGCCCGTCCGGGCCTCGGCATCGGCCTGCGCGACGTCGAGGCGAGGGTCCGGGCGACGCGCCAGGGCTGGGCGATCGAGGCGACCGGGCAATCGGCTTATGGTCCCTTCTCGGCCGACGTCGTGATCCTCAGCAAAAGCGGGCCGCTGACGATCGTCGTCAACCGGCTGACCTTCGCCGGAATCGAGTTACGCGGCCGCGTCGTCCGCTCCCGCGCCGGGCCGTTCGTCGGCACCCTGACCCTGGTCGGCCAGGGCCTCGAGGGCAGCGTCCAGCTCGCCGCGGCGGGCCGCTACCAGCGGATCGACGTCGCCGCGACCGCCAACGGCGCGCGCACCCCCGGCGAGGTGCCGGTCATCATCCAGCGCGGCCTGCTCCAGGCGAGCGCGATCCTCTATCCGGATGCGCCCGAGATCGTCGGCGACCTGCAGGTCGCGGGCCTCGGCAGCGGCGACCTGCTCGTCCAGCGGGCGCGGGCGCGGATCGACTATCGCGGCGGCAGCGGCCGGGCGCAATTGTTCGCGGAAGGGCGGCGCGGCGTCTCGTTCCGCGTCGCCGCCAACGCCGCGCTCGCGCCCGATCTGGTCCGCGCGGCGCTGCAGGGCCAGGTCAACAACATCGCGTTCCGCTTTGCCCAGCCGGCCGAGATCCGCCGCGAGGCGGGCGGCTGGCGGCTGCTGCCGGTGACCGTGGCGCTGGAGCAGGGCCGGCTCCGCCTCGCCGGGCGCTATGGCGGCGGGCTGATCCTCCAGTCGCGGCTCGACAGCCTCGATCTGTCGGTCCTCAACGCCTTCTCGCCCGGCCTCGGCGTCGGCGGTCGGGCGACCGGCAGCCTCGATTTCGCCTTGCCCGGGGACGGCTCGTTCCCGCGCGCCGAGGCACGGCTGACGATCGCCGACTTCACCCGCACCGGCATCGCCACCCGATCGGTCCCGGTCGACATGGCGCTGGCGGCGAATTTGCGCCCCGAAGGCGGCGCGCTGGCGATGGTGATCCGGCGCGGCGCCGCGATCATCGGCCGGCTCCAGGCGCGGCTCCAGCCTCTGCCGCCGGGCGCCGGCTCGTGGCGGACCCGGCTGCTCGCCGCCCCGCTCGCCGGCGGCATCCGCTATAACGGCCCGGCCGACGTGCCGATGTCGTTCGCCAACCTGGCCGGGCATCAGCTCAGCGGTCCGATCGCGATCGGCGCCGATTTCAGCGGCCGGGTCCAGAACCCGCAGCTCGTCGGCCTCGTCCGCGCGGACAACCTCACCTACGTCAACGAGCAATATGGCACCCGGATCACCAATCTCGCGCTGCGCGGCCGGTTCGGCGGCAACCGGGTCGAGATCACCCAATTGTCGGGCCGGGCCGGGGAGGGCACGGTCACCGGGCGCGGCAGCATCGGGCTCGCCGCCGATGCCGGCTTCCCGATCGACGTCAGCCTCGAATTCGCCAATGCCCGGCTGGCGCGCAGCGACGATATCGCGGCGACCGCGACCGGCAATCTCGCCATCACCAACGGCCCGGGCGGGGCGCTCATCGCCGGCAATCTGGCGCTCGGCGAGGTCCGCTACCAGTTCGTCCGTCAGGCCGCCGCGGAGGTTCGCCAGCTCGCCGGGGTCCGCCGCCGCGGCGAGCCGATCGCGCCGCCCAACGAGAATCCGGGCGACGATCGCGTGCCCAGCATCTGGCGGCTCGACCTCCGGCTCAATGCCGACAATCGGATCTATGTGTCGGGGATGGGCCTCGACTCCGAATGGTCGGCCGATCTTCGCGTCGAGGGCACCACCGCGACGCCGGTGATCACCGGCACGCTCGAGATGATCCGCGGCGAGCTCAGCCTCGCCGGCCGCCGCTTCGAAGTCCGGCGCGGCCATGTCGCCTTCAACGGCTCGCGGCCGCCCAATCCGCGGATCGATCTCGAGGCGACCAGCGACATCGACGGCGTCGACGTCGGCATCGTCGTCAGCGGCAGCTCGACCAACCCGCAGATCGCCTTCACCTCGAGCCCGGGCCTGCCGCAGGACGAGGTCGTGTCGCGCATCCTGTTCGGCAGCTCGGTGACCGAGATTTCGGCGCTCCAGGCGATCCAGCTCGCCGCCTCGCTGAACAGCTTGCGCGGCGGCGCCGGCGGTCTCAATCCGCTCGGCCGGCTGCGCTCGGCGACCGGCCTGGGCCGGATCCGCGTCCTCGGCGCCGACCAGACCACCGGCCGCGGCACCGCGGTGGCGGCGGGCATGTATCTGTCCGACGACATCTATGTCGAGATCATCACCGACGCCCGCGGCTTCACCGCCACCCAGCTCGAAGTCTCGCTGTCGCGGACGCTGACCCTGCTCTCGCAGTTCGGCTCGCAGAGCGGCACCAACCTCAACATCCGCTACAATCGGGACTATTGAGGCTATTGAGGTGGCGGCCGCCTCAGGCTGAGCAGGTCGTCGGTGACGGTCATGGTGAAGGCCGGCGCGTGGTTCGGCGGCGTCTCGGCGACCGCATCGACGAAGCGGGCCCGGGTCTCGGGGTCGTCATAGACCATCTTGGCGTCGAACGCTTTCTGCCAGGTCGCCTCGTCGGGCCATTCGGCATAGCCGACGAAGCGGCCGTCGCGATCGCGGTGCAGCCGCGACCCGTAGCTGCCGTAGATCCGGGTGATGTGCTCGGTGCCGCGCCGCCAGGCGTCGCGGAACTGCTCCTCCTTGCCGGGATGGACCCGCCACCAATAGACCGCGACGAACATCCTTAATCCTTAGGCTTCGGCGGACTGGTTGCCTAGCGCGACGAGGCGGATTTGGCGGCAAGAAACGGGGCGTATGCGCCTGCGCCGGATGCCATATCGCTGTTGGAGCGGGATCGCCGTTGGTGGCGATCCGCGCAGTCTCGAAGGAGCAGGACGATGACCAACCAGGACCGCCCGTTCGCGGGCGAAAAGATGAGCTACGCCTTCGCCGACACCGCTTTGGGTCTCGCCTTGGTCGCGGCCGGCGAGCAGGGCGTGACCGCGCTGCTGATCGGCGACGATCGCGGCCGGCTGCTGGCGGAACTTGGCGATACGCTGGCGGGTGCGATCCTCGAAGAGGACGAGGCCGGAATGCGTGCGACACTGGACGCGGTGGCCGAGCTGATCGCCAATCCGGCGGCGGGCACTTCGCTCGAACTGGACCTGCGCGGATCGCCGCTCGAGCTGGCGGTCTGGGAAGCGCTGGCCGGCGTGCCGTCGGGCGAGACGATCGGCTATGGCGCGCTCGCCCGGCGCTTGCCGGTTCCGGCCACCGCGCAGGAGGTCGGCAGCGCCTGCGCCGCCAATCGGGTCGCGGTCGCGGTGCCCTGCCATCGGGTGGTCAAGGCCGATGGCGGGATCTCGGGCTATCGGTGGGGCGTCCGGCGCAAGCGACGGCTCATCGCCCTCGAGCATCGTGCCGAAAAGTGGGAACCGGTTCTCGGCAACAACGATGCGACATTAAGAACCTTGAGTGGCGAGCCCGATTCCAAAATCGGGGGCGCCACTCAAAAGGCGGCGGCGTGACCGCCATCGAGAAGCGGATTCGGGCGATCGACTGGGGCGCGGTGCAGGCCGAGCTGGACGCGCAGGGCTGGGCGGCGCTGCCCGGTCTGCTGACGGACGTGGAGTGCGACGATGTCGCCGCGCTCTACGGCCCCGGCGATCGCTTCCGCAGCCATGTCGTGATGGCCCGCCACAATTTCGGCAAAGGCGAATATCGCTATTTCGCTTATCCGCTGCCGCCGCTGGTCCAGGCGCTGCGCACCGCGCTCTATCCCCGTCTCGCGCCGATCGCCAATCGCTGGCACGAGCGGCTGGGGCTCGCGGAGCGCTTTCCCGACGACCATGCGGCGTTCCTGGAGCGCTGCCACGCCGCCGGCCAGAAGCGGCCGACCCCGCTGCTGCTCCGCTACGGCGCGGGCGACTATAATTGCCTCCATCAGGATCTGTACGGCGCGCACGTCTTCCCGCTCCAGGTGGCGACCCTGCTGTCGGCGCCGGGCACCGACTTCACCGGCGGCGAGCTCGTGCTGACCGAGCAGCGGCCGCGGATGCAGTCGCGCGCGACGGTGGTGCCGCTCGCCAAAGGCGACGCAGTGGTGTTCGCGGTCAACAGCCGCCCGCAGCGGGGCACGCGGGGCGACTATCGCGTGGCGCTGCGCCATGGCGTCAGCACGCTGCGCGCGGGCCATCGCCACACCCTGGGCATCATTTTCCACGACGCGGCCTGACCGATCCTGCCTGGTCGGGTCGGGAGCCGCTCGCGCAGCTAGGGCGTAAAGGACCGGGCTTGGCCGAAAGAGGACTGGCGGCTTTCGGATGTTGCCAAGTGATAGCAGACGCCCAGATGACGGACAGTGGAAACGATTCCGTTGTCAGTCGCCCCGGGGGTTAGCCCTCGATTTCTGAACTGCTAGAGCATCGGACTCCAAAAGTGAATCGCGTGGGATTCCCTTGCGGGCTGGTTTGTGATTCACCGTGTTTGGAGGTGGATCATGGGCAAGCCATATTCGGGGGATCTTCGCGAGCGCATTT
>Ga0187894_10000315_pt1 | contig 65517 bp, 64 predicted proteins | sample GBC1701081metaG_FD_136650 | JGI IMG/M metagenome (GOLD analysis project Ga0187894, IMG submission 136650) | White microbial mat communities from a lava cave in the Kipuka Kanohina Cave System on the Island of Hawaii, USA - GBC170108-1 metaG ... | reverse complement strand
GCTGGCCTATGGCTACGTGACCGGGGCACGCAAGCTCACGGCAACCCTGGTGATCCCGCCCGCGAGCGCTGATAGTTCAACGCCAGGGCGGCCTGTTCAGACGGCGTCGACACCGCCATCGCCGGACAACGCACCGAAGGTCGCGCCGGCACCGCAGGCGGCGCCGGCACCGCCGACCGATGGCAAACCGTCACAACCTGCGGAGACGACCGGTCCAGCCCCCGTTTCGCCGGCGGCGCCATCGCCGACAACCGACGCCAAGCCGGCACCATCCGCGCCAACACCGGGAACCGCGCCGACAGCGGCGGATCCGAAGCCGACACCACCTGCGGCGCCACCCGCGGTGGCTGGTCCAACTCCAACGCCGCCGACCCCACCCGCGGTGGCTGGTCCAACCCCAACGCCGCCGACCCCACCCGCGGTGGCTGGTCCAACCCCAACGCCGCCGACCCCACCCGCAGTGGCTGGTCCAGCCACAACGCCGCCAACCCCACCCGCGCCACCGCCGCCGTCAGCCGAAACCAAACCGGCGGCCCCGGCGGCAGCGCCCGCTGGCAGTGATCCAACGGCACCCGTACCCCCGCCATCATCGACGACAACCGACGACAAACCGGCGCCGGCCACGCCGCCGGCAGCGGCTGGCCCCACGCCGTCACCGCCCACCCCTGCCGCGTCGCCACCGGCTGTCACCGATACCAAGCCGCCTCCCCCGGCAGCGCCCGCGACGGCGGCCGGTCCGGCACCAACACCCATGGCACCAACACCCACGGCACCGTCCCCGCAGGCACCGTCCACATCACCGTCGGAAAGCGCTTCGACGCCGTCGTTGCCATCGGCGAAGTCCGACACGGCCCCGACGTCGCCCCCGCAGGACCCGGCACCACCACCGTCGCCATCCGGAAGCGCGGCGGCACCAACGCCCGATGCCACCGATGGCAACCCCCCGGCGAGCACGCCATCAGCGGGCGCGAAACCCAGTCGGCCCGTCGCGCCATCGCCGACGCTGATCGCGGCCAACGGCCTGCCGGCGCCACCGCCGGAGAAGCCACCGGTGCCGGCACGCTGTCCGCCGCTCGATCCGACGGTTCTCACGGAACTGGCGCCTGTCGGCCGCCTGCCGCGAGTCGACACCAACGGCTGCATGCCCTGGCTGGCGTATGCCGCGCCGTTCAACTACCGCGAGACGCGGCCGCGCGTCGGGATTGTCGTGCTGGGCCTGGGCAAGGACCCACAGGTCACGCAGCGTGCCATCGATGGCCTGCCGCCGCGCATCACGCTGGCCTTCGCATCCGATGCGCCATGGCTCGATCGCTGGATCGAGCGCGCCCGTGCGCGCGGTCACGAAGTGCTGGTGATGTTGCCGGTGCAGACCACCGACAGGCCGCTCGATTCGACGCTGGCGCCGCTGCGGGCCGATATCTCGCCGGCGGAGAACCTGCGGCGTCTGCAGATGGTGCTGTCGCGCGCGGGCACCGGCTATATCGGTGTGATCGTGCCGACGACGACGCCGTTGAATGCGGCCGAGCCGGCCCTGCGGCCGCTGCTCAAGGAGATCGGTGATCGTGGGCTGCTGCTGCTGGAAACGTTCCGCACCGGTCGGCTGATCTATCAGCTCAGCAAGGACCTTGGCCTGCCCTACAGTGCCGATGCCGGCTGGATCGATCGCCAGAACGATGCTGCGGAGATCATGGCCAACCTGCAGGCGCTCGAAGACTTCACCATGAAGAACCGCTTCGCACTTGCGGTCGGCATGGCGCAGCGCGAGACCGTCGAACGGTTGATCGCATGGTCCAAGGACATCGAAGCACGCGGGCTTGTCCTTTCCCCGGTCACCGGCCTGACCGAATGCCTCGATCTGTGTGCCGAGCGCGTGCGCAAGGCGATGGGCGGCGGCGCACGATGATGGCGATGCGCCTATGAAGCGCACCATTGATCTGCCGGCAGGCTATCGTCCCAATGTCGGGATCATGCTGATCGCAGCTGATCGGCGGGTGTGGGTCGGGCAGCGGACCGATCGGGATCCTGATGCCGAACAGGCTGGCTGGCAGATGCCGCAAGGCGGCATCGATGACGGTGAAACGCCCACGCAGGCGGCGCGACGTGAACTGGAGGAGGAAGTCGGCACTGACAAGGCCGACGTCCTGCGTGAAAGCGGCCAGTGGCTCGCCTACGATCTGCCGCCGGCGCTCGCCAAGTCATTGTGGAAAGGCCGCTTCCGCGGCCAGGCGCAGAAATGGGTGGCCATGTGTTTCACGGGTCACGACATCGACATCGATATCGCCACGCAACACCCGGAGTTTCGCGCCTGGCGCTGGGCGCCGGCGCGCGAGCTGCCGGATCTGATCGTGCCGTTCAAGCGCGACGTCTATCGCGCCGTGCTGGCCGAGTTTGCCGATCTGGTCGATTGACTCACGATCGCGCGTCCGACGTCAGGCGACCTTGCGAGCCGCTTCCTGGCGCAGGTCAGCTGGCACCGCAAGCACATGCGCCCGGGGTGTTGCGCGCAGTAGCGATTGACCGGTCATCTCGGCGGGCTGCTTCAGCCCCATCAGCGCCAGCAGGGTCGGCGCGACATCGGCCAACCGGCCGTCAGCCAGTGAGACGATCTCGCTCGGGGCGTTGAACAGGACCGCCGGCACCTTGTTCAGCGTGTGCTGGGTGTGCGGCTGGTTGGTCTCGTAGTCGAAGAGCTGCTCGACGTTGCCGTGGTCGGCCGTGACCAATATCGCGCCGCCGACGCGCTTGAGGGCGTCCATCAACCGGCCCAGGCACGCATCGACGGTCTCGACCGCCTTAACGGCGGCGTCGAAAACGCCGCTATGGCCGACCTGGTCGGTGTTGGCGTAGTTGACCACGATGAGGTCGAAGCGCTTGGCATCAATGGCCTCGACCAGCCGATCGGTGACTTCCAGCGCGCTCATCTCCGGTTTCAGGTCATAGGTCGCGACCTTGGGCGAGGGCACCAGGATACGATCCTCGCCGGGAAACACCCGCTCTTCGCCGCCATTGAGGAAGAACGTGACGTGCGCGTACTTCTCCGTCTCGGCGATGCGCAACTGTGTCAGGCCGGCATCGGCGACGGTCTCGCCCAGCCCGTTGGCGATGGCGATCGATGGGAACAGCGTGTCCAGGAAGCTGTTCAGCGCCGTCGAGTACTCGGTGAGACCCAGCGCCGCGGCGAACATCACGACGCGCGGCCGTGGAAATCCGTCGAACAGTGGGTCCAGCAGCGCCGTCAGGATCTCGCGGGCGCGATCGGCGCGGAAGTTGCCCATCAGCACGCCGTCGCCGTCCTTCATACCCGCATAGCCATCGATCACGGTGGGAAGTACGAACTCGTCGGTCGTCTTCGCCGCGTAGCCCTTCACCACGGCTTCGTCGGGCGTCGTCGCGCGTTCACCCTGGGCATCCGTGAGCGCCACATAGGCTTTGGTCACCCGGTCCCAGCGTTTGTCGCGGTCCATGGCGTAGAAGCGACCGCTGACGGTGGCGATGGAGATCGGCTGGCCGGATGTGAGGGCGGCCTGGAGATCAGCCAGATAGTCCCGTGCGCTCTGCGGCGGTGTGTCGCGGCCATCAAGAAAGGCGTGAATGCGTACCTCAACGCCGGCTGCAGCGACGATGTTGGCCAGCGCGGCGATGTGGTTCTGATGGCTGTGCACGCCACCCGGCGAAACCAGCCCCATCACGTGGCAAGCACCACCGCTTGCCTTGAGCTTGGCAATGAAGGCTTGCAGGTTGGGGTTCTTGGCCAAGCTGCCGTCGGCAATCGCCTGGTCGATGCGCGGCAGGTCCTGCATGACCACACGGCCGGCGCCGAGATTCATATGGCCGACTTCAGAATTGCCCATCTGGCCCGATGGCAGGCCGACATAGAGTTCCGAGGCGTCGATCAGGCTTTGCGGACAGGTGTCGACCAGCCGATCGAAGTTCGGCGTGCGTGCGGCCAGCACGGCATTGTCGCGGGGATCGAGCCGATGGCCCCAGCCGTCCATGACACACAGCACGACGGGGCGGGGAGCATTGGGTTGCGCCATGAAACGACCTCAAGCAGGCGGTCCACCGTCCCCGGCGGGCCTAGCTTGCTGGATATAGTCGCTGCGGACGCCGGGCTCCAGTAGTCGATTCGAGGCGCTAAGCCGCCTCGAACTTGCCGAACTCCCAGTCCCGTCCTGGGGCTGCCGCCAGCAGGGCCTGGGTGTAGGCGTGCTGGGGCCGCAAGAAGACGTCGGCGACCGGCCCGTACTCCACGACCTTGCCCTTTTCCATCACCGCGACCTCGTCGCAGACTTGGGCGGCGACCCGCAGGTCGTGGGTGATGAACAGCATGGCCAGATTCATGCGCTCGCGGATCTCGTCGAGCAGCTTCAGTACCTGGGCCTGAACCGACACGTCCAAGGCTGAGACCGCTTCATCGGCGATCAGGACTTCCGGCTCCATGGCCAGCGCCCGGGCGATGCAGATGCGCTGGCGCTGGCCACCCGAGAACTGGTGCGGGTAGCGATCGAGTGCCTCGGGGTCCAGCCGCACCGTCTCCATCAGGGTGCGGGCGCGCTTGATGGCCTCTGCGTGCGAGGCGCCGAAATTCATGGGGCCTTCGATGATCGACTCACCGACGGTGCGGCGCGGGTTGAGCGAACGGTAGGGATCCTGAAAGACGATCTGGATGCGCCGTCGATGCCGGCGCAACAGGCGCTGCGGCAGCAGCGCGACATCGTCGTCGCCCAGCCGCACCTTGCCCTCGGTCGGATCGATCAGCCGCGCAATGCAGCGCGCAACAGTGGATTTGCCGGAGCCGGACTCGCCCACGATGCCCAGTGACTCGCCCCGGCGCACCGTGATGTTGACGTCGTCGGCGGCGCGCACGGGACGCGCCGTCTGGAACAGGCCGCCGCCGCCATAGACTTTGGTGAGCTTCTCGGTGCGCAGGACCGTGGGCGCGCCGTCATGCCGTGCCCGCTCGGCCGGCAACATGCTGGGCACCGAGGAGATCAACATGCGCGAATAGGGATGCTTCGGACGCAACAGCAGGTCGCGCGTGGGGCCGGCCTCGACGAGCTCGCCCAGCCGCAGCACCGCGACGCGGTGGGCGATGTCGCTGACGACACCGAAGTCGTGCGTGATGAACAGCACGCCCATGCCCTTCTCACGCTGGATGTCCTTGATCAGCTCGAGGATCTGGGCCTGGGTGGTGACATCGAGCGCCGTGGTCGGCTCGTCCGCGATCAGCAGCACGGGTTCCAGCACCAGCGCCATGGCGATCATGACCCGCTGACGCTGGCCGCCCGAGAGCTGGTGCGGATAGGAATCGTAGATGCGCGGCGGGTCGGGCATGCTGACGCGCTCGAAGACCCTGATGATCTTGTCCTTGCGCCGCTGCGGCTCGAGCTTGGTGTGCGTGCGCAGCACCTCGTCGATCTGGTCGCCACAGGTCATGACCGGATTGAGCGCGGTCATCGGCTCCTGGAAGATCATCGCCATGCGCACGCAACGCAAATCCCGCAGCCGATCCTCGCTGGCGTGGGCAATCTCCTCGCCTTCGAGCCGGATCTCGCCACCCTTCACCGGCAGCGACTTGGGCAGCAGGCCCATGACCGCCTGGGCGATCACGGACTTGCCCGAACCGGATTCGCCCACCAGGCAGACGATCTCACCGGAGCCGACGGAGAAGTTGACCTTCTCCGCGGCGAATGGGCGGTCACTGCCCTTGGGCAGTGCGATGGACAGGTTGCGGATGTCGAGAATGGGACGGTTGGTCGTAACAGCCATGGTCAGACGCGCTTGCTCATCTTGGGATCGAGCGTGTCGCGCAGGCCGTCACCCAGCATGTTCACCGCCAGCACGGTGAGGGTCAGGAAGATGGCCGGGAAGAAGATGTTGTGCGGATACACGCGGAAGAACTGCCGGCCCTCGGCCATGATGTTGCCCCAGGTTGGCGTGTCGGTCGGAATGCCGATTCCGAGGAAGCTCAATGCTGCTTCGGCCAGCACGGCCGACGCGCAGATGAAGGTGCCCTGTACGATCACCGGTGCCACCGTGTTGGGCATCACATGTCGCCACAGGATCTTGTGCAGGGGGGTACCCACGGAAATCGCGGCTTCGACGTACGGCTCCTCGCGGATCGTGAGCACGACCGACCGTACCAGCCGCACGACGCGGGGGATTTCAGGCACCACGATCGCAAAGATCACGGTGCCCAACCCGGCGCGGAACAGCGACACCAATCCGATCGCAAGCAATATGCCGGGTATCGCCATTAACCCGTCCATGATGCGCATCACGATGCCGTCGAGCCATCGGATGTAGCCCGACAGCAGGCCGATAAACACGCCGACGCTGATGCTGATGGCAGCGACCGTGAAGCCGACAATCAACGACACCCGCGCCCCATAGAGAACACGGCTGTAGATATCTCGGCCAAGGCTGTCGGTGCCCATCAATACGGTGCGTTGCACGGTGGAGCCGTCGTCCTGGCGGACGGTGATCTCGACTCCCGGCTTCTTGTTGCGTGTCGTTGGATCGATCTGCGCCGGCGGAACGGTGCCGAGGAACGGTGCACACAGACCGATCAGCACCATGACCAGCACAATGCTGCCGCCGATCACCACGCTGGGGTGCCGCAGCAACCGGACCCAGATGCTGGGGCGTACGACGGCGGCAGCGCGTGCGGCTGCTGCGTCGACTTCGTTTTCGAGAACGATGCTCAATAGCGGATCCTCGGATCAAGCACGCTGTAGGCGAGGTCGATGACCAGGTTAATGAGGACGAAAGCGAAGCTGAACATCATGATCACGATCTGGATCACCGGAAAGTCGCGCGCCAGCACTGCGTCCACGGTCAGCCGGCCCAGGCCGGGGATGTTGTAGACGCTTTCGGTGATGACCACGCCGCCGATCAGCAGTGCGACGCCGATACCGATCACGGTGATGATGGGTACGGCGGCGTTGCGCAGCGCGTGACGCAGCAGTACGACGCGGCTGGGCAGGCCCTTGGCGCGTGCCGTGCGGATGTAGTCCTCGCCCAGCGTTTCGATGACGCTGGCGCGCGTGATACGCGAGATCAGGGCGATATAGATCACGGCCAGGGTGACACTGGGCATGATCAGGCGGATGATGAAGTCGCCAAAGCCCTCGGAGATCCGTCGGTATCCCTGCACCGGCAGCCAACCCAGCACGATCGCAAAGATGTAGATGAGCAGATAGCCGATGACGAACGTCGGCACCGAGAAGCCCATCACCGAGAAGCCCATGACGATCCGGTCGACCCAACCGCCCTGGCGCGAGGCTGCCAGCACGCCCACGGGAACCGCGATCAAGACCGCCAGCACAATCGTGCACAGCGACAGCATGACGGTTGGCTCGATGCGCTGGGCGATCAGCTCCGCCACCGTCTTCTTGAAGAAGAATGACTCGCCGAAATCGCCCGACAGCACGCCGCCGGACCAGATCATGAACTGCGTCAGCAGCGGCTCATCGAGGCCAAGCTTGGCGCGGATCGCGTCGACCTGGTCCGCCGTGGCGTTGTCCCCGGCGATGATGGCGGCCGGATCACCCGGTGTCAGACGCAACAACATGAAGACGAACACGGCCACGAACAGCAGCACTGGAATCGTGGCGATCAAACGCCGGGCAATGAAGGCGAGCATCAAACCATCCTGATTGTCGTCGCGTAGCCGGCTTAGCTGCCGGTCTTCTCGATATTCCAGAACACTGGCACCGGTGCCTTCAGCCAACCCTTGACGTTGTCGCGATGAGCGCCCGGACCATACCACTGGCCGATCCAGCCGTATTGCGCCGTTTCCAGTGCACGCAGCTGCACCTTTTCCGCCAGTTCCTTCTGCTTGGCCGGGTCGGTCTCCTTGGCGAAGGCGTCGCGCAGCTTCTCCATCTCCGGATCCGTCGGCCACCCGAACCACGACTTTTCGCCGACGGCGACGAGATAGGAGGTCGAGATCGGATTAAGCACGTCGGCGGACACGGAATAGGTGTGCAGAATGTTCCAGCCGCCCTTGTCGGCCGGATCTTTCTTGGTGCGGCGCGACACCAGCGTCTGCCAGTCCATCGATTGCATGTCGACCTTGAAACCACCACGCTCCAGCAGCGATTTGGTGACCGGCGCGGTGTTGGTGAGGATGGGCAGCGTGGTCGACTGCATCACCACGACGGGCGTGCCGTCATAGCCAGCTTCCTTGAGCAGCGCCTTGGATTTCTCGAAATTCGACTTCAGCAGTATCCCGTCGCCCTTGTCGGTTGCGAACGGCGTGCCGCAGATGAACACGGCCGCGCAGACCTTGTAGTAGGCGGGGTCGCCGACGGTCGCCTTGAGGTAGTCCTCCTGATTGATGGCATAGAGCGCAGCGAGGCGAATCTTCGGATTGTCGAACGGCTTCACGACGTGATTGAAGCGGATGATGAACTGGTGGCCCAGTGGATTCCAGTCGCTGAGGACGATGTTCTTGTCCGCCTTGAGCATGGGCAGCAGGTCATGTGGCGGTGCCTCGACGATGTCGATTTCGCCCGCGATCAGGGCGTTGGCTTGGACCTGTGTATCGGGCATCTCGATCAGCTCGACACGAGCGAGCTTGACGACCTTGCCGCCGGCCAGGCCGGATGCTGGCTCGGCGCGCGGCTTGTATTTCGGGTTCTTGACGTAGACGTGCTTTTCGCCAGGTTTCGATTCATCGGTCTTGTAGATGAAAGGTCCGGAACCGATCTGGCTTTTGATCTGTTCCATCGGACCCGTTTCGGCGACACGCTTGGGCATCATGAACGGCACGTTTGACGATGGCTTGCCCAGCGAATCGAGAACCAGACCGTAGGGTTCCTTCAGCACGATCTCGAACGTCTTGGCGTCGACAGCCTTCAGTTCCTTCACGAAATCCCACAGCTTCAGGCCCATGGCGTCGCGCGCGGCCCAGCGCTTGAGCGAGGCGACACAGTCCTCGCTGGTCACCGGCTGGCCGTCGTGCCACTCCAGTCCGTCGCGCAGTGTGAACGACCACGTCAGCTTGTCCTGACTGACCGACCATTTGTCGACCATCTGCGGCTTGATGTTGTAGTCCGCATCGGCGGAGAACAGCGTGTCGTAGATCAGGTAGCCGTGATTGCGGGTGACGTACGCCGTCGTCCAGATCGGATCGAGGATTGTCAGATTGCCGTGCTGTACGACGCGCAAGGTCTGCGCCAGTGCGCCGCTCGACATGAAGGCCGCCAGAATGCCGGCCGCAGCGACGCGTTTCAGGCTCGTGGTGACGATTGCCATAGTTCCTCCCGAATACCTTTGGCCGGCGCGGTCTGCGGTAACGAGTCCGACAGTTGTAGCAAACGCTATGCCGCGGCGGTTCCAGAACAACAGTGCGGCGGAGACTACTCCGCCGCACGTGCTTTGTCTTACTTCTTGGTGACGTTCCAGAAAACGGGAACAGGCCCCGTCAGGTTGCCCTCGATGTTCTTGCGTCGAGCGATGGGCTGGTACCACTGACCCAAGTAGGCATGCGTCGGGTATTCCACCCAGCGCTTCTGCACCGCCTCCGCGATCGCCTTTTGCTTGGTGGGATCGCTTTCCCGCGAGAACTGGTCGCGCAGCTTCTCGAGCTGCTCGTCGCACGGCCAGCCGAACATGGCCTTGTCGCAGGATGCGTTGACAAAACCCGCCATCACCGGATTGAGGATGTCGGCGGCCACCCACGACGTGAGGAATGCGTGCCAGCCACCGGCATTCGGCGGATCCTTCTTGGAGCGCCGTGCCACCAGCGTCTGCCAGTCCATCGACTGCATGTCGACCTTGAAGCCCGCCTTCTCGAGCTGGACCTTGGCGACCGGCGCCAGGTTGGTCAGCACCTGCAGGTCGGTCGATTGCATGAGCACGATCGGCGTGCCGTCGTAACCGGCTTCCTTGAGAAGCTGCTGGGCCTTGGCGGAATCGCCGTTGAGGACGCCGTCCGCGCCGGCGGTGGTCTCCAGCGGTGTTCCGCAAATGAACATCGCCTTGCAGGTCTTGTACCATTGCTTGTCGCCGATCACGGCCTGCAAGAACGGTTCCTGACTCATCGCCACGAGCGCGGCTGTGCGGATCTTGGGGTTGTCGAACGGCTTGTGCAGCGTATTGAAGCGCATCGTGAACTGGTTGCCGGTCGGGTTCCAGTTGAACAGGCTGATGTCCTTCTCGGCCGCCAGCACTGGCAGAAGGTCATGGCCTGGCGACTCAATCATGTCGATTTCGCCGCTGATGAGCGCATTCACTTGGGTCTGCACATCGGCGATCCACACCCACTCGACCCGGTCGAGCTTCACCACCTTGCCGCCGGCCAAACCCGACGGCGGTTCGTTGCGCGGCTTGTATTTCGGGTTCTTGACGTAGACTACCTTCTCGCCGGGCTTCCATTCGTCGGCCTTGAAGATGAAAGGACCCGAGCCGATCACGTCGGTCGGCTTGATCTGCACGTTGGGATCGGTCTCGGCGACGCGCTTGGGCATGATGAACGGCACGTTCGATGACGGTTTGCCCAGCGACTGCAGGACGAGGCCGTAAGGCTCCTTGAGCACGAGCTGGAAGGTCTTGGCGTCGACCACCTTCAGCTCCTTGGAAGCGCCCATCAGCTTCTGACCCATGGAGTCCTTGGCGCCCCAGCGCTTGATCGAGGCGACGCAGTCCTCGGCCGTTACCGGGGTCCCGTCATGCCATTCCAGGCCGTCGCGCAGCGTGAACGTGTAGGTCAGTTGGTCTGTCGATATGTCCCACTTGTCGACCATCTGCGGCTTGACGTCGAACTTCTCGTCCATCGCAAACAGCGTGTCCCAGACGAGATAGCCGTGATTGCGCACGATGTAGGCCGTCGTCCAGATCGGATCGAGAATCTTCAGATCCGAATGCATCACCGTACGCAAGGTCTGCGCCGATGCCGGTGCCGTCACAGACAGGGCGCCGACCACCGCGACTGCGCCAACCACACGTTTCCACGCAAAGTCCATGAATACCCCCCTGTTAAATTCGCGCATGCGATTTACCCATCACCCTAGCACCCCAACCGGCGCTGACAAGGCCGAAGCAGCGCATTCTGCCCGATATAGCGGCAGACACCGCCGCGAGGTTTTCATTTCAGCCTTGTAACAGGCAGATTGCCACCCAGACGATCACACAAGCTTGCCTCAGCCGGTGACGGTCCTTGCACGGTCCGTACCAGTGAGGGCGTCCGATACGGGAGCTTCCAGGGGTCAGCGGCCGATGAAAGCCGGTTTGCGTTTTTCGACGAAGGCGCGCACCGCCTCCTTGTGGTCCTCGGTGCGTGAGCACTGCACCAACCGCTCGGCTTCACGGTCGAGCGCGGTCGCGTAGTCAACAAGCAGGGCATCGTCGAGATTGTCTTTCATGCTGCGCAGGGCAACACGCGGTCCTGCGGCCAGCATCTTGGCGAAGGCGAAGGCTTCCGCCTGCAAGGCGTCATCCGGCACGACCCGGTTCACGAGGCCGATGCGCTCACAGCGTTCGGCATCAACGCGTTCGGCGGTGAACATCAACTCCCGTGCGCGGACTGAACCCACGGCACGCGTCAACAGCCAGGCGATGCCATAGTCGCCCGACAGGCCGACGCGGGCATAGCCTGTGCTGACGAAGGCTGACGCTGCCGCGATGCGGATATCGCAGGCCAGCGCGATCGCCAGGCCGGCGCCGGCGGCGGCGCCCGGCAGTGCCGCGATCGTCGGTTTGCGCACGCCGACCAGCGCGCCGGTGAGATTGGCCTGTCGCCATTTCAGGTCGGCGACCCGCTCATCGGGGCTCATGTCCTTCTTGCTGCTGCGATCGCCCATGCCCTTGACGTCGCCACCGCTGCAAAAAGCGGTGCCGGCACCCGTGATCAGCAGCGCGCCGACATCGGGATCATCACCGCGCTCCTTGATCTGTGTCCGCAGCGCCGGTGTCAGCCGATCGGACATGGCATTGCGCGCTTCCGGCCGGTTGAGCGTGATCAGCGCCACGCCGTCGCGCACGGCGCACAGCAGTTCATTGGTGCCGGTATCGATGTCCATGGTTGCCTCTCCGGTCGGCGTGCAGCAGCAAAGCGCCCGTCGATAGCGTCGACAGGGCACAACGTATCAGACGATCATAGTGCCCGGACTCACTGCGCGGCAGCGGCCTTCTTGGAAGGGTCTTCCAGCGGTACGTTGATGTCGCCGCGGCCGAAATCGGCGACCTTGCCATCCTGGGAGATGTCCGCCTGTTGGGCGGTGGCGACGACCTGCCGTCCTAGCGCGATGTAGGTCGGCACCTCGGCGTCAGCGAGCTCGCGCATCTTCTGCTTGCGTGCCATTGCCTGCTCGAGATACGGCGCCAGCGTTTCGAGCTTGCGGGCCTCGCGCTCGGCAGCGCGTTCCTTGAACTCGGGCAGGATGTCGCGGCCGAACAGTTCCAGCGACTCGCAGATATGATCGTGGCGATTGTTGCCGCCCTGCTGGACGAAACAGACCTGGTCCACACCCGCATCGGCGAAGCCACGCAGGTGCTGGCGCACCTCATCGGGCGTGCCGATGCCGCGGGCCTGGTTGGTCGGCATCATGCCGCGCGCAGCCTGATACTTCTGCCAGATGTCGGTGCGGCCCGGCTTGTGCTCGCCGAAGATATAGAAGTGGCCCAGCGCGAAGCCAAAGAACATGAAGCCATCAAGCCCGCGTTTCAGCGCCTCGTCCTTCTCGGCATGTACCGAGAAACCGCTGACCATGCAGATGTTGGGGTTGATGCTGTGGCCGATGGGCACGCACTCGGTCTTGAGGATGCGGTAGTAGTCGTCGACCCACTGCTTGGCCTCGGCCGGATCGACGAAGGCGAAGGTGAGCGCACCGATGCCGCAGCGTGCTGCCAGATGAATCGTCTCGCGCTTGGAACAGGCGATCCAGATCGGCGGGTGGGGCCGTTGCACCGGCTTGGGCACGACGTTGCGGCAGGGCATCGAGAAGTACTTGCCCTCGAAGCCGGGATACGGGTTCATCACCATCATGTTGGCGGTCTGTTCGACTGCCTCGGCCCACATCGCGCGCTTGTCCTCGACGGGTACGCGAAAGCCGCCCAGCTCCATCAGCGACGAGGATTCGCCGGTGCCCCAGTCGACGCGGCCATTGGAGACGATATCCAAGGTGGCGATGCGCTCGGCGACACGTGCGGGATGGTTGTAGTTGGGCGGCGACAGGCAGATGCCGTGGCCCAGGCGAATGTTTTTCGTGCGCTGCGAGCAGGCGGCGAGGAAGACCTCTGGTGCCGAGGAGTGGGAGTATTCCTCCAGGAAGTGATGCTCGACCTCCCAGGCGTAGTCGATGCCCAGCCGGTCGGCCAGCTCGACCTGCTCCAGCGCTTCATGGAACAGCCGCTGTTCGGCACCCTCGGTCCAGGGCTTGGGCAGTTGGTGCTCGTAGAAGATGCCGAACTTCATCGCCGCGTTCCTTCCCATGTCGGGCTATTGGCGGCGAGCCTATCAGTGGATGACGCTTGCGTCACCGTGGCTGGCCGAGGGCAGCGTCACGCCGCGAAACCGGTGCGATAGGCACGCGGCGAGACGCCGAGGTGACGCTGAAAGGCGCGGCGCAGGCGGTCGGCATCGCCGAAGCCGGACTCATGCGCCACGGTGCCGACGCGGGTCTGCGCGGTCTCGAGCTGGCGCCGCGCTGCTTCGAGGCGCAGACGCGCCACGGCCTTGGCCGGCGTGATGCCGGTCTTGGCACGGTAGACGCGGGCGAAGTGGCGCGCGCTCATGCCGGCCCGCAGTGCCAAGGCCTCGACCGACAGGTCGGCATCGAGGTTGGCGGCGATCCATTGGTGCAGCACATCGAACGTGCCGTCGTCGGCGCTCTGCATGCGCAGCGTCTCGCTGTATTGCGACTGGCCGCCGGGGCGACGGGCATAGACGACCAGGTGTCGTGCCACGCGCATCGCCAGCGCGCGGCCGAGATCTTCCTCCACCAGCGCCAGCGCCAGATCGATGCCGGCGGTCACGCCGGCGGCGGTGAAGATCTTGCCCTCGCGCACGAAGATCGCGTCGGCGTCCAGGCGCACCTGGGGAAAGCGCCGGGCCAGCCGCTCGCACTCGCGCCAGTGCGTTGTCACCGGCCGCCCGTCGAGCAGGCCGGCCGCTGCGATCAGGAAGGCGCCGGTGCAGACGGAGCCGGCCCGGCGTGCCGCCGTCGCGCGCCGTTGCACCCACGCGATCATCCGGTGATCGCGCGACATGTCGTGCACCCCGGGCCCGCCCGGCACGATCAGCGTATCGATCCGACGCTGGGCTGCCTGCTTGAAGGACAGCGTGTCCAGCCGGACCCCCGACGAGCTCGCCACCAGGCCGCCGCCGCGCGACACGACGATGGGGCAATAGGCGGGCGCGCCGTTCAACTCCGATGCCGTCGCAAAAGTCTGCAGCGGGCCGGTGATGTCCAGCAGCTGGAAGCGATCGAATGCCAGGAAGGCGATGGTAAGCGGCTGTGTCCGGGGCACGGGCAACCCTTGGCAGGAATCGTCTGAACTATGTCATTTCCGCCATCATTTGTCAGGCCTATCCTGCGCCAGTTTCCGCGCTCGCCAGGAGATGATCATGGCCACCACGCCGTTTCATGTCGGGTTCCTGTTGTTTCCCGACATCACGCAGCTCGACATGACCGGGCCGTATGAAGTGTTGACCAAGCTGCCGGGTGCCGAGGTGCATCTGATCTGGAAGACGTTGGACGCCGTGCGTGCCGGCGGCGGTATGCAGATCCTGCCGACGACGACCTACGCCGCGTGCCCGCAGCTCGACCTGGTGTGCGTGCCCGGCGGCTTCGGCATGAACGCGTTACTGGAAGACGAGGAAACGCTGTCGTTCTTGCGCCGCCAGGCGGCGGGCGCGCGGTATGTGACCTCGGTCTGCACCGGCTCGCTGGTGCTGGGCGCTGCCGGATTACTGAAGGGCAAGCGGGCTGCCACGCACTGGATGTCGATGGATATGCTGGCGGCGTTCGGCGCCATTCCGGTGCATGAGCGTGTCGTGGTCGACGGTAATGTCGTCACCGGCGGTGGCGTCACGGCGGGCATCGACTTTGGGTTGACGATCGCAGCGCAGGTGGCCGGTCCCGAGGTCGCCAAGGCGATCCAACTCGGCATCGAATATGACCCGCATCCGCCGTTCAATGCGGGCTCGCCGCGGACGGCCGATGCGGCCCTGACGGACCGGGTGACGCAGGCCGCCGCTGCCCGTCAGACTGAGCGCGCGGCCGCCGTCAAGCGCGCCGCCGCGCGGTTGGGCTGACGATTGTCGGTGTCACGCGAACTGTCAGGCCACGGCCGAGCGTCGGGCCACGCTTGCCTGCGTCACGTCGCGGTTGCCCACTGCGAGGATTGTAGCCGCGAAATATAGGCGAAATATGCGTAGCTGGACGCGTTCGTCTTGGCCTGGGCGTTGGTCAACCCAAACACCTTTGCCCCGTATGCGGGATTGCTTGGATCCCCGCCGATATCGAAGTGGCCGATGCCGCCCGCGAAGTGGACGCTTTCGTGCATGATGATATCGGTCAAGTCGAGGTCCTTCTTCGTCTCGCATTGAGCGAGCACGAAAGTCAGTCCGCTCTTGTCTTTCTTTGCCCAGCCGCCAACAACAGCGTAGGCAATATCGTTTGGTCGAATAGGCGGCCCCACATTCAGGTATCCATTCCCCTTAATCACTTCAGCAAAGAACGCCTCGACGTTGGCGAAGACGCCCTTGATCGTCACAATATCAGCGGACTTCAACGCCTTTGCTGTACGTTCATTGACCTTGAAGCACCGGTCGACCAGCGCCAGCGCATCATCGGTCAGCTTGTTCCCGGGGGTTTCCACGGCGATCGTCGCCCAGGTCAACACCCGGTTCGCACTGGCCCGCCACTTGTCAGCTTCAGCCACGAGCTTGCGCGCTCGGCTCAGTAATTCTGCCTGGCCCATCGGGATCTCCCGTCACTGGCTTCGGAGGGGATCGGTACGCAGAGCAAGGCACATGATAGCGCATCCATGCGAATTTACTATAAAAAAGTGATCGGTCGCTTACGATATTATTAGAAGCTGAAGCGGCGTGGTGCACATTATCGCTTGCGCGCGAAGCGCCAGACGACGGCCGGCGGCAGGTTGCTCCAGATGCGCCGTCCCCGACTGGGCTCCAGCCCCAGGCGGCGCAGCAGTTCCGGCGGTATGGGTGACGTCGGTCCGTAGGTGAACTGCACCAGCGTGCCGCCCGGTGGCAGGACGGCGGCGACCCCGGTGGCGATCGCCTCGACCACCGGAGCGGGCATTGCCAGCAACGGCAGGCCGGAGACGACGGCGCCGACGGGCGCCACGTTGTGCGCCGCCAGCAGCTCGGGCAGGCGTGCCGCATCGCCGTTCAGCAGCCGCAGCGATGGAAACGTGTGCTGCAGGTGCGTGTGCAGTTCACCGTCGAGCTCGACGGGGACCAGGAGCCGGTCGGGCAGGCCCGCGGCCAGCAGGGCGCGCGTGATGCTGCCGGTACCGGCGCCCAGCTCGACCACGACATGGTCGCGCGGCAGATCCGCCAGGGCCGTTCGGGCCATGGCGCGGCCCAGGGACTGGCTGCTGGGCGTGATGCTGCCGATGCCCAGCGGGCGCCGCAGCCACCGTTTCAGGAAGACGGCGCGGTCGCGCGCGGTGGTCCCGGGCCGACGAGGGCCGTCATTGGACCTCATGCGGGGCGCCAGCGCACTAGTCGCCGGCGGCCAGCGGTACAGTGGCGTCGGCGGGCACGGGCGCTGCCGGCGCCGGGATGACCAGCGCGCGGGACTGGCTCATCTGCTCCACGGCATTGATCAGCGACACATACACGGCCGCAACGTAGGGCAGCGATTGCACGACCAGCAATACCGCCCACAGCCGCGCCTCGGGGTCGAGGACCCCCTTGGTTAGCCACACCCCGGCCGCGGCCAACCACAGGGCGCTCGCGATCAGGGCCTCGTCACGCGCCATCGCGAGCGCGCGGCCCAAGGTGGCGCGCGTGTCCATCTTGGGGGTGCGGATGAAGGGCAGCGTGTTGGTCAGCAGGCCATAGATCACGGCCCGACCCACGGTGTAGGTCAGCGACAGGCCGGCGAACGCCGCCCCGATGCTCTGGCGCAGGCTGCACTGCACCCGCGCGCCATAGAGCGCAAAGGAATAGACCAGCTTGAAGACGAACAGAGCCAGCGTCGGCACGACGAAGGCCTCCGGCGGCAGCGGCAGGGTACTCCAGTCGCGCGATGCCATCATTGGCGACAGCGCGCTGCCGACCAGACCGTCGGCGCCGACCAGTGACGCCACCCAGGTCAAGGCGGCGCCGACCGGCGCCAGCGGCGGCACGACCGGCACCAACGCGCCGAAGGCCCAGACCAGCCCGGCCAAGGTGAAGACCACGTTGAGCGCGTCGGCGAACCACGGTAGCCAGCCGGTGGCGAAATGGTACTTCTGCCAGAAGGTGAGCTTGGTGCGGTTGCTGATCAGTTGGCGCCAGTGGCCCTTCAGGATCTGCATGGCGCCGTAGGCCCAGCGGAAGCGCTGCTTCTTGTAGCCCGAGAAATTGTCGGGTGTCAGGCCCTGGCCGAAGCGCTCGCGACTGTAGGCGGCGGAATAGCCGCGCTCCATGGCGCGCAGCCCGAACTCGGTGTCCTCGGTGATGCACCAGGTCGCCCAGCCGTCGAGCTCTTCCATCAGGCTGCGGCGCACCAGGGTCATGGTGCCGTGCTGGATCAGCGCGTCATACTCGTTGCGCAGGCACATGCCGATATCGAAGAACCCGGCATATTCCCACTGCAGCATTTCCTTGAAGCGGTCGTCGTGCCAGTCGCGGTGATCCTGCGGCGCCTGCACATAGCCGATCTTGGGATCGTCGAACTGCGGCACCAGCGCCTTCAGCCAGTCCTTGCGCACGACATAGTCGCTGTCGATCACGCCGATGATCTCGGCGTCCGGCGCGGTTTCCTTGAGCACATGGTTGAGGGCGCCGGCCTTGAAGCCCTTCATCACGTCGAAGTGGAAGAAGCGGAAATTCGGCCCCAGCTGGTGACAATGCTCCTCGACCGGCCGCCATACCGCCGGATCGCGCGTGTTGTTGTCGATGACGATCACTTCGAGGTTCGGGTAGTCGAGCGCCGCCAGCGAATCGAGGGTCTCCTTCACCATGGCCGGCGGCTCGTTGCAGATCGCCAGGTGCAGCGACACCTTGGACCAGTGCCGGATCGTCGGCAGCGCCGCCAGCACCTCGGTCGCGGGCGGAATGGCGCGCATCCACCGCCGACGCCAGATGGTCTCGGCCAGCTCAAGCGCCTGTGCCAGCACCATCGCCAGGCTGGCCAGCAGGAAGCCCATCAATAGTAGCCAGCCCAGCACCTGATACCACATCATGTAGGTACCAGCGGCGACGTAGGCGGAATAGACCATCCCGGCGCCCGCCAGGGTGGTGACGGTGCCGAAAGCGAGCTGGCCGGCCAGGCGCACGTTGCGCATCAGCCACAGGAACAGGCCGAACACCGGCAAGGCGAGTACCAAGGTCCACAGCGCCAGCTTCCACCAGCTCTTGAACACCGTGACGGGACCCGTCCAATCGAACTTCTGCTGCCGGTCGGCATCCCACAGGCCCCAGTAGCCGCCGGCGAGGCCTTCAAGGTCGCGCGATTTCCACGGCTGGTCGAAAGCCTCAATCACGAAATGATCGATCTTCTGCTCGCGCAGCCAGGCGACGGCCTGGCGGACCTGGCGCGCCTGCTCGCCCGGTGACGCGGTGTTGATCCCGGTGCCGCCCTTGTCGCGGCCGATGCGGGAGGCGCCGTGGGATGGCCAACCCACCTCGGTCACGACGATGTTCTTGTTGGGGAAGGCCTTGCGCAGCTCGCCGATCTTGTCCGTCAGGTAGGCCATGGGGCCATCCTTGCCGGCGCCCTCGTCCCAGTAGGGCAGGATGTGGACGGCGATAAAGTCGACCTCGCGCACCAGCTCGGGATGATCGAGCCAGACATGCCAGGGCTCGGCGGTCGATACCGGCACCTTCACGTTCTTCTTGACCTGCCGGATGTACTCGATCAGCCGGCGCGTCGAGACCTCGCCGCGCAGCAGCGTCTCGTTGCCGACCAGGACGCGCTCGACGTTGGGGTTATCGTTGGCGATCCGGATCAGCCCGGCGATCTCGCGGTCGGTCTGGCGCTGATAAAGCTCGAGGCGGCCGCGCTGGTCGTTGGTGACCCCGATATGGTCGTAGATCCAGGCGCCGGCCACGACCTTCAGCCCGTACTGATCGGCGATCTTGGGGACATCCTCGACGCCGTCGATGGCCGAGTAGGTGCGCACATAGCGCACGCGGCCGGCCAGCGTGCGCATATCGCGCTCGATCTGCTCGCGCCGCGGCCCATGCTGCACCACGGCAGCCTTGGCGCCGGCGTCGTCGGTGAGCGCCGCGCGCTCCTTGGCGATGCCGAACGCCATCGCGTCCTGGTCCTTGCCGTAGGGCGCGTAGGTCACGCCATACAGCTGGCCGTCCATGGGCGGCGGTTCGATGGTGCGGCTGAACAGGTTCCAGCCGAGAAATGTCGCGGCAATGACGCTGAGCAGCGCCGCGATCGCGCTGGTTCGAAGCACGGAATGTTGGTCGTCGGCACGCATGGACAAAAGGTGGCGTTCCCCCCGGTGGGACCGTCGCAAGTCGCGTGCCGTTCGGCGGCGTTCCGGACGCCTTTTCAATCGCACCGCTTGAGGGAGGCGCTGCGACCCGTCGACGCCGATACGGCGAAGTCGCGTCTATAGCGTTGTCGCGCGCGCCCCGGCAAGGGTTTGACTTTGCAAGCGACAAAAAATCCTTGAATGCGGCGGGGTTGCGGCACCGCCGTGTCGGGGCCGCCACGAGTGCGGCGGTGCCCGGCAGGTACGGACGAATGATGCCCCGATGACGGGCGGGCGACCTATGTCGTCGCCGGTATTAAGGCCGGCTGAGCCACGGTCGCCAGTGCCTCCATGACGCCGCGGAGCGAGACCGGCTTCCAGATGACCGAGTGTGCGCCGGCGCTCAGCGCCTCGTTGACATCGGACGACGTCGCCTGTCCGGTCATCAGCAGCACCGCGGGCGGTGTCGCCAGGCGACTGCAGGCGGAGACGACCTCGACGCCGCTGCGGGGCGGCATGCGCATGTCGGTCACGACCACATCGAAACCGTTGCCGTCATCGAGCGCTGCAAAGGCCTGATCGACCCCGCCGGCGCCGATCACCTGATGCCCGCGGCGCGTCAGGAAGCTGCACAACTCATCGACGATATCCGCTTCGTCGTCCACCACGAGGATCTTCATGACCCTGACGCCCTCCCAACAACTGCGGCGGTGCCATGCACCTCGTGCGCTACGGTAATAAGTTCACTCTACCTGCTGATTTGTAATAGTTTCATCTTTGTGCGACGAGTCCGAAACGCCCCATTTTGGGCGCTGGCAGTGCGGTTGTCACCCCTGCGGTGGGTCGACGACGAAGATTCCGTCATCGAGACATTCGTTCAGCAAACGCAGGGTCTCGATCGAGAGGTCGTCGAAGAGCTGACGATAGGGCGGTGACTGCAGGGCGCCGGGCTGCAAGATGTAATCGCGGGCGCCGCGACGGACGAGCAGGCCCATCTCGACCAGCTGTTTCATCTTCCGCCGGACTGTTTCGCGCGGCAGCCCGGTTGCCTCGGCGAGCGAGAGCGCGTTGCAACCGCGCTGGCGGTCGCCGACGATGGTCTTCATGTCGGCAAACTTCTGTCGCTCGGTTTCATCACGCATGAGCGCCTCGGTCGAGACGATGCCCGCGGCGCCGGCGATGATTGCCAAGTCGATGTCGCCGCCTGTCATGTTGCGCTGCAGGCGGCACACGCGCTGGAAGTAACGCCCGAACGCCAAGGCGAACAACCGCGATATCGCGTCGTGGTCCCTGCGGACAAGGCGAGGGCGCTTGGTCTTGGCGGAAGCCGGCATCATGAATCCGTCACGTTTCAGGTCTCAGAACTGTCGCACGGCCGGTCAATGAGGGTCCATTGCCTTGACCCGTCTTTCGATCCTGGCGGAATGATTTGATGCCGCAAGGTAACGGCCGGCGTTTTTCTGTCCGGATGCACGGTTGTACGCTATAATGGAACTTAAATTGGGGGGAGTGCGCGATGTATCGCCTGTCGATCTGCGCATCACTGTTGCTCGCGCTTCTTCTGCTGCAGGCGAGTCCGGTCCAGGCAGCTGGTTGTTCGTGTAAGAACATGAATGCCGAGTCGAGCGCAACGGGCTCGTGCGACATCAAGGAAGACAGCCAGTCGTGCAAGATGACCTGGAATGGCACGACAACCAGTTCTCTGGAGACCGGTTTCAGAATCCCATCATCCTTCGCTGGCGCCAAAGACGCGGCCGGTGCCTCGGTGCTGGTGCTGCGCGCGACGTCGCAGGCGTCGGCTGACGGGCTGGCGGGCGAGTATCAATCGCTGCGCGCGTGGACGGCGAAGCTGCCGACGCCTGCGTTCCCTGCGCTGCGCGGTCTGCTGGAGCGCCGCAAGGAGCTGCAGGAAATCTACCCCTATCGGGTTGCGGCGCTGGTCTTGAACAACGTCCAGGTCGAGGGCGACGCGATCCGGCCGGGCCAGCTTCTGCAGGACCTGGGATCAATAGACCCGAAAGAGGTGGTGGCGGACGCTTTCCTGCTGCAACTGATCGCGCTGATGCTGGATGGTGGCAAGGACGTCGGCGATCTGGCCGGCAGGCTGCTGGACGAGGCCTATCGCAGCAAGGGCGAACTGGCGAAGCAACTCGTGCTGCGGGGCAAGGCGGACGGGTGGGGGCGCGAGTTCGGCGGCCTGACGGTCCGGGCCTATAGCGGTTGCCTCCTGGCGCTCTCGAACCGGCCCGGGATCGGCTTTACGCGCATCCTGATCAAGGCGCAGTTCGCAGCGGTCTGCTGAGGGTGCAGACCGGGGGAGGGGGACCGATGGCGCAGCGTATTCTGTGGGCGGTGGTCACTGCCGCCCTGTGGCTGGCCGGCGCGTCTACGTCGGCGCAAACGCTGATCGAGTGGCGCAAGCAACCGACCGACAAGGCGGTCATCTTTGTCCATGGCCTGGCGGGCGACCCCGACAAGTCCTTCACGGCGACCGGCGGCAAACACTGGCGGGATATCATCGCGGCCGACACCAAGCCGCTTGAGCAGAACGAGACGCTCGGTGATTTCGATCTCTACGCGTTCGACTACGCGACCGCGTTTCGCCCCAATGTCAAAATAACCATCGACGAGCTGGCGCAGCAGTTTGCCACCGTTCTGGAGAACAGCAGAATATTCCACGACTACAACCACGTGTGGTTTGTCGCGCACAGCCTGGGTGGCCTGGTCACCAAGCGAATGCTGATCCAGTTGAACGGCGGCGCGAAAGCGGCATTTCACAATCGCGTTGCGGGCGTGTTCCTGCTGGGCGTTCCGTCAAACGGCGCACCGCTCGCCAATACCGCGATGGAGAACACGATCACGCGGTATTTGGCGCTGGTGCTCGACGAAGGCGGACAGAATCTTCAGTTGCTCAGCGACCTGCGGGCGGATCGCCCCGACCTGATCAACAGCTTCCTCAGGTCTTCGGAGAAAGCCTGGGAAAGCTACATCGGCAAGCTCGAGCAACCGCCGCCAAGCGGCACATATCCCTACGGCGTCTGGATGCCGAGGGTCTACTGTGCCTACGAAACGGAAGCGGAGGTCGGCAGCCTCGATCTGGTTGTCGTCAGCTACCTGTATGCCAAGACGCGGTGCTCCAGCGAAGCACAGCCGGTCACCAAGAAGCACACCGAGTTGCCCAAGATCAGGGGCGCGACCGACTTCGTCCACCAATGGTTACGTGGCGGCCTGTCGGAGGGCCTGAGCATTGTGCGCACGAAGGGGCCGAACGAGTTGAACTACAGCAGTCCGAAATCGGTCCACTACGTGATGACGGAGTTGTTCGATGTCTACTTTCGAGGTCGGCCGGAACAGCGTTTCTATCCGGTGACGCGCCTTAGGAAGACAGATGAAGAGCCGCCGTACGACATGCGCTCGCCGCCTGAATGGACGAAGAAGGTCATGATCCCGGCCGGCCGCTATGCGGGGTCCACCTGGGCCGACGTCCTGGTGCAGATGAGCGACCAGCAACCGTGCTTCAAGATCACGTTTCTCGACAAGACGAGGCGTCGGTTCGAGGTCGCGCTAAATGACCAGGCGACCTGCGCCCAGTTCAAGTGAACGACGGCCTGTTTCCCGGACGCGCGCGCAGGGCGGCGCGCGTCAGCACGACGATGGGCACGACGCCGACGGCGACGATCGTGAGCGCCGCCGTCGAGGCCTCGGCCAGCCGCTCGTCGCGCGCCAGGTTGTAGGCCTGCACCGCCAGAGTGTCGAAGTTGAACGGCCGCAGCATCAGAGTCGCGGGCAGCTCTTTCATCGTATCGACGAACACGATCAACGCTGCGCTGGCGAGGCCCCCCTGCAGCAGCGGCCGGTGGATGCGGTTCAGGGTCTCGAGCGGGCCGGCACCCAGAGTGCGTGAGGCGCCGTCAATGCCTGGCGTGATCCGGGTCAGGCTGGCCTCGATGCTCTGCATTCCGGCGGCGAGGAAGCGCACGACGCAGGCATAGACGACGCCGGCGATCGAGCCGGTCAACAACAGGCCGGTGGAGATGCCGAACACGCGGCGCATCCAGCCGTCAACCGCATTGTCGAACAGGGCGAGCGGCGCCAGGATGCCGACGGCGATCACGGCGCCGGGGATCGCGTAGCCCATACCGGCCAGGCGTGCGGACCAGCGCACCGTCGTGCTGCGCGCCCCGCGCGCGGCGTAGGCGATGATGGTCGCCAGTGCCACCGCGAAGAGGGCGACCAGAGCCGCCACCGTGATGCTGTTGATGGTCAGGCGCAGATAGCGCTCGCCCCACTGCGCATCGCCCGACAGCAGCGCGAAGCGCAGCAGGATCAGGATCGGCAGTGCGAAACCGAACAGCAACGGCACGGCGCAGACCAGCGTGGCAACCGCCGCGCGCCATCCCGACAGATGGAACGAAGGCAAAGCGCGGTAGCGCTGCGTCGCGGAGTGGAAACGGCGCGAGGCGCGCGAGGCGCGCTCCATCAGCAACAGGCCCAGCGCGAACAGCAACAGCGCGGCGGCGAGCTGGGCCGACGCCACCTTGTCACCGAACGAGAACCAGGCGCGGTAGATGCCGGTGGTGAAGGTCGGCACGTCGAGATAGGCCACGGCACCGAAGTCGGCCAGGGTCTCCATCAACGCTAGCGCCACGCCGGCGGCAATGGCCGGTCGCGCCAACGGCAAGGCGACGCGGAAGAAGCTCTCGGTGGCACCGGCACCCAGTGTGCGGCTGGCGTCGATCGCGCATACCGATTGCTCGATGAACGCCGCGCGCGCCAGCAGATAGACGTAGGGATAGAGCGACAGGCTGAACAGAACGATGGCGCCGCCCGGCGAGCGGATGTCGGGGAACCAGTAGTCGCCGGCGCTCCAGCCGAACAGCGTCCGCAGCGCCGTCTGCAGCGGCCCGGCGAACTGCAGGAAGTCGGCATAGACGTAGGCCAGGACGTACGCCGGCACCGCCAGCGGCAGGGTCAGCGCCCATTCGAAGAAGCGCCGACCCGGAAAGCGGCACATCACGACCAGCCAGGCTGTCACGACGCCGCCGAAGGCCGTGCCGGCGCCGACACCCAGCAGCAGCCACAACGTGTTCAGCAGGTAGTCGGGCAGCACCGTGCCGACCATGCTGCGCCACTCCGCGCCGCTGGGCTGCAGCAGGTGCGCCAGCATGCCCAGGATCGGGATCGCCACCAGCACGCCGATGATCGACGCGGCGATCGACAGGCCGGCTGGCCGCCGGCGCGCGGCGCGCTGTTTCAGATCGAGGGTCGGCGCTGAGACGGTCATGAGTGCAATCGGATCGTGAACAAGGCCATGGTACTAACGTCCCCGGCGCGGCGGCTCAACCCGTCGCACCGCATCAGAACCGGTCGGGTCGGAACGGTGTCAGATCGATGCTGGCGGGACGTGCCGACACCAGTTCGCCGATCAGCTTGCCGGTGATGCCGGCCAGCGCCAGGCCGATATGGTCGTGGCCGAAGGCGAAGAAGACGTTGGCAAACCGCGGTGAGCGGCCGATGACGGGCTTGGAATCGGGATGCGACGGGCGGGGCCCCATCCACGTGCTCGCAGGCTCGGCCTTCAGCGCCGGAACCAAGGCCTGGGCGTGACGGCCCACGCGCCGGGCGTTTTCCATATCCGGCGGTGCGTCGGGCGCGGCGAACTCGGCGATGCCCGTGGCACGGATGCCAGCGGCCATGGGTGTGACGGCGATGTAGCGGTCGGCGGACATCAGCGCGACGCGCAGGTCGACCGGTGGATTGGCGAACATGGTATGATAGCCGCGCTCGGCTTCCAGCGGCACGCGGGTGCCGAGCTGGGCGGCCAGCGCGCGCGACCACACGCCCGCCGCCAGCACGATGCGTCCGACATCGAGCCCGCCCTCGTCGGTCAGGATCCGGCGCGGTCCATCGGCGCCGATCTCGAAGCCGCGCACCGTGGCGCGCACGATGCTGCCACCGTTGCGTTCGAAGCTGCCCGCCAGCACCTGGGTGAGGCGCAGCGGATCTACGGTGTGTGCCAGCCGTGGCACGTGGATCGCGCGCACGATGGCCGGCGTCAGTGCCGGCTCGATCTGCCGCGCTTCGTTGCCGTCCAGGATGTCCAGGGGGACGCCCCGGCGGCGGCGCAGGTCGATGGCGTAAGCGGCGCCGGCGAAGGCGGCATCGCTCTCGAACGTCATCAACAGGCCGCTGTGCTTGATCAGTGCCTCGGCGCCGGCGTCGGCGACCAGGGGATCGAGGCCCTCGTGCAGGCGCGACAGCAGCTGGTTGCGCGCATCGGCAATGGCCTCGACGCGGGCCGGCTGCGCCGCCGCGATGAAGCGCAGGAACCAGGGCAGCGCCTGCGGCAGGTGGCGCCAGCGCAGTTTCAGTGGCGACGTGGCGTCGAACAGCATGCGCGGCACTTTGCGCAGCACACCCGGCAGGGCGGCCGGCACGCACGAGGCGATGCCGAGATTGCCGGCGTTGCCCGACGAGGCACCCGCGCCAGGGCCGCTGCGATCGACCAGTCGAACAGTGAATCCCTCGCGCTGCAGGTAGAGCGCGCAGCAGACACCGACGATTCCGGCGCCGATGACCGTCACGTCCTTGCTACCAGTCATGATCCTGCTTCATCCCTCTGAACGCCAAGCCGCGGCGATGCAGTATATACTGCGCGGCGATTCGACTGCCGATCAATGACGGATACGGGCATGGCTCTCACGCGTGACATCACCATTCGACGGGCAACGGCGCAGGATCTGGCCGCGATCGTTCGGCTGCTCGCCGACGATGTGCTGGGCCGGCAGCGCGAAGACACAGGACCGGAAATCAACGCGCGATACCGGGATGCGTTCGCCGCCATCACGGCCGACCCGAACCAGTTCCTGGCCGTCGCCGAGGACGACGGCGCGGTGGTCGGGTGCCTGCAGCTCAGCTTCATGCCCGGGCTGTCGCGTCTGGGCGCGTGGCGGGGCCAGATCGAGAGCGTGCGCATCGCGTCGGCGCGTCGCGGCAGCGGGTTGGGCCGCACGATGTTCGAATGTGCCATCGCCCAGTGCCGGGAACGCGGGTGCAGCCTGGTGCAACTGACGACCGACAAGGCGCGCCCGGATGCGCTGCGGTTCTACGAATCGGTGGGGTTTGTCGCCAGCCACGAAGGCCTCAAGCTCGGCCTGGATATCGAACAGCACGAAGGAAACCCGAGATGAGCAAGATCGGCTTTATCGGCCTGGGCACGATGGGCGGCAGCTTCGCGCGCAACGTCCAGAAGGCCGGCTACGACCTGGTCGTCCACGATCTGCATCGCCAGTTCGCGCAGCCGCACCTGGATGCCGGCGCGACATGGGCCGACAGCGCACGCGCGCTCGCAGCGCGCTGCGATGTGGTCCTGACCTCGCTGCCCGGGCCGCCCGAAGTCACCGCCGTGGCGGCGGAACTCGCCGAGGGACTGAAACCCGGCAGCGCCGTCGTCGACCTGTCGACCAATGCGCCGGCTGTCGTGCGGCAGCTGCATGCCGACTTCGCCAAGCGCGGTCTGCACTTTCTTGATGCGCCGGTGAGCGGCGGCCCCAAGGGCGCCCTGTCAGGTCGCTGCGCAATCTGGGTCGGCGGCGATCGCGCCGTGTTCGACAAGCACCGCAAGGTGCTCGACGCGATGGGTGATCAGGTGCGCTACATCGGGCCGATTGGCGCCGGCTCGATCGCCAAGCTGGTGCACAATGCGGCCGGCTATGCCATCCAGTGCGCGCTGGCCGAGGTCTTCTCCGTCGGCGCCAAGGCCGGTGTCGAGCCACTGGCGTTGTTCGAGGCCGTGCGCCAGGGCGCCCGCGGCCGCGTGCGCACCTTCGACATGCTGGCCGATCAGTTCCTGGTGAATCACTACGATCCGCCGTCATTCGCCTTGCGTCTGGCGCACAAGGACGTGTCGCTTGCCGTTCAGCTCGGTCAAGAGGTCGGCGTGCCGATGCGCATGATCAACCTCGCCCTGCAGGAATTGACGGAGGCACGCGGCCGCGGCTGGGATCATCGCGATTCGCGCTCGGCCATGCTCTTGCAGCTCGAGCGTGCCGGAATCGAGTTCCACGAGGCACCGGACGCGGTGCGTGCCGTTCTTGACGCGGATGGGGCGAAATGACCGCTATCCGCCGGTGTTGCTGACAGCCCGGTGGCAGCACACGCTCTTCGGCGCATTCGTCACCGTGGCGTCGTTGCGATCTTCGTTCATCACCTGGACGGCGTGATCCACGAGCTGTTGCCCGTCCCATGAAATGCGCTCGAAGGATCGGGCAACACGGCCTTCGGCGTCGAGGATATAGGCCTCGATGCGATGCCGGTTCACCAGCGACTCGATGAAGTTGACGCCCAGATTGAAATGACGGCGCAGTGGTTCCAGGCCGTCGGTTGTCCGCAGCATTCGATGGCGTGCGTCCAGGCGCATACCGCGATCCTGGCTGTAGCGACGAAGGCGCTCAGGCAGATCGAACCCGGGATCGTAGGTGATCGCTGCGGTGTACACACGATCATCGAGTCCGCGTGTTGCGAGGAGGTTCTGGACCCGGGCGAGCTTCGTGATCGTGAGGGAGCATTTCAGAGGGTTGCCGCAGCGCGTATAGAAAAACACCACAATCGAGGCATGTCCGCGGAAGAACTCCGGGAAGGTGACCGAGGCGCCGGCGTGATCCTCGAAAACCGTCCGGTCGACGGTCTCGCTGTCGTGACGCGAATCGCGCATCCATGAAGACATGCCAATGCTGGCAGGCACCCCGCAGCACGCGTCGGGAGCCGGTGTGTCGGCGAGGTCGGCGGCGCGAATGGCGACCACGGCCCGGTCCACATCCAGCCGCAGTGTGCGGCTGAACAATCCGCCGCGGTGCGCGCGCAGTGCCTCGACCTCGGGCAGGACGTCTCGGGCGCGCGGGCCGAGCCAGGCCAACGTCGCCAGCAGTTCGCGAACGGCGCTCGTGCCCGTGTCGCGGACGGCGTAGTCACCATAGGAGTCGAGCGATACGGGCTCGTCGCGATTGCGGACGTTGGTCAGGGCGCGCATCACGAAGGGCGCGAAGGAGGCGGCAGGCGCAGGATGGGACCGCAGGGCCCGCGCCGCCGCCGCGACGAGATAGACGTCGACCCCGGTGCTGAGTTCCTCGAGCACGAAGACCAGCGCAGTCTCCGGCAGAGCCGTGCGGGCGAGGGCGAGCAGGATCCAGCCGCGCATGCGACTGATCGCCGTCGTGCTGCGCTGGTCGTAGAACGCATGGTCCTCGCGCAGCAGATCCGTCAGCTCATGGCGCCGGTCTGGATCGGCGGCCAGCATGTCGACCAGCGCCGCCACCTGCTGCTCCGAAGGCGCGCCCGCCTGTGTGCCGTCCCGCATCGTTCGCCCTCACCGCCCGTATTTGGTGAGGAACTGGCGTGCGCTGCGTTTGACGTTGTTCGATGCCTTGCCGCCGCGCAGACGCTCAATCCGCTTCATCAGCGCCGTGTCGCCGGCAACCACTTCGGTATTGCCGAACTGCGTGAGCGCCGTCAGGCACGTGGCCTGGATCTCGTCCTGCTCCGACGGATCGAGCACGATCTCGCGCGCGTGCTTGCGCAGCGTCTCGGGCTTCGTGGCTTGCAGCGCTGCAGCCGAGATCTGACGAATCTCCCGCGCTTCGTCCTTGTCGCGCAGGAGCTTCTCGAACATCGGGGCGGCCTTGGCATCGGCCGCGAGCAGCCGCAGCGCTTCGCGTCTGGCGGTCGGGTTGGGCGGCTTGCTGACGATGGCGCGTGCGATGGGATATGCCTCGGCGTGGACGTCGTAGCTGAGCAGCTGCAACGCCTTCTCCGGCGGAACCAGCGCCTTTGCCGGATCACGCAGTCCGTCGAGCAGTTTCTTCTGCGCAAAACCGTCCTTCTCGCGCGCCAGGAAGCCAAGCACGCGTTGGCGCAGTTCGCGATCCGGATCTTGGGTCAGCGCACGCAAGGCTGCGATATAGTTGCCGCGGAACGCCGGGAACGCGGCGCTGCTGAAGCTGGCCGTCTGCAGCGTCTGCAACGCCGCCAGCCGCACGGCGATCGGCTCGGACGTGTTGTTCACGACCGCCAGAACGGCCCGCAGATTGGCCTCGCTCGCACCGGTTATCGGCATTTCCGCCAGCGCCGAGATCCGTGACGCAGCGTCCTGGCCTGAACTGGTTGCCAGCGAGATCGCGTGTCGTGTCGCCGGCCGTTTCGCCTTGCGCCCCGCTGCCGGGCGCTTGGCGGCTTTGCGTTTCGTAGCCATGATCCAATCTCCGTGTGCGAGGCGCGTCAGGCAAAGGGCACGTCGTCATAGTCGAATCCCAGGCGGCCCGAGGCGCTGACGGACCCTTGGTAATCCACGCAGTCCTGCACCCTGGGTTGCGCCCCCGGTGCGCTGACAGCCGGTGAGGCGGCCAGTGCGCCGCCGGGCGCCGTCGATGGCCGGTCGCCACCCACGATTCCATTCCACGGCCACATCGAATCCTGCAGGTTGTGACCGACGGGGTTGGCGGGGTTGCTGTCGTAGGCCGAAGCCTGGGCCGGGTTGGAGCGGCCGAACTGGCGTTGCCATTTGGCCCACAGCCGATCGACGTTGCAATGGAGGAGGAAGAACAACGGATCCCTGGCGGCGGTTCCAATGCTGGAAATCGACCCACCGAAACTCGTGTGCGCTGTTCCGTGGGGATTGCCCTCTATGTTGCGGAACAATCGATACAGGTTGCCAGCACCACCGAGCGCCAGCGTCTGTGCTTCGGTGCGCACGCCAGGTCGCCCCGTGCTCGTATTGAAGAATGGCCGGCGGTTGATCCCTTGCACGCCATCGGTCGTCCAGAAGCGCAGCGGATTGCCGGCGCTGAACTGGACGGTTCCCAGCGAATCGGACACGCCGAAAAAGTCGCGGCTGAAGAGTTTGGGTGCCGGCTGGTCGAAGCGCCAGTAGGGCAGTGCGACGCTCGGGTCGATGGCCTGAAGTTCGCGTTCGAGGTCGAGCAGATAGGCGCGATGCCATGGCAGGAACGCCGCGGCGAAATGCGCCTGCGGCGAGCTCTCGTCGGTATGCATCAGCCGGAAGTCCGAAAACCGTCCCGCGCCCTGGTTGTTGAGCTGCGCAAACGCCGCCACGAAACGATCGCGTTCGTCATTCGTCAGGATATTGGCGTTCTTGCGGATCCGAACCATGACATCGCTTGAGCCGACCGATGTCGTTCTCATGCGCGCCTGGACGGTCGCGTCGCCGTTGCGGGTGCTGGCGCGCCCGAACCGGCCGGCGGCGAAGAACGGAACCGTGCTGCCTGAGGTCGGAACCTGCAGTGTCAGGGTGGCGGAGAACGCGCCGGACGTCCCGGAGCGGAACACGACCTCGCCGCCCGTGGCCGCCGCAGTTGCTGAGATGCGCAGATTGACCGTGGAAGCCGCGGCACCAGTGGGGTCCGTCACACGGATGCGGCACGGGGAGGGAGTCCAGGTAACGAATTGCGCCTTGGGATCTGTGCTGTTGTTGACCTCGATCTCGACTTTCATGGCGACGTTTTCCCCCTTCGGTCCATCGCCATCAGCATCGCCGTGTGCGGGCAGCGCCGACGGTGCCTGCCCAGCAAATGCCATCGCCTCTCGACGGGTCGTGCGCCGCCGAATGACCATGGCGCCGCAGCGCCATCACCTGCAACGGAATGGCCTAAAGGTCCGATAGACCGCGAGTGCTGATGGACTCGGGAACGCGATCAACGCTTACCCGGCGCGCTAGCGAAAGCGCCGCGGGCGACAACTCTCCAGAGTGCGATGAATGTAACACGCTTCATTTGTCATTCAAAGTGCTCACCCACTCATGAGCATCGCGATTTGGCGACACCAGGGTGTCTGGTGATCATCACCCACGTCCGAGATCGTCCGGTTATGATCCGGTGCAAGCGATGGAGAACGAAGATGCCGCGATTGGGATACCTGTTGCCGACCCGCGAGCGGGTCATGGAAGGACGTGACGAGACGGCATCGCTGTTGGCGCTGGCCGAGCGGGCCGAGGCACTGGGCTTCGACTCCGTCTGGGTCGGCGATTCGCTGCTGGCACGGCCTCGCCATGATCCGCTGACCCTGCTCGCCGCCGTGGCCGCGCGCACGCGCCGGGTCGAGCTCGGCACCGCGGTCCTGCTGCCGGCACTGCGCAATCCCGTGGTGCTGGCGCAGCAGGTGGCGACGCTCGATCGTATTGCCGAGGGCCGGCTGATCCTGGGTGTCGGCATCGCCTCCGATGTGCCGAACATCCGAGCCGAATTCGAAGCGGCCGGCGTGCCGTTCGACAAGAGGGTCGGCCGCATGGTCGAGGGCCTGGCCCTGGCCCGCGCGCTATGGACCGGCAAGCCGGTGGACTGGGAGGGCCGGTGGACGATCAAATCTGGTGTGCTGGGCCCGACACCGCATCGGCCGGGTGGTCCGCCGATCTGGATCAGTGGCTCTGTTACGCCGGCCCGCGCGCGGGCAGGCCGGTTGTACGATGGCTGGTTTCCCAACGGGCCGACCGCCGTGGAATACGCCGGCCAGTGGGAGGAAGTGCAGGCAGCGGCGCGCGCCGCCGGTCGCGATCCTGCCGCGCTCACTGGTGCGATGTACCTGACCTTGGCGATCGACGAGAACGATGCCCGGGCGGACGCGACGCTCAACGCCTTTCTCGAGCAGTATTACGGCCAGCGCCCCGATGTGATGCGCAAGCGCCAGATGTGCTTCGCCGGCTCCGCCGCCGGCGCCGCCGCCTGGCTCGCGGCTTACGTCGATGCGGGCGCCAGCCACCTGGTGCTGCGTTTCGCCGGCGATCCCGACCGGCAGCTCGAGACCGTGGCACGCCTGCGCCGCGCTGCCGGCTGGTAGCAGAGAGTCGCCTTCTCAAACGACAACGGCCGCCTCGCGGCGGCCGTTGCGATGTAGCAGATTCTGTCGCTGGCGTTACTTCCAGCCGACCTTGTCGAAGATAGCCTGCGCCTTGGCCTGGTTGCTGCCCAGGGCACCGACATTGACCTGGTCCATCTTGAAGGCGCCCCAGCTCTCCAGCGCCTGGTTGTTGGTCTTCACCTCGGCGACGGGGTACTCGTTGTTGCCGTTGGCGAAGTAGCGCTGGGCATCGTCCGATACCAGGTACTCGAGGAACTTGATGGCGCTCTCCTTGTTCGGCGCCGTCTTCACCAGGCCACCGCCCGAGACGTTCACGTGGGTGCCGCGGTCGGCCTGATTGGGGAACATGATCGCGAGCTTGGCGGCCACCGCCTTGTCCTCGTCCTTGGTCGAATTGACGAGGCGCGCGAAGTAGTAGCTGTTGGAAATCGCCACGTCGCACTGGCCGGCAGCCACCGCCTTGAGCTGGTCGGTATCGCCGCCCTGCGGCGGGCGGCCCATGTTGGCGACTACGCCCTTGGCCCACGCCTCCGCCTTTTCCTCGCCTTGGGTCGCGATGATCGACGACAGCAGCGACAGATTGTAGACGTGCCCGCCGGAGCGGACGCAGACCTTGCCCGTGAAGTCCGGGCTGGCGATGCTCTCGTAACGAGCCACCTGGGCCGGCTGCATCTTGTCCTTGGCGTAAACCAGCACGCGGGCGCGGGTCGAGAAGCCGAACCACTTGCCGCCCGGATCGCGCAGGTTGGCCGGCACGCGTTGTTCCAGCACCGCCGACTTCACCGGCGCCAGCAGGCCGGCCTGCTCGGCTTTCCAGATGCGGCCCATGTCCACCGTGATCACGACGTCGGCCGGGCTGTTGGCGCCCTCGGTGCGGATGCGCTCGATGATCTCGTCTTCCTTGCCCTCGATGCGGTTGAGCTTGATGCCGGTCAACTTGGTGAAGCCTTCGTAAAGCTTCTCGTCGGTCTGGTAGTGGCGCGCCGAGTAGAGGTTGACCACCTTGTCCTGCGCCGTGGCGGCGCTGGTGACCCCGATGGCGGCAGCGCTCAGAGCCAGCGCGATTGTGCGGCGGGAAAGTGCCTTCATCCTTCTTCTCCTCGTTCCCTCGATTGCAGCGCCACCGCGACGGTGTGCGCCTGACGTCCACCCGATTTTTTCTCTACGAGTGCGCATTTTATGCGAACTACTCGCATTTTCAGTTGCATAAAGCCCGACAAGCGTCAACGCCAATAGGGCCTGACCACGCCAATTTGAGACCCGGTGCCAAGCCGCCGCAGCGGCGAAACGATCTCTTCAAATCGAGCGACGGCTCGCTTATCTTCACCTTGGAAGACGGTCGGCCCGAGTGGTGTTTAATGCCGCCGCCTTGGTATGGCCGCAGGCGTGCGATGGTCTGTTGCGAGCGAGCAGGGTGAACAGGTGTGGGCGTGGCGAGTCTGATGCAGATCGACGAACCGCCATTGGCTTTTGCAGCTGCCAGTGCGCGGCCGGTCGCTGTGCCGGCGGCTGTCCAGGCCACCCATGCCGAAGCCGACCGTTATGGTTTCGTCACTGCTGCCGATGGCGCCACGCTCCGTTTCGGCGTCTGGCATGCCGCGGCGGCCATGGCCCGGGGCTCGATCGTGCTGCTCACCGGCCGGGGTGAGTTCATCGACAAATATGCCAGCGAGGTGATCGGCCAGTACCAGGCACGTGGCTTTACCGTCTACGCACTGGACTGGCGCGGCCAGGGCCTGTCGGCACGCCAACTCGAGGACCGGCAGAAGGGGCATGTCGATCGCTACGAGACATATCTCAGCGACCTGCAGGCTTTCATGGCCGGCGTGGTGCTGCCGTCGGCGCCACGGCCCATCGTGGCGCTGACCCATTCGATGGGCGGCCACATGCTTCTGCGGCATCTGGCAGAGCAGGCTGACACGACGCCATTCTCGGCCGGCATCCTGGGTGCGCCGATGACCGGCCTGCGCCACGAGGCGATCATCGCCACGATCCTCACGCTGCTGCCGCCGGTCGCCGCTGTCGACGAGCGCTATTTCTATGGCTCGGCGCCCTTCCAGCTGATCGGCCGCGAATTCATCGGCAACAAGGTCACCCACGACGAGCGTCGCTATCGATTCACCGAGGCCTGGTTCGGCGCCGACTCGCGCCTGGCGCTGGGCGGTCCCACCATCGGCTGGCTGCGCCAGACGCTGCGCTCGATCAAGACGCTGGCAGAACCCGGCTATCTCGAGCGCGTGCGCACGCCGCTGCTGCTGCTGACGGCCGGCCAGGATATGCTGATCGACGGCAGGACGCACGTGGCCGCCGCCGAACGCCTGGCCGATTGCCGCCATCTCGTCTACGCCGATGCGCGGCACGAGATCATGATGGAAGTCGATCCGATTCGCGCGCGTTTCTTTGCCGATATCGACGTCTTTCTCGCTCACCACGCGCCGGCGCATTCCTGAGTCTGGACGCCGATGGCGCCCTGCGGTCATCCGGCCGCTGCGGGTCGCGGACGGACGGCAAAGCCGAAAGCCACGGCACCCAGCGCGAACGCCGCCGCTGTTGCGAAGAGCCAGCGGCTGGCGTGCGCGATGGTCGATGGGTCGAGCACATCGGATAGTCCCGCCGCCTGGGCCGCGAGGCCGAAGAGCGCGGCGCCGATAGCGTAGCCGGCCGACTGCGTCGTGGGCACCAGGCCGGATGCCGTGTCGGTCTCGCCCGGCCGGGCATTGGTCATCACGGTCTGATTGAGGAAAGCCCAGCTGATGCCGAATCCGGCCCCGATCATCACCTGGCACAGCGCCAGCAGCCAATGCTGCATCAGCGGCAGGGCGATGGATGCGCCGGCCAGGCCGACGGCCACCATGATCGGTCCCAGCCGGATCGTCAGGCGCGCCAACCCCGCAGCCTTGATGTTGGCCACGATCATCGCGGCGCCGCTCCAGGACAGCGCCGTGATGGCGGTGAACGATCCCGCGACCGTCGGGCCGTGCCCCCACAGATGCTGCAGGAACAGCGGTAGGTAGACGGTGGTGCAGGCGTGCGCCAGCGGCATCAGCAGGACGACCCACAAAGTCGTGCCGACGACCGAGCGCGGCGAGAAGGCGTCGCTGGGGAACAGCTTGTTGGGGCGGGCTCGATCAACGGCAAACACACCGATCAACACGCTGACCGCCGCTACGATCAACGCGACTGTGGCAGCCAGCGCACCGGTGATGCCGGCAACGGCCACCAGCATGATGCCGCCGGCGATCGCGGCCAGACGGCCGAACGGCACGACGATGGGGTCGGCACTGCGTGTCGTGCGCGGCACGATGGCGGCGACCAGGCCGGCGAACGTCAGGGCGAGTGGGATGTTGACCAGGTATGCCACGCGCCACGACGTGGTCTCCGTCAGCAGGCCGGCAAGCAACGGCCCGCCGAACGCAGCCAAGGCCCAGATGACCGCCAATAACCCGAACATCTTGGGCACCAGCCGCCGCGGAAAAAGCTCGGCCACGAGCGCATAGCACGCCGCGATGATGACGCCGTCGCCAGCGCCCTGCAGGGCCCGGCCGATCAGCACGCTTACCATCGACGGCGCCAGGCTGATGAACAGCGTACCGAGGGTGAAGACTGCGGCGGCGCCGATCAAAGCCGGTCGCGCACCCAGTCGCTGCTTGAGGAAGCCCGCCGAGGCACCGCCGACGATGGCAGCGACCAGGAACACGGTGGACGCCCAACCGATGATGCTGACGCCGCCCAGCTCAACCACGACCGACGGCATGGTGGTGGTGGTGATGAAGACGTTGAGCGCGTGCAATGCGTCGCCCAGGCAGACAGTGGCCGTCGCCGGCGCCAGATTGCGCGTCAGCAGGTGCCGCCAGCGATCTTCGATCGCGTGTTCCACGGCGCTCCCTCCCTTTTTAGAAATGTGATACTTATTATATTCGGTCGATTTGACAAGGAATTTCTTGTTAAATGTGAGCACGGTTGAGCATGAGGCCCATGGCGGATCGCACGACGGATCGATTGCTGCATGCGCTGAAAGCGGCGGGGGCACAGACGGCGGCCACGCTGGCCGCCCGCCTGGGGATCACCGCCGTCGCGGTGCGGCAGCATCTCGATGGGCTCGCGGCCGCGAGGCTGGTCATACCGGAGGACCGGCGCGAAGGCGTCGGCCGCCCCAAGCGCTACTGGGGCCTCACCGAGGCCGGTCATGCGCGTTTTCCCGACAACCATGCCGGTCTTACCGTCGAGCTGCTGGAGGCGGTATCGTCTGTCTTCGGCCCGCACGGGCTTGATCGCCTGATCGCCCATCGCGAAACGGCGACCTTGGCGAGCTATCGCCGGCAACTCGCCAAGGCGGCGAGCCTGGCCGACAAGGTCAAGGTGTTGGCGCGGCTGCGCTCGCAGGAAGGCTACATGGCCGAATATCGGCGCGACGCGGATGGCAGCTTCCTGCTGATCGAGAACCACTGCCCGATTTGCGTCGCCGCCCGCACCTGTCAGGGCCTGTGTCGCTCGGAGCTCGGCATCTTCGCCGCGGTCATCGGCGAGGACGCATCGGTCACCCGCATTGATCACATGCTGTCCGGCGCGCGCCGCTGCGCCTACCGCGTGACGCCGAACATATCATCCCGAGCGCAGCGAGGGATCTCCCGCAAGTGACGCACGCGTCCGCATGGGGGCCGCGGCGCTTGGGTGGCGTCCGTTGTCCGAACGTCAGCCGCGCACCTCGCGTTTGAGGGCCGCTTCGTAGACACGCATCATCGAGCTGGTGTCGCACTTACCGAACCCCATGCCGCGCGCCAGCCGCATCAGGTTGTGCGTTTGCGCCGCCTGCGGTGTCGGCGCGCCCAGCTCGTCGGCCAACTCCAGCGCCAGGTGCGTGTCCTTGTAGGCAAGGTCCAGGGCGAAGGACGGCTTGAACTCGCCCTTCATCACGCGCTCGGCCATCATTCGATAGGCGTTGCTGTTGCCGCTGCTGTTGCGGATCACGTCGTCGAGCTTGCGCACGTCGATGCCGGCCATGGCGCCCAGCATCAGGCCTTCGGCGGCCGACGCCATGTTGCAGAACGCCATCATGTTGTTGACCAGCTTGGCGATCGAACCGGTGCCGAGGTCGCCCATGTGAAAGACGTTGGCGCCGAACGATTTCAGCAGCGGCAGATGGGCGTCAAACGCGGCCTTGTCGCCGCCGACCATGATGGCGATGGTGGCCTTCTCGGCGCCCGCGACGCCGCCGCTGACGGGTGCGTCGAGCATGGTGATGTCCTTGGCGGCGAGCTGCTGGGCGATGCGCCGCACGACACTGGGGGCATTGGTACTGAGGTCGAAATAGACCGTCCCCTGGCGGGCATTCTCGCCGATACCGCCGGGGCCCAGCGCCACGGCCTCGACATCCTTGGGCATCGGCAGCGACGTCATGATGACATCGGCGTCAGCCGCCAGTGCTGCGACACTCGCGGCTGCCTTGGCGCCGAGCGCCGTGCACGCTTTGACGGCCTCGGCGTTGAGGTCGAAAACGATGACCTCCGCGCCGCTCTTGCGGATGATGTTGCGGCACATCGGGCCACCCATGCTGCCCGCGCCGATGAACCCGACTTTCATGTGCGTTCTCCTCCAGCTTCCTACGGTACGATACAGATCGGCCGCGGCCGTAAGAGCGGCTTTCCGTCATGTCGGCCATGTCCGCCGCCATCCCACATGTCCTTGCGCCGGCGGACGGCCCTGGCCACACTGCGCGCATTGTCGGGAGGACAACCCATGCCTGAGCAGGACTGGCTCAAACCGACCGTCGATTCGCTGGCGCGCCTGGTGCCCAACGGCGCCATGGTGGCGATCCCGGCCGACTATTCCGGCGTGGCCATGGAGTTGACGCGGGCCTTGATCCGCGCCGGCGTGCGCGACCTGCACCTGGTGTGCGTGCCCACCACGGGGCTGCAGGGTGAGATGCTGGTCGGCGCCGGCTGCGTGAAGACGATCGAGACCTCGGCCGTGACCTTGGGCGAGTACGGCACCGCCGTGCGTTTCCTCGATGCCTTGAAGAACGGGCGCGTCGCCATCAAGGACGCGACCTGCCCGGCGGTGCACGCCGCGCTGCAGGCCGGCCAGAAGGGCATTCCGTTCATGCCGTTGCGCGGCATCATCGGCAGCGACCTGCTGGAAAAGCGGACCGACTGGCAGGTGATCGAGAACCCGTTCGCCAAGGGTCCGGACCCGATCGTGCTGCTGCCGGCGCTGAACCCCGATATCGCGATCTTCCATTCGCCCTACGCCGACGCCGACGGCAATGTCTTCATCGGCCGTCGCCGCGAGCTGGTAACCATGGCGCAGGCCGCCCGCACGACCTTGGTCACGGTCGAGGAAGTGCGCGACGATCTGGACCTGATGGCAAGCGAGGAAACCGCCGCCGGTGCGCTGCCGGCGCTTTACGTGGGCAGCGTCGCGGTCGCGCAGCGCGGTGCATGGCCGCTCAACCTGTGGGACCGCTATGCCGTCGACGAGGCACACATCCGGCAGTATTGCGAGATGGCGCGCACAGCGGACGGCTTCGCACGCTATCTCGACGACGTCGTCCATCCACGTCGGGCGGCGGAATAGCGCTCCCAGCAACACACCATGACCCAGTCGATCTCGCGTCAGGAACTGTTGATCTTCACCATCTCTCGACTGCTCGAGGGGTGCCGGCACGTCGCCGTGGGCGCCTCATCGCCCATTCCCGGCGCCGGTGCGTTGCTGTGCCGGGCCCAGGCGACCACGCGCATGTTCGTCACCGTGCTGGGCAGCACGCGCTTCAACGGCACCACCAACGGCGGCGTCGAGCTGTTCGACATGGCGGCCCAGGGCCGCGTCGATGCCTTCTTCCTGGGTGGCGGGCAGATCGACGGCCACGCCAACATCAACCTGGTCGGGGCAGGCGGCGACTATCCGCAGACATCGGTGCGCTGGCCGGGCTCGTTCGGTTCGGCCTATCTCTATCACCTCGTGCCGCGCGTCATCCTGTTTCGCGAGGAGCATTCGCGGCGAGTCATGGTGCCCAACGTCGATTTCATCAGTGCGGCGGGTCCGCGCAACGACGGAGTCTTCCGGCCGGGCGGACCGATCGGCCTGCTGACCAACTTGTGCTGGTTCGTCTTCGACAAGCAGGCGCTGCGCTTCCGGCTGCAGAGCGTGCATCCCGGCCACACGGTCGAGGAAGTGCGTGACAATACCGGCTTCGACTTCGAGTGCCCGGCGATGGTGCCGCCGACGCCGGTGCCGGACGCCGATACGCTGGCGTTGATGCGCACCCGCATCGCGCGCGAGATCGGCGAGACCTATCCGCGCTTCGTGAAGCAGGTGTTCCCGGAGGCGGCATGACGATCGAGACCGAGGAACAGCTCGAGTGTCTGCGCCGGGTGGGCGCCATCGTGGCGGCGGTCTGTCGCCTGATGGGCAGCCGCCTGGAACCCGGCATGACGACACGCGAACTCGACGATATCGGCCGCGCCGCGCTCGAACACGATGGTTGCCGCCCCGCACCCAGTCTCGTCTACGATTTTCCCGGCGCGACCTGCATCAGCATGAATCACGCAGTTGCCCACGGCGTACCGGATGAGACCCGCATCGCGCCGGGCGACATGGTTAACATCGACGTCTCGGCCGAGCGCGACGGCATCTTCGCCGACACCGGCGCCAGCTTCGTGGTGCCGCCGGCGCTGCCGGCCCAGGAACGGCTGTGCCGCAGCACGCGCAAGGCGCTCAACCGCGCCATTCAGACCGTGCGGCCGGGCCGGCGCCTGAACCTCATCGGCCACGCGATCGAGCGCACGGCGCGCGAGGATGGTTACACCATCATCCGCAATCTCGGCAGCCATGGCGTCGGCCACAGCCTGCATGACGAGATGCCCGGCTTCATCCCGAGCTACTACGAGCGTCATGATCGGCGGCTGATGACGGAGGGTCTGGTCTTCACCATCGAGCCCTTCCTCTCCACCGGCGCCGAGCTGGCCGAAGAGCAGGCCGACGGCTGGACCCTGGCGACGGCGTCCGGAATCATGACGGCGCAGTACGAGCACACCCTGGTGGTCGGCAAGCGTGGTGCCATCGTGGTGACGATGTGATCGAACCACGCAGGTAACGCGTGTCGATCGATACCACCTACGTCGTCGTTGTCGGCGTTGCTTTCATCGTCGCGGGTCTCGTCAAAGGTGCTGCCGGCATGGGGCTGCCGCCGACCGCGATCGCGCTGATGACCTTGGCGTTGCCGCTGCCCGAGGCGCTGGCGCTGATGACGGTGCCGACGCTGGTGACCAACGTCTGGCAGGCCATCTACGGTGGCCACTTTCGCGCCATGCTGCGCCGCTTCTGGCTGATGGGCGTGATGATGGCGCTGGGCGTGCTGCTCGCGGCGCGCGGCCTGAAGGCGATCGGTTCGCCGACCTCGGCCGGCTGGGTGGGCGTGCTGCTGATCCTGTTCGCCGTCATGGCGCTGACGGCGTGGCGCCCGCGCGTCGCCTTGCGCAACGAGCCCTGGACCAACCCGCTGTGTGGTGCCGCCAGCGGCATCATCGGTGGCATGACCGGCATCGCTGCGGTGCCGTTTCTGCCCTACATGCAGTCGCTGGAAATCCGCCGGGACGAGCTGGTGCAGGCACTCGGTATCCTGTTCGTGATCTTCACCGGCGCGATCACCATGGCACTGTGGGATGTCGGCGCACTCCACGCGGGCAACCTCGTGGGTGCTGCGCTCGCGACCATCCCGACCATGATCGGTGTCTGGTTGGGCCAGAAGCTGCGGTTCGCGATCTCGCCCGAGACGTTCCGCAAGATGTTCCTGTTGGTACTGCTCGGATTGGGCCTGAACATGGCGCGCGCGCTGGTTTGAGGCCGCGATGTCTCGCGTCCGCGCTGTGGAATAATGCGCATCGGTGCCGAAATCTGCCCGCATTTTATCACCTGATGCGTCAGGCACATGTCAGCTGCCAATGCGACACGTCGGGTGCGCGATGATCGGCCTACCCCAACGGGCCCTCGTCGACGTCACCCCCAACTACCACGCCCGCGCGGCAACGCTGCGGGCGTTTTCTTTGCCGGGCCGTGCGATGGACAGCACGCCGCCGCGGCGCTATGCCTGACAGACGTCATCCATCGCGACAACGGTCCATGCCCGACAGCCATCCCAGCCTGCCTCTGACGCCGTACAAGGTCACCATCTGCGGTCTGAGCGAGCTGCCCGGCCTGTGTCCCGGCGATGTGACACACCTGTTGTCGTTGCTCGATACACATCACCCGTTGCCCGAAACGCTGAACGGCCTTGGGGGCATCGACAGCGAACTGCTGCGCTTCGATGATGTTGTGGCGGAGTTCCCGGGTTTCATCGCCTGCACGGCGGCTGACATCGAGCGGGTACTGGCGTTTGGCGAGCGCGTGCATGCCGCCGGTGATGCGGCGCGACATCTGCTGGTCCACTGCCATGCCGGCATCTCGCGGTCGACCGCGGCGGCGGCGGTGCTGATGGCGCAGCACAATCCCGGCCGCGAGACGGAGGCGTTCCTGTCGTTGCTTGAGATGCGCCCGCACGCCTGGCCCAACACCCGGGTTGTCGAGCTGGCCGACCGCATCCTCGCGCGCCAGGGCGCGTTGCTCGACGGCCTCGTCGCCTATCGTCGCGCGCTGCTCGAGCGCAAGCCGCAACTGCGCCAGATCATCATCAACATCGGCCGCGGCCACGAACTGCCGTAGCACCCCTCTCCGCCCACGCAGTGGGGGGAGAGGGGGATCTGCCTACCGGCCGCGCAGCGGCACGGCGCCGAGGTGCATGCCGGCATCGACGATCATGAATTCGCCGGTGACGTTGCTGGCGCTGGTGAGAAAGAAGATGGCCGCCTCGGCCATCTGATCGGTGGTGCCGGCCTGGCGCAGGGGCATCGATGTCTCCTGGTGGGCTTTGGCCTGGGCGTACCCGTCGGCGCCCATGGTGCCCTGCAGCCAGCGCGACTGGATGAAGCCGGGGCACACCGTGTTGACGCGCACGGCGGGTGCCAGCCACTTCGCCAGCGCGAGGGTCAGGGTGTTGAGCGCGCCCTTGGAGCACATGTAGGGAATCGACGAGCCGACGCCCATCACGCCCGCGATCGACGAGATGTTGACGATCGAGCCGCGCTCGCCTTTCTCCTCCCACTGCTTTTTCATGATCGGGAACACGGCGCGGCTCATCTGATACGGCCCGACGACGTTGACACGGTTGATGCGCTCGAAATCCTCGGCCTGCACGCCATCGAGGTCGCCCTGCTGCTGGGCCTTGGTGGTGCCGGCGTTGTTGATCACGCCATCGATGCGGCCCCATTTCGCCATCGCCTGGTCGATCAACTTGCGGCAGTCGGCATCCTCACCGACATCGGCCTGGACCAGGATGGCATCGACACCTTTGGCCGTGACCGCGGCCATCGTCTCATCAGCTTCCGTCTTGCTGCGCGTATAGTTGACGACGATGTTCCAGCCGAGATCCGCCAGTTGCCGCGCCGCGGCGGCGCCCAGCCCTGTGGCCGACCCCGTCACGATCGCGACCTTGCCCTTCTGTCCCGCCATGTGCTCCTCCTGCGTCAGGTGGCGTCACCCTAGCGCAGGCGGCACGATGATTCCTACCGCGCGCGTGCGCCATGCCATGCGGCGCACGCGTCCGGCCTGTGATGAAAATCGCCAGCGTGGCATCAGCACCGCCAGTCACGCAGCGGACGCCAGAAGGGACGCCGTAGTTCATATTCGACGAGCTCGGGTGAGAGGCCCAGCTCACGCAGGCTGCGCGCATCGATCTGGGCCAGGTCACACCGGGCCCGACGATGCGCCTGCCAGGTCCGCAAGGTGCCGGCGATGACCTGCCATAGCGAGGATGGTGCGGTTTCGATCGCCGGCGGCGTGGCGTCGATGCCGCCCGTCTTCGGCGGATCGGCAACGGCATCGGTGACGGACTGATAGAGCGGGCTGTCGACCACCGGGTGGGAGCGCATGTAGGACATGATTTCGTCTCCTGTAGGTACGCTTTGATGGCCCTCATCACGTAGGCTGCGTCCGGGTATCCAGCAATTACGCTCGGCGTAATGGCGGCCGCTTTTCGCGAGCCCTGGGGCCATGGCTTGCCTTGTCCACGGTGGTCCGCTTGAGTGTCGGCGGCAACCGGATGTCGCGGCGCGGCGCACGAGGAAAGCTTGTTGATGGATGAACGGATCGAATGCGACGTGCTGATCGCCGAGCCGGGGGCGATTGAGGCACAGGCGCGTCACGCAGAACGAGGATACCGATGTCCGACCTTTTCTCATTGAAAGAGCGCGTCGCTGTGGTGACCGGCGCGTCGCGTGGCCTGGGACTCGATTTCGCGAAAACGCTGGCCGATGCCGGCGCCACGGTGGTGTGTGTCGCTCGCACCCAGGCCACGCTGCGCGCCGCCGTCGACGGTATTGTTGCCGATGGCGGTGCGGCCGACGCGGTGGCTTTCGACGTCACGGACGAGGCGGCGATCACCAAGGCTGTCGCCGACATCATCGCGCGTCATGGCCGCATCGATGTGTTGGTCAACAACGCCGGTATTGTCCATCGCATGCCCGTGGTCGAGACCACGACCGAGGACTGGCGGCGTGTGCTCGACACCGATCTCACGGCAGCCTTCATGCTGGCGCGCGCTGTCGGCCGCCATATGCTGGCGCAACGCTATGGACGCATCGTCAACATCGCGTCGGTGATGGGCGTGGTGGGACGCGCCACCGTCGGCGGCTATGTCGCCGCCAAGCACGGGTTGATCGGATTGACCAAGACGCTGGCGGCCGAACTGGGGCCGGCAGTCACGGCGAACTGCCTGTCGCCCGGCTATATCCGCACCGAACTCAACGTCGCGCTGCAAGAGGACCAGGCATTCAGCACCATGCTGGAAACGCGCACGGCGGCGCAGCGGTGGGGCACGTCAGCCGACTTGCGGGGCGCGCTCTTGCTGCTGGCCTCCGATGCCGGTGCCTACATCACCGGCCACTCGCTGGTGGTCGATGGCGGCCTGACCAGCATCCTGGCCTGACTGGTTTCAAAGCCTTCATGGTGAGCTTGTCGAACCATGAAGGTTCACAGGCCGCGGCGTGGCGCTCCATGGTTCGACAAGCTCACCATGAAGCTGTTCCTACCTACGGCTCGATCCCGAGTGCCTGGCGCGTTGCCTTCAGCGCCTCCTGATGTGGACTGTACAGCCGGCCACCGATCTGGCCGCCGTCGACCACCAGGTCGTGGCCGTTCACGAACGTCGACAGATCCGATGCCAGCCACAGGGCGGCGTTGGCGATATCGTCGGTGAGGCCGGCGCGCGGGATCGGCTGGCCCTTGGCGAAATTGGCCTTCATCAGGTCGGGGGTCAGCTCGGCCTTCTCGACTGGCAGGCCGAGCGCCTTGGCCAGGATGCCGGTGGCGATGCCGCCGGGCGAGATGGCATTCACCCGCACATGATGCTCGCCCAGCTGCATGGCGACGCAGCGCGTCAGATGCACCACGGCGGCCTTGGCGGCGCTGTAGATCATCGAGCTGCTGAGCCCGGTGCGTGACGCCGCCACGCTGCCGTTGTTGATGATGCTGCCGCTCTTCTGGCGCATCATCACCGGCGCGGCGTGCTTCATGCCCAGCATCACCGATCGCACCAGGTTGGCCATCGCCGCATCGAAGCCGGCGACGGGAATGGTCTCGATGCCGCCGGTCGGTGCCGGTCCGCCGGCGTTGTTGAACAGGCAGTCGATGCGGCCCCACGTCGCAAGGCAGGCGTCGATGGTCGCCTTCATGTCGGCTTCATCGGCCATGTCGCCGCGCAGGAACAGGCACTTGTCGCGGCCCAGTTCGGTTTCCAGCGACGTGCCCAGCTCGGCCCGGCGGCCGGTGACGACGACCTTGGCGCCATGCGCGACGAAGACCTCCGCCGTGCGCCGTCCGATGCCGCTGGTGGCGCCGGTGATGATCGCGATCTTGCCGTCGAGCATAATGGCCTCCCGTCGTTATTCCAGGCGTGCTGTCGTCCTGAGCGAAGCGAAGGACCTGTCATGCCGTCGTTCCGCGCGAGCGATGTTCACCGCGACACGCGTGTCATCACCCGTTCCGTGCGTTTCGACGGCTCAACAGGTCCTTCGCTTCGCTCAGGACGACAACAGACCTGCCGTCGGGACATGTGACGCGTCTGCGCGGCGGCTTACGCCGCGGCCTGCTTGCGTTCGATCAACTCGATCTTGTAGCCGTCGGGGTCCTCGACGAAAGCGATCACGGTGGTGCCGCCTTTCACCGGGCCGGCTTCGCGCGTGACCTTGCCGCCTGATGTGCGGATACGCTCGCAGGCGCCAGCCGCGTCGGGCACTTCGATGGCGATATGGCCGTAGCCGCCGCCCAGGTCGTACTTGTCGATGCCGTAGTTGTAGGTGAGCTCGATCACGGCCTGCTCGCTTTCCTGCCCATAGCCCACGAAGGCGAGCGAGTATTTCTGCTCCGGCCGGTCCGTCGTGCGCAGCAGCGTCATGTCCATGACCTTGGTGTAGAAGTCGACCGACCGCTGCATGTCGCCGACCCGCAACATGGTGTGAAGCATGCGCATGATGTATCCCTCCGTCGGGCTGCCGATGCTGGTGCGCACCGTAGGCCGCCCACGGCCGGCGTCAAGCGGCGCCGATCGGCAGTCCGAGGGGGAAAGGAACCGGACGGTTACTTCGTCGTGGCCGGTGCCGGCGCTGGCGCGGTGGTCGCCGGCTTGGGGGCTGGCGCGGTCGCGGCTGGCTTGGCCGCTGGCGCTGTCGTCGTGGTGGTCGGTTTGGCGCCCGGCGCCGCGGCCTGGTGGGCGATGATGCTGTCCTTGATGTCGTTGTAGACCGCCTGCGGCACGATCTTCTTGGTCACGAGGTCGTTCTTGGCCCGATAGGGCCGGCCCTTGATGATCGCATCGCTGCGCGCCTCGCCGATGCCCTTGAGCGTCATCAGCTGTTCCTTGGTGGCCGTGTTGATGTCGATCAACTCGGCCGGCTTGTCGGCGGCAGGTTTGTCGGCAGCGGGTTTCCCGGCAGGTGCGGGCGTTGTCGTCGACGGCTTGGGTGTCTGCGCGAAGAGTGGCGCCGGCGTGGCGGCAAGCGCACCGATCATGATCGCGGCGAGCAGGCGAGAACGTACGGACATTGCGTTAACCTCTCTTCTCGTAGTCGCCACCGAGGGGGCGGCGGGCCGCCAGTCGACCACGCAAGATAGGCAGACGCAAGACAACGTCTCTCGTTGTTTTGTCAGGGACTTGTCAGACTAAGCGCGTTGCAGCACCGTTCAGTAAAGCAACCGGCGGCGACGGCGCTTGCGTGCGGTAGCCAGCGCCAGCAGCACCCGCCCGACGATCATCGCGATGAACCCGACCAACAACAGGGCGGCGATGCTGGCCTGATGGCTGCTGTCGAATTTCGTCTTCGTCAGCAGCCACACGGCAATGACCAGGCACAGCGCACAGATGATCTGGCCCAGCCACCACACGATCAGCGCCGCGCGCTGATACCAACGCAATGGATCATTCCACAAGATATGGGGCCGAAAGAACTCCATACCTCATCACCTGCAGGGCCTTTGTTACAGCACGGCCCCCAGGGAACGGCAGGAAAGCGGCGGGACGATGACCGCCGCTGCGTTGATTCGGCATGCCGGGTTCCCGGCGCAGCCGGTCAGACTTTTTTCAGCGTCGCATCGAACTTGCAGTAGCCATCAAGCAGGACGCTGGCCTTGGTGGCACTGATCGTGCCCTTGACGTCCATGCTGCCGCCGTCGACTTTCGCCTTCGTCCTGAAGACACCGGCGGCATCGGCGGTTGCCTCGAAATTGCGCTGCACGCGGCCTTCCTGCTGGAACAGGCCCTTGATGTCGGTGCCGGTCACGGTGACGTCGATCTTCATCTTGTAGCTGGCGCATTTGCCACCGCTGCCGCCGACGCCGCCGCTTTTGCCGAAGCCGGTCCAGGTGTAGCTGGCCGTCTGGGCCAACGCAGGCGGCGACAGGGCCATCAAGGCCATGCCCAACACGAGAGCGAAACGCATCCGAGCCCCCCTTATCATGGAAAGCGATCATGGCGCCGAAGGCTACCAGAAGCTAGTCACCGGCGCGCGATCATGCCGTAAGATGATGATGTCGGCGGTCGATCGTTGCGCCGCTTCGGTCCTTGTCCCGCAACGGAGCAAACGCGTGCTGCTCGAGACCCTTCTTCCGCTCGGCAAAGTGGATCCTGGCCTGCGCGCGCCGGAGATACCGCTTGATCTCCACACCATCGGCGCCGATGCCAGGCTGCTGGAAGACATCGGCTACGAAGGTCTGGTTGTCGAAGAAACAAAGGATGATCCCTTCGTGATCATGGCGTTGGCGGCACAAGCCACGCGTCGGCTGAAACTCGGTACCTCGGTCGCCATTGCCTTCCCGCGCAGTCCTGCGATCACGGCGCTCAGCGCCTGGACGATCCAGAAACTGTCGGGCGGTCGCTTTACCCTCGGCCTGGGCACGCAGGTGAAAGCCCATATCGAGCGCCGATACGGGATGGCATGGTCGGCGGCCGGGCCGTGGATGCGGGAGTATGTGGGCGCCGTGCGCGCCATCTGGGATTGCTGGCAGAACGGCACGCCGCTCGACGTGAAGGGGCCGCACTACACCATCAATCTGATGGTGCCGCTGTTCAATCCCGGTCCGATCGAACACCCGGCAATCCCGGTTCACCTTGCCGCGGTCAACGCCGTGATGTGCCAGGTGGCGGGCGAGGTGGGCGACGGCATCCGGCCCCATCCCGTGTGCACGCCGTCCTATATCGAGCAGGTGATGCTGCCGGCGGTGCGTGCGGGTACCGCCAAGGCCGGGCGGGCGCTGGGGGATTTCCAGGTCTGCATGAAACCGCTGGTGGCGGCCGCGGCCACCGAGGCGGATCTTGTGCCCAAGATCCGCGATACCCGGGCGCGGATCGCGTTCTACGCCTCGACACCGCAATACCGTGCCGCGTTCGATCATCTGGGTCTGGGCGATCTCGCCGATCGGCTGAAACTGCTCTCTCGCGCCCAGCGCTGGGAGGAGATGCCGCAACACATCAGCGACGACATCCTCGACCAATTCGTGACGATCGCGACCTACGACAAGATCGCCAGCAAGCTCCGCGATCGCTACGGCCACGTCGTGACGCATTGCGAATTCTCGATCGCGGTCAAGACGGACGCCGACCGCGACCTGCTGCGGGCGCTGGCCAGGGACATCCAGGCGGACGGCGTGCAGCGCGCCCGGCGTACGATTCTCGGTACGGCGGCCTAGCGGGGTCGCGGCTAGACGACGGCCGCGACCCGACGGGTCACGGTCGCCGCCAGCCGTGCCGCCACGGGCAGGAAGGCCCTGAAGTCGAGGTGGCTGGAGGCACCGGCGAGGTCGCTGAGGCACCGCACGTTGACGAACGGCACATCGCCGAAGCGGCGACAGACCTGGGCCACGGCGCCGCCCTCCATTTCGACAGCGGCGGCATTGAACGTCGCATGCAGGCGTACCCGCGTGGCGTCGCAGTTGAGAAACGTGTCACCGGAGAGGATCGTGCCAAGCACGACGCGCGGCGACCGTGGGTCGTCGCCGGTGACTGCCGACGGCAGCAGCGGCATCTGCAGGCCGTCGACGGCCGCGGCGAGGCTCGCCACCAGCTCTTGCGACAGATCGTAGCCAGGCGTGAAGTCGAAACCGGGCCGTACGGGCACGCCGGGCTGGGAGGTCCGGATCTCCCCGGTGACCAGGATGCCGTAGTCGTGCTGCAGGTTGCGCGTGCCGATGACGACATCGCCAACGCCGTAGGCCGGGTCGAGTCCGCCTGCCACGCCGCAGAACAGCAAGGCGCGGCACTCGAAGTGCGTCAGCAGCAAGGTGGCGGCAACCGCGGCGTTGACCTTGCCGATGCCGCACTCGACGAACACGGCGTCGCGGTCCGCGATGCGACCATGCGTGAAGGCGAGGTCACCAATATGCTCGGTGTTGCCGGCCGCCTCGTCGAGGTGTGCCAGTTCTTCGGGGATTGCCGACAGGATACCCAGCTTGCGAGTGGCGGTGCTCATCGTGGACCGTTGTAGCGCATCGTCGGCGATCGCGCAGCGGGCCGGGCATCACGATGGTCGCGGCTCGCCGCGATCGGCCGGCATCACATTAGGCAACGGCTCGCTATGTCCGTTGATCAGGGTCCAGCGGCCGTTGTCGACGACGTAGCCGTCGCGCTGCGCCACCAATCCCGTGATCGCTGACAGCCAGCGGGCGATGCGCTCCAGGTCCGTCACGTCGGCGATGGGACCTTCCGGGGACGTTGCCGAGGAGGCTTTCAGGGCGGACACGAGCGTCTGCTGCCAGACAGCGGCCTCACCCAGATACAGGGCGAAACAGCGGGCGGAATCGTCGGGATGCAGATCGGCCCGCACCATGATCGCGCCGCGCACGTTGATCGTCCGCAGCTGCCAGCGGATAAACAGCTTTGTGACATAGACGCGTGCGGTGTGCTCCGCCGGATCGACGGCGATGTACTGGCGTGACGGATAGCAAAACCAGGCGGCCGCGACCCAGATCGCGACCAGGGCGACCACACCCCAGTCGCTCACATGGCCGGGCGCGAAAAACGGTGTACCGAGGACAAGCACGGCGAACACCAGGCAGAAGAACAGGCTGTCGCCGCCTGAATGGGGAAGTTCGATCCGGGGATGCGGCGGTCTCGCCATCATTGCGAAATATCACACACGCGCGGTCCCGGCCTCATCCGCGAGCGGGATGGCGCCGCCGTCCGTCTGGGCTATAACGGCCACGCTCTTGAGCTTCCTGCGAAAGACCACTGCGTGTCCGAGTCATCGTCTTCCATACCGTCGCCATCGTCTCATCTGCCAGCACCGGGCACGCTGCTGGCACCGCTCTGCGAACTGGCGCGCGATGCCGGTGCGGCGATCATGGAGATCTATGCCCGCGCCGATCCGGGCCACCGCGCCAAGCCCGACATGTCGCCGGTGACCGACGCCGATCATGCCGCCGAAGCGATCATCCTCGCCGGTCTGCACCGCCTGACGCCTGAGGCGCCGGTTGTGGCCGAGGAGGAGGTCGCCGCCGGCCGGGTACCGCAGGTCGACGGGCGGCCGTTCTGGCTGGTCGATCCGCTCGACGGCACCAAGGAGTTCCTGCGGCGCAACGGCGAGTTCACCGTGAACATCGCCCTGGTCGAGCGCGGGCGACTGGTGGTGGGCGTGGTGCTGGCCCCGGCAACCGGCCGGCTGTGGCGCGGCGTCCCGCCGGCAATCGACCGCGACGGCATCGCCGAGGAAGTGATGTCCGACCAGACGGCGCGGCCCATCCGGGTGCGGGTCGTGCCGCCAGCCGGCGTGTCGGTCTACACCAGCCGCACGCATGGCAAGTACAGCGATCTCGACATCTGGCTGCAGGGCCAGGGGATCACGGCGGCGGAGCGCAAGATTGCAGGCTCGTCGCTGAAATTCTGTCTGATCGCTGCCGGCGAGGCCGATCTCTATCCGCGTTTCGCGCCGACCAACGAGTGGGATACCGCGGCGGGCCAGGCCGTGCTGGAAGCGGCCGGCGGCAGTGTGCGGCGCGAGGATGGCACGCCGCTGACCTACGGCAAGCCCGGCTTCAAGAATCCCTGGTTCATCGCCCGCGGCGGGATGTGATGGACATCGTCCCGCCGATAGAGGCCAACATCGCGCGTGCCGCCGACCTGATCCGCAGGGGGGCGCTGGTCGCTTTCCCGACCGAGACGGTCTACGGGCTGGGCGGCGATGCTACCAACGACCGGGCTGTGGCGGCCATCTTCCAGGCCAAGGGCCGGCCGCAGTTCAATCCGCTGATCGCGCATGTGCCCGACGCGGCGGCGGCCGGCGTGCACGTCTCGTGGAACGACACGGCCGAGCGCCTGGCGCAGCGCTTCTGGCCGGGGCCGCTCACCCTGGTGCTGCCGCGCCGCGCCTCGGGCACCGTATCGCTGCTGTGCAGCGCCGGCCTCGATACCCAGGCGGTACGCTCGCCCTCGGATCCCGTGGCCCAGGCGCTGCTGCGTGCGGTGGGCCGGCCCATTGCGGCGCCCAGCGCCAACCGTTCCGGCCGGGTGAGCCCGACCCGGGGCGAGCACGTCGCGCAGTCCCTCGGTGATGGCGTCAGCATGGTGCTGGACGGCGGGCCATGCCCGGTCGGGATCGAATCGACGGTGGTGGACCTGACGACGGCACAGCCGACCTTGCTGCGGCCCGGCGGCGTCACCCGCGAGGCGATCGAGGCGGTGATCGGCCCGCTCGCCCTGGGTCCCGCCATCGGCACGCCCGGTGCCCTGCACGCGCCCGGCCAGCTCGAGAGCCACTACGCACCGGCGCTGCCCGTGCGACTGAACGCCGTATCGGTTGCCGGTGACGAAGCGCTGCTGGCGTTCGGCCGTGCCTCCCCCGCCGGCGCGGCGCGGATGCTCAACCTCAGTCCCCAGGGCGATCTCGCCGAAGCGGCGGCCAATCTGTTCGCCATGCTGCGGGCACTCGACCGGCCGGGCCTCGGTGGCATCGCCGTGATGCCGATTCCCGACCACGGGCTGGGTCTCGCGATCAACGACCGTCTGCGCCGCGCCGCCGCGCCGCGCACGCCTTGAGATGCGGCGGCAGAGTTCGAAGACGCTATGCTTCCGCTGACGAGCGCCACAACTTAAGCGGCACCACTTTTGCCGCACCGGTGAAATCCCGGTCCGTTGTCAGCAACGTCAGCGCGTGTCGTGTGCAAAGCTGTGCGATCAGCGCATCGATCGTCCCAAGCTGTAAGCCGTTGCGCCGGCACGTGTTGCGCAGGTCAGCCGCTGCAATATGATCCTCGCGGTCCGGAACCAGAAGGGGCAGGGCAGAGAACCGTTCCAGGATCAGGTCGCGTGACTTGGGTCCAGCGAATCCCTGCAGTAACTCCTGCAACACCAGCCCGGTCGTAACGATCGGGTCACCATGCTCCAGCGATTGCACGAGCGCAGTGACCTCCGCGCCGCGCTCCGGCGAGTCGCGCCGGAGCGCGAGCGACCAGACGCTGGTATCGACGAACAGGCTCACGAGCGGGAACGCTCCGCCTTGTAGTCAAAGGACGCGTCCCATTCGAGCTTGCCCATCAGATCGAGCAGTCGCTTCTGGCGACGGCGCGCGATGAACTCTTCCAGCGCTTTGGTCACGGCCGCTTTCTTGGTGCGCTCGCCGCTGACCTCGAGGGCGCGTTCGATGAGCTTTGGGTCGATCGAGAGATTTGTCGCCATGTGTGAGTCTCCACACATAGAATTACACAAAAAACACGCGGCGGGCAACCGGCTCCCAAGGCTCGTTTCTCGTCACAGCCAGGGCCGCTCCGCCCAGGCGATTGCCTGTTCCAGGCGGTCGTTGCCCCAGAACAGCTCCTGGCCGACCAGGAAGCTCGGGGCGCCAAAGATGCCGTGCGCGATGGCGGCATCGACGTCGGCGACCAGCCCGCGCTTGTTCTCGTCGGTCAGTGCCGCGGCGAGCAAGCCGTCGGCGTCCAGGCCCTGGGCCGCCACAACGTCACGGATCACCGTTGCGTCGGAGATCTCGCGGTCGTCGACGAAATTGGCTCGGTAGATGGCACGCGACAGCGTCGGGCGGATGTCGGGTGATGCGGCCCGGGCCAGACGGGCGCCCAGCAGGCCGTTGCGCGGGTAGCTCGACGGCCAGCGCAGCGGCAGGCCGTAGCGGGCGCACAGGCGCTCGGCGTCGCGGCGGCGGTAGGCGCGCTGGGCTGGCGGTGCGTTCTGGAACGGTGAGGGATTATCGGGCCGCAGCCGCAGGATGGGCCCGATGATGAAGGGCCGCCAGTGCACCGCAAGACCGGCTTCCGCGGCGAGGCCATCGATCCGCTCGGCCGCCATCCACGAATAGGGGCTGGCGAAATCGTACCAGAATTCCATGGACTGCATAAAAGACCCCATCCGGTGATGTTTGCATGGTCGGCGAATCGGCAGCCCGGCGCTACACGCATCCCGCACATCTGTTGAGGTCATTTCGTGCCCGACTGTCTGCGGGTAGACTTGCGATCAACGGAGGAACCCGATGCCCGATACGCTGATCACCACGCCCTCATCCGCCTTTCTCGGCAAGCTGCGCTCAATCGTTGGCGACAAGGGCATGGTCGATGATGCGCAGGCCCGCGCTTTCCACGAGACCGACTGGCGCGGCTTTACGGCGGGGCGCGCCGCGGCGGTCGTCAAACCGGGATCGGTCGAGGAAGTGTCGGCCATCGTCGCGCTGTGCAACGAAAACGGCGTCAAGATCGTGCCGCAGGGCGGCCTCACAGGGCTGGTGGGCGCCGGTGTGCCGGTGCGCGACGGCGATGAGGTTGTGTTGTCGATGGCACGCCTGAACTGCATCCTCGACGTCAATCCAACCGCGTACACCATGACGGTCGAAGCCGGCGTCGTGCTGCAGACCATCCAGGAAACGGCAGCGGCGCACGACCGCTATTTTCCGATCAGCCTCGGCGCCCAGGGCTCGTGCATGATCGGCGGCAATCTGTCAACCAATGCCGGCGGCGCCACGGTGCTGCACTACGGCAACACGCGCAACATGGTGCTGGGGCTCGAGGTCGTGCTGCCCGATGGCCGTGTGTGGGACGGCCTGCGCGCGCTCAAGAAGGACAACACCGGCTACGACCTGAAGAACCTGTTCGTCGGCGCCGAGGGTACGCTGGGCGTCATCACCAAAGCGGTGCTGAAGATCTTCCCCAGGCCCAAGGACGTGGCGACGGCCTGGCTCGCCGTGCCCGACCCCAAGGCGGCGCTCGAGCTGCTGGCCGGTGCGCGCATCGCCGCCGATGACAACGTGACGTCCTGCGAGCTGGTGCACGAGCTGGGACTGGACGGCATCATCGAGCACATCCCCGGCACGCAACGGCCGCTGCAGGAGCGCCACACCTGGCAGATCCTGATGGAGTGGTCCTCGACCCGGCCGATTCCGGAGGATGGCGAAAGCGGCATGCGGCCGCGCCTGGAGACCTATCTCGCCGAGTGCATGGAGAAGGGCCTGGTGCTCGATGCGGTCGTGGCGCAGAACGAAGCGCAGGCGCAGGCGTTCTGGAAGATCCGCGAAAGCCATGCCGAGGCGGGACGGCACGCCGGTCCGGCCTGTTCGTTCGATATCTCCGTGGCGGTCGAGAAGATCCCGTCCTTCATCGAGGCCTGCAACGCGGCCGCTGAGAAGGCCGTGCCCGGGCTGCGGCCGCGACCCATGGGCCATATGGGCGACGGCAACCTGCATTACAATTTCTCGGCGCCGGTCGGCGTCACGGACCGCGCCCAGTTCGCACCCACGGTGAAGATCCTCGACCGCATCGTGCACGACATGGTGGCCCAGTTCGACGGCTCGATCTCCGCCGAGCACGGTATCGGCTCGGCCAAGCTACTCGAACTCGAGCACTACCGGTCGCGGACCGAGCTCGACGTCATGCGCATCATCAAGAAGGCGCTCGACCCCAAGGGCACCATGAACCCCGGCAAGGTGATCCGCGTCGACCCCGACGAACCCGTGCGCGAAGGGTCATTGATGCGGTAATTAATTCCCTCTCCCGCGAGAGGTCCGTGGCGCGTAGCGCCGTGGGAGGGTGAGGGACTACGGATGAAACGCCCCGTGTGTATCCCCTCATCCGCCAGGCGCTGCGCGCCTGTCGACCTCTCCCGCTCGCGGGAGAGGTGAAAAACAATCGGGACAAGACCGTGCTCCCGCCGCCGGGAGTGCCTCGTTAAGGTACCGGCCAGCGTTGGAAACCAGTGGCGATGCCCGATACCTATACGACGATTCCGAGTGCCGTTCCCGATGCCGTGCTGCGCGCGATCCACCGCGTCGTCGGTGACAAAGGCTTCGTCATCGACGTGCACGAGATGGAGCCGCACGTCGTTGAATGGCGCGATAACTATCGCGGCCGCGCGGCGGCGGTGGTGCGGCCGGCATCCACCGACGAGGTGGCGGCCGTCGTGAAGATCTGCGCCGAGGCCGGCGTGCCGATCGTGCCGCAGGGAGGCATGACCGGGCTGGTCGGCGCCGGCATCCCGCATGAGCATGGCGGCGAGATCGTGTTGTCGCTGCGGCGCATGAACCGCATCCTGGAAATCAATCCCACCGCCTACACCATGACGGTCGAGGCCGGCGTGGTGCTGAAGACCATCCAGGATGAGGCCACCGCGCACGACCGGCTGTTCCCCTTGAGTCTCGCGGCCGAGGGCTCGTGCACCATCGGCGGCAACCTGTCGACCAATGCCGGTGGCGTGCAGGTACTGCACTACGGCAACGCCCGCAGCCTGGTCCTGGGCATAGAGGCCGTGCTGCCCGACGGGCGTGTGTGGAACGGCCTGCGCTCCCTGAAGAAGGACAATACAGGCTACGACTTGAAGCATCTCTTCATGGGCGCCGAGGGCACGCTGGGCATCATCACCAAGGCGGTCCTCAAGTTGTTCCCGCGGCCCAAGGACGTGGCCACCGCGTGGCTCGCCGTGCGCAATCCCGCGGCCGCCGTCGAACTGCTGTCGCGCGCGCATGCCGCCAGCGAGGACAACGTCACGTCCTGCGAGCTGATGGGGCGCCTGGGCATCGATCTGGTGCTCAAGCACATTCCGGGCCTGACCGATCCGCTGGCCGAGCGTCACGACTGGTACGTGCTGCTCGAGTGGTCCTCGACGCGGCCGGCGCCGGCGCATGGCGGCGGCATGCTGGCCAAGATGGAGGCCTTCCTGGGCGACGCCATGGAAGCCGGCCTGGTGTTCGATGCCGTGCTGGCCCAGTCCTCGGCCCAGGCGCAGGCGTTCTGGAAGATCCGCGAGAGCCATTCAGAGGCACAGAAGGCGGAAGGCCCGTCGATCAAGCACGACATCTCTGTGCCGGTGGACCGCATCCCCGAGTTCGTCGACAAGGGCGTCGCCGCCATGAAGCGCGTGATGCCGGACCTGCGGCCGGTCCCGTTCGGTCATGTCGGCGACGGCAACCTGCACTTCAACGCCCAGGCGCCGGTCGGCATGGACAAGCCGGCCTTCTTCGCTCACCTGGGCGACATCAATCATGCCGTGCACGACCTGGTGCGCGAATTCGGCGGCTCGATCTCGGCCGAGCACGGCATCGGCCGCTTCAAGCTCGAGGAGCTGGAACGCTACCGCGGCACGGTCGAGCTCGATGCCATGCGCGCCATCAAGCGTGCGCTCGATCCCCGGAACATCATGAACCCTGGCAAGGTCCTGCGGGTGTGATCTTAAGTTTTTGATTTCAAAGGGATTTTGTTCTGCCGCCTGACCGGGGCGGCCGGGCGGCACAGAGCCGGCGGTGGACCGCGCGGCGGCTTGACGGCGGGCGGCCCGACCCGTACAAGAGCGCCCGCATTCCGGCCCACGTGGGCCGGATACTGTTTTTTGGGCGCAGTCCGGCTGCGCGACCGATCGAGGACTGGACCATGACACGTCGTTGCGAGCTCTCCGGCAAGACGGTGCAGGTTGGCAACAACGTCAGCCACGCCAACAACAAGACCAAGCGCCGCTTCCTGCCCAACCTGCAGGTCACGTCGGTGCTGTCGGATGCGCTGGGCCTGCCGGTCCGTCTGCGGCTGACGCCGCGCGCCATCCGCACCATCGAGCACAACGGCGGCATCGACGCCTACCTGCTCGACACCAACGACAGCAAGCTCTCGCTCGAGATGAAGACGCTCAAGAAGCGGGTGCGCATCGCCAAGACCAAGCGCGAGAAGCGGGCTGCGGCCTGAACCACCACCTCTCGTTCGGTTTCCTAGGGCTGGGCCCGTGCGTTGCACGGGCCCTTCGTGTTTGTGGCGCCCTTGATCGGCGGCCGGCCGCACGCCACGTGATCCGACAGGCTGCCTGACAGGCGGCATCGATCGGAGGAACGGCTCATGGACGGCACTGCAGGCTCGGGCGGGCGCAAGCCGCGGATGATCGGCATCAACCACGTCGCGCTCGAAGTCGGCGACATCGACGCGGCGCTAGAGTTCTACGGCCGCATCTTCGACTTCACCCTGCGGGGCCGCGACAAGGACAACGCCTTCATCGATATGGGCGATCAGTTCCTGGCGCTGTTCCGGGGATCGGCGCATGGCGGCATCGAAGGCCGCCATTTCGGTCTGGTCGTCGATGACCGCTCCACCGTGCGCGCGCGCGTGGAAGCCGCCGGCGGCAAACTGCTGGATGGTCCGTTCCAGGACTTCCTCGATCCCTGGGGCAACCGGTTCGAGGTGGTCGAATACGCCAACATCCAGTTCACCAAGGCGCCGCAGGTGCTGCGCGGCATGGGTGTGGCGCTGGACAAGAACGACAACGCACGCCGCGAGCTGGCGGAGAAGGGCATGGCCGGGTGACGCCGCGGCCCGAGACCAACGCGCCGCGCTGGCTGGAGTGGGCGCGGCAGCTCCAGGCGATCGCTCAAACCGGACTGGCGTTCTCCAAGGACGTCTACGATCGCGAGCGCTACGAGGCGATCCGTTCGCTGGCGGCGCAGATCACGGCCGCGCATTGCGATGTCGACGCGCGCCGGATCGAAGGCCTGTTCGCCGACCAGGTCGGCTACGCGACACCGAAGGTCGACGTGCGCGGCGCGGTGTTCCGGGACGATGGCCGCATCCTGCTGGTGCGCGAGGTTGCCGATGGCGGGCGCTGGACGCTGCCGGGCGGCTGGGCCGATGTCAACCAATCGCCCACTGAATCGGTCGTGCGCGAAGTCCTCGAGGAGGCTGGTCTGCACGTGGTCGCTCGCAAGCTGGCGGCCGTCTATGACCGCGAACGCCATCCGCACCAGCCGCCATACGCGTTCCATATCTACAAGCTCTTTTTCGTGTGCGACATCGTCGGCGGCGAACCCCGGCCCGGCATCGAGACCAGCGAGGTGGCGTTCTTCGGCGCCCACGAGATACCAGCCGATCTGTCGGTCTCGCGCGTGTTGCCGCACCAGATCAGCCGCATGTTCGAGCACGCGGCTTGGCCCGGGTTGCCGACGGACTTCGACTGAAGGTCGGCATCGCATCGCCGTCATCCCGTGCGCAGCGAGGGATCTCGTGCGTGGGACGCACAGTGCGTTATTCGCGGGAGATCCCTCGCTACGCTCGGGATGACAGAGCTCCGCTCCGGATGCCGTGCCCTATTTCCCCAGCACGCGCAGCAGATCGACGTGATCATCCGTCCACGCCCGCCACTCGGGGCGGGTGGCGATCGGCACGACAATGGCCTTCACCGCTGGCCGGTCCAGCAGGATGGGGTGGCGCGCCATCAGCACCCAGTCGCTCTGGATGGCACCCTGGTCGTCGAGATCGCGCGCCATGACGATGGCCAGGCCGCGCGCCTGCGCGGCGCGCTCCAGCACCGGCGGCAGGTTCAGGAACTTGTTGCTGACATGCACGGCCAGGATGCCGCTGGGCGCCAGGTGCTTGAAGTAGAGGTCGATGGCTTCCAGCGTGATCAGGTGCAGCGGGATGGCATCGCCCGAGAAGGCATCGACCGCCAGCACGTCGTAGTTCTGCGGTTGCTCGCGCTCCAGGCTCAGCCGCGCGTCGCCCATCACGACGTCGATCTTGGCGGGCGCATCGGAGAGGAACGTGAAGTACTTGCGGGCCACGGCGACGACGCCGGGATCGATGTCGTAAAAGCGATAGGTATCGTTGGCGCGGACATGGGCTGCCAGTCCGCCGGTACCCAGGCCGATGACGCCGACCTTGCGCGGTCCCTCGGGCAGCGATTGGATGAGACGGCCGATGCCCGATTCGTTGCGGTAGTAGCCGACCGCCCAGCGGCGCTTCTCGGGCGCCATCATCTGGGTGCCGTGGATGATGGTGCCGTGGGTGAGCTGGCGATAGTAGTCGTCGCTGTCTTCCTTGCTGTCCATCACGCGCAGCGTGCCGTAGAAGTTGCGCGTGATGGCGACGTCGTAGCGCGTGTTGTCGTAACGGCCCCAGCCGGCCCATCCACCGAACGCCAGGGCCACGCTGCCCACCGCGCAGCCGCCGATGATCAGCAGGTAGTGGCTCAGGGCCATGGCGCGCAGCACGATCACCGCGCCGCACAGCGCCAGCACGATCTCGAGGTCGAAGGCATTGGGCAGGACCGCGGGAAACAGCAGGCCGATCACGCCGCCGCCGATGGCGCCACCGATGGCGATGCAAAGATAATAGCCGCCCAGGCGCGACGGCGGTGGGCGCAACGACACCAGCTCGCCGTGGCAGAACAGGGTGACCAGGAACAGGCCGCCGCAGTAGACGAGCAGGTTCGGCACCAGTTTGTAGGTCAGCGACGGCGTCATCATGGCCATTGCCATGGCGATGACGGCCAGTGCCGCCGCCAACAGCCACATCGGCCGGAAGTATGGCAGGTTGCCGTCGAACCAGATCACGAAGGTCGCGAGATAGAGGACCAGCGGCGGGATCCACAGCAGCGGCATGGGCGCCACATCGCGCGTCAGGTACTCCGTCACGGCGATCAGCAGCGCCGAAGGCACGGCGGCCAGCACGATCCATAGCCAGGGTCGGCTGTCGGCGGTATCCGGCGATGCGCTCGCCGTGGGCTCCGCGGCGGTCTCGACCGCGGCGCCCGAGTCACGTCGGCTCTGCCAGGCGAGAACGCCGACCAGCGCGGCGTAGATCACATAGGCTACCGACCAGACCCAGCGCTGGTCGGTCAGCCCCAGCCACGGTTCGATCAGGAATGGATAGGCCAGCAGCGCTGCCAGCGATGCCAGGTTGGAGAGCGCGAACAGCCGCCACGGCACTTGCCCGCGGCGCGCCAGCCAGGCCTGCAGCAGCGGTCCGCCGGCGGCCAGCAGCACGTAGGACGGGCCGATGCTGGTGGCGAGCAGCGCCAGGATGCGCGGCGCCGGCATCGCCTCGCCGGTGGGCTTCCACGAGGGATCGGCTGACAACGGCATGGCCAGCAGGCTGGCCGCCAGCAGCACCAGGTGCAATGTGGCCTGCATCCGTGGTGACAAATGCCGGGTGATGAACGCGGCATAGCCGTAGCCTGCTAGCAAGGCGACCTGGAAGAAGACCAGCGAGGCGGTCCACACCGGCGCACCGCCGCCGAACCACGGCACGATGATGCGCCCGATCAGCGGTTGCACGAGAAACAGCAGGAACGCCCCGAGAAACACTGCGATGGCAACCAGAACCATAGCCCCTGCTGCTCCCGTCAATCCGCCAAGGCGAAGTGCAATAGCACTGTCTGCTGTAAAAAGCTGAAATTGTCGTCGGAGATCAGCCACAGCAGGGTCTCGCCGCCGGGTCCACGGCGTACGGCGATGCCCTCGAGATTTTCCGTCACCCACGGCGTTGCCAGCCGCGCCAGTTCCTCGGCCTGCACCACGGCGTCAGGCCGCAGCGCCGCTGCGCTGAGCCGCATGACACGCACCCGCCAGCCGCCGGGCAAGCCCGCCGTACGCTCGAGCAGAATGATGTCGCCGTCGGGTAGCGTCGCCGCCGCCGTCGGCTGGAAGCCCTCGACCGGGGTGTAGTGGAAACGGCTCCATACCGGCGTTGCGCCCTGCATCGTCCCGATCCAGCCGACGGTCGTGCCAGGTTTCAGCCGATGCTCTTCGGTCAGCAGGAAGAGGCGACCGTCCGGCAGCACGGTCATGGCCTCCAGGCCTTTGTTGGCCGGCGCGCCGGCGAGCTCTGGCGGCGTCGGGAACGGCGTCGGCCTGCCGGCGAAGCCACCACCCACCGCTTCATCACCAGCGGGGTAGCGCAAGATACGATGTCGGCGTTCGAAGCCCACCAGCCAGGAGCCGTCGGCCAGCATGGCGAGGCTTTCGGCATCGCCCCACGTCTTGCCGGCAAGCCAGGTATCGTCCGGTGATTTCAATCGGCCCTGGCGAGCCGCACCCACACCCAGCAGGTGACCGCTGGCGTCGTAGTGCAGGCCTGCCGTCATCCAGACACCGTCATCTGAGACGGCGCGCATGCGGCTGCCATCGGGGGCAACCCACAGGTCAGACCAGCCGCCGAATGCCCGATGTCGCGCGCTCAGTGTCACGCCGCCGCGCCAGACCAGCTTGCCCACGCGGGTCGCGGTGGTGTCCTCGAGGTTGAGGGCGACCGGCGCGACCCGCAGCGTCAGCGCGCCGGGCAGCGTGTCAGGCTGACTGCTGCGGAACGGCGCACAGGCAAACAGCGCCGTGAGAATGAGGAATGCGGCAGACGTCCGCCTGCGTGCCAGCTGGCCCAGGGCGGTCATCGGGTTCCGGCCGGCTGACGACGCATCGCAGTCATTGTGCCATGGTAGGTGAAAGTCGCTCTGCGCTAAAAGGTCTCCATGATTCGGACCATCAAACGCCGCGCCGCGCTGGCCGGTTTCCTGGCGGTGCCTGCTGTCGCCCGCCCGAGGGCGATGGCACAGACGGCGGGCACGGGGCAGCGCGTGTCGATCACCCTGGCCGGCGGCCGCGTCTTCGCCGCTCGCCTTTTTCTGCCCTCCAAGAAGCCGGCACCCGGCGCGCTGGTCGTGCATGACGGCTTTGGCGCCGTCGCCGAATTCGATCGCGTTGCCGATCTGCTGGCGTTCGAGGGCTTTGCCGCCGTCGTCGTCGACCTGTTCGACGGCAAGACGGCCCGCACCGACGAGGAGGCGGCAGTGTTGGCGCGCGCGCTGGACGGCAAGCTCGCCCGCGATGTGCTGGGGCAGTGGTTCGACTGGTTGCGCTCACGCGATTTCTGCAATCAACGCCTGGCCAGCGTCGGCTTCGGCATCGGTGCCAGCCATTCGGTTGCCGTGAGTTCCGGCGCCCGCGTCTCGGCGACGGGCCTCTACTATGGCCGCGTCGAGGAGTCGGCCGAACAACTGCACGACATCGACGGTGTCATCGTCGGCCACTTCGCCGAGCGCGATACCTGGGCGACACCGCTGTCGCGAATCGACCTGGAGCAGCGGCTCAAGCGCACGCAGCGCAACTTCCAGTTCCACGTCTATAGCGGCGGCGGTGGCTTCGCCAACCCGCTGTCGCGCAACTACGATCGTGGCGATGCGGCGCTGGCCTGGAACCGGACGGTGGCGACGTTCAGGCCGGCCTGCGGACTGGTGCCATAAGGGCCGTCAGGGCGACACTCTCGACCGCACCGCGACAAGCAAGGCGGCCGCCATCAGTCCCAGCAAGCCGGCACAGGCCATGGCAACATGGAAGCCGCCGGCGAATGCCTGGCTGAGCAGCGCATTGACAGTGTTCACATCGACGCCGCCGATGGCCGATACGTCGTGTCGGCTGACGGCTGTCGCGGCCATGGCCGCGGCGTTGGTGACACCCGCTGCTTCCAGCCCGCTGGTGAGAAGCGTCAGCGCCCGTGCGCTCATCAGCGTGCCCAGCAAGGCGATGCCCAGCGTCATGCCCGCTTGTCGCAGCGCGTTCATCGTGGCCGACGCCATGCCCGAGCGTTCGCGCGGCACCGACGTCATGATCGCCGCGCTGGTCGCGGGCACCGCCAGCCCCATGCCGATCCCCAGTACGGTGAACAGCAGCGCGATCAGGAGATACGGGGTATCGGGTGCGAACAGGCTCATCGCCAGCATCGCACCGCCGACGATCCCGTAACCGGCGATCATCAGTGTCCGCACCTCATACCGTGCTGCCAGCCGGCCGAAGCCGGACGAGACGACGGCCATGGCCACAAACTGCGGTGCCATGCGCCAGCCAGCCTCGGTCGCCGACCAGCCCTGCGCCTGCTGGAGAAAGAGTGAAAAGAAGAACAGGCTGCTGTAGCCGGAGAAGCCCAATACAAACGATGCCAGATTGGTGACGGCAAAGCGGGCGTTGCCGAACAGTGTCAGCGGCAGCACCGGTCGGCGGACACGGCTTTCGATGAGCATGAAAGCGACAAACGCTGCCATCGATGCTGCGAGGGGCAACACAGTGTTACGCGCGGTCCAGCCGTATTGTCCCGCCGAGATGAGACCGTAGGTCAGTGTCCCCAACCACAGCACGCTCATCGCCTGGCCGGCGGGATCGAGAGCAGCGTGATCGGGGTGCGCCGTCTCGGAGATGCTCCAGAGGCCAAGGCCTGTTGTGACCACGCCGATGGGCAGATTGATCAGGAAGATGCTGGGCCATCCGGCTGTGTCGACCAGGATGCCGCCCAGGATGGGGCCGACGATCAGGGAAATGGCGCTGAACGACGACCAGCCGCCGATCACATGCGCGCGCTGTACCGGATCGGGGAACGCTTGCGTCAGGATCGAGAGCGCACCGGGGATCAGAAACGCTCCTGCGACTCCCTGGACGGCGCAGCCGGCGATCAGCACACCCAGCGTCGGCGCCATGGCGCAGATGGCGGAGCCCACCATGAACACGGCCACGCCGAGCAGCCACGACCGTTTGCGGCCATAGCGGTCGCCGATCGGCCCGGCTGACAACATGAACGCCGACAGGCAGAGGGCATAGGCCCCAACGACCCATTGCAGGCCGGCGATGTCGGTGCGCAGCGCGGTCTGAATGGACGGCAGCGCGACGCTCACGATGCTGACGTCGAGCGCAGCGATGAATGTCCCGAGATAGATGGCGGCGACGAGGGCCGGTCGGCGCGTATCGGTCATGACGGCTCCGGAACCAAGGAACAGTTCCGTTTGACATATCGACCGACCGTCGGTCAATACAGTTAACTTGCTTGAAAACCACAATAAAATCTGGGATATGCGCTTGCAGGGATGGCGGTGCCGGGCAAAATGGGGCCGATGAGCAACGGGCAGCGACAGCGCTCAGCCGGACAGGGGCGGCAGGCCTCCAGGCCGCGGACCAAGCCCGCCGACGTCAGGCGGGACGATCTGATGGATGCGGCGGCGACACTGTTCATTGCGCGCGGCATCGATGCGACGACGATCGACGACATCGTCGCGGCCGCCGGTGTCGCCAAGGGCACGTTCTATCACTACTTCACCGCCAAGACGGATGTCCTCGTCGCCTTGCGGGATCGCTTCTCGCAAGGCTTCGTCGCACGCGTGGCGGCCGCCGTCGATGCCTGCCCGGCGACAGACGCCGTCGCGCGGCTGCAAAGCTGGACGATCACCGCCGTCGATGCGTACCTCGATGCGTTTCAGTTGCACGACGTCGTCTTTCACGACTATCGCCATGATCGACGTCAGTCACAGGAGAAGGACGCCGTCATCGACCAGATACTGAAGATTCTGACGGTTGGTATCCAGACGGGCGTGTGGTCGATCGGCGAGCCCCGCGCGACGGCCATGGTGATCTTCCACGGCATGCATGGGGTCGTGGACGATGCCATTGCCGGCGGCAGTCCCGATCGCAGCCGGATCGTCGGCATGCTGACAACGATGTTCCTGCGGATGTTACGGGCCGATCGGCTGGTCTGATCTGTCATCCCGAGCGCAGCGGATTCTCTTGTCGTCCTGAGCGAAGCGACGGACCCTGCGGTGCGTCGTTCAAAGAGTGGCGACGCTGGCGATCATCAACACCGGCAATGTTTGACGGCACACCGCAAGATCCTTCGCTCCGCTCAGGATGACGGCGGCAGATCGCGCTTTGGCGTTTGCCTATCGGCGATAACTGACGTTACTCCGCCGCGCGTTGTATTGCGCCCACCGTGACCGGCGCCGCGTAGCGGCGATCATGTGTCAGCGAGGGCACTGCGGTGCGCGACTCGGCGACCTTGGCCATGTCGATCTCGGCGGTGACGAAACCCGGCTGCTCGCCGCCGGCATCGGCCAGCACCTCGCCCCACGGCGCCACCACCAGCGAGTGGCCATAGGTCTTGCGGTTGCCGGCGTGTGTGCCGACCTGCGCCGGCGCGAACACGAAGCAACCGGTCTCGATGGCCCGCGCGCGCATCAGCACGTGCCAGTGGGCACGCCCGGTCGGCACCGTGAAGGACGAGGGGATCGAGAGCATCTCGGCGCCGGCATACGCCAGGTCGCGGTAGAGATAGGGGAAGCGCAGGTCGTAGCAGATCGTCATGCCCAGCTTGCCCCACGGCGTCTGGGCGATCACCGTCTTGTCGCCGGGCCGGAAGGTCGACGACTCGCGATAGGTCTCGCCGCTCGCCAGCTGCACGTCGAACATGTGG